>Ga0206679_10000123_pt1 | contig 57234 bp, 42 predicted proteins | sample M110012015metaG_FD_155464 | JGI IMG/M metagenome (GOLD analysis project Ga0206679, IMG submission 155464) | Ammonia-oxidizing marine archaeal communities from Monterey Bay, California, United States - M1 100m 12015 | ecosystem: Environmental > Aquatic > Marine > Intertidal zone | place: USA...
GGGATTGCTTTAGAAAAGTAATAGACACCGCCTTTACGGTAGGTGTAAGAAGGATGTTTGTGTGTCTTCAATTTTGTCTACTCCCAATGGCCAGTTTCGGAAAATTCCTAAGCTGCTCAAGGAGTTGGAAGGTTTTAAAAGTCTGAAGTGGTGGCCAGAGGTGGAATCGAACCACCGACACGAGGATTTTCAATCCTCTGCTCTACCGACTGAGCTATCTGGCCATAATATTGAACGCCGCGAGGAAGCTGTGAATAGCATCTAATAAAGATTCCCAACGTGGGGCGCATTAAACCCAAGCCAGCGTTAACAGTCAAGTTGGAATCGCTTAAATTCCTAGTACGCGCGGCTGCAATTTTGGTACGCTGGTTAGTCTTCATGAGTATGGAAGGAATATTTATGGCAACGCTTCCTGGTTCCGCAGAAGTGATCATCATTGGCGGGGGTATTGTAGGTTGTTCGATCGCTTACCACCTGACTCAGTTGGGTATTCGTGATGTATTGTTACTGGAGCGAAAGCAACTGACCAGCGGCACTACTTGGCACGCAGCGGGTCTGGTTGGGCAGCTACGAGCAACCCAGAATATGACTCGGCTAGCGCAATACACAACAGAATTATTTGCAGACCTGTCCGCGGAAACAGGCCTTGAGACAGGCTTTCGTCAAACTGGATCGATGACCCTGGCGATGAATGCAGAGCGTCTGGAGGAACTGTCTCGACAAGCGACCATGGCAAAGGCCTTTGGGGTTGAGTGCGACTTGATTGATCTTGATTTTATCCATGAGCAATGGCCTGGCCTGACGACATCAGATGTCTTAGGTGGTGTTTATCTCCCGGGTGATGGACAGACTAACCCGGTTGATACCACCCTGGCCCTGGCTAAGGGCGCACGATCTGGTGGGGCGATTATTCAAGAGCAATGCTCTGTTGCTCGATTGGCTTTAAATGGCGAGACATTAAGCGGTGTTTACCTTGACGATGGTCGGCTCATCAAGGCAAAAACGGTGGTATTGGCTGGAGGGATGTGGTCCAGAGAATTTGCAGGTCAGCATAATGTCTGTGTACCGCTGCATGCGGCTGAACATTTTTATCTGGTGACAGAGCCACTACCGAATTTTACTGAAATGCGACCCACCCTTCGATTACCCGATGAGCAGGTTTATTACAAATTTGATGCGGGTAAGTTATTGCTCGGTTGTTTTGAGCTTCATGCCAAACCCTGGGGCATGGAGGGTATCCCGGAAGACTTCGCTTTCGGTACCCTACCGGAGGACTTTCCTCATTTTGAGCCACTATTTGAATTGGCGCTGGAACGATTCCCCGAACTTCGTGATGCCGGCGTGAGCCTGTTCTTCAATGGCCCTGAGAGTTTTACTCCGGATGATCGTTATTTATTAGGTGAAACACCGGAAATCAAGAACCTGTTTGTTGCCTGTGGTTTTAACTCGATTGGAATTCAGTCCTCTGGGGGCGCTGGCAAGGTGCTGGCCGAGTGGATAAAGCAGGGCAAGCCGAGTATGGACCTCTGGGATGTTGATGTTCGCCGCACCTTCCCCTACCAGGCCGAAAAAGACTTCTTGTTTGAGCGGACTAAAGAAACGCTGGGACTGCTCTATGATATGCACTGGCCGAACCGGCAGTATGAGACCGCGCGGGATATCAGGTTGGGACCATTACACCAGCAGTTATTGGATCAAGGCGCTGTGATGGGTGAAACAGCCGGCTGGGAGCGGCCAAATTGGTATGCAAGAGGTGATGCCAAGGCCTATGAATATACCTATGGAAAACCGAATTGGTTTGATGCCTGCCAGGCAGAGTGTGACGGTATTGCCGGCAATGTCGCTGTCTTTGATCAGATCAGTTATCCCATATTTAGAATCGAAGGTCCAGAAGCGCTGGCCCTCCTGCAGTACCTGTCGGGCAATAATATGGACGTGGATATTAACCAGATTGTGTATAGCCAGTGGTTAAATACGGATGGTGGAATTGAGTCAGATGTTACAATCACCCGTCTGGGTGAAGATCAGTTTATGGTTGTTTCTGCAGCGGCTTCAGAAAGACGGGATTGGTTCTGGCTGCAGCAGCACCAGGGCAGTTTTGATTGCCTTGTTTCCCATGATACCGATTCGACCATCATCGGGGTCATGGGTCCACGATCCCGGCACCTATTGGCTGGCCTTTGCGATGCGCCGGGAAAGCTCGCTCAGCAGGCCTACTATTGCTCAGAGACCTATACGCTTTCGGGTATACCGGTTCGTTCCAACCGGTTGAGTTATGTCGGGGAGCTAGGTTACGAGCTCTGCGTGAGTAAAGCAGATGCCGTGGCCTTGTATGAACAACTATTAACCGCGGGCAAGGGTTTTGGTCTGGTCCATGCGGGGTTCCATGCCATGAATTCATGTCGTATCGAAAAAGGCTATCGGCACTGGGGGCATGACATTCATGATCACATTAACCCTTATCAGGCCGGCCTCGGGTTCAGTGTTGATCTTGAAAAAGCGGATTTTATTGGTAAGCAAACGTTAGCGGCGGCCAAAGGCAGGCAGACCAGGCGGTTAGTTAACCTTGCCATTGAAGCCATCGATGCACCTTTTATGATTCATGACGAACCTGTCTATCGTAATGGCGATTTTGCCGGTTTGACCACATCAGCGGCCTGGGGACATCGGGTCGGTAAGAGCCTGGCGGTTGCGGATGTTTATGATGCCGCTGGCATTGACGTCCAATGGCTAAAGGACGGTGAGTTTGAAGTTGAAGTGGCGGGCCAACGCTACCCGGTAAAGGTTCAGTTCAGACCGTTTTATGACCCAAAGGGTGAAAAACTCAAAACCTAGGTGGGCACCAATGAAGGGCTAGGAAGTGACCATCAGCCCGGCTTTTTTATTCAAGCAGTAACTCGCGGAGCTTGGATTGAGTTTGCTTATCGATACCCAGGCCCTGTTCGATATACAGCTGTATAGAGCCGTATTGCGCTTCCATGGCTTCAAAAGCACCTTCAAGACTGTTTGGAGTCACACCAATGACTTGGCGAAGCACATCGGGATCCACTGGTTCAGCTGAATGGGCCTGTATTTTATTGACCGTTGCCTCTATATGAGACGCCAGAACCTGGTTGGTCAGCAGGAAGTCTTCCATGACTTCGTCTTTGCTTACTCCGAGCGTTAGTAAAATAAGGGCGGCTGCGAAACCGGTTCGATCTTTACCGGCTGTACAGTGGAATAGATGAGGGAGTGCCCCCGGTTTAGCCAGATCCGCCACCCACTGTCCCCATATCCTACTGAGCGCGGTATTGTTGATGTACTCAGTGCGGTCGGTGAGTGCCAGCAATTCGGTTTCGGATAGTTCTCCGGAATAAAATTTTCGCCCCAGGGCAGCTACATCAACTTCCGGGTTATTAATATCGAGAGTTTGATACTGAATAGGGGGTGATTGCCTGGGTAACCGGGTCGGAGCCTGTCTCCTTTCTGATTCACTGCGCAGGTCGGTTACGGTAGCTAATTGCAATTGCCCTAGATAACTAAGGTCTGTTTCATTGAGCGCGGCCAGGTTGTCTGAACGAAACAAGAGGTTCCATTTGACGTGACGGCCATCAGCAGTGCTATATCCGCCTAGATCCCGAGTGTTGCGAGTATTTTCGATGGGTAGCAGACGGCTTTTCTCTGGAATGTTGCTCGATCGCTCTACCATTATGGGTTGATGACCTGATTGAGAGGGCTTTTGACCTTGGTTAGGTTGATTGGCGAATGCTGCGCCAGGCAGTACCAGCACCGCCAGCATAATAGTGTGTTGTCCTAAAGATTTATAAACCTGGTCCATACTCTGGTCCTTTCAGTGGCTGTGGTGATGATGGCTTGTGTCCGAATATGGGTGGATTCGCTTGCCTGTAAATCGTTGAAAAACAGCGCTGTTTTTTTGGATAGTCTACCGTCTATCGGCCATATTTTTTCATGACGGCTTGTAGTTGCTCATGAGGTAGTTGGTATACCGTGGCATCATTAATACCCGTCATGGTCTCCGCGGCAGTCAGGGCGTTTAAAATAGCTTCCTCGGTTGCCTCGACGGTGGCCTTGAATAAAGGATCCATGTGTTCATTAGGCAGCATTTTAAGGTCGACCAGTTTTTCCTGGGTTATAGTATTTGCAGTGGAGAAAGCTATAAAGATATCACCGGAGAGATTACCGGCATGGGATCCTACCCTAGCCATACCCATGGGTACGCGCCGGGTTAGGCGTTTAAGCTGATGGGGTAACAAAGGAGCATCGCAGGCGATGATGACAATGATTGATCCTTTTTCAGGTGCTTGGATTGTTGGCATCTGGCGGGTTAATTCCGTTCCCACGGGTACACCATTGATGACCAGAGCTTCGCGCTCACCGTAATTCGCCTGGACCAGAACACCTAAAGTACAGGTAGTCTCTTGAATCGTTACCAGTCGGGAAGCCGAACCAATACCGCCTTTAAATTGATGGCAGATCATGCCGGTACCACCGCCGACATTACCCTGTTTGATTTTCCCGCTGCTGGCGCTCTCCAGGGCTTTGATGACGTGTTCCGTCCGGACATGAAAGCCATTGATGTCGTTGAGGAAACCATCGTAGGTTTCGGCTACAACGGGCAGGCAGAAAGGCATATTATCGCCTGCATCATGCTGATTCATCCATTCGATGACGGTTTCATGCACGGCGCCAATACTGTGGGTATTGGTTGTGCAGATCGGCCCGAATAACAATCCGGATTCCTCAATCCAGTGCATACCGGTGAATTCTCCGGCTCCATTAAGCGAATAGCCAGCTGCGAATACAGGCCTCAAATCTGTGCCTCTCGGTAGGACTGCGGTGATACCAGTTCGGATGGGACCGTTACCTTTAGTGAGTTGTCCACTGCCCTTGATAATGGTGTGATGGCCTACGGTAACACCGGGGACATCGGTAATAGCGTTGTAAGCACCTGGGGTGCCACGGAGGTTGATGCCCAGTTCTCTAATTTGTGTAACCATATTCGCTGCTCTGCATAAAGGAGTCGGGGCGGTAATCCGGCTTGCCAATGGTTTGGCCTGAATGTCGGATAATAGTTGGAGTGTATCCAAGAAGCCTTTCTGATTCACCTGTGGCAGAGGTTCCGGAGATCAGATAGCCGCGATATTCACTGAGCCAATAACATTAAGGGCCTGCCCAGGTATGAAATGGGGTACTGTAGGCGACTGGACCGGTTAGTAAGCACTGACTCCATCATTTCTTGAGCGAGGCCAAGCCTGTAATAAAATGACCCAGGTATTTAATTAAAGGACGGCGTATCTAGACGACCATGGTGGCGTTATGTCACAGGGATCAGATTGTTGCCGTTGCCCGGTTGGTAGGTCTAGACTACTGGATTAGCTGAGCAGTGGGCGAACCATCAGACCGTTCAGGAAGTTAGTGCTCTGCGGGTTGCCAGAAGTGGTATACCAGAGCTGGGATGACGGAACAGATTCCAGCTAATAACAATACGCTATCAAAGCTGCCGCCGGCTGCTAACTGACCAGCAAGACCAGGTCCCACCATTGAACTCAGCGCAAATACAGCCGGGATCAGAACCACTGCCCTTCCTGAGGCATCGCTGCGGGCTATGGCTGCTGCCTGGAATACACATCCACAAGTGAAGGCAAATTCCCATATCCAGGCCCCTAGCGCAAATGGTACGAAGCGGGTAGCAGAGAAAAGAAAGAGTAATCCAAGCACAACACCGGCGAGAACAATCCAGTAAGGCCAGCGAACGCCTGCCCGGTCACCTATCCAGGCAACGAAGAAGGCAGCCGCACCGCCGAGGAGTTTGAGTACCGCAAAGACAATGCCGACCTCGCCACCTGTCAATTCGAGGTTCGAACCAATGCGCTCCAAAAATGCCCATAGAGCAATGTTCCCTACCAGGAACAGGAAGAAGACACTCATACAGATCCAGGAGCTCAAGGGTAGAGGAGGTCGCGATGAGCCTGGTGTTACTTCATTTTCTGCTGTAGCTGATAATGGCCCCTGAGGAACCCAGAATGCTGATAGTCCCAGCAGGCCGACAACCAAAGCGAGTGCCAGGGCCGCACCCGGATATTGCCATTGAGTAATGATTAACGGTGGAAGGGCAAAAAGGACTGCCGCTGTAACAGATAGTTCTACCCCCTGACGTACGCCAAAGGCTCGAACCTTATTGGGTAAATCGGCAAGGATCCGCATGCCCAGGCAGGTCATGGTTGATGCAAAAAAACCGATCAGCGCCCATATCAGGTAAAGCCCCTGTAGGGTCATTAGTTGAGAGCTGATAGCAAATGCGGCTGCTGTGCCGATCGTGCTGGTCACTGTCAGTGACCTCCAGTTTAACCTGTTGATCCAGAAAGGAGCGCCAAGCGTCCCCAGCAAATAGCCAGCAAAGCAGATTGATCCGAGCAATCCCACCGACTCACTATCCAGGCTGAATGAGTCAGCAAGGCTCCCGAGCATGACAGGAAGAGAATTAAACGGCAGCCCGCCGATCGTGGAGGCAATACTGGCAGCAAGAATAAAAACGAAAAGATTCTTCGGGTTAGCCGTTAAATTCATGTTGAGGTCTCCAGCTGGGCTTTGGTTATTTTTTGTTATCCGGGGGCTGAGAGCAGTATCACCTACCGTACTGCTGACTGTACTGGTGGAGATTGTAGATGATATGAGGTTGCAGCTACCAGCACTTGTGCTAAAAAGTGAACGAGTTGAAAAATAACTTGCCTTAAATCGGAAACGTCCCAAATGGATATAGTCCGGATTAAAAGGATAAACGCTTGTAAATCTTGCTGCTTTGACCAATTCTAGTAGTTGAATACATCTGCACGGGTCCTTTCATGAGACGGTTATTTTTTATTGCTGTTTATCTGCTTAGCTTGACTGTGACTGCTGACACGGTCGTACTCCCCATGCGGGATCGTTCCGCCTTGATTGATGAAATTCTGATAGATCGCGTTGAAAACCTGCTTCCGCAATTGATGCGGCGAGAAAAGATCGATATGTGGATTTTGATCTCGCGGGAATATAATGAGGATCCCGTTTTAAAGACATTTTTACCATCAACCTGGTTATCCGCGCGGCGTAGAACCATTCTGGTGATGTTTGATCCAGGAGAGGGAAAGCCCCTTGAGTGTTTGGCGGTGGCACGCTACCAGGTCGGTGAGGTGTTTAAAAAAGCCTGGGACAAAGAAACCCAGGGAGAACAATGGCAGCGTCTTGCAGACATCATAAAACAGCGAAACCCACGAAAAATAGCGATAAACAAATCGACCCATTTCGCGTTGACTGATGGCCTTACGGCCACTGAGCATGAAGAATTTTTTGAGGTGCTCGATGCTGAAGTGAGAAGCCGGGTTGTTTCTGCTGAGCCGCTGGCACTTGCCTGGTTAGAGACCCGTACCAGTAAGGAGATGCAGGTTTACCCTGGTTTGGTCGGGCTGGGTCATGACATGATCAGCGAGGCTTTTTCTAATAAGGTGATTGTTCCAGGGAAATCTACCACGGACGATGTCGTATGGTGGCTGCGTGAAGAAACTCGTGCCCTTAAATTGCGTAACTGGTTCCACCCCTCTGTGTCGATCCAACGGGCCTCACCGGAACAGTTTGACCACGAGAAAGCGTTCACAGCGCCAGCTAATCACACCATCATCCAGCCTGGAGATCTTCTCCACGTTGATTTTGGCCTGACCTATTTGCGCTTGAATACAGACCAGCAACAGCATGCTTATGTTCTTAAGGCAGATGAAACGGATGCGCCTGAATACTTGAAGGTTGCCCTGGCTAGAGCCAATCAGCTTCAGGATATATTCACAGCAAACTTTAAAGTCGGCCGGACCGGCAATGACGTGTTAAGCCGGTCCAGGAGTCAAGCTATCGCCCTTGGGATTAAGCCGTCCATCTATACCCACCCGATCGGCTATCATGGCCATGGGGCAGGTACCACCCTGGGTATGTGGGATTCACAGGACGGCGTTCCCGTGCAAGGTGATTATCCATTGCATCTTAATACGGCCTACTCCATTGAACTCAATGCCGCTAGTTACCTGTCCCAGTGGAATAAGGAAATCCGGATTATGCTGGAAGAAGAAGCGCTATTCGGCGCCCAGGGCGTTGACTATATGGATGGAAGGCAGACCCGCTTCCATTTGATTGAGAGTCGGTAAAGGCAATGACAGGTTTAGTGTAGTTAAGAATAAAAACCGATTTAAATTGAGAAAGGATGGAAACAGATCTGGAATAGGCAAGGATCAATAGACAGGGGTAAAGCAGGCACCGAAAAGGATACGGCGGTGTACAATCTTGATTTGCAAGATAGCATTTTTATTAGATAGCATTTTTATTAGATAGCCTTTTTATTAGATAGCGTTTTTATTAGATAGCCGCTTTATAAGATAGAGGGGGATATAGTATGAATCCATTCGGCCATAGACGGTGTTTGAAAAGACGCACTTGGCGGTTAATGATGCTGCTGGTGTTGGTCAGCGCTGGGTGGGCTTCTGGCAGTAGCGTGGAACCGAAAACCGACCTCTCCGATGAATCCAAGCTAGTATTGAAGCGATTGAAAGATCGGAGCCAAGAAAGTGCCGGTGATATTCTGTTTTTCAGTGAAAGTGAACGTAGACTGGCTTTCGCCAATATCAGTGATCTGTATCCAACTCGATTAGTCCCTGGCAGCAGTCATCCTTATGCTCTGGTCGACAACCTAATGGATTGGTCTGAGCTGGAGTATGAGGTCGATGGACAATCCTATGACCTGCAATATTTTTATGCCCTACCTGGAAATATGGGAATTGTGGTGGTTCAGGACGATGCTGTTTTGTTGGAGCGATATGCGCCTGGTCATCATCCTGAAACGCGCTGGATTTCCTTTTCTGTGACCAAATCGGTTACTTCGATGTTAATCGGTGCTGCTATAAAGGATGGCTATATCAGCAGTGTGGATGAGCCTATTGCCGATTACCTGCCGCGCTTGAAACAATCTCCATATGCTGAGGTTTCTATTAAAAACGTCTTGCAGATGGCCTCAGGAGTTGCCTGGAATGAGGATTATGCAGATCCTGAGTCTGATGTGGCACGAGCAGGGGGCGCCAATGGACTTGCTCTGGTTAACTACCTGGGTAAACTTCCAAAAGTGGCAGATGCCGGGCAGGTCTTTAATTATAACACTGGTGAAACCAACTTGGCTGGCGAGCTTCTCAGGGCTGCAATTGGTAACAATGCGTCGACTTACCTGGCGCACAAGATATGGAAGCCGTTTGGTATGGCAGGTGATGCTACCTGGATGCTGGGTGATCCGGGTGGCGGAGAAACCGGCGGTTGCTGTATTAGTGCTACGCTGCGAGACTATGCCCGGCTAGGTATCTTTGCCTTAAACCAGGGTCGACTCGTCGATGGTACTGAGGTGTTGCCGGAAAACTGGATAGTAGAATCAACCGAGCCATCCAAGGGTTATGCGGGTTATGGCTATCTCTGGTGGCTTATGGATGAAAATAGTTTTTCTGCCATGGGAATTTTTGGGCAGCAGATTTTTATCGATAGGCAGTCCAGGTTGATTATTGCGGCTCACAGCAATGCCCCGACTGCAGTAGGAAGCGGTTATGCCAAGCACCTTCGAGCGGTGTCTGTGGCCATAAGCGACAGGTTGAAATAGCGTTTGGCCTGGTAATCAGTGATGCCCTAGTGGCGCAAGAATTTGTTAGGACCAGCGATCAAAGCGCATGATGTCTGTGGTTGGCTTTCTCGTTACCGGTCCAAAATTACCCAGTGGATAGCCGACCGGGATGAGACAAAATGCGCTCATGGTATCCGGTAGGTTAAGGGTTTTAGCGACGGCTGCGCGATTGCCCAAAGCCAGTGTTGTCGGTGCGGCGCCCAAACCCAGCGCCCGAGCAGCCAGCAACAGGTTCTGTATGCCTGGCCAGATTGATCCGCCACCAAGGGCAGCCATGTTCTCGTCGACTTTAACGCCAAAATCCATACAGGCAATGACTAAAGCGGGAATTTCATGCATATGTTCCATTTGCCAAAGGACCGAATACATCATCCTGCGACGTTTGTCTTCGTCCTGGTGCGGTAATGAACCAGGATTGTCTTTCATGGGTCCGATATAAGCCTCAACACCCTGCCGGTTGAGTGTTGCGAGCTCCTGCTTGACCGCAGGGTCACGCACGACGAGCCATCTTCCACCTTGCATGTTAGAGCCGGAAGGCGCCTGGTTTGCTGCATCAATAAGTTTTACCAGCAGTTCTTCCGGGACGGGTTTAGTGTCGAGTTTGCGCATGGCGCGACAGTGATACATGACGTCGAATAGGTCCATGTCTGCCATTGAAGATTCCTTGTGGTGATAATATTTTCGTCATGGTCTCATAGAGCCCACTGCTTTTCATTGTCTTTTATTGATTAATTGTGGATTAATGGCTAGATCTGGCAAGGCAGGTTGGCCATTAGATGGGGCGCTAGAAGCTGAGTTAGATCCCGATAAGGCCATTAACTGTGCTGGGAATACAGAGGTTATGGCAAATGTTAAATCAATGATGCAGACGTTAAACCAATAATAATGGAGAAGATCATGTTGCATCCCGAACAGCAGCATCTATCAGATTGGCTTGCTCAAGAAGCAGCAGAGGATGTGCTGGAACCCGACCTGGCGATTGTCGACCCGCACCACCATCTCTGGGATATCCGAAGTTTCGAGATTCAGCCGCATGCAAGCTTTCAGGAAAAAGTCTATCTGTGTGAGGATATCACGACAGATATCCAAGCCAGCGGTCATCATATTACCCATACCGTTTTTGCTCAGTGTGGCGCGTTCTACAAACAGGCTGGCCCGGAGGAAATGAAGTGCGTGGGAGAAACTGAATTCGTCCAGGGCATTGTGGCGATGAGTCAATCTGGAATCTATGGCCCAACCCAACTGTGTGCTGGGATATTTGGCAGCGCCGATTTGCGAATCGGCAAAGCAGTTCAGTCGGTTCTTGAAGCTCATCTCAGGGCATCCGGTAATTTTCGCGGCATTCGCAGCGCTTTCCCACGGAATTTAGATGCCTCGTTTATGGAGGGTTATGGGATTCTGCAGAAATTGAATCTCTCTTATGATAATTATTCGCCGGACCATGAACGCTTGCCGGTCCTGGCTGAACTTGCCCGGGCTTTTCCGGAGGTTCCAGTTATTGTAAATCACCTCGGCGGTAAAGTTGATCACCAGGCAGGCTCAGCGGCCTTTTCGAGTTGGAGGAAGAACATCGATGCTGTCGCTGACTGTGCTAATACGTATATGAAAGTAGGCGGTGGCCAACAGCGGGTAGGGCCCTGGGAGCCAGAATTCCACAATAAACAGCGTCTAACACCCATTAATTCGGAACAACTCTGTGATCTTCTTTATCCCTATTACAGTTATGTAATTGAGGCATTTGGACCAGATCGATGCATGTTCGAAAGTAATTTCCCGGTCGATAAGGAATGTGTTTCGTATCGTACCCTGTGGAATACCTTCAAGCGTATTGCTACTCGTGCCGGGTTGAGTGATTCTGAAAAATCAGCCTTGTTCAGCGGTACCGCAGCCCGCATTTACCGATTGGAATAAATCACCATGGTGCCTGGATATAGTCGATAACGCTGGCTTGCTGCCTTTGGCTTTGGGCCACGCGGCGCTTTTAGTTCTGTTTACTTACCAGAACTGGATCGGAAAATCGATAAAAGCCGAACTGGCTTACGCAAAAGGATCAGTGCCGGTATCCATGAATGGTTTGATTCTTGCCGGCTCTGGATTACGGCTATCCTCATAGGGATACAACGCTTTGCCGATGATTCTTTCAAGTTCAGGGTACTTCTCTAGCAGTTGTGGTGAGGTGCCGGTTTCATAATTGTGCTGGGGGCGCATATAGCTGCGCATGTAATTTTGAACCAGAGTGATTCTCAGCCCGGGTTTGCTGCGCGGTTTCGACGCATGCCAGGTGGCACCATTCCATAAGGCCAGTGAACCTGCTTTCGCAATTAATGGTACACAGGAAAAGGGCGTATTAGTGATATCTGCTTCGTGAGGCAAGGTGGCTCGGCCGTAGCGATGGCTGCCGGGGACAAATACAGTTGGTCCATCTTCCTCATCAGCGTAGTCAGTACAAACCCATGACGCATTGCACATATGGGCTATCTGGCCAGCGCCAGGGGGAATACCATGGGAATCGCTGTGCAGGCCAATACCGGGTGCACCCTGGCCTTTAATGATCCAGGTTTGCCCAGAAAACACCGCGCTCTGGCCGAGCAACCAGCGAATCAGTGCCAATTGCACCGGATTGATAGCGGCTTCGACGAACACCTCGTCTTCCTCTAATAGGTCCCAGCTGTTTCTGAAGGTTTTACCAGCGGGTGGAGCGGAGGTCTGATAGTCGCCAATGCTGAGGTCATTGCGTTTTTCACAGGTTTTGACGATGGCATCGCGCAGGCGAGTAATAAAGTCTTCATCGACACCCAGTGTTTCCGGGGGCACAACGGTTAATCCGTAAGCCTCTAACTCGACAATATGTTTGTAAAGGTTGTACCGGTTGATGTCATTAATCACCGGATCAATATTGGGTGCCGTCTGGTAGTCAGCAATATCCATACTTTTCTCCCGTTTTAGAAGGGGATCCATTGTTATCAGCTGTGCTAGCGTCTAGTAAAATACAGCTACATACAAAACATAACGAGTAAACACCCATAGATCAATGCAGTTGCCTCTTAAGGATTGGGGTGACAAATGAGTCCAGCTTCGGGTTAATGTTCCCCAGCGTGATCTGCGTTTAATAATTCAGCTTATAAATACGTTTGACATTGCCACCCAGGACTTTACTGCGCACCAGAGCAGGGAGTTTTTCAGCATAGGTCGTTAAGTCATCAACCCAGGTGTGTGGATGGTCTGGATGAGGGTAATCAGTTGCCCACATAAAACAGTCCGCGCCGACGTGGTCTATGATATGTGGTGCGGCAGTCTCATCTGGATCTCCTGAGATAAAACATTGACGTCTGAATAGTTCTGTCGCGGAAGCTTTCTGGATGTTCATCGATTCAGAGAAAGCATCCATGCGGTCGAGCATCGCCCCGATCCAGCCCGAGCCTGCTTCGAGCACACCAAGACGAAGCTCGGGGAAACGCTCTAATGTCCCCAGTGAGAAAAAAGAGATTAAGGCTTGCTGGACTATAGCTCTGAGCCAGATCGCCTCACCCCAGGCGCGGCCCTGACGAGGCCAGTCAAAAATCCCGTCAGCGGCACCATGTGGGGTAAAGGTGGGATGGATAGCCAGTGGCACATCCAGATCGATACATTTTTCAAACAGGATATTGTGGGACTCATGACCATGAATCACCTTAAGGTGATTGAATGGATTTACCCAGGCACCTTTGCAGCCGTCTTTAACGGCACGTTCCAGTTCCATGGCTGACCCGGCGACATCCAGTAAGGTCAATTGAGCGATCGGCACCAGTTTGCCTTGTGAATTTCGGCAGAAGTCAGCGATCCAGCGATTGTAGGCTCTGCAATAGGCCAGGCTAAGATCCGGATCCTTTAACTCGGCTTCCCACAATAGTCCCAGGGTGGGGTAAAGCAGGGTACATTCAAGGTTTTCCTGGACCATCAGGTCTAGGCGCTCATCTGCATTACAGGACCCAAACGGCATGTTGTCTGTATAGCGACGATCAGGGCTGGGGCGCATATCTTCCTGTCCCATGGCGCCGAGTAATCCCAACGACCCTTTCCTGGACCTTAGCGAAGGTTGCTGGTTAATTTCCAGATACTCGTATCCTTGATCATCGACTGCGATACGCAGAGCACGGTCCTTGTATTGCCTTTCAAGGTAATTTTCCCAGAGATCGGCTGGTTCAAGAATATGACCGTCAGCATCAATGGTGCCGGGATAGGGAAATCGCTTGATTTGGTAAGTCATGGTTTGGTTATCCTGCAGCACTGTCATGAGATACCTTGCCTGTGTCCAAAGCTAAAGGCAAATTAGGGTGGTGGGATTTTGGAAAAGATAAAAGGAGGGTTCAAGCGGCAGGTAGCTGGTTACCAAACACCCGGGTCGATCACTAACCTTTACCTGTTTATGGTTTATATTGTGGCAGTGTGAAGATGGTTGGCCCGGTAAACACAGTCAGATTTACGTCCAATTGTGGCGTCAGGAAGTGATTATGGTTGGATACATACCGGCATGATGGTTAGTCAACTGCCGCTGTGCGGTCCTAAAAGAAATTAACCTTGAGATCCATTACCATTCCTGGCTGTATTTTTTGACGTTTCTTAATATTTCTTGGCATTGAAATCGGCTTAAATCTGACCGTTCAGGGTTACAGGAGTACGGATCGCTGCTCTACTGCTGTTGACTGCTTCCAGCTCTATGTGATTGAGTAAAGCTATAGTTAGGAGCGCGCTGATGGTCACCTATACAATTGATACCCAAGATGCAGGAAGAGTTCAGTACACGGATAAGAAAAGAATCTGGTGGTTGCTGTCGTTGGTGAACCCAGTCATACCACTGGTCGGGCTTATCGGTCAGTACATTGCGGGCAGTGAGCTCTGGTTGTTTGTTCCCCTGGCACTGATGTTTGTAATGGGGCCCTTACTCGACTGGGTTTTTGGTGAAGATGAGAATAATCCTCCCGAGGTTTTAGTGCCGCAGTTGGAACAAGATGGTTATTATCGCATCTTGACCTATCTTACCGTGCCCCTGCATTATCTGACTTTTATCATCGTAGCAATCTGGGTGGGAACCCAGAGCCTGAGTATCTGGGGGTTCTTAGCGATTACTATTGCTACTGGATTCGCCGATGGCTTTGCAATCAATACAGGCCATGAACTGGGACATAAGCGAACTCGACTGGAAACCTGGCTTGCCAAGGTTGTCCTAGCGGTGCCCGCTTACGGTCATTTCTGGATTGAGCATAATCGGGGTCATCATCGCGATGTGGCGACGCCAGAAGACCCAGCTAGTTCGCGTATGGGCGAGAGTATCTATAAGTTTGCGCTACGAGAAATACCAGGCGCTTTTCGAAGGGCATGGAAAATAGAGCAGGAAAGACTAGCGCGAAAGCAGGTTCCTTTCTGGGGCCATCATAATGAAATTATGCACAGCTACCTGTTGTCGCTGGTCATTCAAGCCAGCCTGGTCTATGCCTTTGGCTGGATGATGCTGCCCTTTCTGGTAATTCATAATGTCGTTTCCTGGTGGGTATTAACCAGCGCTAACTATATCGAACACTATGGATTGTTGCGGGAAAAGCTTAAAGACGGTAAATATGAGCGCTGCCAGCCGCATCACAGTTGGAATGCTAATCACAAGTATTCAAATCTGTTGCTGTTTCATCTCCAGCGACATTCAGATCACCATGCGAACCCAACTCGAAGATACCAGTCCCTGCGCCATTTTGAAGATCTGCCGGGGTTGATCAGCGGCTATTATGGTATGTATATCATTTCGTATTTTCCGCGTCTCTGGTTTCACATAATGGATAAGCGGTTGCTGGCTTTACCTCATATACAGGGGGATCTGTCTAAAGTTAATATCGATCCGGATCACTATCCTGCTATTTGTGCCAGATATGGCCAGTCCCATGTCTGATCCCTCGATTCTGCATCGCTATCGATGCCCCGGTTGTGGTTACACTTATGATGAGTCCGTTGGCGACGATCACGAGGGTTACCCGCCTGGGTTTTTGTTCACTGAACTTTCTGAAGAGTTTGTTTGCCCGGATTGTTCGGTTCGTTACAAAGAAGATTTTGTGCGCCAATAGTCATTTGATGCTTTGGTGGTTTTCAGGCAGTTGGCGCTACATCAGCAAAGCTTAACCGGGCTGCATCGCAAAGACTCGTGGGGAGCGTGGGATAGTTGCTCTAACGAGGCAGGCAAGTCAGCTCTGCTAAAGCGTCACTGTTGCCTTCATGACCGTGGATAGGGGTGCTGGCTGAAAACTCGGCTCAAGGGAGGCAAGCTTCGGCGCATGCTCTATTTGTAAACTATGTCGAGAAAATAAGGTCGCTAGAATCAGCGGTAGGTAGACTCGGGTGACTCCCATACCAAGGCACATGTGTTTGCCGCCACCAAAGGCGTTGGGTTTTTCCAGGTCAGAAGAAAGCCAGCGTGCTGGGTCAAACCTGAGCGGATCTGGATAGCGATTTTCGTCAAAATGTGACAATGCATGCAGATGCATGATGAGTGTTCCGGAGGGAACGTTGACGCCAAGGAAATTGATATCTTTTGTAGTCCGTTTGGGAACAACAGGTGCAGGTGCAAAGCATCGTTCGGTTTCAGAGATGATGGCTCGCATGACAGGGAAGTTTTTCATGCCGGTTAATAAGGTTGGCTCAAAGCCGCGGACTTCTTCTCGCAGCTTACCAAGCCAAGGTGTATCGGAAATACTCCAGAGGAGTGGGCAAAGTACTCTGGCGATATTACCGACGCCTGCCACAGTCAACAGATAAACGGCTTCTGTTAGCTCAGAATCGCTGAGCGGTGCGGTACCCGGGGCCGGTTTGCGCTGTAGTAACAGGTCCAGGGAGTCATTGACCCGAGGTCCTGATTTGCGCTCGAGCGCTGTTTTGTGAAGAAAATCAAACGCGGTAGCGCGTAGTTTTTGGTGCTTAACTCGGGCAAACCAGTTGTCCTGGTCTTCCAGAGTTAATTGCTGGCCGTTTATGAATTCCTCTTCATAGCGATTCAGGTTTTTAACGAGGTCATCATCCAGGTTCACTTTCACCTGGGTTTGGGTAAGCGAGCGAATACATAACTGGCTTAGTGCTTCATAAAAGTTTCCTGTGACACCCACAGATGCTTGAAATGCCTGTTGCATGGTTGCCGCCGCAATCGTTAAATCTCTACCTAGTGCAACAGCGCCGAAGGCCGGCAGCAATAATTTTCTAAGGCGACGGTGAGGTTCTGCATCCAGGGCTGAGACATGATCCTCTCCCATCTGCCGACAGAAGAAAGTGCCTGTATCGGTATCTCGATAACTCCAGTCATCAGGCGTTTTCCAGGCCTGCTTATTGGCTAGGTTGGTGGCGATGACGACGCAATCACTGCCGGCTAGTTCGGTCCTGAAAACCGGACCGATACGTTTTACCGTATCAAGCCAGGAGGCTACCGTATAATCATAAATGTTGAATTCTGTCAGCACCTGGCTGTTATTGCGGTCGAGATTTTTTGGATCAAGAAATGGTACGGATTGACTACTCATGATTTATCCCCTGTGAACATGGTAATCCTTTGTCTGTATTTCAATGCCTGGCTGAGTCGTCATCGTGACTAGGCACTGGCACGGTTCGGATTTGACCGGCTGAGTAACTCGCTCAGTATTAAGGTTAGCATCACGATAATCAAGACAGTAAAACTTAATAGTAGTGCATCGTCGGTTGCATCGCGCAGTTCGACCACCTTGCTGCTGCAATAGGGTGCCAGAGCACCGCCCAGTGCCGACATCACCAGCATGTAGGCGATGTTTCGGTGGGTAGGGGTTCTAACCAGAGTCAAGGCATAAGCCATATAGGCATTGAATGTTGCCGATACAGAAATCCCGTACAGGAAGGCCAGCATTAAAACGATTTCGATATCTCCGCTCGATAGTAAAAACCAGATGGAGGTGGTGGAGATGGTCACGAAGCTGTAAAGGAGGTACTTTACTTTAACCCTGGAAGCCAGCCAGGTACCGACAATAGAACCGACCAGGGCCGCTAAAAAAACATTGGACATAAACCTTCCTGGCTCAGTTCCATCGACAGAAAAGTGTTCTCCTACAAACTGAGGTGCCCAGACGAAGACTGAAATCTTGGCCAGCATAAACAGTAGTAAGCTAAACCCGACCAGGATAATCTCAATATTCCATTCGGTTGTTGTCTCTCCTGGTAAGGTTTCCGGCGGGGCTGTATCAGAATCACGCTGGTCAAAGTTGGCAACAAGCAATAGCCCTAAAACGAGTAGGGTCATCAAGGCAACAACGAGATAGGTGCTGCTGAACTGGAATGAACGGGCAATAAACCAGCTGGCGATCAGCGAGAAAACAAACCCCCCACCATTAAAGAATGCATCCTGTCCAACCAGAACAGTTTGTCTTGCCCTGTCCTGCCATAGCTGGGTGATCAGGGTGCTCGAGCCGCAGGAGGCGATACTAATGCCTAGACCAAAAATAGCCAGCCATAGTGCCAGCAGGTTATAGTTTTTTATAAGGTGCATGAGTAGTGCAGCGCTGATGCAACTGCCATAAGCCACGATCAGAACAGTCTTGATGGTAAATCGATCAAAGACGACAAAGGACAGCAGATAGCCGACAAAAACGGCTCCGGTGAACCAGGTAAATTGCGCCGCCATGGCCGTAATCTCGACAGTATAGTAGGCGGCAGCACTGGGAATGATCAGCCCCATGGTGGTCACCATGCCGGATATTAAAAAAGTGGCCATAAGGCAAACCACAAGAAGTTTGTATTGATTGATGCTGATGCTGGAATCTCCTGGGTTGGTTAGTCGGAAATAATCAGTCGCCTGGTATAACGTCGATCTTACAATCTTGTAGCTTGTTTGTGTGGCTATTCGGATGGCTTTCAGGCGTTAGTTTTCGGAGTCGGTATTTGAGCGGGCAGGTATCCGGCCTGATACTTTAATCCCAGGAGTAGTCTAACCAATAGGGTTGGCGGTAACTACAATTGGTCTAATGTGGCACCAGCAATAAAATGCCGGTCGTTTTCCGGGCGAGGCTATGGAATACTGCCTTGTTTAGACCGTTGGATCAGACTATGAAAAAGAAAGTTGTTGTACAACTGCCCCGTCAGGCCAGTGTTGACTTGAGAGTTCGTTATGCCCTTGAACTCGAATCCTTAGATGCCGTCGCAGAGATTGTTGAAGTTGATGCCAGTACTGAGGAAGCCTTTATTGAAGGTGCCCGTGATGCTGATGCATTGCTGACATCCTGGGGGATTACCATTTCGCGGAACATCATTGAGTCGCTGGAAAAGTGCGTGGTCATTGGCGTTGGCAGCGTCGGTGTGGATATGGTTGACGTTGATGCAGCGACTGAAAATGGCATTGTTGTAACGAATACACCGGATATTTTTATAGAGGAAGTGGCGGACCATGCCATGGGCCTGTTATTGGCCTGTTACCGGCAGCTAAAGTTGCAGGATAAAATAGCTCGAGAAGGTCGGTGGTACGAGGGTAGGCCGCTTCTAAATGACACGCCTCGTTTAATTGGCCAGACATTAGGGGTTCTTGCTTATGGCAACGTTGCCGAGGCAACGGTGCGTCGGGCTAAGGCATTTGGCCTGAATATTATCGCTCATGACCCTTATATCACCGAGATCAAAATGACCCGAGACGGGGTTGAACCGGTTTCCTTCAATGAACTTCTGGAGCGCTCTGACTATCTTTCCCTGCATTGCCTGCTAAACGAGGAAACCCGCCATATTATGGATGCGGAAGCGTTTTCGAGGATGAAACCCACTGCCCATTTGATCAATACCTGCCGGGGCGGGGTGGTTGATGAGAAGGCTTTGATTAGGGCCTTGCAGGAGGGTGAGATAGCCGGTGCTGGGTTGGATGTGTTAGAGCATGAACCCCCCGCCATGGATAACCCGCTTTTTGAGATGGATAATGTTATTCTTACCCCTCATTCTGCTTCGGCAACGGCTCGGATGCGGCCGGAAACCCGGCGTCGTGCTGCTAAGGAAATCGCACTTGCGTTGCGAGGGAAGTGGCCCATGAGCCCGGTGAACCCGACGGTGATGCCTAAAGTCGAGTTGGAGCGCTGGCAACCCTTTCCCATGGATCGGGGCCCGAATCGCTGATTTTTTTGTCGGCGTTCAATCGCACTGGTAGCGACAGATAATTTAAGGTTTTCTGTTTCTTCAAATGCAAGCAAGGCGTCTTAGCAGTGGCGGCAATCTCATAGGGCGTAGCTGTACTTGAAAAATTCGTTGTCCTTTTGGTAGCCGAGTTTTTTATAGAGCGCCTGCGCTGGGAAATTATCCCTGGCTGTTTCAAGGTCCAGTCGGACGGCACCCTGTTCGCGCGCGAATTCATGGGCTGCTTGCATGAGCTTCTCGGCGAGCCCTTGGCGGCGCTGTTCGCTGACAACAAATAGATCATATAGGACAAGAATCCTGCCGGCATCAACTGAGCAGAAGGTAGGGTAAAGCTGGGTAAAGCCCAGTATATTTTCAGATGAAGCTGCCACCAGGATATGGCTTTCATGGCCTTCCATGCGAGCACGAAGGTAAGTTGTGGCAAGTTCTGGGTTCGGTTCACATTGATAAAATTGCCGATACAAATCAAACAGTACGGCTAAGCCGGGTAGGTCAGTATTTTCTGCGGGTCTGATGATCATGCAGATCTCCTGTTGTTTTTCTGTTTAGTACACTAAAAATGGCTCTGCTGGCGACTATAATCCGGATAATTAGGCGCTGAAATACCGGTAGAATGGGCACTATTTTCGCACGATGCCCCTTTCCGGAGTTGAAACAAATAGGGTAGTCGAAGCTTACTGGTTGAGAAGATAGTGCTCGAGTAAACCGGTATCCTGTTCTTGCTGTTCCAGCCTGGCGATGGTCTGCAGGTGGACTTCGTCCGGTCCATCGTAGATGCGAAAAGCGCGTGCCCGACTAAATGCCCAGGCTGCAGGCGTGTCATTGGTAACGCCGCGAGCACCATAGAGCTGGATGGTTCGGTCCGCGATAGCCTGATAAGTCTTAGCAACCGCTACTTTAATCATGGAGATTTGCTTGCGAGCCATTTTGTTGCCGACGGTGTCCAACAGGAATGCGGTTTGCTGAACCAGCAGTCTGCATTGGTCGAGTTCGATTCGAGACAGACTGATAGCGGCCTGGGTTGAGCTATATTCATCGATACGTTTTCCGAATGTGGCCCGTTCTTTAGAACGTTTCACCATCAGGCTGATGAGCACCTCACACTCGCCAATGGCACGCATACAGTGGTGAAGTCTGGCGGGACCCAGGCGAGCCTGGCCAATCGCAAAACCGGCTCCCTGTTCTCCAAGCAGATTAGTTAATGGCACTCGTACTTCGGTGAATTCGAGCTCGGGATGCAGTCCACTGGCAGAACTGTGATTGAACACGGGCAGATTGCGTTTTACTTTTATGCCGGGTGTATCAGCGGGTACCAGGATCATGGACTGGCGTCTGGATTTCGCAGCCTCTGGGTCGGTCACCCCAACGACGATAATGAGTCGGCAGTTCACATTCGATGCATTAGTAGCAAACCACTTAGTACCATTGATTATCCATTGGTCACCGTCACGGTCTATACGGGTTTCAAGGTTTACCGGATCTGAGGACGCGACTTGAGGCTCAGTCATGGCAAAGGAAGAGCCAAATTCAGCTTCAAGGAGCGGCTGTAACCACTGATCTTTTTGTGCATCAGAGCCAAAAAGCTGCAGTAGCTCCATATTGGGTACATCAGGGGCATGGCAGTTAAAGATCCTGGATGCCCACTCCAGCCGTCCAAGTACCTCAGCAACGCCTGTGAATTCAAGATTGGATAATCGTAGACCGGGTTCGTTCTCGGATAGATTCGGCAAGGCCATATTCCACAGGCCCAGTGACTTTGCCTTTTGCTTCAGGGTATTTTCGATATCAGGGATAACCTGGCCGTGCTGATTTTGTTCGTGCCAAAGCTGGTTATTAGGCAGGATGAATTCATTAAAGAAGTTTTCGACTTCGGACCTGATGTCCGCGGCTTTCTGGGGGAGTGAGAACATATCATTTTTAGTGTGGACAGGAAGCCTGTAGGTTAGCTGATCTCTTTTGCTTAAGAAATACCCGTTTGTGAAAGATCAGATATCATAGGCTTGGATCAAGGCCTGACCGTGCGTGATTTGCCAGGGTTATTTGTCCGGTTTGAAAGTAAGTCCGAGGACTGGCAAGGCGGAGCTTTTTATCCAGCTATCAAATTAGTCTTTTTCAGGTTTAACTGCTAGCAGTTTCGAGCGAGTTTTTGGCGCTGGAAAATGAGTCCAGATCGAGCTCTTTTCTGATTTTCTGGCTTACGTCATTGGCTAGATTATCCACAGGAATACCCGTGGCATCTGCGATTCTGACCATTCGCTGGAAATTGGCCGCAACACCCGCGGCATCAACCAGTACAGCAGGGCCTGCTATATGAAGTAGTTCCCCTCTGGCATCTGCCAGTGCCTGTTCATTGCGGCGGGCCAGGCTTTCTGCAAATCTCATTAGTTCAGGGCCAAACTCGATTCCTTTGGCAGCGGCTGTGATATCGCCATTGATGCCTTGTATATCAATGCTTGTCTCGGTTACTGATGCGCTCGCACGGAGCATACTGGCATGTGCATTGGTTCAGTAAAAGCACTGGTTGATGGCGGATACTCGCCCTGCGATCAATTCCATCTGCATGCGGTTGATGCTGCGGTTGTCATCGCGGATAAGGTTGCTCATACCTGCAAGAGACAGATACTGGGCAGAGGCCAGGGAAAACCAGTCACGCAGGGCATTGGGCACCAGGGTTAGCGCACGCACTACATTGGCTGATCGGCCGGTCGGCCACAGATCACGTTCATTGCCAACGGCGCCATCAACAGGAATCATGGGTACAAAACCCGTGTCGCTGGATACATGCTCAGGTCGATAATGACTTGGGTCCCCTGCAACTGCCTGGGGCAATGCTTCCGGTGCTACACCAAGGGCGCGGTTGAATTCATCGATGCTGAATACAGCAACGACAATACCGGTGAGTTCTACATAGTGTTCTTTGGTCAGGCCCTGCTGGGCTGCGTCATCCACAAACGCTTGAGTAATTCTTCCCTGGTCGGTAACGATCTGATGAACCGTGTTGACAGCAGTCTCATCTAAAATGCCATCCTGTCTGTGCTTGCCAGAGACGGTAAAGGGCGACAAGGCAGATTTTCGCTCCTGGCAATATTCGCAATCGACGGCATTGCGCACCTCCGCAGCAATAGCAATCCGCTGTGCCCCAGTCCACCAGGATCCGGGTTGGGCTAGATTGCCCCAGAATTTTTTGTGGGCTTGCTTGATGTCTTCCCGAACAGGATAGGGAGCGTCCGAATAGCTAAAGGTCATTTTGAGCCTCGTCAGTTTTTGGCGGCATCGCTTGCTGCAGAATAAACTAAATCTGATCGCCGAGGCAATTGCAGATAGTGAGTTTGGACCCTGGCCCAGGCAAAGTCCAACTGCAGGCTTTACCCTGTAAAAGACCAGCGGCTAATGCTTCCCAATGGTTATTTTGATCTGCAACGTGATATCGCCGGTCAGCTGAAGTTTAGCTGTCTGCCTGGTCTTCCGCGGCAAACTCGGCATAGGCTGCCGCGGTACCTGCAGCCATTTTGTCGCCATCAAAGGGTATCGACATCTCCGGGGTGAATTCCAGCACAATCCGCTCCGGGGTGTCGAGGAACCTGACGAACAGTGCTGGATCAAGGTTTCGGGTAAATGCATTACCATCGTCTTCGGACGCGGCCATCCCGGATGCGAGCAGGTTATAGAACCATTGTTTGGTTTTTTCATCATCGTGAATAACGGTGTGGCCTTTATAAGTCACCGTCTTACCGCCGCCCATGGCAGTGCCTTTACTGCTCATGACGCAGGATGAGCGGCCATCTCTGGCAATTGCCTTGATCCGGACTCGTTCTCGCGTCGCTGTCATCCAGATTTTTCCGTTTATCGGCACATAGGCTGTGATAACTCCAATGGGGTGCCCTTCCTTGTTTGCCCAGATGAAAACACACTCACCGGCACTATTGAGCAGTTCCTTTTCCCGCTCCGGGTCGAGGCGATATTGTTTTACATCGTCATAATTAACGGATTGCTTGTTCATAGTTATCCTTATTCTGAATTTGCCTGTTGAAGGCGTGACTTTAATTCTGGGATTGAAATTCTGCTGCATCTTACACTGATTCTGCTGCTCTTGGAGGTTGTTATTCAGAATCATTTGTTCAGTAAACCAGCGTCAACCGACGCAGTATTTAAATAATCAAGATGCGCCTCATTGACAGCATAGAAGTAACCCATTTCTGTTTGGAAGTGTTTATTGTACTGTTGGCATGAGACTTACCCGCTATTGAGCGTAAATCATGAACCCAAAAATCCTTTGGTCAACTGTTTTTTTAGTATTAGTCGTTCTATTTGTTTGGAGTATCCCAGCGAAGAGAATTGAAAAAGACAGGCTGTCTGGAATTGTGCGGCAGTTGGCCTCTGACGAGTTTCAGGGCAGGGCACCAGGCACCGTCGGTGAGATGAGAACGTTAGCCTACCTGACAGAGTATTTTAGTTCATTAGGGTTGTCGCCGGGCGGTAATCAAGGCAGTTGGGTGCAAGCTGTACCGTTAATACATACCCAACTACAAGTTCCTTTTCATGTTGCGATTCATTCTGGAGAGGCGCATTGGCAGTTGCAGCAGGCCACGGACCTGGAAGTCAGCACAATCCAGGCGACTTCACATGTCCGTATCCAGGATGCTCCATTGGTTTTTGTTGGTTTTGGTGCCAGTGCCCCTGAAAGGGACTGGGACGATTACGGTGATATTGATCTCAACGGTAAAGTTGCGATTTTTCTTGTTAATGATCCGGATTTTGCTGCCCAACCCGGTGAAGCCGTGGTTAACCGCTTCGGTAACAGGAGGATGACCTATTATGGGCGCTGGACCTACAAGTTCGAAGAAGCTGCACGGCGTGGTGCTATTGCGGCGCTGGTTATTCACGAGGACAAGGCAGCCGGCTACGGCTGGAACGTGGCTTCATCTTCGCCGGGAGAAAATTATTCCATTGTTAATACGGGTGTCACTCAGAACGGTTTAAAACTACAGGGTTGGCTTCATGGTGATGCGGCTACGCGCCTGTTTGAAATTGCGGGCCTTGATCTTCAGCAACTGAGAACGGCTGCGCGGCAGCCACAATTCGAGGCATTTACCCTCGATAAGGTGAGTTTCAGTGCTGACTTGGCTGTTAAGCTGGAATCCATTGAAAGTCAGAATCTGCTCGCTCGTCTTCCCGGTACGGATCAGGGGGATGAGACGATTATGGTTTCAGCGCACTGGGATGCCTATGGGATCGGAGCTGCAGATGAGCAGGGTAGAGTCGTCCGACCAGGAGCGAATGATGATGCTTTGGGTGTCGCTGGTGTCATGGAACTGGCACGCGTATTGAAACAGGGCCCAACGCCAGCTCGAAGTATCGTATTCGCCTTATGGACCGCTGAGGAAAGTGGTCTGCTGGGGTCTGCTTTTTATGCCCAGAACCCCATTTATCCAACTGCGAAGACAGTGGCCAATTTCACTTTGGATATATTGCAGACAGCGGGTTTGGCAAGGGATGTCATTCTTGTCGGTGAGGGTCAAAGTGAGCTCGAAAGTGATCTTGCCAGAGCGGCGCTCACACAGGGGCGCACTGTTACCCCAGAGAGCCTTCCAGAGAACGGATTGTTTTTCCGCGCAGATCATTTTTCGCTAGCCAAAGAAGGGGTCCCGGTGCTGCTTCTTATGGGAATAGCAGGTGGTGCGGACCTGGTCGAAGGGGGGCGCTCAGCCGGTGATCAATGGGTAACTGATTACATCAGTGGTTGCTATCATCAAACCTGCGACGCCTGGGACCCGGCCTGGGACCTTAGCGGTGCTGTTCAAGATGTTGAGTTGTTTCAGTGGATCATAGAGGATCTCGCAGACTCCAGGCGTTGGCCGGAATGGAAGGAGGGTTCTGAATTTAAAGCAATTCGTCAGCAAAGCAGCCACCAGCGTCAGTAGAGATGCTGGTTTGTTCTGACTATGACTATAGTGGCTGCGGTGGCTATTTTTTCCGTTAAATAAGGCCGTACAATCAAGCCGAGGAGGCCTGTAGGTCCCCTGTTTGCTCATCAGAGCGTCTTACCAGCTTTCCTGGCAAGGCTCCGGTGTGCTCGCCCTTCTGGAAAATAATCTCGCCCGATTTAATAGTGATATCGTACCCCTCGGCCCTTTGAACAAGTCGACGGCCTTTCGCTGGCAAATCAAAAATTGCCTCAGGGCGGTGCAAGCGTAATGTTTCAAAGTCAATGATATTGATGTCCGCTATCATGCCTTCCTTTATTTGGCCTCGGTCAAACATGCCAAAGGCTGTTGCGGTATTGGAGGTCAGAGATTTGACTATAAATTCAAGTTCAAGTTTGTCACCTTTGGTTCGATCTCGCCCCCAATGGGTCATGATGAAGGTGGGCATGCCAGCGTCAGCGATCACACCACAGTGTGCGCCACCATCGCTGAGGCCAAACAGAACATTTGGATGCTCGAGCAGTTTTTTCTGAGAGTCCAGGGAAAAATTCTGGTAGCCTCCCAAGGGTTGATAGAAGAGCTCTTTTCCGTCATTTGCAATCAGAAGGTCGTACATGACTTCCATTGCATCCATGCCACGAGCTTTGGCTATGCCTGCGATACTAGCTTCAGCATCTGGCTCGTAATCAGGGTTTTCACCAAGGGGAAACACCTGGTGCATTAGGCTGTTTAGGTCCTGCATGAGCCCGCCTTTGATGATAGATTCTTCGGATAGAAGCTGTTGCTTCATATCCGGATCATTCAGCCTCTGGAGCAGGGTTGGATGATCCAGTTCGGCTAATTCCTTGCGCCAGGTCGGGTGACCAATAAATGCATGGAAGCTGGATTGCAAACCATGTAGCACGCCTGTCGGTCTGCCCGCAGCCTGGGGCCTGATTTCTCGACCTTCTTTTCTGGCCTGTTCAGCTAATTTATACATTTTACCGTTTTCATAGGCGGGGGCTGTGGTGGCAATCAGGGTAACGGTGAGTCCTGTTTGCTTTTGAAATTCAGTGACCCAGGCCCATTCCTTATCATCACCAAGGTGATCTGAAACCAGCTCGAATACGGAATTATTTAAGCCCTTCATAGCTAAACCGAGTGCCAACATCTCCTCGTTACCGGAAAAAGTACCTGGCATGTATTCGCCGTGAATATCCTTATGTAAGAGCGTCTTTGAGCTTGAGAACCCGAGCGCACCAGCCTCGACGCCTTGTCGAACCAGTGCAGCCATTTCATCAACCTCAGCACCGGATGGGGCATAATCAGTGCTGCATCGTTCGCCCATGACGTAAGCACGAATGGCACCATGGGGAACCTGCGTTGCTACATCAATTGCCCGCGGGACGGTTTCCAAGGCATCCATGTACTCAGGAAAACTTTCCCATTGCCAGTTGATACCCTCGGATAGCGCGGCGCCAGGGATATCTTCCACCCCTTCCATGAGTTCGATCAGAAATTGGCGGTCATCTTTCTTAACGGGAGCAAAACCAACACCGCAATTACCCATCACAACAGTGGTAACGCCATGCCAGCTGGATGGTGCCAGCAGTGGATCCCAGGTGGCCTGGCCGTCATAGTGTGTATGGATATCGACCCATCCGGGGGTAACCAGTTTGCCGTTCGCATCAATCTCGCGGTGGGCGGTATCGGTAATTTGGCCGATTCTGGCAATTTTGCCGTCTTGAATTGCAATATCATTGATAAAGCGATCTTCGCCGCTGCCGTCGATGATAGTACCGTTGCGGATGATCAGGTCATACATGGTGATTACCTCTAGTCGTCTAATTTATAACCAGGCGAGTACTCAGGCGCTGGTTACTCTAATGGGATGCATAGATAGTTGATCTAGAATAAACCACTTTATGACTGATTCAGCAAGGGCTGACAGGTAAAATGATATAGGCACGGAAGGATTCCAAGCGCTTTCCGCCTTTAGATTGCCTGTAGTGACTGGAACTGGGTCGGCAGGAGATCAATCTTACGGTCTCTGCTATAGGCAGCAAAATAGATAGGCCAATGCAAAGCTATAGGGTCCAGATAAGTGCAGTTTTTTTGAGTAGGTTGTTATGGACAGGTTATTTATTGCGACAGCCTTTTTTAGCTGAAGTTATCTGGGAGCTTGAAGCAAGCTTGTAGAGTTACTAGCTTCTGATTCAGGTGATATCGGGAAAAGAGGCCCAGAGAAAAGTTCAGATCCATCAGTAGCGACGATGCGATCTTTGCCAATAGTCTTCGAGCAGGTCATCATCGTATAGCTCACGATAGAATGAGTCAGGGTCGCATAGCGATGGGAAGCGTATCCTGGTATCAGTTTCTTTTCTCCAACGGGCTCGTTTGACCATGGGTTGCCGATAGTTTTCAGGATCATGAATGCTCAGGACCCCGACCAGTCGTCCTTCTTCATCGATGGAATAATGCTCGATGGCAGTGGCATTTTCAGAGATTGGGTCTCCCATCCACTCACGAACGGTGGGTTGCAGGTGGGTGGTTTTGATAACCAGTGTACTTCCCTGCCATTGGCCGGATGAAAAACCCATCGGGTACCAGTCGGTATATTCAGGAGGTTGTCGTCCATCCAGGTAAATTCGTCTTAGGGTAGATCCCAGTGCTATTGTTATTTTACTGTCGCCCTGGAAAATCTCGGGTTCATTGCCTCTGAATCCCCAACTCAGAACCAGGCCAGATGGCTGGCAGCGTTGGGCGGGGAGGTCCATAACCACATTAAAATCGGCTTTCCAGTCTTTAGCAGATTGGGTCAGGTCCGCAGTCCAGCGTCTGATTCCTCCGACATCAATCACCCAGCTTCCGGACAGATCCACAGGTTTGGGCGCCGCCTCATGATGCGTATCTGTATGGGGTGTTGCGGTCCAGGTTCCGGTCGGCGCAGGACAAGCCAGTGGTAGCCTTTCGCAGAGGGATTTGATTTCCGCACTTGATTCGTTCCTCGGTCCAAATTTTCCGGACATCGATCCATCAGCTAGTGTGCCTCGAAGTGTTCTTTCGAAAGGCATGCCGGCAGCGGTGCGATCGTCGATACCCATTTCTATATCCTGCCCGGTGATGGAAAGGCGAACCGGCCCACCTTCGGCAAAAGCAACTAGTCCATTTTCAGCTTCTCGCAGTTCCAGCAGGCCTTCCATAGCGAAACCGCGCTGTACAATGGTGAGGTCCCACTTTCCCGCGAAGCTGTTGGCTGCTTTAATTTGCGGGGACAGGGAAAGTATTACGCAAAGAGAGATTAGGAGCTTCATTAACGTCCAACCTTATTCTCTAGAATTGATCCATCTGCGCGAATGATAGTGCGGATGAACATCTTCGGTGAACCATCGTAAGTCGGGTCTCCACTCATGGTTACCTTTTCACCGATTTCCAGAGTGTCCCTAACCCAGCCACGGCGTCGAAGGGCGGTCGGGTTATGGCCATGGGTATTCCATTCCGTGATTTTCCCGTCAGGTTGAGTGACGTCAACGAAAATACGAATGTGGGGTGATTTAAACCAAACATCGGTGATGACCCCAGCGATAGTCACTGACTTGTTGATGTCGAATGCAGCAAATACTGAGTGGTGCGCCTTGCTTTGTGGTGGAGCCAGCATGATAGCGAGTGCAATTATTGTCGTGAGTAATAGAATTTTCATGTTTGGTTTTTCCAGATGGGATTTAGGCCATGTAATCTCAATTGCTCAAGCGGGCTAGGCAAAGAGATGATCATAGGCCGGTTCTATCGTCTTTGTTACCCTGACCTCGCTTTTTGTTTGTCAGGTTTGCCGGGCCAGTCTTTTTAGTTTTCGCTCCAGCAAACTCGAATTCCAGATAGTCTATCTATAAATTGTCGCTATTACGACTTCACCTCTAAACATGGTAGGGCTTGAGCCTGATTGGATTGGACTGGGCTGGCTGGGGATAAACACTGAAGGATTGTGAATTACTTCCTAATAGGAGGTAGGCAACTGATAGGCAATACAGGTAGCGCTTCAGTTGGAAGTGTCAAAATCGATTAGTTTTATCCCGCCGTCGACTCTGTCTCCCGGGCTGCAATTAAATTGGCTGACTGAGCCGGCAGCCGGTGCATGGATAGTATGCTCCATCTTCATCGCCTCCATGACCATCAGGGCTTCACCTTTCTCGACGGGTTGACCGGTTTTGACCAGTAGGGAAACAATGATGCCATTCATCGGCGCATTTAACCCGCCAGTGTCAGCATGGGTCTCTCCGGTACCACAGTCAGGTTCGATCAGGTGGAAATGGTAAGTACCGCCGGCGGAAAATAGGGTGTAGTCGCTTTGATTCCTGACAATAGTGTATTTGCGCTGTCTTCCGTCCACGGTCATTGTTAAAGTCTGGTCCTGCAACCCCCCATGGACTTTGAAAGACTGGCTAGGAAGTCTGATGGTGTAGTGCCCATTACTGCCCTGATGCTCTACTTGCGCAGTTATCTGTTCGGAGCTGGTAGCCAGTTGAAGTTGATGGCGATGAGTTTCGTTTAATCGCCAGCTATGATTTTGATGCCAGGGTGAGTGGGGGTCTCCTGATTCTGATGCCAGCACCATGGCCGTATTCAATTGCTCCTGAATCAGGTAGAAGGCCATTGCGCAGGTCAGCGTTTCATCAGTAGCAGATTCCGGGTGTAGCAAGTCACTGTGGTGTTGATCTATGAAACCAGTGTGGATTTCTGCTGCATTAAAAGCATTGTGCCCGGCTATGTGGTGCAATAGTTGGATATTAGTGGTGATGCCGCTGATATGGTAGTCGGCGAGAGCATGACAGAGACGTTGCAGTGCGCGTGCCCTATCTTCATCCCAGACGATTAACTTGGCAATCATTGGATCATAGAATACATCCACTTTATCTCCCTGTATTACACCTGTGTCGATACGCACATGTGCGTTAGCCAACGGAGGTGATAGATAGGTCAGGGTCCCGGTTTGCGGTAAAAAGTTGCTGTTCGGGTCTTCAGCATAGATTCTGGCTTCTATGGCGTGACCCTTGCTGGTGATATCTGTCTGTGCCAGTGGCAGAGACTCGCCGGCAGCGATACGGATTTGCCATTCAACCAGGTCAATCCCAGTGATCATCTCTGTTACCGGGTGCTCGACTTGAAGCCGGGTATTCATTTCCATGAAGTAATACTTGTTTTCCTGATCTAATAAAAATTCGACTGTGCCAGCGCCGACATAGCTGATGGCCTGGGCACATCGGATGGCTGCTTCTCCCATCTGTTTTCTTAATGCAGAGGAGATGCCAGGGGCGGGCGCTTCTTCGAGGATTTTCTGGTGACGTCTCTGTACCGAGCAATCACGATCAGATAGGTAAACAGCATTGTTAGCCTGGTCACAAAAAATTTGGACTTCTACATGTCTGGGTTCAACCAGGTATTTTTCCACCAGCATTTTGGCGTCGTCGAAAGCATTCAGGGATTCCCTTATAGCTGCCGCCAGGGCGGCTTCAAATTCGGCTTCCTGCCAGATCAGTCGCATACCCTTGCCACCACCCCCAGCCGCGGCTTTCAGTAAGACCGGGTAGCCGATTTCACTGGCCTGCTGGCGTAGCAATTCTGGCGCTTGATCCTCGCCGTGATAACCCGGTATCAGTGGTACCTCTGCTGTGGCCATAATTTGCTTTGCTGCTGACTTTGAGCCCATCTTTTCGATGGCACTGGAACCTGGGCCGATAAAGGTCAGGTTGTTTTGCTCACACGCTTGGGCAAATGCAGCGTTTTCTGAAAGGAAGCCATAACCAGGATGGATAGCATCAGCATTGCAGGCCTTAGCAGCCTGGATGACTTTATTGATGTCGAGATAAGAGTCTTTCGCGGCTGCAGGGCCAATGTTGACAGCTTCATCTGCCATATTGACATGCAGGGCATCAGCATCGGCTTCGGAAAAAACAGCGACGGTTTTGATTCCCATTAAGGTGGCTGTTTTAATCACCCGGCAGGCGATCTCACCGCGATTGGCAATCAGTATCTTATTGAACATGTGCTTTGTCCTTTACATTCGGAAGATGCCGAAGCGGGAATCCTCAATGGGTGTATTCAGGGCGGCAGACAGTGATAATCCCAATACCATGCGGGTATCCAGTGGATCGATAATGCCATCGTCCCACAATCTGGCGGAAGCATAGTAGGGGTGCCCCTGGGCTTCATAGGTATCCAGGACAGGTTGTTTGAATTTTGCTTCCTCTTCAGGAGCCCAGGCACCGCCCTTCGCCTCGATCTGGTCCCGTTTTAGCTGGGCCAGTACACCTGCCGCCTGCTCACCGCCCATGACAGAAATTCGAGCATTCGGCCACATAAACAACAGTCGGGGATCGTAGGATCGACCGCACATACCATAGTTGCCAGCGCCAAAGGAACCGCCGATGAGGATGGTCAGTTTGGGTACCTTCGCACAGGCGACCGCAGTCACCATTTTAGCGCCGTGCTTGGCAATTCCACCGGCTTCATATTGTTGGCCGACCATAAAGCCAGTGATGTTCTGCAGGAAGATCAGGGGGATTTTTCGTTGCGCACACAGTTCAATGAAGTGAGCACCCTTTACCGCGGATTCACTGAACAGGATGCCATTATTTGCCACGATACCGACGGGATAACCATGGATCCGGGCAAATCCGGTGACCAGTGTGGTGCCGAACAAGGCCTTGAACTCGGAAAATTCTGAAGCATCAACGATACGGGCGATGATTTCGCGACAATCGTAAGGTCGTCGTGTGTCAGCCGGGATAATACCGTAGATGTCCTCTGCAGGATAAAGCGGTTCAAGTGGTTCTTTAATGTCCAGGGAGATAGTTTTGGTTCGATTCAGGCGCAGAACGGCTTGTCTAACCAACTGCAGCGCATGGTGGTCATTCTCTGCATAATGGTCAGTCACCCCAGAAGTACGCGAATGTAAATCAGCGCCGCCGAGGTCTTCTGCGCTGACAATTTCACCGGTCGCCGCTTTGACCAACGGTGGTCCACCCAGGAAGATAGTACCCTGGTTCTTGACTATGATCGCTTCGTCAGCCATGGCCGGGACATAAGCGCCGCCGGCTGTGCAGGACCCCATGACACAGGCAATTTGCGGGATATTCTTTGCCGACATATTGGCCTGATTGAAGAATATGCGACCAAAATGTTCTTTGTCCGGGAAAATACCGTCCTGAAGTGGCAAGTTGGCCCCGCCTGAATCGACTAGGTAAATACAGGGCAGGTGGTTTTCTTCGGCGATGGCTTGCGCCCTAAGATGTTTCTTGACCGTGATAGGATAATAGGTGCCGCCTTTGACGGTGGCATCATTGGCAACAATCATACATTCCTGGCCGTGTATTCGACCAATCCCGGTAATGATCCCAGCGCCAGGAATGCTCTCGCCGTAAACTTCATGCGCAGCCAATTGGGATAGTTCGAGGAAAGCTGAACCTGCATCGATCAGGGTTTCGACTCGTTCCCTGGGGAGTAGTTTTCCCCTAGCAACATGTCGGGCCTGGTAAGCTTCCCCGCCGCCTAATTTAATGTCTGAAACCTTGCTGCGCAGGTCAGCAACCTGCTGACGCATGGCTTCAGCGTTGCTGCTGAATTCACTGCTGCTAATATCGATCTTGGATTTAATGATGGTCATTGCCCACCTCTCAGGTGAAGGGATTGGCTAAGCGGATTCATGGAATAACTCCCTGCCAACGAGCATGCGCCGGATCTCCGAGGTACCGGCGCCAATTTCATAAAGTTTGGCGTCGCGTAGCAGCCTGCCTGTCGGGTATTCGTTGGTGTAGCCGTTGCCACCGAGTGCCTGGATTGCCTGCAGGCTCATTTGAGTGGCCTTTTCTGCCGTGTATAGAATCAATGCAGCCGCATCTTTGCGAGTTGCTTCACCTCGATCACATGCCTGGCCTACTGCATATCCATAGGCTCGGGATGCTGCGAGTTCCGTATACATATCCGCTAGTTTGCCCTGCATCAGCTGGAACTCGCCGATACTCTGGCCAAACTGCTTGCGTTCATGAACATAGGGTATAACGGTATCCATGCAGGCTTGCATGATGCCTATCGGACCACCTGACAGTACGGCTCTTTCATAGTCCAGGCCACTCATGAGCACGCCAACGCCCTTGCCTTTAGATCCCAGGATATTGGCCGCTGGCACTGGACAATCCTGGAAAACCAGTTCGCAAGTGTTTGAGCCGCGCATGCCGAGTTTGTCGAGTTTGTGATGACGGGAAAATCCAGGCGAATCACGGTCAACAATGAATGCAGTAATACCTTTCGAATCAGCCTCAGGATCGGTCTTGGCGTAGATTACGTAGGTGTCAGCATCTGGTCCGTTGGTGATCCACATTTTATTGCCATTGAGGATGTAGTGGTCGCCATCCTGCTGCGCTTTTAGGCTGAGGCTGACGACATCGGACCCGGCCTGCGACTCTGACATCGCCAGGGCGCCGACATGCTCTCCCGTGCATAGCTTCGGTAGAAATTGTTGTTTTTGCTGCTCGGTCCCATTACGCCTGATCTGGTTGACACACAGATTCGAATGCGCCGCGTAAGACAAACCCACAGCCGCTGAAGCCCGGCTGATTTCTTCCATGGCAACAATATGGGCAAGATAACCAAATCCTGAGCCACCGTAGCTTTCCTCAACAGTGATGCCGAGGAGCCCCAGGTTGCCCAGTTTTTGCCATAGATCAGCGGGAAAGTCGTTGTCGATGTCTATCTGTTGTGCTCTGGGTGCGATTTCCTCGCAAGCGAATTGATAGACGGTGTCCCTGAGCTGGTCTATGTCCTCACCCAGATTGTAATTCAGGGTTGGATAAGCAGTATTCATAACTTTTTCCTGATCTGTCTCGATGGTTGTTCTGAGTGACTCCTGGTCAGTGTCTTTATCGTCGTTGAATAATTTTTCTCCCAGGTATTAAGCTCCTTTAACATGCTTTTGAGGTCATGTTGCTGCTGTTTAAGCCGGGTTATTTTCAATCGAACCGTTTCGATCACTTTTTCTAATTGATCAATATTGTTGCTGGTAGGGTCGTACATGTTGATGATGTCACTGCTTTCCTGCAGAGAAAAACCCAGGCGCTTACCCCGTAAGATCAGTTCAAGACGAACCCGGTCGCTGCTACTGTAGATGCGCACCTGGCCATTTCTGGTGGGTTTGAGCAAGCCTTTTTCTTCATAGAATCGCAGTGTTCTCGGGGTGATCCGGAACTCATTGGATAACTCGGAAATCGAGTAGGTGCTGCCCTGCTTCTGAGATTGCATCATTTCCATGGCTGACTCTATAACGTCTTGCGCTGTTTGTTAGGTTTGTGCATTTCTTTACGTTTACGTTAACGTAAACTTTATCCAAATTCAATATAGACTTCGATCCTAATTAAGTTACTCCCGGTTTCTGTGTCATTCAATCCGGTGATAAAAGCAGGCTGATGAGGTGATGGGCTAAATGAGGCTTTTAATCCAGTCGGGTCATTGGGATTTCGGGTAAACGCGGGTATTCAGCTAAACTGTACGATTCCAGAATGAGTTAACGGCACACGACACACTCGTATTTGTGACAAGGTTTTTAATTCCTGAATAAGCAACAGAGTAAATATTAAAACCGATTGTGTGAACCTTCACGGACTGTTTATCTTGCGTACAGGTTCTCGTGCGAAGCAGCCCGTATAGATTACTTTTAGCCGCAGTTAGGTGCTTGGAATACGCGCGCTGATATAAGCTTCTATCTGCTCGGCAGTGCCACGCTCAGCGTTCTCACCAACCGCTTCTGAAATTAAAGCGTCTCCGGAGAAACCGAACAGATAACGGATCAATAACAGACCATCGGTCAGTGGTCCGGCTTCGCCATCCCCATCGATGTCTAGCTCGGATTCAGCATCGTTGAGATAGCTGGTAATATCCGTCGCATCTTGGCGCACAGCCATGTTAGAGGTCGCATTATCGACAAGCGCATCGCCTGAAAAGCCAAACAGATGCCGGATAACCAGTAATCCATCGGTCAAAGCATCGGCCTCTTCATCTGCGTCAATGTCAAAGCTGAAGCAGCCTTGGCTGCAGGAGAAGGGATTGAGTGGATCAGTGCCATCTAAGGCTTCCTGTTCATCGGTGAATCCATCGTTATCGTCGTCTGCATCACAGGCATCTCCCTCAGCATCGCCATCAGTATTGACCTGATCTGAGTTGGCTGTGATCGTGCAATTATCACCATTATCGCCTACACCATCGCTGTCATCGTCGGCGACTTCTGATGGGTCTTGAGGGAATACGTCAGCATTATCACCTACGCCATCATTGTCGCTGTCCGAAGATTCAGCAGCATCTAGCGGGAAAGCATCATCAGCGTCCAGCACTTCATCATTATCGTCATCGGTATCGGCATTATTGCCAGTACCATCTGCATCAGTATCCACTGACTCAGCAGCATCCAGCGGGAAGGCATCATCCGCATCCGGGACTTCATCATTATCATCATCGGTGTCGGCATTATTGCCCGTACCATCTAGATCAGTATCTAGCGATTCAGCAGCATCCAGCGGGAAGGCATCATCCGCATCCGGGACTTCATCGTTATCATCATCGGTGTCGGCATTATTGCCCGTACCATCGGCATCAGTATCTACTGTTTCAGCAGCATCCAGCGGGAAGGCATCATCCGCATCCGGGACTTCATCATTATCATCATCGGTGTCGGCATTATTGCCCGTACCATCTAGATCAGTATCCACTGATTCAGCAGCATCCAGCGGGAAGGCATCATCCGCATCCGGGACTTCATCGTTATCATCATCGGTGTCGGCATTATTACCCGTACCATCGGCATCAGTATCTACTGTTTCAGCAGCATCGAGCGGGAAGGCATCATCCGCATCCGGGACTTCATCGTTATCATCGTCCTCATCACACTCATTACCTTGTCCATCTGCATCGGTATCTAACTGATCAACATTTGACGCGTCCGGGCAATTGTCAGCATCATCAGGCATACCATCATTGTCATCGTCGGTGTCGGCATTATCACCAATCCCATCACCGTCTGTATCACTGGTCTCTACTGGATCTAAAGGAAAGACATCTTCCCAATCCAATACACCGTCTCCATCATCGTCAGAGTCAACTGTGAGGTCTGGGTTTACGCTGCTGGCATAGTATCCAGGCAGCCAATCATTCGGCAACCCGTCGCCATCCGAATCAAAGGCGACGGCGGCGTCATCGGGGTATTGGTCCATGAAGTCCGGGTGGTAATCACCGTCTTCATCAGGCACGGTTAATCCATCGATATGGCTCACTCCCTGCAAGCCGTTGAGCGATACCGAATTAGGGAGATCAATAGACAGGGTGCCATCAATCGTGCGAATAATTCGCAGCGGCGTGAGGTCAAGTTGCTCTGCAGTTTGGATTACAAGGTCGCCCAAAATCCGCACACAGAAATGACTTAAAATCCAATCTACATCTTGCTGGCTGTCAAGGAGTAATGGACCAAGGCACTCAGCTGGCTGTGCTGAACCCCACTCGGTCGGGGCTTCGATTCGCGTATTGTGATCAATACCCGTAAAGCCAAAACTCGACTGGGGGCTGTAGAGTCCAGCGCCTTCAGCTACCGTGTCAGTGCGAGCCTGCAGTCTGGCTGCGACGCCAATCTCACCATCCAACCAGCCGAAAGTCTGATACCAGTCCAGGCTGATGTCACCGGATAGGCCCAGGAAGATGGCATCGTTCCATGTTTTTGATAAAGCGCCATTCGCGTCCGTTTCAAGGGTCAAATCGCCGCTCAGACCTGACGGAAAAATTCCCGGTGGTGCCCTCATATTGTTGACATCAATCAAGACAGCTGCATCTTCATTGTCATTGAAAGTTAAGCTCAGGAACTCAATATTGGATCGTGACCAGGACTGACTTGCTATCGCACTTAGATTGTTGTCCACCACGATGACATAGCGATACTTCTCTCCCGAGCGAATTTGATGAGGTTCTTTGTTCTCTTCCGAATCCGTCACAATGTTGATGATGCCCTCAAAGGCAAAATAGTAGGGCGTGTTCGTGCTGCGGGACGCATCCAATGGATACAGGTCAGTGTCGTCTGGCACTTCATCGTTATCGTCATCCTCGTCACATCCGTCGCCTAGACCGTCAGCATCAGTGTCTAATTGATCAGCATTAGCGACATTCGGGCAGTTATCAGATTCATCAGGCACACCATCGCCATCCGTGCCGGCAATCGCAATCGCAGCATACAAACAAAAGGCTAGACTGAGGAGGTATTTCATGCGTAATTTATTGTCATTGTAGTAATATTTTGTGCTGGATTTAATACTGTATTGCTAGAAATGTACAGGTTGTCGCTTACGATATAGCTGTAAATTATGGGGTCTTCCTGATGGGTTGCCTACATTCGAAATCAGGACGCCGTTCGGTTCACTTACCAGATTCGTTTAACCTTTGGTTTTTGTAGAGGTAACACGCTCGTTGGGACTGCCACTATGATACGCTGAGTATCTTAAAGTAGACAAGCTCAGGGAGAGAGGATGAACAGCAGAATCGATGTGTACCTTGTTTGCAATGCCAAGTACCACGATACCAATTTTGCGCGCCTGGAACTGCTTAAATTGTTAGCCGAACAGGAAGACGTCTGGGTCAAGGTGGCCGATAGTTACGCGGATATTGATTCGATTAAGTCCAGCACTTTACTTGTTACCTATACCTGCGACCTTTGTCCCACTGAAGCAGAGCAGCAGGGTCTGGATACTTTTCTGCAATCAGGCGGGAGATGGTTAGCCCTGCACGGTACCAATGCCCTGGTAGAGTTATCAGGTGGCAAAGCCGATACGCCGGATAAAGCACCCGGGTTAATGCTGAGTCTGGGTTCCCGGTTTGTGGCGCACCCGGCAGTTCAAAATTTCACCGTACGCGTAGTAGATAAAACTCATCCACTGACCCAAGGGATTGATGATTTTGAAATTGAGGATGAGCCCTACTATTGCGAGTTTTTTGGTGATCATCATGTCTTATTGGATGCCAGCTATAATGCACCCTCGACCGGCTACGCAAGGTCGGATTTTGGTATCGATCGTGATGCTCAACCGCAGATGTACCTTCACCGTGTGGGCGCAGGCCAGGTACTTTATCTGATGCTAGGGCACTGTACGGGTAAATACGATATGCAACCGCTTGTTGACTTGGCCCCGGTGACCCGCTGTGCCTGGAATTACCCTGTTTTCTATGAATTACTGAGAAGAGGGATAAGCTGGGGGATTGGCGATCAGGGTTAACTAAAAAGCCTAAAACACAATCCGGCAATGGCCCTACCGCGTCTAGTTAAACTCCGGCGACTCTGGAAGCCGGCTGCAGGCACTTAGCTAGGGTGTGCTTATCAATAGGTTCATTTTCAACACGCTATTTTGCCATAAGGCGCTTTTCAATATGCCTTGCTTCAATACACCAAAATGCCAGTTTAATCCGACTCATCAGGATTTTTCATGAAGCCGTTTTCGTCTCGTAACTCAGGTTTAGAAACGCTGGCTCTGCCCTCTCCGAAGGGTGCATCCCGTTCAGTCAGGGCTGCTTTAAGACCTTCGGTTGCAATCTGTTTGAAGACATCTCGAGCCGCTCGGGTGGTGTGCGCCCGAGCATCATTTTCAGCAGCGAGGCGCTGAAGGGTCTGTGCGCCCATCAATTCCAACCCGAGGTTGATGGTTCGTTTATTGGCAGACAGCATTTCAGCATCGATGTGGGTTAATCGATCCGCCAGGCCTTCTACCTCATCTTCGAGCAGGTGCTCAGGGACGGCTTTTAGAATCAGGCCAATTTTCGCAGCGTCAGCTCCGCTGACGGTATCACCGGTCAGCAGCAGGCGCTTAGTCCATTGTGGGCCGCAGTGATACAACCACATTTGGTTGGGTGCGGCGCCCATATTGCGTAGGGCGGGGAAGCCAATATTTGCATTATCGGCAGCAATAAGGATATCGCAGTAAAGTGCCAGGTCCGTGCCTCCCGCCAGACAATGGCCATGAATCTGGGCAATAGAGGGTTTGTGCATTTCCCACAGGGTTTTCAGGCTTCGTTGAAATCGCTCTATCATCCAGCTGTCGTCATCGATACCTCGACCGCGCCTTCGCTCGACTGCATCACCGGTGGACTTGCGGGCTGGCGTCAAGTCATAGCCTGCACAGAAAGAACTCCCTGATCCCGATAGAATGACGCAATGCACGGCTTTGTTATCGTCCGCCTCCCAGAGGGCATCGCGAAGTTCTTCGACTAGTTCAATCGACAGAGCATTTCTTTTTTCGGGTCGGTTTAGTTTGATTCGTGCCTTACCACCGTCGACTTGGTAGGTAATATACTTAAAATTTTCAGTGTCCAAATAAACTCCGGTATCAGCGCTGGTTAGTCAGTTTACATGAATTCGAGTAGCCGTGGTCGAGCACTAGGGTGATAGGGTTGTATATAGTAGGTTTGTTGCGTCGATGATGATCTGTAGGCTGTTACATTAAAAAACGAGTTTTGTTTGGGATGGACGAGGACCAGACCAGTATAGTTTAATCAACTAAAGTATGATGTCAGGATGGAGCAAGTTATGGAAAATTCAGCACCGCTGCGAGCCATACAGGAGGTAGAAATTAATGCTTTTAATCGTGATGGTGCGGTTCTATTAAAATCGGTTTTAGATGAATCCTGGATAAATCTATTACGCGATGGCTTGGAGTGGGCACATGATCATCCTGATGGTATGTCAGCGGGTGTTGCCATGCCGCTGCGTATTGACCAGTTCCCAGCCAGTCATTCGTCTGAATTGAAGACACTGATGGATCATTCTCCAATCGGAGAAATTGTAGGTACGGTATTGAAGTCGTCGGTGCGGTTTTATATGGATCAGATGTTTTATAAACCAGCAGGCATGATCGCACCGAGTGCATGGCATCAAGACACCTGTTATTACAATGTAGAAGGACACCAGTTAGTTCGAGCCTGGGTCTGTGTAGATCCGGTCCCCAGGGATGTCAGCCTCGAAGTATTGAGAGGTTCTCATTTATGGAATGTAACCTATCGACCGCCGGTTGGCATGGACCCTGCTTCAAATCCAGAAGCGGCAGCGGAGCTTGAAGCGGCCTTTAATGATGGTCAAATACTGATCGGTCAGGAAGCTCACCAGCAATGGACTTATTTTGATTCGTTTATGGATCCGAACTTACCTTCGCTGCCTAATGTAGAGGCACAGCGAGATTCCTTTGATATTCTCGGCTGGGACGACTACCAACCCGGTGACGTAATATTGTTCCATGGCCATGCCGTACATTCAGCAAGGGGCGGCGTTAATCTGCCTCATCCGAGAAGGTCACATGCGTCTTTGTGGGCGGGATCGGATGTTCGCTATTTAAGGCGACGCAGTCAGGCTATTCCAGATCCCTATGCTCTTTATGATTACTCCCCACAAGATGGTCAGCCGCTGAGCGATTTCCCAGAAGTATTCCCACTTGCCTGGTCTCCCCCGGCGTCCTGATAGGAATGCATAGCCTTAACAGACGCGGCCGCTAATACTGCCTTAGCGGTGAACTATTATCGCAGGGTTGCTGATGAAAAATGAGGTCAAGATCGACTCTATTTGGTAAAGTTGTTCAGGTTATAGGCAGAAAAAAAGCGGAAAAACTCGAAGGCGAGTTCGCAGATATTGTGTAAGGTATCTGATCGAAGTGGACTATCCGATGACTGCCCTATTACTGATTAGAGTTCAATATGCTGGTGAAGAGCCCAATGCAGGAAAATCGCGCTGAAGCAGACGATATCAAAGCAATAGTGGAGCAATTCCAGGGTCTGCCTGGTGCTTTACTTCCGTTGCTGCACGCAGTGCAGTCACGGCAGGGTTATGTTGCCCCCGAATGGGTTCCGGCCATAGCTGATGGTCTGAACCTGTCGCGAGCTGAAGTGCATGGCGTTATCAGTTTCTATCCAGATTTCCATAGTCAGCCCAGGGGCCAGCATGTTGTGCAGGTTTGTCGTGCTGAGGCCTGTCAGGCCATGGGGTCACGGAAGCTCGAAGCACATGCCAAGAAGGTACTGGCTGTGGATTATGGAGAAACCACCCTGGATGGTGAGTTTACGCTTGAACCCGTATATTGCCTGGGTAATTGTGCCTGCTCACCCAGTATACGAGTGGATAACCGTATTATAGGTCAGGTGGATGCCGCGCTTTTTGACCAGGTGATAGCGGATGTAGATAAAATCGAAAGCTCCACGGTCAGCAGCAGCACTGCAGAATCATTTTCGTATCAGTTCTATTTGTCACGCGATACCAGCGCCCTGGCAGTGGATGCTGAAGCCGTCGCAGAGCGATTACAAGCCTCTGCAATTGAATCTGATTTGGAGGTTAACCTGGTGCGTACCGGTTCCCGAGGGCTGTTTTATCTGGAACCGTTATTGGAAGTCGACATCAACCAAAAGCGGATTGGTTTTGGTCCTGTAACTGCAGCGGATATTGATAGTATTGTAAGCGCTCTTGCAACTGACCCGAGTATTCACCCCTTGTACTTAGGGCTGGTTGATGAGCTGGACTATCTGAGTCAGCAGCAGCGGATTACCTTTGCCCGGGCTGGGCTGGGGGACCCTGTTTGCCTCGATAATTATCAAAACCTGGCTGGCTTCGATGGGCTGCGCAAGGCGTTGTTGATGACCCAGCAAGAAATAGTAGATCAGATAAAGCAATCTGGATTACGCGGACGAGGCGGTGCGGCCTTTCCTGCAGGCATCAAATTGCAGACTGTGCTCGATACCACCAGTGAGCAGAAGTTTGTCGTATGTAATGCAGATGAAGGAGATTCGGGTACGTTTGCAGATCGCCTGTTAATGGAGGCCGATCCGTATCAGCTTATTGAAGGTATGATTATTGCCGGCTTGGCTGTCGACGCTAGCCAGGGCTATATTTATTTGCGTTCAGAATATCCGGTGGCCCATCAAATGTTGAATGCAGCGATCCAACGAGCGCTTGAGGCGGGTTTCCTTGGCAGGAATATTCTCGGGTCGTCGAAGGATTTTCATCTTGAAGTGCGGCTCGGAGCTGGCGCCTATATCTGTGGTGAGGAGACGGCCATGCTGGATAGCCTTGAGGGAAAGCGAGGAATCGTCCGTGTTAAACCTCCTTTGCCTGCTATTCAGGGTTTGTTCGAACAACCAACAGTTGTAAATAATGTACTGACACTGGCAGCGATGTCGTCGATTCTCCAGTCAGGTGGCGATGCCTATCAGAGCATGGGTTCGGGGCGGTCCAGAGGCACGCTGGTTGTCCAGTTAGCGGGTAACGTGAAAAGAGGTGGCCTGGTTGAAGTCCCCTTTGGATTGACCCTACGTGAGCTTGTGGAAACCTACGGCCAGGGTTGCGCGTCCGGTAGAGCTATGCGGGCAATTCAGGTGGGTGGCCCATTAGGCGCATTTCTGCCTGAAAGCCAATGGGATACGCCGCTGGACTATGAAGCCTTTACAGAGATAGATGCCATGATTGGTCATGGAGGGGTTGTTGTATTTGACGATACCGTTGATATGGCGGCGCAAGCGCGATTCTCCATGGAATTCTGTGCTGTTGAGTCCTGCGGTAAATGCACGCCTTGTCGGATCGGTTCAACGCGAGGTCTGGAAGTCATTGATCGCATCACCTCTGATCAGGAACGGCAGGAAAATATAATGGTCCTGCAGGATCTATGTGACACAATGGAAGCAGGCTCTCTGTGTGCCATGGGAGGAATGACGCCGTTCCCGGTACGAAGTGCGATCAACTATTTCCCTGAAGACTTTTCAGGTGAGCTTGCTTGAGGAGTATAAAATGCTGAATTTTTACCAACCCCAGCCTGATCAGGGAACGCCCGAAAAGTTAATTGGTAAGCAGGTTACCTTGCAGATTGACGGCGTTGAAGTGACTGTTACTGAAGGGACTTCGGTGATGCGTGCTGCATCACAAATTAGTGTCAAGATCCCGCGATTGTGTGCCACTGAGCAGTTAGAATCATTTGGTTCGTGTCGAGTATGTCTGGTCGAAATACAAGGCCGAAAGGGTTTCCCTGCTTCCTGCACCACGCCTGTAGAGGCAGGCATGCGGGTCAGAACTCAATCTGACCAACTGGCGAAGTTACGCCGCAATGTGATGGAACTTTATATCTCTGACCATCCTTTGGATTGCCTGACCTGTCCAACTAACGGTGACTGTGAGCTACAGGACACAGCAGGTGAACTGGGGCTTCGAGAAGTTCGCTATGGTTATAGCGGCGCCAACCATCTTGACGTAGACAAGGACACTACCAATCCCTATTTTACTTTTGATGCGTCTAAATGCATCGTCTGTTCCCGCTGTGTCAGAGCGTGTGAGGAAGTCCAGGGTACTTTTGCGTTGACCGTTGATGGTCGTGGCTTCGATTCAGTCATCAGTGCTGGCCAGGGTGAAGATTTCATGTCTTCAGAATGCGTTTCTTGTGGGGCCTGTGTTGATGCCTGTCCTACGGCGACCCTGACTGAAAAAAAGATTATTGAGCTTGGTAAACCAGAACATAGTGTGGTGACCACCTGTGCCTATTGTGGCGTAGGTTGTTCCTTCCAGGCTGAAATGAAGGGAGACCAGGTGGTACGAATGACACCGCATAAACAGGGTAAAGCGAACCAAGGACATGCCTGTGTAAAAGGCCGGTTCGCCTTTGGTTATGTGACTCACAAAGATCGAATCACCCGACCCATGATACGTAATAGCATTGCTGAGGAATGGACAACAGTCTCCTGGGACGAAGCGGTACAATTTGCCGCCCAGCGTTTTAAGGAGATACAGGCTAGTTACGGTAAAAATAGCATCGGTGCCATTTCGTCCTCGCGCTGTACAAATGAGGAAGTCTATCTGGTCCAGAAGATGGTTCGGACCGGTTTTGGAAATAATAATATTGATACCTGTGCCAGGGTGTGCCATTCCCCAACAGGATTTGGGCTGAAGACCACCCTCGGAGAATCTGCTGGAACCCAGACCTTTGCTTCTGTAGATGCAGCCGATGTGGTCATTGTCATGGGTGCTAACCCAACTGATGCCCACCCGGTATTCGCATCTCGTTTAAAGCGCCGGTTACGGGCCGGTGCCAAGTTAATTGTTATTGATCCGAGAAAGATTGAGTTAGTTAGTTCTCCGCACATCAAGGCGGAGTTCCATTTGCCCGTTCGCCCCGGGACGAATGTCACCGTACTTAATGCCTTAGCCCATGTCATTGTCAGCGAGGAGCGTCATTCAGAAGACTATATTACTGAGCGCAGTGATCTTGACGCTTTTGAAAAGTGGCGAAACTTTATTCTCGATGAAAAGCATTCACCGGAAAACACCGCTGAAATTACGGGTATCGACGCCGCTGAACTGCGCGAGGCTGCTCGGCTCTATGCTGAAGCAGCTAACGCGGCTATATTTTATGGGCTGGGCGTTACTGAACACAGCCAGGGCTCAACAGCGGTAATGGCGATCGCCAATCTGGCGATGCTGACAGGAAATTTGGGTCGTGATGGTGTCGGCGTAAATCCCCTGAGAGGTCAGAATAACGTCCAGGGATCGTGCGATATGGGTTCGTTTCCCCATGAGTTACCGGGTTATCGGCATATCTCTGATTCGCAGACGCGACAATTGTTTGAAGATGAATGGAAGGTCAGTCTTGATTCCGAGCCTGGGTTACGTATCCCGAATATGTTTGATGCCGCATTGGATGGCGATTTTAAAGGACTTTACTGCCAGGGTGAAGATATCGCGCAGTCTGATCCTAACACCCAGCATGTTGAGGCGGCTTTAACGGCTCTTGAATGCTTGGTAGTACAGGATATTTTCTTGAATGAAACGGCTAAATTTGCGCATGTGTTTTTGCCAGGAGCTACTTTTCTTGAGAAGGAAGGCACTTTTACCAATGCAGAACGCCGGATCTCGAGAGTGCGTAAAGCGATTGCACCGCTCAGTGGTAAAGCTGATTGGCAGGCCACTATGACATTCGCCAATGCGCTGGGTTGTAATATGTCTTACCAGCATCCCTCAGAAATAATGGCTGAGATAGCCAGGCTGACACCCACTTTTACCGGTGTGAGCTACGAAAAGCTGGATCGACTCGGAAGCATTCAATGGCCGTGCAATGCTGCAGCGCCGGAAGGAACACCGATTATGCATGTGGATGAATTTGTTCGTGGTAAAGGCTTTTTTGCGCTTACTGAGTACATACCAACGGATGAACGCGCCAACAGAAAGTTCCCGCTGTTGTTAACGACGGGACGGATCCTCTCGCAGTATAATGTAGGCGCCCAGACACGGCGTACAGATAATAGTCAGTGGCATCCCGAGGATATCGTGGAAATTCACCCTCATGATGCTGAAGAACGGGGTATTAGTCAGGGAGATTGGATTGGGATTCAGTCGCGAGTAGGTCAAACCGTGCTGCATGCTGAGGTCACCGAGCGCGTTACCCCTGGGGTGATTTACACAACCTTCCATCATCCGGTTTCCGGAGCCAATGTGATCACCACCGAAAATAGTGACTGGGCAACCAATTGTCCTGAATATAAAGTCACTGCGGTGCAGGTGAGTAAAGTCAGCCAGCCGTCAAGCTGGCAAAAACGCCAGAAAAGCTACCACGATGAGCAGCTTCAGTTACTGGAAAAAGCGCTTCAGTGATGCATAATCCGGACAACGCGAAGTCGCTCTCAAGACTTGTCTGGCAGGCCGGTGACGTTACTTCCGGGTTGGATCAGGTTGCCGTAGAAATCCCCGTAGCAATGGTTTACAACGGTATTTCTCATGCTGTAATGATGGCAACGCCAAGTGACCTGGAAGACTTTGCCGTTGGCTTTAGCGTAAGTGAGGGTATTCTGGAGTCTCCCGATCAGTTGCTGGATTGCGAAGCAACCAGAACGGGAAAAGGGATCGAACTTTCTTTGACCATTACTGAGGGTCGATTTTCCAGTTTGAAGCGTCGGCGACGCAGCCTGATAGGAGCTACCGGTTGCGGTATCTGTGGTGTTGAATCCTTGGATCAAGCCATGCAGCCGGCTAGGCAGGTGGAATCGGAAATCCAGTTAACTCATGCTGCGTTGCAGTGCGCCCTGGTGGCTCTGGGCGAGCGGCAGGAATTACAAAAGCAGACAGGTGCTGTGCACGCCGCTGCCTGGTGCGATACTGATGGGGCGCTGTTGCTGGTTCGAGAAGATGTGGGTCGACATAATGCTCTGGATAAGTTGCTTGGCGCTCGCTTCAGGATGCTGGAAGAGGTCGGTCCTGGATTTGGGTTGGTGACCAGTCGAGCCAGTTATGAAATGGTCTTTAAGGCGGTCAGTGCCAATATTCCTTTGCTGGCATCTGTTTCAGCGCCAACCTCACTCGCAATAGAATTAGCCAACCAATGTGATTTGACGTTGGTTGCGTTTACCAGGCCAGGACGACACGTCATCTATGCCGGCGCTAATCGTCTACTGGAATGACATTAACAACCATGATTAATCGGATAGCAAACCGATGACGAAAACCAGTATAACGCGCCTTTTAGGCATGATTAATCAGATCGTGCTGAATATGAGTGCCAACGGATGTGACGATGAGATAGCTGAGCAAGTAGCTCAGCATCTTGAAAAATTTTGGTCGGCGAAGATGAAGATTGCAGTAATCGAATACTGTTCAATAGAGTCCAATGAGGTGCCTGCTATTACCGGCAAAGCCGTTCATTGTCTTGAGCTTATCCAGAAAGCCAAATTATCCTGAGGACTTTAGCTGGCCATAAACGCTATGCAAGTGCCGTAAACCGGGTTGCCAGTGCACTCCTTGGTTATCAGCGGCTGTTGTAGTGGCCGCTAATTTAGTAGCAAACCAGCGTTAATCCCATGCCCGATAATTCTTTAATGCGCTGGCCTATTTTGAACACAGAGCCTGGCAGCCGGGTCTATACTGCCATAATTTTGTTCAGAGTGATGGCTGTGTGATGTCCTGCCAGATCTGTTCGACCAGCTTCTTGATCTGCAGACCCTCTTGCCATCGATCACTGAGTTCCTGATGAGTTCCATCGGTAATCGCATAGGGAGGGGGACCGAGCTCGACCAGGAATCGCAATGTTTCAGTTTGCGCATTGCGGGCAGCCCAACTGCTCATGCCCTGTCGCCACCATGCCAGATACTGGTCTAGCCAGAGCTTATGTTGAGGGAAGTTTATGGCGATTTGGATTTGCTCATTATTAGATACTCTGCCTTGGAACGAGTCTGAGCGTTCCAGTATCTCGGATATGTACTGATCATCCTGCTTTCTCATGGGTAACGGAAATTCGCGGTCAACAACAAAGTGTGAAAGATCAGCACATAAGCGTAGTTCAGGAACTTCCCTTAGTACCTGCAAGGTATAGAATAGATCGTTCAGGGTGCCATTGCGATGAGTTTCCATGAGCACGGGCATGGGATATTCAAGCGCAGTAGCTAGCCATGATCGTACTACCGATGCAGCGCTGCTGGGCTTTAATGGCATGACGCCGCCGATAATATTAACTTGGCGGGCATTAAGGCTGACTGCCATGTCCAGCAAAGCCTTTAATTCTTCAGTTGTGTAGGGAAAGGCGTTAATCATGCAACCCAGTTGGTAACGGTCAAATAGGGGTTTTAAAGCCAGATTTTTATCGATCTCGGCTACCCCTGGATCCAGGCACACGCCATCATAACCAGCCTTAGCTATTTGACCGAATTGTTCTTCAATAGGTTGTTCAGGTTGACCGGGAACCCGCTGCTCCATGGCCCATAATGATTGGTAAATTTTTAGTTTCTGCAAAGCCTGGCCTAGAAGGAGGTGAGGAATGATGCGGCATTACCACCGGTTAATTGTGCTTGCTGTGCTGCTCGTAGGAACGCCTTTCCAGACACGGCTTCAAGCCCTTCGGCATCATGAAATATACGGTAGGCACGGTAACGGTGATACATAACCAACTGGGGCCATAATCTGATGATATTTTCTGGGGAATTACCAAACATTTTTTCGTGTAGGGCGGGTAATTCATACCAGGGGGTGGTGGGTCGAGCATGATGAGCATTGTGATAGCCAAAATTCAAGACAAGCACGTTCAGTACAGGATAACGCCAAGAAATCATTGGGCTAAAGGTATGTTCCTGCTCCCACTCCAGGTCTCCTTTGTGCTCAGATACCTCTTCAGAATAGAGTCTTAAATGATAAGGGTAGTCGTGTTCCAGACCATCTACGAAACGTAAAACGATGATCATGATCATGTACGAGATCATGTAACCGAGTAGTGCCACAGGGAACCAAACAGCCAGTGCTATCAACCAGCTAGCCCGAACAAGTAGGACGATTAGATTACGGCCTCTTTGTGAACGCCGCTGTGGAATAATAAATGAGCTGAACACCATGATGGTATGCATGAGAATGTCGTGGGCTGGAATATAGAACCACTCACACAAGATGGTTACTTTGTATATGAGGGGGTGGTCCCGGAAAAAAGCCTCGTAGTCAAACCAGACCACATCGTCATTGTCGACGTGATGACGGAAGTGTTTGTAACGGATATCTTCCTGGGTTCCATAACAGGATCCACATACCCAGCCAAGCATGTCGCCAAGTAGGGCGTTATGCTGGTTTGATCTGAAAAGGGTGTTGTGGGCGCATTCATGTATCAAATAGGCGCCTATGATCATGCCATGAGCGAGAAGCAGCAAACCCGGGAGGAAACCGAGCCCGCCATAAAATAGCAATAGAATCCAACCAAGCGAGTAGGTGGTTAAACTATAGGTGATTGCCGTGAGGTTTAAACGGGCACCCCTTTTGGATTTAAATAGCATGATAAATCGTCCACTCTATATTCCAACTTTGTGCCAGCTTGAACAGATACAACACCAGAATTTTAGCCTATAAAGGGGAAAAGGTTAAATGTTTGGTTGGGTTGTCAGTTTGATCGTTCCTCGCAGAGTGTCCACGTCAGGTTATTTTGATTGTTTGGATAGGAATTCCCAAATGGCCTGCAAACCGGGGTTTCGGGAACCATTCCTTGGCCAGGTATGGTCACCCAACCATGAACAGGTAACCACTGATGCGGCACTCGCACAATTTGCATGTTCAACACATTGCCATCCAAGGTAACCGTCTGCGATAGTGGGATAAGGTGTGCTGCCATTTTTAGCACAGTGTTGTGTCTCTGCCCATACTGATGCAGTGGTCGCCGCAGAATCGTAGATCATGCCGTCAGCACTTTCTTTGCCAAAGCCATTAACAATCTGATCTGACTGGCCAACGATCTGGAATAGCGATACTTTTTGTGTGGGGCCACATGAAAACCCTTTTGCGGGAAAGCCGTGAACCGGGATTACAGCAGCAAGTTTGTCTTGTAGACCGCAGGCAAGCCCGGCCGCGGTTTGCGCTCCCTGGCTGAAACCGGTAAGGAATAGGCGTTTTGCATCTATGCTGTAGCGTATCTGCAGGGTATCAATCAGGTTGCGTAGAAATGAGAGATCGTCTGCACAGCTCGTTCCCCAATGGCACAAGCGTTCCTGTTCGGTATCAGGACAGTTTTCAAAATCATCATAGGCGTGGGAGGGCGTTGTGCAGGTTAGGCCGTTGGGTCCTTCGTCAAAACGTGATCCAAGGTCGTTAAAGGACGTAATCCCACTGCCGGGGGACGATTCAGTGGCATTGGGGAAGACACCGATATAATTGTTTTGATTGATGCTGGTAAACATGTCAGCAGTCTGGTGTTGGAAGTCTGATCCAGAGCCCGTGTAACCGTGCAAGCCAATGATCATTGGGTAGGATGAGTCACAGTCATAGCGCTCAGGCAGATGCAATACATAGGAACGATCAATGTGTCCTGTGCGGATCAATAGGCTTGTGTCCTGCCCCTTGGCTGCGCCAAATAGGGGGCAGGGTTCTCTACCCGAATCTGGGGCTTGCCCAGCCATAGAGATCTTGCTGGTTAAGCTGCTGCAGAGTAGCAGGGTAAGCAGGTAGAAAATCTGAAAATTTTTTTCCAATTTCTGGCTGATTCCTGTACGAGCATTAATAAAGAGTTGCTGAGGTGTTTTCTTGGAGGTTGAGATGTTTAGAATTTAGCAGTCGACGTCGCTGGGTTCAATTGCTACTCAGCAACCTCGGGCAGCTGTTCTCTCTGGATTGTATAGATTCATAAAGGATGAGAAACTTCTTTGCGGTTGCAAACTGGATCATTTACTTAATGAGTTTCTGGGATATGATGGTGGCGTTCAGATGATCCCCAGCAGTTACTGCTGATAATGCAAGTGTTAAAGGAGAGAGGGGACAGCGCGAGAGTAGCAGAGTCTCCAAATGTATATGGAATCTAGAGATCAGTTTAATCAGCATTTGATGCATCCCTGGGCTAACCTCCCGGCCCTGGGTGAGGACGACTCGACGCCACAGATTTGTCGGGCCGAAGGTGTCTATCTTTACGATAATAATGGTCATCAGTTACTTGATGGCCCAGGCGGTATGTGGTGTATGCAGGTGGGTTATGGTCGGAGTGAAATAGCAGAAGCCGTTTCCAAGCAGATCATGGAATTGGGTTATGCCAGTACTTTTTCGGTCTTTCATCCAGGTGAGACAGAACTCGCACATAAAATTGCCAGCGTGACACCGGGCGATCTAAACCGTATTTTTTTTACCACAGGTGGGTCGACTGCAGTTGATGCGGCCCTGCGCTTATGCCAGTTGGCGAATAATATCAAAGGTAAACCGCATCGAAAACATATCCTTTGCAGGCAGAAGGGTTATCACGGCAGTACTTATCTCGCAGCATCGGTATGCGGTAAGGAGCGGGATAAGTCGGCCATGGATATCCAGACAGGAAATATACATTTTCTGACCGCACCCTCCGTCTCGCAAGATCCGCTGGGTAGATCTGAGGCAGAATTCTGTGATTTTCTAATCGCAGAGCTTGAAACAACCATCGCAAGCATAGGGGCAGATAATATTATGTGCTTTATAGCTGAACCGGTGCTTGGTTCGGGCGGTGTGATTGTTCCTCCGGAAGGTTATAACAGGCGCTGCTGGGAGGTCGTTAAACAGCATGGCATTGTCTACATCGCTGATGAGGTGGTGACAGGTTTTGGTCGGCTGGGCCATTGGTTTTCCTCCGAGGCCGTTTTCGGTGTGCGTCCTGATATGATCACTTTCGCTAAAGGTGTTACTTCGGGTTATGTGCCCCTGGGCGGTTTTGCTGTGTCGGATGCGTTTATGGCTGATATTTCCCTGGACAATGCAAATGGTAATATATTTTCGACCGGCTTCACCTGGTCTGCAAACCCGGTCTCCTGTGCCGCAGCTCTTGCTGTCTGGGACATCATTGTTAAAGAAAATCTGCTTGAGCATGTGCGTGAGGTAGCCCCCTATTTCCAGGATCAATTGAGGACTTTACGAGGAATGCCCTTGGTGAAGAACGTTCGTGGCACCGGCTTGATGGCCGCAATTGAGCTCGAAGCACCAGAAAGTCTGGCAGGGAATTCCTTATTGGATAGAGACTACACGTTAGGCGAACTGGTAGATCGTCATTGTTATCAGTTGGGCTTGATAGTCCGGCCACTCATTAATGTTTGCGTGTTGTCCCCGCCGCTGATACTTACCCTGGAACAGGTAGACGAATTGGTAGCTAAACTGAGGGCTGGTATTGAGGCTGCAAATAACAGCCTAAATCAATAGCTATTCGGCTTTCTTGACCAAGTAAATGCTGGTTTTTTGCACTGGGTATTTTTGCCATAACGTATGGTTGCTCTTACTCTTATTGCTCTAAGTAAATGCGGGTTAATTTTGCCCTGAGCCGTTACTGCTGGGTTCGCAGGCTGAGATCGTTATCATTGCTACTGCGACATCCAATTTCTGTACATTTCATGAAACAAGCCAACGTCGGCTTCAACGGGCACTAGATAGCCATTCTGGTGAGGAAGTGCGGTAATCCCACGCTGGTTTAGTTCATTGACCCAACTATCTTCGACGAGCACTTGTGTTGAGAAATCAATGGCTGGCGCAGGGTCAAAATCGGGATCCCTCATTGCCTCTGCGCTGAACAGCCATTCCGCGGTAATCCGGATACGCTCAGCCGACAAAGGGGAAACTGATACCTGTCGGACGTAGTCGGAATGGGCGACGATATATTGGTTCGGGTACAGTTCCATGAATGTATGTCCCGCGTTAGTCTCTTCTGCGGAAAGACCCTCAAAGGGTGGAGAAATTGCCTTACCAGTGGTAGTCCAGGACTCTATTCCAGAGGCGACGGCATCGGCTAGTTCTGTTCCCGGGTCGATTCTATCGGTCGCCAATGCGGCTTTATATAAGGGGACCAGTTTACAGAGATCAGGGTGAATGCCTGGACAGTGATAACACTCCAGATAATTTTCCCAGAAAATTTTCCAATTGCAGGCTAGTTCAAACTGGTGTGTATGGCCGAGTTTCAATTTCTCAAGGGGCCAGTTATTCAGTACCGTGAAGTTCGGGTCAGCCGTTTCTCCGAGTCTGAGGGGACTGTCGACATCCAGGTTGATATAGATATTGCCTCCCCAGGATTGGCACTGGACAGGGTATAGACCAAAGTTATGCTGGTCGTTAGAGATGTCCAGATTAGGTGTATTGAGTAATGCACCCTCCAGAGAGTAGCTCCAGCGATGGTAAGGGCAAGTGATTCGACCCTGTTTGAAATGCCCTTGCTGGGCCTGGCATAGCTCAGCGCCACGATGTCGGCAGGTATTATAAAAAGCCCTTACCTGGCCTTCTCGATGGCGGGTGATAATGACTGTCTGGTTTCCGACGGTAGTCAACGTATAGTCGCCCTGGTTCGGGATGCCGTCGACGCGACCGGCATAGATCCATTGTCTATACCAGATTTTATCGAGTTCTTCCTGGTAGACAGCAGGGTCCGAGTACAGTTTAGCAGGCAGTGAGGGCTGCAGTCCGGAGGCGTCATTTGATCCGGTAGTTTTTATATCTGTCATAGAATCATTCGCCTTTTCTGGGAAGGCTCTGGTGGTGGCATAAAACAAATGTGCTGTTCAGGCAGTATGCTCGTTTTGGAATTGTTTGTCGAAACCGAAGACCTCGTGCCTTTGAGACTGGATGGTCACGGATAGGGTCGCGTTGGTTCTTGGCATGATGCGCGGGGAAGCATTACACTGTGGTGACCCAGTCATTGCCTAAAGTGATTTAGATTGACCTATTTCCTGCGACATTTTCTTAGCCGCCTGGTTTCCTTTCTTAATAACGGTCTCCTGATTAAGTGGCTGGTATACAGCTTGTTGGCCATTAATTTTGGCTTCTATCTAATAGAGGATTTTGGTGTTGCGACACAGGTTCTACGTGGTGGTGGTAGCTGGTTGCAGTGGTCTGAGGAGTTTTCCACTACCTTGGATGTTTTTGCTTGGCTGGGCTTGATTATAGTGTTCGAATTGGAGACTCATCTGCTCTCAGATGAAAGTTTTGAGCACCTGGCTGTCCGCTGGGGCCTGAATGCGGTGCGATTACTCTGTTATGTCCTCTTGATGCATACGGTGATGGCTCGGGTAGTGAGTGTGGCTGACTTTGTTAAAGCCGAAAGGATGCACGAGGTATCCAGCCTGTGTCAGTTGGTAGAACAAGATATTATTTTTACCGAGAATAATTATTATACCGCAATTGATGCCGATACCTGTCTGCAGTTGGCTCAGGGTGAAGAGTTTTACCTGTTAGAAAAGGGCGTAGTCACGGATGCTGATGGCTATGCCCTAGAGGCTATCAGCCGTTGGATTGACATCCAGGATGTTCTGTTATGGCTGTTGATCGTTGCAGCGATTGAATTGACTTTATATCTGCAGACTAAGGGCGTAACAGAGGGGCGTTTACTACTCCTGGCAAACTTTTCTAGGTTTCTCTATGGGGTGTTGTTTATGCACGCCGGCTTCTGGTTGTACATGGGGCATTGGTTGTGGGCCTGGGATCAGTCGCTGTGGATATTTGGTTTCTGGATTATCGATAACAACCTCTCTACCTGGCGCGAAGAAATCATCGACCAGAAAAAAGAATTTCAAGCCCCCTAAATCTAGCCAGCAATTGGGTTTCTTACCTGCCCAAATAGGTTCTAATTGGATCAATAGTCACTTTAGGGTCAGGTTATTGTCGATCTTGGTGCCGCTGGGATTAATAGCCATGTTCGCCGAACCTTAATCAAATGACAGCGCCTGGTGGGTGCAATGCGATCGGGATATCCCGAAGGAATAGTTCTGAGGGTTTACTGGACAGGTTACGAGCGTAATCGTGGCCCGAATAAATGGCATGGACTATGGCACCCGGAGCCAGGCAGTCACCGATCCGGTCAATTGACTTGATGCCTGCAGCCAAAGTCGCCTCGGGGTTGGAAGCCAATGCTTGATAAAGGGCATCTTTGGGGCTTCGCAAGCCGACTATCATCACCGAATTTGCATTCACATGCTGGGGTTTTTCAGTGAAGATGTTAGCCAGTTGCGCACGGTCCCCTTCGTGACTATTTAAGAGGGTCTGGGTCAAGACGCGGACCCCGGCATCTTCCAGGTTCTGGTGAACAAAAGGTTGTTCATTAGTCATGACTGTCCAGGCTGATGCATGACCTGCGGGGGTTGCATAAACGACTGGAAGTCCTTGTTTTGCCAGTGCTTCGGCGATGACGCCGCCAAGATAGTAATTGTCAAAGTCATAGACCAATACGGGGCCTTTAAGCTTCACACCGGAGGCTAGGTCATCTGGTGTAAAAACATTCGGCTGGTTCAGATCACCCACTGGTAATTCCAGCGAGGAATAGAGTGACTTGGTCCATTTTGCACCAGTGGCCAGTACGACGCGTTCATGACCCAGCTCAAGCACATCAGCACTAGTGAGTTTACTGTCGGTAAAGAGATCCACATTGTTCATTTGCCTGAGGGCATAAAGACGATAATCAATGACTCGTCTCCAGGTGTTGAGACCGGGCAAGGATGTTTCGAAATTGAGTCTTCCTCCCATATGCTCAGATTGATCAGTTAAGGTAACTTCAAAGCCTTGTTTCGCCGCAATTAGCGCTGCTTCAAGGCCAGCCGGTCCGGCCCCGACGATGAGCAGTCGATCTTTACTGGGCGTTTTCCTGAAATGCTCAGGGTGCCATTTTTTGCGCCATTCTTCTCCTGCGGTTGCGTTTTGAGTGCAGCGTACTGGCACCCCATCGTGCCAGCTTGATATGCAGATATTGCAACCGATGCATTCTCTTATCTCATCCTGACGACCTGATTTTATTTTACTGGGCAGGAAGGGATCGGCTATGCCTGCCCGAGCCCCGCCGATGAAGTCTAGAATACCCCTGTTGATTTGTGATGCCATGGTATCGGGCGAAGTAAACCGGCCGACGCCCACTACGGGTTTGGAGGTGGTCTGCTTGACAAAATCGATGATAGGTTCATGCGAGCCTTCTTCTCTGAAACGGGAAGCACTGCAATCAGTGGGGCTGGAGTCCATTTTAACATCCCACAGGTCTGGGTAATCTGATAGCAATGTAACGACTTCATGAGCCTCAGATTCAAAATGATCGCTGGGCTTTCCTCTGAGTTCTTCCAGGCTTATTCGCAGTGCAACGGCACAGTCATCGCCGACTGCATCCCGGGTAGTTTCTATTAATTCGCGTACAAATCGAACTCGGTTCGCAACGCTGCCGCCGTAAGCATCACTGCGCCGGTTGTATTCACTGATCAGGAACTCGTAGGGAAGGTAACCCATGCCCGCATAGACATAGACAATGTCAAAACCGGCTCGCTTTGCCCGGACTGCTGCTTCAGCCTGCCAGCGAATGACATCCTGGATATCTTTGGCATCCATAATTTTCGGGCGTAGCTGGCCCATAAAGCCCACATGGGTCGCTGCCCATGGAATGCCAGAAGGTGAATAAGGAGCGATGCGAGAGCTTCGGTTCATGACTGAAGCGCCGCCATGCCAGAGTTCAATAGCGGCTAGAGCACCATGCTCATGTATGGCATCGCAGCTTAGTGCATGCGCGTGAATGTCATTGTCGTCCCACAGGCGTGCGTAAGGTAAGGGAGAGTCATCGGATGACGGGTGTATGGAGACTGCCCCGGTTGAAACGACCCCCCAGCCGCCTTCTGCTTTCATGCCCCGAAAAGCAGCCCGGACGCGGGGGTTTGCTTCAGTCATACCGCTGGCATGAGGGACCTGGTAGAAACGGTTAGGAGCGACCACCGGACCGATGGGAACCTCATCAAACAAGACCTGGTAGCGAGAATTCATGGTATGACCTGGACAAGGAAAATATGAATTAAACATGTTTTAGTAGTCTGGGCAATCACCGGATGATGGTTTTCAAGGCTCGGATGGTTTCGATAGGCTTGACAGATGCAGGTTCTATCACCAAACCGAATCCTGCTGTAGCTATTGCCGGCTTAAAATCAAGGCCCAACCCAATGGGTTAGGAATTATCTGGTATTCGATGACGACTATGACAAATGGTGGGTAAAGCTGATTAGGCAACCCAGTTGCAAGCA
>Ga0206679_10000124_pt1 | contig 57115 bp, 48 predicted proteins | sample M110012015metaG_FD_155464 | JGI IMG/M metagenome (GOLD analysis project Ga0206679, IMG submission 155464) | Ammonia-oxidizing marine archaeal communities from Monterey Bay, California, United States - M1 100m 12015 | ecosystem: Environmental > Aquatic > Marine > Intertidal zone | place: USA...
GAAACCAAAGGGCACTCGTGCCGGCATCACAACACGGGCAATGGGTCCATCTTCAAACCTTGCCGCGTCGAGAACAATGCATTCGCTTCGATGAAGTTTTTCATCCCAGACAAAACCGATAACCCAACCGTCTTCTTCATTCAGCGCATCAGCTTTGGGCGCAAAGATTGGCTCACCGCCTAATCGACCAGGACCATAGGGATAGTGAACGCTGATTTCATTAACCAGGTCATACTTAATAATACCGTCGAAGCCGGACTCCAGAGTATCGCCGGCGATTCTGGCCGCGTAGGTGAACTGGTTTCGAATACCCATATAATCCTCATTAATCCGCGCAAACTCACAGCCCCATTTGCTATCCAGGGACTTCTCTCGCACTTCTGCTGTTTTAAGATTCAGACGCCACTGGTGCAGCATAGGCAGATCGCTGCGATCCCCAGCCTGCGGCTTTACCTCATCGCCAATACTATTGCGCTCTGACCGACAACCCTCGACAACGATTTCATCACCGTCCTCAAACGCGTTGACTGTGTGGTAGCAATAGCAGCTATCAACATCAAACCACTTAATCTCATTGCCATCTGCGCCGCGAGCCAGCACACCAAAACGTGAGCCATTTCCCTCTTCGAAATACAACATGCTCTTGCCTTCGGCCATGCGCCCAAAGTCAAAGACACACGGCAGGTCCATGATTACCGTGTGGTTAGAGGTAATCGCACAGTCATGCATCATGACTGGCTTGGGTATATCGACATCGGTGGTATGGATAAGCTCACCCGCCTTGGTGATCAGCGAAACCGAGCAGTACGGTTTGCTTGTCACGTTGTATCCGTACGTGACCAACTCGCCGGTACGCGGATCAATTTTTGGGTGAGCGGTAAAGGGATGCTTCAAACGACCTTCGTAATCAACCTCTCCGACAGGATCAAGGTTAGGCAGTTTAAGCTCGAAAGGATGGGCTCCCTCCTGCAACGCAAGGAACTTACCTGCATGGTAGATCATGGCTGTATTGGCGATATTCTTGGAAGCTCCATATTGCTCCGCATCTTCAGGTTTCGTCTTTAGCCCGTCCCAGATGACACCGCCCCTTTTCTGCTCTGCCAGATGCCCCTCGGTTTCAACAAACCGGTTGATATAGGTGACCTTACCCTGGTCAAAAAAGACCTCATGAATCATGCCATCACCGGCGAAGGGATGGTAAGACTCCGGGTCATTAACGAACACCGGGTTTGCGCCAATACGCAGGAACGCCCCATTGAGCGCCTCTGGAACCGCACCCATAATTTCCAGGCAAGGTTCATTGTGTTCCTGCTGAACCGGCGCAAAGTTACCCTTAAAGTAAGGCACAGTGGAGTTTTCAATATCAGATATTCGCATGTTTTATGATCAGGTTAGTAGATCGCGACAATTTCCCATACTGCCTTCCTTGACGCAAACGATTACACTTTGAAAAAAGACTTCCATCAGGCTTCGTGTTGGCATTAATTAAGTCCCTATAGGCGCGCGTTGATGTACGCGTTGCTGTCATGGTCTGAAGGTAGCATCTGTATTAAGGCAGAGATGCAAGCATATCATCGTGCTCGAGTGTCCAACTCCAGGCTGTTACACGCTAAAGCTGGCCCTGTACCGTTCGGCAATGTTTACGTCGACCACATTGAGCATTACAATCACGACCCTGACTATTCTAGACTAACCTGATTAAAGCCAGAGAAAACCAATGAGTGAAGCTCGAACCAGTTCTGACGATTCAACCAAACTTCCACCGAGACCAGGGTCGGATGGCGTTGACTCATCCAAAGCAATACCGTCGGCCTATGACCTTGCTCTCGAAGATATCAACCCAATCAACCCCCATCTTTGGAGCCAACATCGATGGCAAGAATATTTCGAACGCCTGAGAGCTGAAGACCCGGTGCATTTCAACCAAACAGATCTGGCGGGCAGATATTGGTCCCTCACTAAATACGCAGACATCAAAAAAGTGGATTCCGACTGGCAGAATTTTAGCTCGGCCCAGGGCATAACGCTCGGCTTGCCTATTGACGCTGAACTACCAGAAGGCGCTCTAGGCATAACCACTTTTATTGCCCAGGATCCCCCAGAACACGACGACCAGCGCAAAACCGTGACCAGTTCAGTGGCACCACCTAATCTTGTCAAGATGGAGCCGTTGATTCGCGAGCGCACCTGCAAGGTGTTGGATTCCTTGCCCGAAGATGAAACATTCGACTGGGTGGACACAGTCTCTATCGAATTGACCACCATGATGCTTGCTACGCTGTTCGATTTTCCCTTCGAGGACAGGCGCAAACTGACGCGCTGGTCGGACGTTACTTTTGCGATCCCACAGCCAGGCGGCATTATTGAGTCCGAAGAGCAACGACGAGAAGAGCTACTCGAATGCCTGGAGTATTTCTCCAGACTTTGGCAAGAACGTCTGAAAAACCCCGGCGAGGACCTTGTATCAATGTTGGCCCATGGCGAGGACACCAAAGATCTCTCACCAATGAACTACCTGGGAAACCTTTTGTTGCTCATCGTGGGGGGCAACGACACTACCCGAAACAGCATGTCAGGCAGTGTCTATGCACTGAACAAGTTTCCAGAACAGTATGACAAGCTCATAGCGAATCCCGTGCTGATTCCGAAAATGGTCGCAGAATTGATTAGGTGGCAAACACCACTGGCCTACATGCGCAGAACCGCTAATCACGATTGTGATGTTGGCGACAAAAAGATCAAGCAAGGTGACCAGATACTGATGTGGTACGCGTCAGGAAACCGGGACACCGACGTTTTCGAAAACGCAGACGACCTTGATATTGAGCGTCCTAATGCCAGGCAGCACCTTTCGTTCGGTTTTGGTATACACCGTTGTATGGGTAACCGACTTGCGGAATTGCAACTGCGAATTCTGTGGGAAGAAATTCTCACGCGATTCGAAAAAATCGAAATTCAGGCTGAACCGGAGAGAACCTTCTCGTCATTTGTAAACGGATACACTCATCTTCCTGTCAAGGTGACCCGAAGAAAAAGTTGATCGCGATACGACGCTCTGACTCTCTAATATTAGATCCGGCAATACACCGGATTGTGTTCGAAGATCAACGAAAGCGACCTATCCAGGGTGACATCTGCTTTTTTACAGCAGATCGAAAAATTGATTAAGCGCTGCAAGAAAAAGTAACACGACGGCCACAAACGCATCCCAAGATAGCTTACTTGCTATAGTGCGGACCGAGGGAAGCATCATGCTGTTACATACAAGCTGTAAACTGACATTTTATATCGAATTGCCGACGCCATTCATCTTGATGTTACGCCCACGAAGTGGCGCCCAACAGTGGATTTCAAGCGAGGAATATTTACTGTTCCCGAGTGTACCCGCGGTTGAGTTTACTGACGATTACGGAAATCTGTGCCAGCGGTTAGTTGCTCTGCCAGGTGAATTCAAGATTCAAACATCGGCTCGCGTCAAAACAACAGACTGGATTGACGTGGAACCTGGCGGTGACTTTGTCGGAGTCCAGTACCTGCCTGATAGTGTTTTAAAGTACCTGCTTCCCAGTCGCTACTGTGAATCAGACAGGTTTGGCGAGATGGCAATGCAGATTACCGCAGACCAGAAACCAGGCTACGACCAGATCGAGGCCATCAATCAGTGGTTGCAACAAACCATCAACTACAAGCCCGGCAGCAGCTACACGCCGCTTTCCGCCGTTGAAATCAACCTGCAGCAATCGGGTGTTTGCAGAGACCTTGCACATCTCGGTATTGCACTCTGTCGCAGCCTATGTATCCCTGCCCGCCTGGTCGTCGGTTACCTTTATGATTTAAAGCCAATGGAGCTACACGCCTGGTTCGAAGCCTACGTCGCCGGACGCTGGTACACATTTGATGCTACCCAAAAATCAAAGCGCGGCGGTTATGTCGCATTGGGCTATGGCCGCGACGCGGCGGATGTCGCTGTTTACAACCAGTTTGGGCCAGCCGTCTACCCGACTGAGCAGCTGGTAGAAGTAAAGTTAGAACAGGCTTTGATGAGCCCCAGTTAAGTTCTCAAGCGGGTCATCATCGCTATTGATGATCGCATCAGGTGACTTCTGTCACTGATTGTTGCTATTTTTAAGCTTGAAACCAAGGAATGAACGCTATGTATGACTCGATCGTTAGAAACGGCACTATTATCGATGGAACGGGAAACGACCGTTTTGTAGCTGATATCGCGATAAAGGATGGCAAGATCGCCAAAATCGGGCAGATCACAGATCCAGCCACCAACGAGATCGACGCAAAAGGCAAGTTGGTCACCCCCGGGTGGGTCGATATCCACACACATTACGATGGCCAAGCAACCTGGGATCCTTTGCTTGCACCCTCCAGTTGGCACGGCGTCACTACTGTTGTAATGGGGAATTGCGGTGTTGGGTTCGCCCCGGTGAAACCAGAAGATCGAGACTTCCTGATTGAGCTGATGGAAGGTGTTGAAGATATTCCAGGCGCCGCGCTGTCCGAGGGTATCGATTGGCAGTGGGAGAGCTTTCCGGAATACCTGGACACCCTGGAAACCATACCAAGGGCGATAGATGTTGCAGCACAGGTGCCTCACGGTGCTATCCGCGCCTATGTCATGGGTGAGCGTTGCAATACGGATTACGCGCCAACCGAGGCAGAGGTCGAGGAAATGGCAATGCTGGTTCGAGAAGGCGTTGAAGCAGGAGCCCTCGGGTTCTCAAGTTCCAAAACCCTGCTACACAAAGATGTTCATGGCGAATATATGCCAGGCACCTTCTCCGGCAATGAAGAGATGTTGGCCCTTGGCCTTGGGATGAAAGGACTCAAAAATTCCGTCTTCGAACTTGTTTCTGATCACCTGGGAGATGACAAAGAGTGGGCATGGGTAACTGACTTCCAGAAGCAGGCCGGTTTGACCGTTACACTTATCGCGACAACGGCACCGGCTTACGAAAACGGCAAGATGTATAAGCTTGCTGAACAAGCAAGAGCTGAAGGTCGTGAGATCAGGCCTCAGGCTGCTGGCCGCCCAACAGGTGTCCTGCACGGGCTGCAATCCAGTTTCAATGCTTTTGTAGGTCATCCAACATGGCGCAACGAACTAGCGAACCTTGACCACGACACTTTACTGGCGCGACTTACCGAACCAGCAACAAAAGCCCAGATACTCTCAGAACAATCCATCATAAAGGGTGGATTGATGCAGGACCTTCCAGGTCTGATGGGACAGGTTTTCCCGTTAGGAGAGAATCCAAATTACGAACCTCTGCCTGAAGAAAGTATCGCCGGTATCGCAAAAGCCCGCGGCCTTGACGTTATGGATGTCATGTATGACATGCTTATTGCCAATGGCGGCAAGGAACTCTTCTATCAGCCTCTCGGCGGCTACCAGGGGTTTTCGCTGGACTATCAAAAGAAATTACTGGAACACCCGAACGTATTGTTTGGATTAAGCGATGGTGGTGCACACTGCGGTGTGATCGCTGACGCAGGAATGCCCACATTCATCCTGACTCACTGGGGTCGTGATCGAACCAGAGGTGACAAAATGTCGCTGGAGTTTATTGTGAAGTCACTCACCTCCAGCACAGCACACGCCTATGGTATGTTCGACCGGGGACTACTCACTGAGGGCATGATCGCAGACATTAACGTTATCGACTTTGACGAGCTCCGGTTACACCGACCTGAAGCAGTGTTCGATTTACCCGCAGGCGGAAGGCGCCTTGTGCAACGTGCTGAAGGCTACGAGATCACCATTAAATCTGGCGAAGTTATCTTCAACAATGGCCAGCACAGCGGCGCCCTGCCAGGCAAGCTGGTACGACGTAGTGACGCCCAGGGCGTCTCTGCAGTCTCTTAATCACAAATCAAAAAACACATTAAGGAACAAGTTATGTCTGAAGCCTGGATCATTGACGCGGCCCGAACACCGAGGGGTGTGGGAAAACAGGGTAAGGGAGCGCTCTGGGAAATCCATCCCCAAAAATTGTTGTCTACGGTTCTCTCGGCACTGGCCGAAAGAAACTCCCTCACGACGGAGGAAATCGATGACGTAATAATAAGCTGTAGTAGCCAGTTTAAAAAACAGGGTGCCTGCATAGGTCGAATGGCTGCCCTGGATGCAGGTTATTCCAACAAAGCGTCAGGCGTTACGCTAGATCGCTTCTGTGGAGGCGGAATCAGCGCAGTGAACATGGCAGCGGCCAGTATCATGAGCGGCATGGAAGACCTGATCGTTGCTGGCGGCGTCGAAATGATGTCGTACACATCAGCCGAGGGTACACCCAACCCTTTGGATGCAGGGAATCTTGACCTTCGAAATGCCCATCCACAAACCAACGTCGGTATCGCCGCAGATATTATCGCTACGGAAGAAGGATTTAGTCGAACAGAACTGGATGCGTTTTCCGCTGAAAGCCAACGCCGCGCGGGCGAAGCATTAAAAAACGGCGCCTTCTCAAAAAGCCTCATTCCAGTCTATCGTCCTGACGGCACGCTGGCATTGGATACGGAAGAATTTCCCCGGCCACAAACCACTGCGGAGCAACTGGCAAACCTGAACCCAGTGTTTGGTAACTTCATGGATTTACCCTTTTTCGATTCAGGGCTCACTTTTCGTGAGATGGTCGCGAAGAAATGGCCAGGCCTTGAGATCGAACATGTGCATCATGCAGGTAGTTCTTCGGGTGTTGTCGATGGCGCCGGTGCGCTAGTACTCGCTTCACCGGAATACGCAAAAGCCCACGGCCTGAAGCCCAGGGCGAAGATCAAGGCAATGGCAAACATGGGGCACTCTCCCGAGTACATCCTGAATGCACCTGTAAACGCTGCGAAGAAAGTTCTGAAAAAGGCTAACCTGACGCTCAACGACATAGACCTGTTTGAAGTCAACGAAGCCTTCGCCGTAGTACCCGTCAAATTCATGCGCGACCTTAACGTCAACCATGAAAAGGTCAATGTTAATGGCGGTGCCATTGCTCTGGGTCATCCCATCGGTGCAACCGGCGCCATGTTGATCGGTACGGCTCTCGATGAGCTCGAACGCCGTGACCAAGCGCTTGGGCTGGTTACCATGTGTGCCGCAGGTGGCATGGCACCCGCGGTAATCATCGAAAGGATGTAATCGTAGATGGAATAAGTGGGGGCGCATCTTCGTATTCCTCTGCCCCCAGTTACCTGACCTATTGGTCGGCCATGTACTTTTCCCACCAATGGTGAAAGTTGCGGATACGTCTTTCGTGATGAGAAATCCAGAGCCCCTTCATGCCGCGCGAGTGCAATCCTTTTTGCACGCCAGCAAGACACGACGCATCCTGGTCAAGTAACAATCCCGAAGATTTTTCGCCATAGCGATAAAACATGTGCTCAGGGCGCCCATCAATATTGACATCACCCAGCTCAACAAACATGTCGACTGCGCCGGCATTCGCGCCTGCGGTGACTTCGCCTTTCGGAACACGATTAAAAATCATGCGGTCAAAGTACATTCTGTCAGGATCGGTGGGATGTGGGCGATGGCGGAACATCCACATCTGCTCGCCGAAGAGGTTGAACGTGACGTTCGGGAAAATATTATAGTGGTAGTCTGCGGTCAGCTGATCATCCGTCAGTTTTGAAAAGTCCAGGCCGTGTTCATTGGTCATTGACCGCTTGTGTGCAGCTACTGCATCTCGCAGGGTTGTAACATCACCCTCAAAGGTATCGACCGGGAATCCTTCAGATTTCAGGTATTCAACCATCGTTTCATTCAGGGCCTTGTCTTGCGCTATCTTGCGGGGGCTAGGAATATACATCGGCGCAATAAAGCGAGTGTGCGGGCCGTAGAGGTCCATCTGCACATTCACATCATCGGCAACATACTCAGATTCCGGGTGTACGCCACGAACGTGATAGGTCTCTGAAAAAATATCAACCGATGTTTTCCAGTTACAGTTCCATTCGACGGTTTCGTCAGAAACGAGCACCATGGATTCGAATTCGTAGGGCGCAAGATGTTCGGGCACGATACCGAGATAGTCGACCAACGGTTCGATATCAGGGTCCATGGATACCCAGACGAACCCTCCCCACGCTTCGCACCTGAGTTCCCTCAGGCTGAGCTCTTCGGCGGGGACCCCCTGGGGGAAATCGTGTGCTTCGGGAATATCCTTTATGCTGCCATCCAGATGGTATTCCCAGCCATGAAAACCACAGCTCAGGTAAGGGGAGTTTCCAAACCCTGATTTCTTGAGCTGATTTCCCCTGTGCTGGCAAACATTGTAGAACGCTCGAACAGTCCCATCGTCTGCACACGTTACCAGGATTGATTCTCGCAGATTCTCGAATACAAAAAAGCCACCAGGCTCCGCCACGTCGCAGGCCGCGCCTGCTAATAACCAGGTTTTCGACCAGATACGTGCGTCTTCCAACTTCAAAAATGCAGGATCTGTGTAGCGATCAACCGGGATTCGCTCAAACCCAAGTTCTGGTTCCGGCGCTTTGGCCATCGGTGTAAACACAAAGTCAGCTGGTTCATTCATACTCGTTCCTCCGTGTCTCATCTTTCCTCGCGCAGATCAGGGTATCAACTATGAAGACGTGTAATCAATGTGGTAAATGTTGCATCAAATACTCCCATGCCGGGCTGTCCGCCAGCCCATCGGAAATAGACTGGTGGGAGGACACTCGGCCCGAAATCTTTAAGTACGTCAGCAAGGGCAATATCTGGGTGCATCCGGACACCGGCGAACCTCTATCCCGATGCCCCTGGCTGGGGTTCGATTCGAGTGAGAATAGGTACATCTGCGAGATCTACCATGATCGTCCGGAAGATTGTCGTCATTACCCGACTCATATCGCTGAGATGATCACCGATGAGTGTGAGATGCTGGAAAGCAAAGACCTCCGCGACAAGATCAATGCGCAGAAAAAACTGGACATCATCATGAGCGACAGCCGACCCGCTTTCCGCTCAAGTTAGAAGCCGGCTTCTTCCTGGCGCAGGTACTTAAATTCCAAACGACGTAACTGCCGTGCTCTTAGCGGCTCAGCACGCTTCAGTATTCGAGCGATGGTCAGCTTGTGCTCCGGTGTGAGTTGCTCGATTTCATGATACTTCAAATAGAAGCGCAGTCGCTCTGTTCGTCGAAAAAATACCGTGGTAGCTGAATCAATCGTCGCTAGATCTTTTTCCGGTTTTCGTCCCAGCAACCAGCCTGGCCACTTTCTCCCCCGGGGGGCATCAAAGACAAAAACCCGGTTGAATCTGTTTCCCGAAATCAGGATATTCCGAAAGAAAAAACCCCGATGAACAAACCCGTTGCGATGCATTTTTCTTGTTGTTTCCGCCAACCTGAAAATGAGTGATCGCCTGGTGGATTCCGCGAGCCTGGCCGGCATTTCAGGTAACTCTTTCATCAGAACTTCGTCCAGATTCCTGGACTCAGGCACTTCCTCTGTCATCAGAAAACACCGCGTTAATCTTCCCAGGCTTCGTTCTTCACCAAAAGCGACCGGCGCTGTTACGTCTATTTCGAAACCACGCAGCCGCTCAAGGTTATCAAACTCTCGCTTGGCTTTACTTCTTCCAAAAAAAGCGCCCTTAAGAAACTCACTACGAAGTCTCTTCGAGGTGTAAATAAGGTACTTTTTTAAATAAAGAACGCGCTCGACGCCGGTGCTATCGGTAATCGAAATACGCCACACCTCGCTGCCATTCGCACTCTCAACAAGAACCCCCTCCTCCCAATTCAGAAGCGAACTCAAGGTACCTACACCATGGCGATCGAGCAAAGCCGTCCATGAAGGGTCGATATAAAAAAAGTTAGACCAACTCACAGGTTATCGGGTGTCCTTATGTCGTCGCGGGTAAGAATACTGTTTGCCAAGCTCATTAAATCCGAGCTGTGTCAGCGATAAACCGGTATGGCCATCGATGTCATCGAATGACTATCCAGCACTCAGACCGACGAGATAAGCAGACCACATAAGCATAGGACCACTTGCCGATTACATCGTTACAAAAACTTCTACCTGAGCGAGCCGCATTTGGCGACCTCCCCGAGTAAATCGGATACACCCCACATCGCCAGGTCAAACGCTTGCGAGAAGCAAATTGACCGCTTTACGCGGCGGACTACTTATCGCGAGTCGAGAACTTCCGAATTAATACTTATTGCCTGGCTCGAGAACATGCTGCAGCATCGCCTCGGGGACATCCGGAGGATCGACGGTGAACTCACCATCTTCAATCGGAGGATGCACGTCAAACACATTGTTAAATTTATGTACCGAATCCCAAATACCGATAGCGATGGTCAACTCGACCACCTCTGGATCGGAATAATGTACTTTTAGCCTGCCCATGTAATCGTCATCCACGCCATTAGCGTGGTTCATGATGAAGTCTTCCGTGAGATCCAGCGCAATCTTAGTTCGGTCATCAAGATCGGAATTCCGGTGATCCTTCATCTTCTCAATCATTTCTTCATTCATGCCATTCTCCTGCGCCGCAGAAGATCGTGCAGGAATTCAGTATAGGCAACCATTAAGGTTAGCGGATTTAAGTCGCACCAGGTCTTTTAGTACCGGGTCCAGTCTGCTGTGGGACCAAAGCAAACCATAGCGATACATGAATCCCTGGAGCAGATCCGGACAGTGCGCATACACACCGCCAAACCCAGTCATTCCACCTGTCTCTTCTATTCTCGGCATTGGGGGCCTCCTTACGAGTTAGCATAGTATTACCACATGAATCATCAGTACAAGGCTTCTTGAGGGCCCTGCAATTTAACAGGCGTTCACAAGCAGCTTGCCGGGGCTGCCTCCATTAAACATAATTTGACATCATTATTCTTCTATAAAAATTTGCATACTCAGGCGGTAGAACCGCCATCTGCCATATAGACCGAACCGGTAACAAAATCGCTGTCGTCAGAGGCAAGAAACAACATGATTTTCGCGATATCTTCCGGCTCTGCATAGCGACCCAGGGGAATGTTAGCGCGCATACCTTCTCTTGCCGTCTCGGCGTCACCCGGCGCAAAGCCTTCTTCCAAGCTACGCATCATCCTGGTTTCGACCGGAGAGGGGTTTACGGTGTTGACGCGAATATTCATGGGTGCGCATTCTAATGCTGCCGATTTCATCATTCCAATAACCGCATGTTTCGACGTAACGTAAGGAGCAACATTGGCTGTTCCGCTTATGCCAGCGACACTCGAAGTGATAATGATACTGCCACCACCCCTTTTACTGATCGCAGGAATCGCCGCCTTTAGCCCCAGAAAAGGGCCTTTCACATTGACCGCCATAACCTGGTCAAATCGGCTCTCGTCGTAATCAACTATCGACATAACATCTCCCTCGACCCCGGCGTTTGCCAGTAGAACGTCAACACCGCCGTAACGTTCCTCGGCGAGCTTAATCATTTTCTGGTTATCCGAGCTATTGGTGACATCAGCCACACAATAACTGACTTTATTACTGCCGATTTCATTACAAGCTGACTTCAGTGCATCCTCGTCCAGGTCCACCAGCAACACGTCTGCGCCTTCATTAACGAACATCTTTCCTACGGCCTTACCTATACCTCCGGCACCACCCGTAATAACGGCAACCTTTCCTTCCAATCGATTCATCCAGCACCTACCTTTTATGTCTCAACCAAGTTTGCAGGAAACTATACAGGAAACGTTACAACATCAAATATTTAGCCTACCGATCCCGTGATACACTCGAGTTGAAACCAAACGCGACCCCAGTTTGAGCTCACCCCCTCACTATCGTTGGTCAATCGTCGCCCTGACCCTGGTTAATCAGGCCCTGGCATTGGGCATCATGATTTACAGCTTCGCTCTCTTTGTCGTGCCGTGGCTTGGTCACTTTGAAATCGCCCGTAGCCAGGTAATGCTAGCGATTCTGGCATTTCAGGTGACCACTGGATTGTTGAGCCCGATATTAGGCCGCCTCATGGATCAATTCGTGATGCGCCGGCTAGTGATTACCGGCGCTGTATCGATGGGTCTTGGACTAGCCCTGCTTTCACAGGCGACCCAGTTCTGGCAAATTATTTTGGTATATTCCACGCTGTTGCCGATCGGTATGTTGTTGTGTGGCACGCTTGCTTCCCAAACAATGGTCAGCAAATGGTTTACCGAGAACCGGGGGCTGGCTATCGGTCTTTCAGCCATGGGAACATCAATTGGCGGTCTCATTATCCCCATAGTGGTCATCACGCTGATTGCACGCTATGAATGGCAGGGCGCGTTATTGGTCCTCTCAGCGGTATCAACTGTAATACTGATACCCCTTAACCTACTCATTCTTCGATTTGAGCCACCCTTGGCCAATCAGGCGCCTGGGGCAGATCAGTTTCTTGATTCGCGCACATGGACCAGTCGAGAGATTCTGACTTCGAAGACTTTTTGGATCCCGGTTGTTGCACTGATACCGATCAACGCAGCATTTGTAGGTGTTCAGTTCAATCTAGGCGCTTATATGGCTGACCTAGGCCACGACCAGTCACTGGCGGCAAAACTGATTGCGGTCACTTCATTCATGATGATAGTGGGTAAACTCTTCTTCGGCGCCATGGGCGACCGAACAGACCACCGCATACTTTACTGGACAATGGCATTGTTGATGATAGTAGCACTGGTCTTCTACGAGGGATCCCCCGGAAAATCCGACATGGTACTGGCCGCTGGAATTCAGGGCTTCGCTACAGGTGGCGTCATGCCTATGATGGGAATCATCTATTCATCCAGGTTCGGCACCTTGTCATTCGGCAGGGTACTCGGATACGTCAACCTCGTGATCATGCTTGGTGGTTTCGGTTCTATTTTCTCGGGTTGGGTTTTTGATTCAACACACTCCTACGATGTGGCTTTCTGGGTCTTCATGGGTTTGATTATACCTGGGGTGATCATCATGTTTTTTTTGCCACCTCCGGAGGCAGGAAACGCTACGAACGCAACAAAAGTTGCTCAAAACTAATGCGTCAGTCCCCGGGCGACTTAACGTTTATGAGCATTTACCATTGGCGTGATTACAAAACTCCAATAAAAATAGGCGACGAGGTTCCTGCCTTTCCCCAGACCACCTGTGAGCAATAAGTCGTGCCAAAAAAAACCAGACCAACGTTATTTGATCCACCGATAGAAAGACGCGCTTCTGACAGCACCAAATGGGCCCGTTTTTCGAGCAAAGACCATGACGTTATCGGCGCCTGGGTTGCTGATATGGATCTGCCAACATCCGCCAAAATCATAAATGCTATCAAAAGCCGTCTTGATGAACGCGTATTCGGCTACAGCGAGCCACCGGACCAGTTCTTCGATGTGGTGATCCAAAGACTGGAAAAAAAATATGGCTGGAGGACAAAACCCGAATGGTTCGTACCGCAGCCAGGTGTCGTACCCTCGCTATTTTTCGCCTCAAACTGCCTTGGGGATAACGGCGACGCTGTTATGGCTGCGCGACCAAATTATCGCTATTTTTTGGAGACAGCCGAACATACCGGCCGGGTTTTCCAACCCATAGATTGCCACGTGAACCAACATCGATGGGAGATGGATTTTGACCAAATGCGACAGACGATTTCGCCCAAAACAAAAACGTTCCTGCTATGTAATCCCCACAATCCAGTCGGGCGTGTCCTTGATCAACAGGAACTGGAAACGATAGCGGGCTTATGCCTGCGCAACGGGACAATGATCTGTTCAGATGAAATCCATGCGGACCTGGTCCTTGATCCTGACAAGCAGCACATCCCCATCGCTTCCCTGCACCCCGAGGTAGAAAAACAATCGATCACCCTGATTTCCGCATCCAAAGGTTTTAACCTCCCGGCGATTGGAGGATTGTCTCTCGCCATTATCCCAGACCCCGAGATACGTTCAGCTTTTCAAAACAAGGCTTATGGTGTTGCGACACACCCTGGCGCATTAGCTTACGCAGCAACGTTAACAGCCTTTAAAGACTGCGATGACTGGCTGCTGCAGACAATCAACTATCTTCGAGATAACCGCGATTACCTCGAAGCACAAATAGCCGATATAGAAGGGCTGAATATGACACACCCAGAGGCCACTTTCCTCGCGTGGATCGATGTTTCCAATTCGGGTCTGGAGAATCCGATCAGCACATTCCTTGAACACGGGATAGCGCTATCAGATGGCACAGAAATGGGTAACGCGGATCACGTGAGGCTAAACTTCGCTTGTCATCGTTCCACACTCGAAGAGATAGTGCGAAGACTCAAGGCAAGCCTGGCTTAAACAGCATTACCTGGCCCCAACCGGACACATAAAAGTCAAGCACGCCTTCATTCCAGACCATGCTGGCTGATGTCCTGGCGCAATAAGGTGCCGCGCCAATGCTGAACATCACACGACCTTCTGTGTCGTTGGTGGTTTCACCCAAAGTACTATTAGGGCCATCGACACCAGTCGATTCGGCGACATTACTGATATAGCCGACACCCAAGAGCTTGTCGGTGTACGTATTCTTCAGAAAATCGGCAAGGAGGCTGGAAGGGAACAAGCATCCCGGGCGTTACCGATTACGCTCGGTTCGCCACTATGCCGGCAACTTCAAAAAACTTTCCTAACCTCTCACATTGAACTTTCTATGGTATTCCGTATCGAATCCATCACGACGACAATCCCCAGATATGACAAATGGTTCCGAAACTCCTGTTTGCACTGCTTTTAGGCATTAGCACACCCGCCTACGCTTCTGATCAGTTGGATCTCCAGATTCAGCAGTTGCTGAATCTGGTATCAGCATCTAATTGCTCTTTTGTGAGAAATGGTAAAACCCACAGCTCCAGGGAGAGCGTTAAGCATATCAATCGAAAGTATGCACACTATGAGCAAGATATAGATTCAATCGATTCATTCATCGAGCTGACCGCGACCAAAAGCCTCTTCACGGACAAGCAATACCTGGCTCATTGCGACGGCCAGGTTATGTCTTCCGCAAAATGGATGCACAGGAAAGTAACCGAGCTTGGCCTGCAATTATGAGATCCTTTATTCTGCTCCTGTTATTCGCCTCGACCAATGCCCTGGCCGGGGAGCCCGTACTACTAAAAGTCCTGACGCTCAATGTTGCCCACGCGCGTTCTGATGGTGCATCCCAGTTATTTCAGAGCGAAGACCAGGCAATGCTCAATCTCTGGAAGATTGTTGAGGTGCTGAAGCGTGAAGCGCCCCACGTAGCCGCATTCCAGGAGATAGATAAAGACTCATTTTGGAATGGACGATTCAATCATACTAAGTTCCTCGCGGAGCGAGCGAATTACCCACATCACTTTTCAGGCGCACATATCGATGGAGACAAACTTGAATATGGTACAGCGCTCATATCAAGACTCTTAATGAAAGAAACTACCAGCGTAAAATTTGATCGACCGTTCGCAAGACCCAGGAAAGGTTTTGTGGTTTCAACTACACGATGGCCCAAGTCAAACAACATCGACATCGACATCGTTTCGGTTCACTTCGACTTCCTAACGCGCAACCAACGCCTCAAGGAAGCGAAGAAACTCATTGCCGCACTTGAAGATAGAAGCAATCCACGCATCATCATGGGCGACCTGAACAGTGACTACGGCGATGACAACCAACTCATACCGCTACTGGAAGAAGCGCTAGGGGTGTCTACATGGAAACCACACGCTGAGATTGTCACCTTTCCGAAACGACATAAACGATTGGATTGGGTGCTGGTTTCAAATGACATCGAAATCGTCAGCCATGCAATATTATCAGACACCTTGTCCGATCACCGTGCTGTGGTAGCCGAACTTCGACTGTTGGCAATTTAGAGGTCCTGGCGCCAGGTTTATCCAGCTACTCGACCCTGTTGCGCCTGCTTTAGCAGGTACTCTTCATAGGTCCCATGAAAGTCATTAAGCTGCTGGTCTTTTATCTCGACGATTCGGGTTGCCAGCGAAGAAACAAACTCCCGGTCATGGCTTACAAAAATCAACGTACCCTCGTAGTGCTCAAGCGCCAGGTTGAGCGCTTCAATCGCCTCCATATCAAGATGGTTCGTTGGCTCGTCCAGCAACATGACGTTAGGTGAAGACATGATCAACTTGCCAAACAACAGGCGGTTTTTTTCGCCACCAGAACAGACATTGACTGATTTTTTGAAATCTTCAGAGGAAAACAATAATCGCCCCAGTGTTGCCCGAACAATCTGGTCATCGTGGCTTTCATCGCGCCACTGGCTCATCCAGTCAAACAGATTGAGCTCTGATTCAAACTCAGCACTCGTATCCTGAGGGCAGTAACCAAGGGAAGCGTTCTCCGCCCATTTGATTAAGCCGCTTTCTGCCTGGAGATCGTTCATCAGGCACTTCAGGAAAGTCGACTTACCAACACCGTTCTCCCCAATGATGGCGACGCGGGCGCCGGCTTCGATGATCATGTTTCCGTCTGTAAACAGGGTTTCATCATCAAAGCTGTGGCCAAGACCTTCGAGTGTCAGCGACAATCGGTGAAGCTTGCTATCCTGCTCAAACCGGATATAGGGGCTCACTCGGCTCGAAGGTTTAATATCCGCAAGTTCTATTTTCTCAATTTGCCGAGCCCTGGAAGTCGCCTGCCTCGCCTTGGATGCATTAGCAGAAAACCTGCTGACAAAGTGCTTAAGCTCCAGTATCTGAGCTTTCTTCTTGGCATTTTCCGACTGTACTCTTTCTCTTGCGTGGGTGGACGCAATCATGAAGTCATCATAGTTACCCGGGTAGACTTTAAGGGTCCCGTAATCGATATCTGCCATGTGGGTACAAACTGCATTTAGGAAATGTCGATCGTGAGAGATAATCACCATTGTGCTCTTGCGTTCGTTTAACGTATCTTCGAGCCAGCGGATCGTATGGATATCGAGGTTATTAGTGGGTTCGTCAAGCAGCAGAATGTCCGGATCAGAAAACAGCGCTTGCGCCAGCAACACTCGGAGTTTCCAACCTGGCGCTACCTCACTCATCGGGCCATAGTGCAGCGCTTCGTCAATCCTGGCCCCTGCCAGAATCTCGCAGGCACGACTTTCCGCACTGTAACCATCCATTTCCGCAAACTGGACTTCAAGATCAGCCACTTTAATGCCATCTTCTTCCGACATTTCCGGCAAAGCATAGATTCGATCCCGCTCCCGCTTGATCTCAGCCAGTTTTTTATCACCCATAATGACAGTATCAACGACGCTGAATTCCTCATAAGCGAACTGGTCCTGGCTTAGTTCACCCACACGCAGGCTTTGATTAATAGTCACATTGCCAGAAGTAGGTTCGAGAGCGCCGCTCAAGATCTTCATGAAGGTAGACTTACCGCAACCATTGGCGCCAATCAGCCCATATCGGTTGCCCGCGGTGAACTTGACGGAGATGTTTTCAAACAAGGGCTTGGAGCCAAACTGAATGGTAACGTTTGCTGTGCTGATCACGCTGATTCCTGCTCTATATTAGATAAATTAATGATAGCCTGAGTTTTTCGGTGCGCACTATAGAATGTTGCAGAGGGTGAAACAACGCTGTTTTTCAGAACTTTCAACTTGCCGTGTCATTTCCCAACGAAGATTTTTTTCGCGGCTTGCGCTTCTTGTCTTTGTCACCACTATTGGACTTCTTCTTTCGCTTCTTATTACCCGTGGCTGGCGTCCTCGACTTTTTTGCTGAAGTCTTCTCGACTGGTGCCGCCTTTCGAGAAGATGCCTTGCCATCGTCGTTGACAGCAAGCCTGGAAATTTTCAGCTTCTGGCCTCCGATCCAGACTTTCTGCAGGTCATTGAACACCGCCCTGGGCATACCCTCGGGAAGTTCGATAAAACTGAATTTATCCCTGATATCAATGTGTCCAATGTGCTCTGCATCAAGCCCCGCCTCGTTAGCAATGGCGCCAACAATATTCCCCGGTTGCACTTCATGGTCATGACCGACCTCGATACGGAAGCGTTCCATGCCCTCGGCAAGCTTCTTTTCCGGTCGAGCCTTCCCTTTTCCCTTTCCTTCTCGTCTAAACGGCGTCTCGCCTTTCCCAGAGCCACCTTTCCTCTCTCGTGGCGCTTTCTTTTCTGGCTCTAAAAGGAGAGATTTTTCACCCATAGAAAGTTTCGCTAACGCGGCTGCAATCTCGATCGGTGATACATCATGTTCCTGCTCGTAGGATTCTAGAATGCCCTGCATAAATTCAAGCGAGCCACCTGCAAGTGTGTCCGTAATGGTCTGTTTGAATCGTGAGATTCTCTGGCTGTTCACCATCTCTGTACTTGGCAAGGTCATCGCTTCTATTTTCTGACGAGTTGCCTTTTCAATGGCGGACAGCATCCGCTTTTCCCTTGGGGCAACAAAAAGAATTGCTTCACCCTTCCTTCCTGCCCTGCCGGTTCGACCGATGCGATGAATGTATGCTTCAGCATCGTAGGGGATGTCGTAATTAATAACGTGACTAATCCGGTCAACATCCAGGCCTCGGGCAGCGACATCCGTCGCCACCAAAATATCGATGTTGCCTTTCTTCAGTCGCGCGACCATTTGCTCACGGCTTTTTTGAGGCATATCACCATTGAGCGCTTCGGCGGCGTAACCTCTTGCGGCCAGTCGTTCAGCAAGTTCAGTCGTGGCAATTTTAGTCCGGACGAAAAGCAATACAGCATCGAATGGTTCGACTTCCAGAATTCGGGTCAATGCATCCAGTTTATGTAGATTGCTGACCAACCAGTAACGCTGACTGATGGACTCGGCCGTCGCCGTTTTAGCTTTAATCGCTATATTGAGAGGATCCTTCAGGTACCTTTTGGTTATCTTCTGAATTTGCTTCGGCATGGTTGCTGAAAAAAGTGCAATCTGGCGATTCCCCGGGGTCTGTTCCATGATCCATTCAACATCATCAATAAAACCCATACGAAGCATCTCATCAGCCTCATCCAGCACCAGCACCCGCAACTTGTCGAGCTTCATGGTGCCCTTCCGGATATGGTCCATCACTCTGCCGGGAGTACCCACTACCACATGGACGCCCCGGCGAAGTGCCCGAATCTGCCCGGAATATTCCTGCCCACCGTAAACCGGTAGAACGTGGAAGTCTTTCAGGTGGCTGGCATACCGTTGAAATGCCTCTGCTACCTGGATAGCCAACTCCCTTGTTGGTGTTAGCACCAATACCTGCTGGTAACGTCTATCAAGGTCGATATTCGCCAATAGCGGCAAAGCAAAAGCCGCAGTTTTACCAGTACCCGTGGGAGCATGACCAAGCAGGTCCCTGCCCTCCAACAGTGGCGGAATGGCCCCAAGCTGGATAGGAGAGGGGGTTTCATAACCGACGTCTTCTAGCGCCTGAATCAATTCAGATGGCAATCCAAACGACTGGAAGCTTGAAACCGGTTCGGGTTTTGACATGTGAGCCTCGGGGAACCAGATACCAGAAGCAGTATCTGTGGGGCCGCGAGTATAGTTTCAATATCATAAAAATCAATCTAAATCGAGAATCAAAGGGTAAAGTGCTGATCGGACCCTGAGTTTCTGTCGTTGACCGCATGATGCGAAAGGGGGGCGGCCGTGCAAAGCCTTAATACCCAAGACATCCCATTGACTGATAAACTGTAACCACTTACTCAGGATAGCTATAAGAATTGTGAACCTAATCTATACCCGAAAAAGACGGTATCTCACGTTATCCATGGTTGCACTGAGCCGGTGTTATCAAGCACCGGTAAAATGCAATGCAAGTCTCTGTCTCGTTAGTGATGAGCCTTGACGTAAGCCTCTGCCTGTTTGTATATTTGTTTGAACGAACGTGACTCAAAATCGCCCTGGTCAGTTAACTCGTAGACTCCCTTTTCAACCCGCTGAAACCAGCCATAGTGATTAGCACTCAGTATGCTCGTGGTCTTATCCCCTGTGCCAAGGTTTCTCAAACTTTTCGGGCTTGACGGGCCAAGTTTTGAAAGGCAGCAGGCAATAAGGATTGCGTTTTCCCGGTAGGCGGTCATCAGCGTCGTTTTAGTACTGCCACCCACATTGTAGTCCCCGCTTCTATCGGCAACTTCAGTCAACAACGCTCGCCTGCTCCGAGTATTTTTCTTTCGCTGGTACGGGATGGGATCAAATTGCTTGCTGACCACCATACCCATAGCACCTTCCTCTACCAGCAACAGGCCAATCTCCAACCTTTTCAGGACCGTGAGCGTACCTCGCCACTGGCGGTTTCTTTTTGTCGGCGCGGGTACGGCAACATAGACACTGTCTGAAATAGACTGACGCTTAGTCGCTTGAACTAACAGTGTGAGGTTCACGCTCGTCTTGAGCTCGACGATGATTAGATCATCACCTCTCGTCGCTACGATGTCGCAGTCTTTGACTTCGCAGTTAACCTGGTATCCATGGGATTCCAGATAGGCTTTGACCGGCGCCGACAGCTCAGTTTCCAACATGCATCAATCTTCGAAGCCAACAAACACTGCTGCGTCTTCTACGGACTTTCGCTGTGATACAACCGCATTGGCGGGAAAACTATCATCCGGAAAACCCATCGCGACACAAATCATGATCACCTGATCATCTGGTATACCCGCCTGCTCTCGAACGACAGGGGATTGCATAATTCCCTGACTATTTACAACACAACCCAACCCGCGCGACCAAGCTGCGTTCACCAGGGCGTTGCTTACAGCACCACAGTCAAAGGGGCCAATATCTCCGCCGTGGATCGACCTATCGTAGGTCACTACAATAGAGACTGGCGCATCAAACTGCCTGAATCCACGCAGCACCCATTCCTGGCGCGCCTCTTTATCATATCGCTCAATTCCCATCGCCTCAAAAAGCTGCACTGCTATCCCTATCTGTCTTTCCCGGTGCACGCCCTCATAGGCCCCATGTCCACGGAACTCCCGAGAATCTGGCACGCCGGCAAGGTTTCGCTCGGTGTTACCTGCCCGAATTCGATCCAAAGGTTCACCTGCGACAACGTAGAAATTCCAAGGTTGTGTATTCAGTGAAGAAGGCGCTCGAATGGTCATTTCCAACACTTCCTTGATAAGAGATTTCGGCACTGGAATAGACTGGTAGCCTCTAATACTTCGACGTCCCATAACCACTTCTTCGTAATTCACACGCTGCTCCATCATCTAAAAAATCTATTATGCCAGCATGTCGGCAGCAAAAAGACATCGGTCTCATCAACCAGATGAGATCACGATGTTTCCGGAATAAACCGGTAAGATTGACCACCACCCGCATTCGAGCACTATTATCTACTACGGCAAACGACTCAATAGCATCAGCCACCTGCCGGGGCGCTTCTGGCCCTGATTGGGCTTGGAGCCTTGCTAGCAGACGCCGTTGTCGGCATTTTATCCGAAGTTTTCCTAAAAGGCCGTTCGATAAAAGTCATCCAGGTAAGGGGTGGGTATGCTCGCTTGACCTTGCCGCGCTAAAAGCCGCGTTGGGTGCCGTTGGCTTTTCGTGGATAGTGCGAGCCGGTCTGGCCTATACCTCGGACGTCATTTCCTACATAGCTGATAAACTAAACCGACTCAAACATGCACACGGAATGTGACATTTTTTCGCCCTGATAGGCGCCATTGCACTTTTCGTCGCGATCATTGGATTCGTGCGCTAACAATAACCAACGCCGTTGAGGCCAACTATTGAACAATTTTGATTCCAGCAACCCCGGCGATAAGAAAGCCGGCTTTAAAAACCTGGAGCTGCATGCCGAGTTGCTGTCCAACCTGGACGACCTCGGCTTTCACACCATGACCCCAATCCAGGCATTGTCGTTGCCTAAAATACTTGATAACCAGGACGTGATAGCACAAGCGAAGACGGGATCAGGAAAAACCGCCGCCTTCGGCCTGGGAATACTGAACAAACTTGATGTGAAAAAATTCAGGGTCCAGTGCCTCATATTGTGCCCAACGCGCGAACTCGCTGATCAGGTCGCAAAAGAAATTAGAACGCTGGGCCGAAAAATTCACAACATCAAAGTACTGACATTGTGTGGTGGCGTCGCATTTGGACCCCAGAAAGGTTCACTGGAGCACGGCGCACATATTGTCGTTGGAACACCAGGCAGAACCGAAGAACACCTGAGGAAACAAAACCTCTCGTTGGAAAATGTAGACACCTTCGTTCTCGATGAGGCGGACAGAATGTTAGATATGGGTTTCGGGGAGTCAATCGCCCAGATCATTCGGTATCTGCCCGCCAAAAGACAGAACATGTTGTTTAGCGCGACCTACCCCCATAACATTGACCAGCTCGCGGAAAAAGTCATGGTCAACCCACGACGACTTGAAGCGCCCGATCAGCATGACGCAAACACCATCCAACAGCTTCTGTACCAAATCACCGACAAATCAAAGCGAACAGAAGGACTGGTGAGCCTACTGCAGAAATACAAGCCCGACTCCGCGCTCGTGTTCTGCAATACCAAACAACTAACGGAAGACGTCTCACTTGAGCTCAGAAACCTGGGCTTCAGTTCACGCGCCATTCACGGTGACCTGGAACAAAGAGACCGTGACAACAGGCTTGTACAATTCTCGAACAAAAGTCTTTCTATTCTGGTGGCTACCGATGTCGCTGCCAGAGGTCTGGATATTGATTCCCTTGACCTCGTCGTGAACTATCATTTGTCACGAGACCCCGAGGTCCACACACATCGAATAGGTCGTACCGGGCGCGCAGGGAACACTGGCCTGGCCTGCTCGCTGTTTCATGAGAGTGAAAATTACAAAATCGAGCTCCTGGAAGCCGTTTTGGAGCAGTCCCTGGAACGCACCGTTATTGACCCATTGGACCCTGGCTTCAGGCCAGCACAACCATCTATGGCGACATTGCAAATAGACGGTGGAAAAAAACAAAAAATCAGACCCGGTGACCTATTAGGCGCTCTGACCGGGGAAAATGGTATCGAGGGGAGCGCTGTCGGAAAAATCAGCATCTTCGACAGGACGGCGTATGTCGCCATCAAGCGGTCGTCATCAAAACAGGCCCTTGCTGTTCTAAACGCCGGGAAGATCAAAGGCCGTTCTTTTCGCGCCCGCAAAATCTAATACTGTTCCTTTTCCCAGGGAAGTATCCAGGCGGCTTGGCAGCGTTAACAAATCGGTGGATAGCCTAAACAAGGCCGCACAAGACAGGCACACCACTAATGCCCTTTACTCTACGAGCCTCGGTTTAGGTGCCTGCCACTCGCCTTCGGGCTACGGCGGTTAGTGCTCAGCACTAGGTTCTGGGAACCTCTTGTACTATATTGGTAGGTGGATCATTCGCTATCAATCAGGAGGTAAAATGAGTTCCTTGATGCTCGCAGGCGCCTACTCAGATCGGGAAAAGGCAGCCGAAACCGCGGTCCGTACTGGTGGTATCAACCTGGCTGCGACTTCTGCCGAAACAAGCCACCTGCCATTCGCATCCCTGGTTTTAGCAGTGACCGATGAACTGGATTTGTTTGTAAGTGACGCAGATGCAGGGAGCTATCTGGTCTGTGAACGACCCATAAAGAACACGCCGCTGCTTCAACTAACAAAGGAAAACCAGCCCGGCAGTATTGGTATATTTACGATGGTCGCCAATGCTGATCTCGGCGCTCGAGAATCAGACCGCCATTGGCGCGACAACCACGCCCCGTTGGCGCTAGAGGTTCACACCGCGATGACTCATTACTACCAGCTCAGCGTCCTTCAACGATTCAACGGACCGGTGTGGAACGGTTTTGCACTTTGCTGTTTCAGGAATGAGGACGACTTAAGAAACCGTTTTTTTAACACCCCAGAAGGCGAAACCGCCGTCGCAAGGGACGTTGCCAAATTTGCCGACCCCCGGAAATCTCCACGCAGAGTCCTCTCGACGTTTGCACAGGCCGGCTAACAGCGTACCATTTGCTACATCAAAAATGACAGGGTGTTTGCAACGCTTTGAGCTCGTCCAGCGGTTTTTCTTATCATGTAATATGATCTATAACGCTCCTCTAACGGTAACCAGAAATGGTCGAAGCACCTGATTGGAAGAACAATGGTATCAAGGTCATTTCGGGTGACCATCTTGACACCAACACACCCCAGACTCCGGGAATGAACCGCGCAGCGGCCATTAACCATGCAACTGCTGGCGCAAACAAATTGTGGGCTGGCACCGTCGAAATTCATGCCGATGCCAAAACCGGAGTCCATCATCATGGCGCCCTGGAAAGCATTATCTATATTATTAGCGGACGAGCACGTATGCGCTGGGGTGAAGAACTGGAATATGTTTGCGAAGCAGGCCCTGGGGATTTTATTTTCGTACCGCCCTATGTACCCCACCAGGAGATTAACGCCTGCGAAAACGAATCACTTCAATGCGTTCTGGTTCGAAGTGACCAGGATGCAGTGGTCGTAAACCTGGACATACCCGTTATTGAAGATCCCGAAGGCCTGCACTGGATTGACCCGATCCATGCCTCACCAGAGTAGCGAGCCTTATCAGGAGTCTTGCAAACTGATCAACAAACGCCTGGTCTGTTCATTCTCTTCCGGGTTTGTGGCATAAACCGACGCAGCGAAGTCAGTTACCCCAGCCTCCTTCAGTGCCATCAATGCATCCTCAACTTCGGTCTCACTTCCTGCAATCGCAAGATCAGCCGGGCCACTAACGCCCTCCCTCTTAAACATTGCCTTATACGAGGGCAGTTCGCCATACATCGTCAGTGTCTTGCTGATTCGCTCCCTGATTGCATCAGCCTTTTTGGTAACAACTACCGGCAACGTCGAAATGACCCGAGGGGTCTTTCGGTTAGCTTTGCTGGCGGCCTCCGTAAGGCAAGGGACAATATGTCCTGCGATCGTTTTGGGGCCGACCCAAGCCAGCGTCGTTCCATCTGTTCGCGAACCTGCGACCCGAAGTGCCTGGGGCCCCAATGCCGCGACAACGACACCTGGGGCTGGTTCTCCGGGACGAAATACCTGCGCTTCGCAGGAAAGAGTCTCGCCCACATATGACACCCGCCCCTCTTCAAGCAACGGCATCAATATGGACAGGTAATCGCGAAGATGGCGAATTGGCTTTTCAAACCCGATGCCCAACTGCGCCATCATGATCTCGTGAGAAAGACCAACCCCAAGACATAGTCGCCCCTGAAGTGCCGTCTGAGCGGTGAGCGCTTGCCCCGCAAGCGCCATCGGGTGCCTTGGAAAAGTGGGCACGACCGCCGTGCCCATTTCTATATCTGGCACAGAAGATGCGATGACCGCCAGTACAGTCAAAGCATCAAACCCACCCGTTGGATGCTCCGCCAGCCAGTAACTTTTGAATCCATCCCTGGCAGCTTTATCCGCATCCGCTTTTATGGCTTCGATGGATGCCTTCTGCACTAAACCTGTACCATTAATTCCAATCTTCAACTTTTAACCCCCTGGGAAATCGATCAGCGTCTTATCGTAGCACGACCAATTAGGACAGATGCTACGACGCGAACTGGCCTGCTATCTGTGTAAAAATGAGCCCTAAACGATAAGGACAAGACAATGAAACTTGGATTGATGCTGGGGTACTCCGGCGCAGAACTACGAATTCCCCTTGACGACGTGAAGCTGGCAGAACAGTTAGGTTATGACTCCGTCTGGACTGCCGAGGCCTACGGCTCCGACGCAATCACACCACTCGCGTTCATCGCCGCTCATACCGACAGGATCAGGCTAGGCACCGCTGTACTCCAGTTGGCTGGACGGACCCCTGCCAATGCAGCAATGGCGATGGCCACTCTCGATGAACTGGCAGGGGGAAACAGGGTTATCTGTGGCATTGGTGTATCAGGCCCTCAAATCGTGGAAGGATGGTATGGCCAGCCCTGGGGCAAACCTTATTATCGAATTAAGGACTACGTCACCATCATGAAAAAAATCTGGGCCCGGGAAGAACCCGTTACCCACGACGGCAGGGAAATCTCTTTACCGTTTACAGGAGATGGTTCACTTGGTCTCGGCAAGCCCCTCAAGTCCATCCTGCACATGAACCCGAATATCCCAATCTTTCTAGGGACAGGGATGGAAAGCACTGTTCGAATGACCGCTGAAATTGCAGACGGATGGCTGCCACTGGGTTTCGTACCAGAAACAGCAGAGATTTATCGCGACTGGATCGACCAGGGACTTAAAAAGGGCAACAAGAAGCCAGAACAATTCGAGAAACAGGCCGGTACTCAGGTCAAGGTAACCGATGACGTGAAAGGTGCCCTCGACAAGTTGAAGCCCGGTATCGCTCTCTACGTGGGCGGCATGGGACACAAGAGCATAAACTTCCACAAGGAAATGATGATCAGACGAGGGTTTGGCGAGGCTGCGGACCGTATCCAGGAACTCTACCTGGCAAAAAGAAAGGAAGAAGCTATCGCCGCCGTGCCCGACGAGTTCGTCGACAGTGGCGCCTTAATTGGCCCAGTCGACCGTATCGCCAAACGCTTCAAGGCGTGGGAAGAAAGCGGCCTCACAGGGCTTACAATTTCAGGGGATACGAACGCTATTCGTACGATGGCTGAAATTGCACGACTCAACTTTCCCCAGAACTAAAATAAAGACCAGGAATACCGAACGATGCCAGGGAACTGAAAAAAACGGTCGATGAACATCGCACTTTCGAGCGAATGACATCGGCAGTAGCGCTGCCGATGTCATGACCAAAGAGACTCGAAAAATCAGTCGAACAATTCGCCGCCACAGGCAGAAGCTGTGGTTCCATACTTTTCGTATGCCTTGATCACGTTCGCTCCTGTTCGCCAGCGATGAACTTCATCCGGCCCGTCAACCAGCCTCTGGGAGCGGATTCCAGTGTACCAGCGTGCAAGAGGTGTATCGTGGCTATAACCCAGTGCGCCGTGCAACTGCAATGCGGTGTCTACAACCTGATGGACCATGTTCGCCAGGAACACCTTCGCAATACCATTTTCCTGCTTCAGGTCCATACCCTTCTCTGCCTTGTAGGCAATATGAAGTAGCATTAGCCGTGCTTTGTATATTTCAGCCGCGCAGTCAGCCATCATCCATCGAACTCCCTGGCGGTCGGCAAGTCTCTTACCGAAAGTTTCACGACTCGTCACGTGTTTGGCCGCAAGGTCCAGCGCACGCTGTGCCATAGCAACATTGTGCATACCGTGTCGCAGGCGACCATAAGCCAGCCGATGCTGCCCCATGTTAAAACCCTGACCACGCCCGCCCAGGATGTTTTCTCGTGGCACACGAAGATTCTCGATATTAATTTCAGAGTGAGAACCGCCAAGTTTTAACCCAAGGTCAGTGTGTGGCTGCATCGTCTCGATGTCTCGTACAATCTGATAGCCTGGGTTGGGTAATTCAACAATAAAAGTACTGTACTGCTCGTGTCGCGGTGCATCCGGATCGGTCTTCGCCATGACCACGGCGATGTCCGCCACGTTGGCTGAAGAGCTGAACCATTTTTCACCGTTCAACACCCATTCGTCACCATCGAGTTCAGCGGTTGTTTGCATGCCCGTCGCATCTGCTCCCGCTGCCTTTTCGGTCATGGAGTAGCAAATACGCTTCTCACCGTTAAGGAGGGGTTTCAGAAAGGTTTCACGCTGGTGTTCGGTTCCGTGCTCAAGCAAGGTTAGCATCGTTGCATCATCAGGGCCCTGGGTGTTCATGGACAGGGCGCCCAGAAAGCTCTCACCCAGCTCCATCTGAACCAATGCATTTGCAAGTGGGCCCAGCCCCATGCCACCGTGTTCAACTGGAACAAACGGGCACCACAATCCCTGCTCGCGGGATTTCGTCCGCAAACCCGCCAATATCTCTTCAAAATTATCCGCCGTACAGATCTCTTCCGCAGGATGACACTCTTCCTGCACGAATTTTCGAACCTTATTGCGAACTGCCTTCGCGTCTTCTGGTATTTCAAAATCTATCATTTCAATATCCTTGGTTTAATCAAAGCGCCCCATGAGAGTTAGCCGCAGTATCTCAGGGTAACAACGCCGGGTACAGATTGGTGAAGGATTCATGATAGTTATTGGGGAGGCGCCAGTTTGCGTCTACGCCAACATTGAGGCACTAATTTTTTCCGCCATCATCACGATGGGCGCATTCAGGTTGCCGTTCGTTATTTCAGGCATGATTGAGGCATCAACAACCCTGAGACCCGAGACACCTCGCACTAACCCTGCGGCATCGACCACCGCCTTGTCATCAACGCCCATGCGACAGGTTCCACTGGGATGATAAGCACTTTCCGAAAACTCCCTGACGAATCGATCCAGTTGGTCATCTGAATCAATATCAACCGTGGGTCGAAGGCGGGTACCACGATAATCATCGAACGCGGATTGAGAGACAATATTGTCTGCCATCCGAATGCCCGAGCGCATGACAGACCGGTCTGCCTCTGTCGCATTGTAGTTAAACTGGATTCGGGGCGCCGCCAATGGGTTCGCCGAACACAAGGTGACTTCACCGCGACTGGTCGGCTTCATTGGGCCCACATGAACCTGAAAGCCATGCCCCTGATACTGGTCTTTACCATCGTAATCCATTGCAATCGGCAGGAAATGAAACTGCAGGTCAGGATACGGCACACTCTCACTGCTGCGCAGAAACGCGCCTGTCTCAAAATGATTAGTAGCACCTGCACCCCTGCGCGCTAAAAGCCACTGTAAACCCACCACAGGCATGTTGAACCAACGAGTCTTTGGGTATAACGACACTGGCCTGTTACACGCGTACTGCACATATATTTCAAGATGGTCCATCAGGTTCTGGCCAACACCAGGCGAGTGACTAATGACGGGAATACCATGAGACTTAAGCGCGGATGCCTCGCCAACGCCTGACAGCATTAACAAGTGCGGTGTGTTAACTGCTCCACCGCACAGGATGACCTGTCCCGCAGTACATTTATGCTGTTTGCCACCCTGAAGATACTCCACGCCCGTCGCACGTCCGTTTTCGGTGACCACTCTAGTCACCGTGGCTTTCCGGATAACTTTCAGAGAACCCGACGGGTGAGGCGACCCCAGATAAGCTTTCGCGATGTTCTGTCGCTCACCGTTAAATATTGTACGATCGAAACACCCAGACCCTTCCTGAGTCCGCCCGTTGAAATCAGCCGTGGTTGAGAAACCGGCCTGGCCAGCCGCATCAAGCCAGGCTTGAAATAACGGTGTTTTGAGTTCACCTCGGGAGATCTTCAAGGGCCCATCGTAGCCTCGAAAGTTTGGATCTAACGACGCTTCTGGTAAACCAGGCGCGGTTTCGGACTTTCTGAAGTACGGCAAACAGGATTCATAATCCCAGCCTGATAGGCCGTAATCGCTGGACCAGCGATCGAAATCGCCCCTGTTACCCCTGACAAAAATCATGCCGTTGACTGAAGATGAACCGCCCATCACTTTCCCACGAGGACAGTACAACCTTCGGTTATCGAGACAGGGCTCAGGTTCACTCTCGTAATGCCAGTTGTACCAGTTCGATGACAGAACCTGCGACAATGCCGCCGGCATATGTAGCCGGTAATCCCAACTGTGATCAGATGGACCTGCCTCAATCAAGGTGACGTTGCCATGTTCTGATAACCGGCGCGCCATCACGCAGCCTGCAGAACCCGCACCAACAACGATAAAGTCATTCATAAGAAACCTATTATTGAGCAATCAACTGTCTTCATCTTCACCGGGTATTGGATAGTGAACGCCGGGCACACCCGCCTCCAACGCCTGGTACCAATCAGGCCTCGGCTGCACAGGAACATAGCCGGTTGGCACCATAGGCGTGTCTGTGTTCCATTCATGATGGATCGGCGGAATCTGGAAGGTTCCGTTACTGGCATTGGTCCCGCCATCTACCAGCAGGTCTACACCGGTAATATAGCTGGCGAGGTCCGACGCCAGAAACATCACAGCGTTTGTGACTTCCTGCACTTCTCCAACACGACGCATCGGCGTGCGGCTGGAAATCCATTTATCAATCCCCATCGCTTCCAGCATAGGGCGCGTCATCTCTGTCACAATGAAACCCGGTGAAACGGCATTAACCCGAACGCCACGATCAGCCCATTCGACGCCCATTTGGATCGTCATGTTCAGCAACCCACCCTTAGCTGCTGTATACCCAATGACATTATTCTCATTACCACCACTCGCCATGATCGAACAGATATTGACGATAGAGCCTGAACCTCGCTCTAACATATGCCGGCCACAATCCCTCGCATAGTAAAAAGCCCCGACCAGGTCTACGCCAAGAATCTGGTTAAACGTTTCGGAGTCAAACTGCTCTGCTGCGACACCCCTGGCATCAGCAATTCCCGCGTTGTTAATAAGAACATCAATTCTTCCCAAGGCCTCTATGCCGGAAGAAATGACATTTTTCACGTCGGCCTCGACTGACACGTCACCAGGAATAACAGCAACACGACTTCCCATTTCCCGACACCGCGCCCCGACCTCCTCCAGCTGTTCAACACTTCTCGCGGTTAGAATCAGGTCAGCTCCTGCTCTGGCAAAGTCATAGGCGAAATGTTCACCCAGCCCATAACTCGCACCCGTAATCAGGACTACCTTTTCTTTGAAATCAAACATTGTCGTTTTCCCACTAACTAACAAAAACCCCATTCTAAAGGAGATATTGCTGCTTGCGGGAAAACATGATGTAGTCGCTCTACTCAAGAGGAATAAGCCCGTGATCCCAAAAAATATCAATGAAGTCTCTACCAGCTGGTTGAGTGAAATTCTGGGCGCAAGCGTTATTAAGGCGCAGCCAATGCAGATTGGCCAGGGCGTCGGGCTGATGGGCGACATCTTCCGGGTTGAACTCAAATACGAACAGGCGGCTATGGGGCAACTGGACAGCGTCGTCGTAAAATTACCTTCATCATTCGAAGAAAACCGAACCCAGGGCGTTGACCTGGGAATGTTCGAAGCCGAGGTGCGTTTTTACAACGAGTTGGCAATGGATGCGACCGTCGGCGTTCCGGAGGTGTATTTTGCTGAGATCAAATCCGGTACTGCGGACTTCGTCGTTGTTATGGAAGACCTTTGCCATCTCGAGATGGTAGACCAGACCACCGGCATGAACGTCAAGCAGGCGACGAGCGCGGTGGAGGTTCTGGCGAGCATTCACGCCGTCTGGTGGGACCGTGTGCAGGTACCGGAAATGGACTGGATCCCTACAATGGTTGGACCCAGAATCGAGTTCGTTGACCCACTGCTCGCGCAAATTTATCCAGTATTTGCGCAAGGGTTTGAGCAATACCTCCCGGAAGGTGGCCTCGAAATTTACGAACTGTTCGCGGGCAATTACCTCAAACTGACCACAGCCCTTGCATCGCGCAGCCCCTGGACACTCGCACATCAGGATTACAGGGTCGAGAATCTGATGTTCGGTCCTGCAGGTTCCGAACAGGTCGTCGTACTTGATTGGCAGGGAATCGGGCGCGGTCCTGGCGCATACGACCTTGCCTATATTCTTGGCGGTTCCATGGACACAGTGCTTCGACGAGAGCACGAACAACAACTGGTTTCCACTTACTTTGAGCGTCTCGTCGAACAAGGCGTGAAAGACTACTCACATGAGCAGCTCTGGGAAGACTACGCACATGCACATCTTCTGGGAGGCATCGCCGTTCCATTATTAACGGGAGGCAGCATGGACCTTAGTAACGAGCGAGGATTGCAGCTTATCGCAACCATGGCGAATCGACATACCGCCGCCGCGCTGGATCATGATGGTCTGGAACGACTGAAGAAAATCGTTGGGTAGCTAACTAGCCCTTATCCGACGTTTGGCTGAAGACGTACCCTGGTCGTAATCGCAAATTGTCCGGAAACGAAATATCGCCAAATGGCATCTTGGGAAGCCCATTGCCGCCGTGTTCTGCTATTTCTCGACCCCGCGGCGTTTGCAGCACACAAGCCGCCTCAATGCGCTCCTCCGACGGCAGCTCGATAACTTCGTCAGGGCCGCCAGTCCCTGCTCTAGAAGGTTCGGGTAGACCCAACCTTACATACTGTTCCGGCGGACATTCATTCCTGGCCATTTCATGCAGCATGAGTTTAATCATACGAACCTCTAAGCCTGCATCAGTTAACGGGTTTGTCTGGCCCGGGTCTGCCTGGACATCGAATAACAGCGTCGCAGTTCTGCCCTTCCCGTAGGGGTTATCACGCGCCGACAGAAAGCGAGGAGTCCTGGAAGGGATCTGCATGACCGGACAGGCTTTTGTAAACGAAAAGTCCTCGAACTTCTCCCAACTGCTTAGTTCGCGAACTGAAAACAGACTCTTCATATGTGTGGGCATCAACGTGTATTCAAACAATGGTGAGTTGTCTTCTGTCACATTCCCACGCATGTAAACATATTGACCGTCGGTGACGTTGACCTGTCCGCCCATCACTCCATAGAGCGCCGCTTCCCGAACGGGTTCATCATTCAGCATCGCCCCGGTTAATGATTTTCCCTGCATATCCCGCGTGGCCGGAATGTCGAAGTAATCCAGGATGGTCGGCGGCAGGTCGATTGTCTGAACCACTGAATCCCGCGTTTCCCCAACGCAATCAGGATGGCGCGGATCAAAGACCCAAAAAGGTATGTGAGCGACCTCCTGGAAGAATGGCGTCACCACCTTGGCCCACCAATCATGTTCACCCATGAGGAAACCATGGTCAGTATTCACCACCAGCATGGTGTCCTGCCAGAGATCATGCTTGTCGAAGACATCCAGCACGCGGCCCAATTGCTGGTCGCAATAAGTCACCAGCGCGGCGTACATGTATCGGATGTGCGCTACCGTCAGGTCGTCTTCCCTGACTTCTCGATAAGGTGGCCAGTCAAACGCAGGACCATCGTATTCATGAGGATACAAATCCTGAAACTCTTCCTGAGTGAAAAACGGTTCATGAGGATCAAAGGTTTCTATCTGCAAATACCAATTATCTGATTCGACGTTGCGCTCAATAAATTCTAGCCCAAGGCTGAAGGTCTTGTGTTGGGGTTGCAGATCAGAACTCACCATATGTTCGCGATTAATATTATCCTGCTTGTGCATCGGTGAATGACGGTGTTCCGGCCATCTGCCTTCACCGCCCTTCGGATCGCGAAGCTTTTTAACATCACCGATCCACTTATCCCCTTCCTGGCCGCGCACAAACTCAAAAGTGGAGTAACGCTGATGATACGTTGCACCACCATCTTCCCAGTAGTGCTGATGATCCGTCACTTTATGGGAATGAACCCCATGACTATCCAACATGGCAGGCATTGAGTCATCGAATGGCTCCAACGGGCCCCAGGACCGATGCAGGAAGTTATACCTGCCAGTGTGCATCTCACGTCTTGCGGGCATACAGGGCATAGACCCTACATAATAATTCTGGAACTGAACCGAGCGCTTTGCTAACCGATCAAAGTTCGGCGCCTTAACCCACTCGTTACCATAGGTTGGCATGAAGTGACGACACAGCGTGTCATACATAACAACGACACAGCGTTTCTTCTGGCTACCTGAATCTGTCACGAGTATGTAACCGATGAACCTAGCGTACGATCGAATAATGCGAGCAGTCTGGACCAGGCTCTCTCCGCCTGCACTCTGTCGTAAACCTGTGAATCAGGAGGACACCAACCATGCAGGGTGCCTTCGTAGACCTCTATCTCAGCCTCAAGCCCTGAGACTTCATAGTTATCGCGTAGGATCTCCTTTACCCCGGGGCCTTTCTTGTCATCGTTTTCAGCGATAGCGATGAGAAACTCTGCATCCATCTCCGGAATCAGCAGATGCGGACTATCCGGCTGGTCCGTCACAAGGCCACCACCGTGAAAGGTCGCTCCTGCGCCAATACGATCAGGGACCGCAGCGGCGGTTCGAAGTACCATCGGACCACCCATACAGTATCCTGTTGTGCCGATTTTCCTGGTCACATCGACGGATTTTTGTGCATCAAGGAATGTGACGAAGGCCTTTGCATCGATCACGTTCGTCGCAGTTGTCGCAGTAACCTGGTAATAAGGCATGATCCTGGCCCTTACTTCCGGATCACCGAAGCTTTCTCCTTCTGCGACTACCGGCGCCTTAGCGCTGCGATAAAAATGGTTCACACATAGGACCGCGTACCCGGATTCTGCCAATCGGGTTGCCATCATTCGAAAGGCTGGTCTTAATCCCCGGATGTCGGGCCAGATGATGACACCAGGGTGCTTGCCTTTGGCTGGATGGACGAAAAAGCAATCAGCAAGTCCATCCGGCGTCGTTACATCCACTTCCTTGCCAGTAACCTCCACGGCACCGACGACGCCTGGAAGGGCCATCATCACGGTGGTACCTGCCGCTAGTGTATTGAACTCACGGCGGGACAATTTGGATTTTAGATATTCTGCAGCGTCTCTTTCTGTATCTTCATCACACATTAACAATTGTTCCTGTTCAAATGGTCCTTGCTCCGACTTTACCTTGAGAGGCGCTTTAAAGGAACAATCCGAGCATCGCTGTCACCGGGACCCCTGACCTCGGGCTAACCTTGCCGTCTCACGAAACACCCGGACGAAATTCCCGCCCCATATTTTCTCAATTTCTTCAGCCGAATAGCCCCGCGTCAATAGTGCAATGGTCACATTCAGCGCTTCGCTGGCATCAGCAAAACCTTCTATACCACTACCATGATTAAAATCAGTACCGATCCCCACATGGTCAATACCGACTCGCGCAACGATATAATCCAGGTGCGCCAGCATGTCATCAATCTTTCCTGGCCCCAGTAGCTCACTGACAGATCCAAGGAATGCTTTCTGTATTTCCGCGTCGTCTATTTCCCAGTACAACTCAAAGGGATAGTAATAGTCTTCTTCGATACCTGCGACACGACGAACGGCGCGAATCTGGTCATCCAGTGCTTTATCGGTGGAGTCAAACAGGTATCCCCTAAAAGGGGCGACATGGATCACCCCACCACTTTTCCCAATCCCGTCGATTTCCTGGTCAGAAAGGTTTCGACTCACATCTGAAAGTTGCCGGACGTTGGAATGGCTGGCAATGACAGGCGCGCTGGACAGGTCCAAAACCTGAAGCGTCGCCGCTCGCGATAATTGCGATACATCAATGATCCCACCCAGCTCATTGATCCGTTTAATCGCAGACCTACCAAGCTCTGACAGGCCACCGTGCTCCTCAACTGGTTCATGAGCGCCTTGTTCCGCAATGTAAATCGGCCGCGACGAATCAGCAAAATCATTGTGACCCATGTGCGTTAGCGCAAACACTCGAACACCGGCGTCGAAGAAACTATCCAGTACAGAAACATCAGTACCCAGAATCCTCGCATTCTGAAATCCGAGAATGAGCGCACTCTTACCACTGCTGTGAGCACCTACCAGTTCGTCTGCCGAACGCGCCAGGACCAGTTTGTTAGATGGATTCTCTGTCAGCTTTATTACCGCGGCGAGTTCTTCTTCTGCTTTGGCCCGCGACTCAGCGTAGCCCTGTGCATCTCTTGGCCCGGGCCCGACTGCAATGGCCATTACCACTGCATCCACCCCACCGGCCTGCATTTTGTCTGGCGCGACCTGTGAACGGCCATCTGCCCCGGCGTACCGGGATTCCTTGCCGGGGATCTCGACATCCGCATGGGCATCAAGCACCAGCGCGCGCTGGTGGATCTCTTCTGCACTCGGGTTCAACGCTGCTGTCAGTGGCTCCATGACATCAGGCACAGGTTCAGTGCAGGCGACGAGCACTAAAAGCCCAAACAACAGGAAGATAAAACCAGGTTTATAGATCACGCGATGACTCCGTATTATTGAATTGACTCTAACATGACCAACAAGCATCAGCTGTCGGTTCTTTGGACAACGTCCCATAGGTTCCCGAAGGGGTCTTCGAAAATGGCGGTGATCCCATACGCCGCCTCGATCGGCTCTCGGTGAATGGTTAATCCCGCATTCTCGACCAGGGCCATGAACGCGACCGCATCAGCAGGTTGAAGAATAAAATCGACGACGCCTGCGGATTTTTTTAGCGTCGCTATTTCAGCTTGAGCAGAAAATTCAACAATCTGCAGCTCAACACCAAACGATTCAGAGCCCATGGTGAGGAATCGCTCACCGGAGACCGTAAGCTCATCGTTGGTAACCAACAGCCCTAAAACACCCCCGAGAAACTGCTGTGCAATGTCGACATTCGAAACCAGATAGATAGCATGGGTCATTTTTAGCATCGTTTTACCGTGAGTTGCTGGCAGGTTTCTCGTCTCGATCAGGCTGGAATGCTGGTACCCGCCGCATTGTGACCCACACGGTTCTGGGGAACTCCCGGGAAGATCTCCCTGAAGAAATTTAGCATGCTCATGGTTGAGCGCCGATCAGCATCCTCATGCAGGTGCCCGGGAGGACCCAGGCTTTCGGGTAGCGCAAACCCGTGAGGTGTTTTTGCATAATCGTGAAATATCCACGAAACCCCTGCTTCATCCATTTCCTCATAAAAACGCTGTTTGCTTTCATCAGAAACCAGGTGATCATCCTTACCGTTCTCAATCAGGACAATGGTATTGACGTTATAGACATTGTCGCAGGGTTTGACCGGGGGTCTTTCCACACCAAACATCGCAGGACTGCCATCTTCTCCGGTTTGCAGTAACCCGTGGAAAGAAACCACACCGGAAAAATCCAGCCCACCTCTCACCGCCTCCAGAACAGCTACTCCACCAAAACAGTAACCGATCGCTGCCGCCGATACCGACGAATCAACGGTGACGTGGGATAAACCAAGATCAAGCCACTCACCCAGTAACGCACGGAAGAACTCAAAATCGTGATCACAGGCGACCATTCCCTTAAAACAGGTCTCCTGGAACGCCTCAATTCTGGACGTGTCAGTCGGCCAGGTTCGCTGATCGGCAGGAACCAGTTCGCCATACATGTCAATCGCGAGCCCGACGTACCCCAGCCTTGCCAGATATTCCGCCACGTCAATATCAAAATATTTAAGCCCCTGGTAATTGTGTATCACCAGCACCAACGGCCTCGGACCTGCCGACTCAGCCGGGGCGACAATATGACCAAGATACTGATTACCCCGAAAGCTAAAACCAACTTCTTCACGGCGTAAATCTGGCGCCGGATGCCAGTTTGATGTAGTCATCTTTTTATCCTGGATAACTGAGGTGCCAGTATTCGGCGATTGGGGCCTGGTTTCAACATTAAGGGCCTACCAGCCTTTCTCGTATTTTACGCTCATGACCGGCGGCATAACCTTCAGATGACTGATGAACCAATCCCCCTCAATTTTCTGGTACTGCTCATGATATCTCGCCGCTTGCCAACGTGCCTGGTCACCTTTGTAGTACTTAAATGTGCCAAAAAAATACCACCTTCCCGATGCAGTAGGCCCATCGATCTCGATGATAGGGTTTTGAACCATGTGTTGCGAAAACTTAATGGCTTTCTGGAATCCTTTGAACAGGGCGTGGATCTCGCCGTGGCCCTGCGCTCGACCAATTCCCTCCCCCTCCCACACCGCGTCAGGTGTGAAGATCGAGGTGATAAGACCAGGATTGTGATCATCATCACAAATCTCACAATAACGGGCTTTTAGCTGCTTGATAGACTCCAGATCTTCAATCCGGATCACTCGTTCTTCCAGGTCCATAAGAATTCCCACCAATTGAGACAGCTACCAAACCAGAGATACATACTCCGCGTCAACTCTTCTGGTTTCTCTGCAACCGCTTCCGAACTTATCAGACAGCGTCTAGGACGCGGGATAGAGTTTAAGGAATTCCGTTTCACTCTCGGGTGTCCCTATCAGCACAATCTCACCTTCCTCCGGTAATCTGTAGTCGGGCTCTGGATTAGTCGTTGTCTTATCATCGCTGTCGATGCCAATGACGCTGCAGTTTGTCCGTTGCCTGAGGTCAGCCTCCGCAAGTGTTTTACCCACCAGTTCTTCTGGCACTGGCACTTTGAACACATCCAGCCCTTCCGCGACCATTAATAGGTCAACCCGGTGCAACAGGTTAAACAACGCATTCGCACCCAGGGAGGTATAAGACAGCGCCATATCACAACCCGCTCGATGCATTGCTGCCAGGTTTCTCTCAAAAGTTGTACGACAGATGATCTGGATCTCGGGGCGAAGCAATCGACAAAAAATGGTCAGGTATATATTGGTTTCATCGTCCGCCGTCGTAATGATGACCGTTTGTGCCGTTTCAATACCTGCCAGCTGTAGTACAGACTTCTCGCCGGCGGAGCCATGAATGTAAATCTCCGGTTCAAGCAATCGTTCCCCCGACTTCTCAACAACACGATATTCCACGCCACGCCGTTTTAACGCGGCTGCAGTTGCCCGACCGACTCGCCCACCACCAATGATAATGACGGGGTTCGGGGGGGGTTGCACAGCCTCAGACTGAAAATTGGCGTCAAATTCCTTCAGTTGATCGCGAGAGCCCGCCATGACAAGTAACGTGTTTTCTTTAATCACGCGGTCCGCTTGGCCGATCTCAAAGCTGCCGCGCGCCCAGAAACCAACAATGCTGACACTGGTTAACCGCTGAGCTTCAAGGTAACCCTTGCCAATCAGGGACGTCCTGCCCGAATCCACTTCGGCGATCAACAGATCATCGATTTTGCCTATCACATGAGAGATGTTGGCACCGCCCGATACCCGTCGCGCCAGGGATTCAGCCACCAGGCGGGTCAAATCGAGAACCCTGCTAGAGCCCGCCAGTTTCAAAATCTGGCCCGAGTCTGCAGACCGTGCCGTAGCAACGACTGGCGTTTTATCGGTAATGCCGCGAACCGTGAATACCACTGAGGTATTGACGATATCGTCCCGAGTGGTTGCGACCAACGCTGCATGTTGTACCCTGGCTTTCTCCCAGGTTTCCGGATCATCGAGCTCCCCCAGGATCGAATTTATTCCAGCATCAACCAATTGGGTAACCTGCTCTACCTCGGGCAGAACAACGACATACGGATAGTTATAGTGTTCCAGCTTCTCGATAAGTACAGATGAGACCGGACCGTATAATGTCAGGATCACATGATCATTCATGTCCTCCGGTACACTTCTGGGTATCCGGTCGGCTGCTCGGGCTTCCATCCAGGGCTCATAAAAAAGTTCAATGAAGATAAATGGCAGCAACACCAACATGAAAACAATCCCTGACAGCAGCACGACGATCGAAAACAGACGGCCCGGGTCGGTGATAAAACGAACATCACCATAGCCCAGGGTCGACATCGTCGATAAGGTCCAATAAAAACCAGTAACCACCGAATGCTGTTGCCCTTCATAGGCCATCAATATCTGGAAAAGAAACGCGTAACTGGTGACAAGACCACCCAGAATGAGTACAAATCGAAACAACGGCCGGAAGTTACGATGCCCCATCATTACCGCAAGCCGAGTGGAATGCGGACCAAACCTGGTACGCGTCCATAAGTCATCACCATCCTTGCTGTGATTGTTACTGTCAGACATCCTGTTACCATCGTAAAACCGAGTACAACAGTTTACCCAATTATGGCAATCAACTGTTTTTCCTCACTAAAGCGCATATCCAAAGAGGCCTGGGATGCCAGTCATGGTTGCACGCTCATCGCCTAGAACTGTTGTTTTACATGACCTGCGAGGCTTTCACAAAGCTCACTGTCAGCAGTCAATTATAAAAGTGATTGAGCTTGACACTCCTTGGGCACAACCCACAACATAGCGCCACCTTTACTGTTACCACCTGGTACTCAAAAAATGACGTATTGCCTCGCCATCGCGACTGATTCTGGTCTCGTATTTGTTTCGGATTCCAGGACCAATGCAGGGGTTGATATGGTCAGTACCTACAGCAAAATGTATGGGTTTGGCATACCAGGGCAGAAGCAATTTACTGTACTGACATCCGGTAACCTTGCAACCTCACAATCCGTTATCAACCACATCAAAAAGGACATCAAAAAGTCCAAGAATCACAATATTCTGACCATGGAACATATGACGGAAGTCGCGGAATACCTCGGCGAAATCAGCAAAACTGAACAGGAAAAGACAGATTCCAGCGTCAATGCGCAATCCTACTTCCTTATCGGCGGGCAGATCCTGGATCATAAGCCGGCAGTCTATATGGTGTACCCACAAGGAAATTATATTTCAACTTCACCTGATACAACGTACCTGCAAATCGGTGAAAGCAAGTATGGCAAACCGATTCTCGACAGGATTCTTACCCCTGACGTTAGCCTGGAAACTGCCGCAATGTGCGCTCTGGTATCTATGGACTCCACCATACGCAGTAATCTGTCAGTGGGGCCACCCATTGAGCTGTCCATCTACCCGCGAGACTCTCTTGCGTCAGGGAAATACTACCGTTTCGAAGAAGATAGTGAATACCTGAGGCAGTTAAAGAAAAACTGGGACCAGTCACTCAAGGATTCATTCAAAAAGCTGCCACCGGTCGCCTGGAGTGCTACCTGGGACAAAGAGACTAAAGTAATCGGGTCATCCAATGAGAGTTCATCATAGCGTGACAATCGTTGTTCAGGAGTGAATCGGCGTGGCGATTCAGGTAGCGATTAGACATAACACTGAGTACGAATTCGACAGGCCGGTGCCGATACACCCGCACGTGGTAAGACTTCGCCCTGGCCCTCATTGCCGAACACCGATTAGGTCCTACTCTTTGAAAGTAGAGCCCGAGAATCATTTCGTTAACTGGCAACAGGACCCCTTCGGGAACCATCTTGCACGGTTTGTATTCCCCGAAAAAAGCCAATCACTCAAACTTCACGTCGAGCTTGTCGCTGAATTGGTTGTGATCAACCCGTTCGATTTCTTTCTGGAAGAATCGGCGGAAACGTTCCCCTTTAACTATGACCCGTTACTCAAAAACGACCTGTCTCCTTACCTGAAAATTAGCGAGCGCGGAAAGCAGTTGGTAGGCTGGGTTAAAGGCATCGATCGCCAAAAAATGACTATCGTACCGTTCCTGGTGGGGATCAACCAGCATATTCAACAGTACGTTGAATATGAACGCCGCCTGGAAGAAGGCGTCCAGCTCTGCGAGGAAACACTCACACTAAAACGAGGTTCCTGTCGTGACAGCGCCTGGCTATTAGTGCAAGTGCTTAGGCACCTGGGGCTGGCAGCTCGATTCGTCTCTGGTTACCTGATCCAGCTAGGCTCAGACAGTAAGTCTGTCGGTCGTCCTTCCGGGCCCGACGGCGACTTCACTGACCTTCATGCGTGGGCAGAGGTGTTTCTTCCCGGGGCAGGCTGGATTGGCCTTGACCAGACATCCGGTCTTTTCGTCGGCGAAGGACATTTACCGTTAGCTTGCACGCCTGCACCGACAAGCGCTGCAGCAATCACGGGCGCAACCGGCGTCTGCAAAACCACACTGACTTTTTCAAACACCGTAGAACGAATCCCATAAAGTCCACAGGGTACAACACGCTACCAGGATTCAGCACTACTCACCGGCAGATTCTTCAAACAAAATATCTAACCCAAGATTCCTGGCAATCTCTTCAAGTTGCTTGTCCAGGCTTTCAATGTCGACCTCGTTAGGCACTCCAACGAGTGCATCCGCGATGAAGTTCAACTCTCCACTCATCGATGCCCGCCTCACCTCGGTTTCCATTTCAATGACATTGATGCCATAGCCAACAAGTTGACTCGTGACATCCTGCAATATGCCGGGCCGATCAGGACCGACAATATCCAGCTTCATCTTTTGGGTCGTCTTGTCTGGAAACGTCTGCCCTAATGGCCTGATGATACAAGTAAGCCCCTCCAGGGCTTGAAGGCTCTGTTCCAGGGCTTCGAGACTATCCGAGTCAATGAGAATTCTAGCGGTTCCCGAAAAATAGCCACCGAGCCCAGACATGCGGCTTTCCTGCCAGCTCCCACCATGTCCGGCAACCACGTCCGCAATCACCCGGACAATCCCCGGACGATCATCCCCGATAAAACTAACAATTAAACTTTCTGGCATATCACTCCAATCGCTGTGTTGTTTTTCCACATGTTGATTAACCGTTTTGCTTCATTTTACGCTAAAGATGTTGATAGCGTCTGCCAAACGGCGCACTCACGATACCATCTTACCAACACGCATTTTATTAGCCGAACAACGATACGGCTATCGACCCCCGGATCATCACTTTCAGTATTTTCGCTGGTTTAGAAAAAGGTTTACTCTAAGCACACCTAAAGCTTAAGCGACCCAGACTCATGGCAACAAATCGAAGAATTCTCCTCTCCGAAATCCCAACGGGCAAATTGACGGAAGAACATTTCACCCAGGATGAAGTAGAACTGACACCCCCGGGCGAGGGTGAGGTCCTTGTCAGGACGCTTATCCTCTCCCAGGATGCCGCTAATCGCGCCTGGATGCAGGGGGCGACATATCGAAGCGCACTCAGTTCGGGGCAGGTGATGTCGAGCGGAGGGATCGCAGAGGTCGTTGAGTCAACTGTTGATCGTTTCAAGGTTGGTCAAATCGTGTCAGGTGACCTCGGCTGGCAGGAATATGCCGTGATACCCGGACACCAGTTGGCACAGGTAAAAGATCACGACGGGCCACTTAGCCACAGCTTGTCTCTACTCGGTGTCGCTGGATTAACGGCCTATCACGGCCTGATTAACGTCCCTGGCATTCATGCGGGCGAAGTACTCCTCGTCTCTGCCGCGGGCGGTTCAGTCGGGTCGATCGTTGGCCAGATTGGCCGAATCAAAGGTGCAAAAGTTATTGGTATTGCCGGCGGCACAGAAAAATGCCGGTGGGTTGTAGATGAACTGGGGTTTGATGCCTGCCTCGATTACAAGGACACAAGCGCGCCACTTCGACATCAGCTTAAGGCCGTCGCACCCGATGGCGTTGATGTTTACTTCGATAATACCGGCGGCGACATACTCCAAACAGCATTGTTTGCGATGAAGATGAAAGGACGTATTTCCTGCTGCGGCGCAGTTTCAATGTACGATGGCAAACCCAGCGCTGGCCCGTTTGGCGTACCCGGATTGCTGGTCACCAAACGATTAAGAATGGAAGGTTTCATCGTCTCTGACTACCGGGACCTGGATAACGATGCTTACCATGACCTTTCCCTGTGGGCGAAGCAGGGTGAACTAAAGATAGTCGAAGACATTATTGATGGCCTTGAAAACGCACCCCGCGGCTTAATTGGTTTGTTAGCTGGCGATAACCGCGGTAAACGCATGATCCGGGTTGGAGAACCAGGGGGCTAGCAGGCTTTGCCGTAACAACATGTTACTGAAACAACATGCACCCAAAGATTGAACTGTAAGGGGCGGCATCAGCGCCGGTTGATACTGCGGGCTACCACAAGAAAAATCACCAGAATGAACATGGATACAAGGAGCACCAACATCTGCCTGCCATATACTTCACGGAGCCCATTGATACCCACCTGAGAAACCTGCTGGTAACCAACTGGTACCGGTAACACACCATTTTCCAGCACATACTGCTCGTAAGCCCGTGACATGACCTGCATACGTTCTGGCATTGCATCTGCCAAGTCCTCGGTCTCTCCGGGGTCGGAAACGATATTATAAAGGTGCCATTGGTTGTCTCCGACCGGGCCCCGGTTCATAACAATTTTGTAATCACCCCGGAACAGCGCTGCGTTCCCGCCGACTTCGTAACCAATGGTTTCATCTTCCGCATAGACTCGCTCTACATCACCCCTGATGATGGGCATCAGGTCGCGACCAATCATCGCTTCGATGGGCCGCCCACCAAAACGTCCATCCGGGGCTTTGACACCAGCCAGGGACAGGATGGTTGGTGTGATATCCGTTACATGAGATAAGGCGTGATTCAGTTCACCCTTATTCAGCACAGATTGTCCTGCAATAATCAGGGGAACTCGCAGACCACCTTCCCCCGCGTAGAACTTGTAGAATGCCAGTGGTGAAGCAGACGCACTTGCAAAGCTGGGACTAATTGAATTAAAACTACCTTTCAAACCCAGCGTTTCATATTCAGATGTATAGCCTTGATTCCTGATGAGAACCTGGGCTTGCACCCTGCTGGGATCAGTTGCGCCACTGACCTCTGTGCCATTGTCTGACGTGAAAATAAAGAGCGTATTGTCATACTGGCCCGTCGCTTTTAGATATTCAATCAAACGCCCGATGTGAAAATCCATGGCTGCAACCATGCCGCCATAGACCGCCATACGTTTTGCCTCGTAGCGCTTCCTGTCATCGGGCAGCGCATCCCAGTCCTGCGTCGTCGACATCTCTACCATTGCGGCCCCTTGACCCACGACACCGAGCTCTAATGCTTTTGTCAGCCGGTCTTGCCGTAACTGTTCCCAACCAACGTCATAAACCCCCATGTACTGTTCGATAAACTCCTGTGGCGCCTGAACAGGAATGTGCACAGCCTGGAAAGGCACATAGGCAAAGAACGGTTGGCCATCTGCACGGTTAGAATCAATAAATTCGATCGTCTTGTCGATCAGAAACCGGGACGAATAGAAATCTTTCGGTAGCTCCATTTCCTCGCCATCTGCAAACCAGTTGGCCTTTTTATAGATCGGGATATAAGGTTTTTGCTCCCAGTTGTCCGCGCCGGTATCAGCCATTGCGACAGTCCTCTCGAAACCCCGACGACTGGGTAACTGGTGACGCTCTTTACCCAAATGCCATTTACCCGCCATGTAGGTATGGTAACCCGCCCCTTCCAGCAGGCTCGCGACTGTCACGACATCATTACCGAGTACTCCCTGATAGTTATCAACGGCGCTTTGGTCCGGCGGGATTGCCTCAGGGATATTCGACACGCCAGCCCTGTGGTTGTCCACGCCCGTTAACAACATCGCTCTTGAAGGCGCGCAACTGGCCGCCGTATGGTAGTTGGTAAATCGAAGACCTTCGTTTGCCAGCGCCGTCAGGGACGGTGTACTGATTTCACTCCCATAAGGGGCAATGTCGGTGAAGCCCAGGTCATCGGCGAGGATCAGGACAATGTTGGGCTGTTGAGCCGCCTGGGCTGTCACTGCGCCCATCATCAGGAAAAGAAGAGCCACGAAAAAAAAAGCCAGGAAAAGAAAAGCCGGGGGGGCAAAAGCCGGTCGTGTCAAAGCCGAAGATTTCAGAGATCTCGTGGAGGTTCGTTTCACGCGCTGCGTTTTTCACATAGACGAATGGTTGACACATATAGCAGCGCCGTAACAATAATCTCCACCGCGATCATGCTACCCGCGAGTGCTGCGCCATGAACCAGCCAGGCAATCATACGAAGGCTGGCAGCCAGACCAAGGAGCATCATGGGCGGATAGAACCAGACTCGCTTGAGTGTCGTCACCCCAACCAGGATCAGTAAACCCATTGTCAGGAAGAAGGCACCCAGATCCCCGATTTGGGTACTGCGACCAACGCCCTCAAGCAGTGGCATGCCGACTCCGGCTGCCGCTGAAGCCGGGTCAATAATCCAGCCAACACCGATCACGACAAATAGAATGCCCGGCAGCACGGTTACGACTCTTAAGATTTTGTTGATCACCGATATCTCCTCTTAAATTCAAACTACCGTATCAGGCTGGGTTACCAACAATCAATTTAATGGTCGCCGCTGCGAGTTCCTCTGGGCCTGATCCTGCAGGCAAAGAACGACCTCACCTTTGCCTTCGTCCACGTAATGCATGCAAAGCGAACCATCTTCCAGACCGGACACATCGACAAAGCGAGCATCGCCGGTGCGGACAAAATCCACCTTCCTCTCCAAGGTCGACAGTCCATCGCATTATGTCGAACTTTCTAATGTCTGTCATTAAATATGATGCAGCGCTTTGGATAATTTCGTACACTCAGCTTTCTGCATCACCTTTTAGACTGGTAGCGCTGACTTATTATGAAAAAAACCTTCATCATCCTGGTTATCAGCGGTCTTCTGGCCGGCACACTCGCCTGGCAGTATCGACTGGATATCCTGGTATCTGTCGCGCCAAAGATTCGAGGCATGGCAAACCCTATCCGCGACAATGTACCTACTGCCTGGCCAGACGGCCCCGCAGAAGCCAGTACACCTATCAACGAACGACCGCCCAATATCATTCTTATCCTCGCCGACGATATGGGATTCAACGATATATCGCTCTATAACGGTGGCGCCGCTGACGGTTCTTTGATGACACCCAATATCGATGCTATTGCTGAACAAGGTGTCAGATTCGACAATGGCTACGCCGCCAATGCAATCTGCGCACCTTCCCGCGCGAGTATTCTCACCGGGCGCTATTCAACCCGGTTCGGGTTCGAGTTCACCCCAGTATTTAGTACTGTCGCAACGATTGCCCAATGGACCCAGGACATAGAACAGCCTGCTCTCCTGGCAACGATAGACCACGAAGTGGCAAAATCCCTTCCCCCCATGCAGGAACTGGCACTGCCAGATTCCGAAATCACCATCGCGGAGGTGCTGAAGGAAGCTGGCTACTACACTGCCCATATTGGTAAATGGCACCTCGGCGCAGGAGACGGACCGCAAAATCAAGGATTCGATGACAGTTTGTATATGAACGGCCTTTCGTACCTGCCACCGGACCATCCCGATGTTGTCAACGCAAAACGGGAGGGAGATGTTATAGAGGAAATGGTTTGGGCAGTCGCCACTTACCAGGCCCAGTTTAACAATTCACAAAGCTTCCAGCCTGACGGCTACCTCACCGACTACTACACCCATGAAGCCATTAAAGTTATTGAGAAAAACCAGCATCAACCGTTCTTTCTTTACCTGGCACACTGGGGTATTCACAACCCACTGCAGGCAACCCGTGCAGATTACGACAAATTCTCACAGTTAGAAGATCACACGCTTCGGGTTTATGCGTCGATGATTCATTCGCTTGACCGTAGCGTGGGAATGATCACCGATAAACTCGAAGCGCTTGGGCTCAGTGACAACACCCTCATCGTTTTCACCAGCGACAACGGGGGCGCAGGTTATATCGGGCTTCCCGACATCAACAAACCTTACCGGGGCTGGAAATTGACACACTTTGAAGGCGGAACGCACGTGCCCTTTATGGCGAAATGGCCGCAGAAGATCGAGCCCAATTCCAGGCTCACTGATCCCGTGCATCATATCGACCTGTTCCATACTATTGCCGCAGCCGCTGGCGCCACCACGCCTGACAACGTGAAGTATGATGGTGTAGACCTTATACCCCATGTCAGAGGTGAGGCGTCGAACAAACCTCATGAGACCCTTTTCTGGAGAGAAGGGCATCACCAGTCTGTGCTGCACAATGGCTGGAAGTTAATTCGCGCAGGCAGGCCAGATAAACGGTGGTTGTTCAACCTTGCGGTAGATCCAACGGAACAGAACAACCTCGCGCAAAGCGAACCGGAAACCGTCCGCAAACTCGAAGCACTGCTGGCAGAGCACAATGCCGAACAGGCCGATCCCCTGTGGCCCAGCTTCCTGGACTCGGCCCAGCTGATTGATAAACATGGTGGCCAGGAATATGAAGAAGGTGATGAGTACATCTACTGGCCAAACTAAAAAAGGAATCCATTTGACACTAGCAATCCTCTACGGCGCACCCTTTTCTCTCTTTACGGGGAGGGCAAGAAGTTATCTGATCAAAGCCCATGTTCCCTATCGCGAAACGATGCCAAATACGGAACACTATATAAAGAACGTCGCACCAGCGGCTGGCAACAGGCAGAGCATGCCTACCCTGGAATTGCCCGGTGGAGAGATTATCCGGGATGGCGTTGCCATCATCGATCACTTCGAGAACAAAAGCGGTCATGGTTTTTCCCCAGGCACACCAAAGCAAAGAGTCATCAACAGACTACTCGATGTCATCGGTGCAGAGGGCCTGCTTCGTCCCGCCATGCACTACCGCTGGAATTTTCCGGAACAGAACCTGGAATTCCTCCGGTTTCACTTCCAGACGGCCATGCCCCAAGGACCTGGCCGTGAGGAAAGAGCCGAGAAGGCGATGAACCGGATGCGCGGCGCCGGACAGGCCTTTGGCGCGGTGCCTGAAACTTTCGACACCATCGAAACGCACTACATCGAGTTACTGAACGTTCTCGACAGCCACTTCTCGGAGCATCCTTACCTTTTAGGAGGCAAACCTTCCATTGCCGACTTTGGGATGCTCGCGCCTTTATACGCACACCTGGGTCGTGATCCCAAACCACTTTCCCTGATGCAGGAACATGCAATCCATACCTTCAGGTGGGTCGAGCGCATGAACAGGCCCGAGCACGATGTTGGTGAATTCGAGACCCAGGATGGTGAGTACCTTGCCTCAGATGAAATTCCGGCATCCCTGGTGAATGTGTTGAAACATATTGCCATTGATTTCGTCCCCGAAACCCGCGCAGCTGCCGTCTGCATTAATAACTGGATCAGTGAACAGGACAACCTGGAACCGGGAACAGAATGCGCACGAGGCGTTGGAATGGCCAACTTCCAACTAACAGGCGTTACCATCAATGCGCTGGCACAGCCCTTCAGATTCTATCTGTTAAAGCGTGTTCAGGATGAATTTGAATCGCTGGATAAACAGCAACAGGACGAAGTCACATCACTACTCGAAGCCTGTCAAATGACTGACATCCTGAAAATGAAACTGTCCCGGGAAATCGGAAGACAAAAAAATCTTGAGGTCTGGCTTTAGATCATCAGGGACCCGATAAAGAACGGCCACCCGAAACAGTACTAATCCGGTATACGATCAAGGATCGTTTCAAACTGCACGTGCTTGACCTTATCGAATATCTTGTCAAGCCAGGCCTGCATCATCTGGGGTCCTCGATCGGAACCCAGATCAAGCTGCGCCGTGTGGGCAGCCGGTATAATCCTCTGTAGCGTTGCCAGCATACCCATCTCATACTGCCACCGGAGCCTGGCTGCCGAAATCTCTACGCCCGAGATCTTTAACGCCTCATGATAGATGTTGATCAGCTCGTTTATCTTTTCCTCACCGGTTCCAACCGGTAATGCAGCACTCAAAAAATAAGCCATATCCAGCCCGCCGGGCCCGCTCGACATTGTCTGCCAATCGAACAATATTATTTCGCCTTTCGAATCATCAAAACAGATATTGTCCAGCCGAAAGTCGCCGTGCAGCAACGTCGGTGATTCCTCTCCCAGTTTTACTGTCAGCGCCTCTCCATTATCTTTAAACCATTGCGTCAACTGAAGCTGACGTTCCGATAACGTGTCTTTATTGGCCGAGATGAACTTCCCGACATTTTGCAAATACATCATTTGAATAATTTTGCTGGTTGCCGCCACAGGCGCGATCCAGGTCATGCCCGGAAGTTCTTTGCTGTCCCAGAACTGACCGTGGAGTTTTGCCATGGCGGTCAGAACATGTTTTGTATCTTCTTCAGAGCAACCGTCAGCCTGGTCTCCCATTCGGTAGCCGCTCAGGTCTTCAATCAGTAACGCATAGCGCCTGGGCGTAAAGCTGATGACCCAGCTGGCAATGACGGCCAGAATGGCGATCAACCACATGGGCAGTTTATTGAGACCGACCAACCTCTCCAGGACAACATCTGGATCATCCGCAATATCGAGTGCACTGTAGTAGTGGCAAGGAGTTCGGATATTGACCGAAGATTCGAGGTTTCTATAGAACCTGATTTCTTTCTCGTACAGGCCCATGGTTTGACCAAGCGTACGATTTTTCAATGCCGTTGGGATTTTAAGGACCATCGAGTTCGGCGCACTGCTACTCTGGCCAGAATACTCCAGCTTGAATATGGCAACCTCGCCGTTAAACCCGGCTTCTTCGCCGATAACCTTATGCGTAAAACTGACGACCTCCTCATCCTTAATAACGCCGCTCTCTCGCAACGCCATCGTAAACCAATCCACTGTTATCTCTTTGAGGCTAAAGGGTACTTCTGGTTGTGTAATCATATTAAGTCCAGTAATTGAGCCCGTTAGTGTAGGCTTATGGCATAGCCAACGACTACTTTCTGTTCAACTCTACGAGATCAAAAGGCCGCCAGTTTCAACAGATGAACTTCCTTTATACAAAATTCTGGCAGACACAGGAAGTGACCTCCCTGAACCGCCTGCCGTCTCATAGCCCACTGCACAGTTGGCGAGATGAGCAATCGGCACTGGGAAACGGAGAAAGTACCAGCGAACTGAGTCTGGACGGTACCTGGCAATTCCGTCTGTTCGATAACCCTCTGATGGTCCCGGACTCCTGGCCAACAGAACTCATTGATTCTTCAGATATCCAGGTCCCCGGTAACTGGCAGACACAGGGGTTCGACAAACCGATCTACACCAACGTCAAATTCCCATTCCCGGTGGACCCTCCCCGCGTCCCCGAAGCCAATCCAACGGGCTGTTATCTGACGAGCTTTGAGTTACCTGGTCACTGGCCCCCTGACGAACAAACTCGCATCTGCTTCGATGGTGTTGATAGCGCTTTTTATCTCTGGTGTAACAACCAGTTTGTCGGATATTCACAGGACAGCAGGCTCGCGGCCGAGTTTGACCTGTCCACTCACCTTCACGCCGGGGAAAACACGATCGCTGTGATGGTACTCCGCCTGTGTGATGGCAGTTACCTTGAAGACCAGGACATGTGGAATCTTTCAGGAATATTTCGATCGGTCAGGCTGCTTCGGAAACCCAGGCAGAGAATAATTGACGTAAAGCTGAGCGCCACACTGGACGACAACAACGGGCATGGATTGCTGGCAACGAAAGTCATTACACAGAATGCGCGAGGGTGCGAGATCCACGTCAAAATATTCAATTCATCCAACGAATTGATTAAGGCCATAACACCAGGCCTGGGCACGGACGTGATAGATGAAATGGGTCGCTACCGGGACCGACTGGAGACCGTGCTTAACGTACTATCACCTGACCGCTGGAGTGCAGAGGCACCCAATTTATATCGGGTTCTGGTGTTGTTGCTGGATCAGAACGGCACTCCCCTCGATATCGAGGCCTACTATGTAGGTTTCAGAAAAATTGAAATCACTGGAGGACAACTCTGCCTTAATGGGAAACCACTCCTGATCCGTGGCGTGAACAAACATGAGCATGATCCAGCAACGGGTCACACGGAAAGTCTCGAACTGGTCGAAAGAGATCTGCGCCTCATGAAGCAGCATAACTTCAACGCTGTTCGCTGTTCCCATTACCCACATCAACCGGGCTTTTACGATTTATGTGACAGGCTTGGCCTGTACGTTGTTGACGAAGCCAATATCGAAACTCACGGGCTTAGCCCAATGAATCGTTTGTCAGATGACCCAGCGTGGGCAGGCGCATTCCTGGAAAGGGTCACGCGTATGGTCACTCGCGACTTCAATCATCCATGCATCATTCTCTGGTCTCTGGGGAATGAATCCGGGTATGGCCGAAATCACGACGCCATGTACCGGTGGGTGAAGAAAACGGATCCAGGACGGCCAGTACAATATGAGGGTGGCGGATCGGACACTGATGCGACCGACATTATCTGCCCGATGTACGCGCGAACCGATAGCGATATGGAAGCTCCATTCGAGCATCCCAAGTTCGGCATCATAAAGTGGTCGAAACAACCAAATGAAGACCGGCCAATCATACTTTGCGAGTATGCGCATGCGATGGGCAACAGCCTGGGTAATTTCAGTGACTACTGGGATGCGTTCCGGGCTTATCCGCGACTACAGGGCGGCTTTATCTGGGACTGGGTAGACCAGGGCCTGGAATCGAGAACTGAAGATGGAAAGATGTTCTGGGCGTACGGCGGAGATTTTGGCGACAAGATCAACGATCGCCAGTTCTGTATTAATGGTCTGGTTTTTCCTGACAGGTCTATTCATCCAGCTTTGCTTGAAGCAAAGCGAATGCAACAACCCTACCAGTTTTCAATGTCGCGTGAACCAGTCCTCATCCTTTCGATCACGAGTGAGTATCTTTTCCGGACCACGGACAATGAACAACTATACTGGCGGTTGTGGGCGGGGGATTCAACGCTTGCCGCCGGAGATTCCAACCTGGCGCTGGATGCCGGTGCTTCAGTTCAACTCACTCTGTGCGAGCCAGCCTGTGACAATCCAAACACTATTTATCTGGACGTCTGGGTTCAGCAAAATGTGGACAGTCATTTCGCGGGTAAAAACCACGAGATCGCGCGCCAGCAGTTTGTCGTCAAAGAAGGTTCAGAAAAGAACTTCAGGGAAGGGGCTGAAAAAGATACAACAACTGCAGAGATTCACGCAGAGATTCACAATGAACCAGCTGAGTACCTTGTGCGATGTGGCCCTTCGACCTTCGCTATAAACAAAAATAGCGGCCAGCTAACCAACTGGTCACTCGAAGGCACGGAGCAGCTTCAATCACCAATGAGTGACAGCTTCGCGAGGGCACCTCTCGACAACGACATATGCAGCAGCCAGATTGATCATCCCTCTCCCGATTCATGGTTGTCGAAGTGGCAGGCAGCAGGATTATTCGATTGGGAGCATCGCTGTCTGGACATCTCATTGGACGAGTCCTGCAAGCGTCTCACCGCCCGACACGGTTACTTTGACAACAACCGGTTGATGGTGAGTTCTACCTGGCATTATGTGTTTAGCGTGGACGGCACGGTTGCGATCACTATCCGTGTTGAAGTCAGCGAATCTGCACCACCTCTCCCAAGAGTAGGCGTTGCGCTGCGCCTGTCACAAGACCCGGGTCAGGTATCCTGGTTTGGCCGCGGGCCGCATGAAAATTATCCTGACAGGAAACACAGTGCAGTTTTCGGTCAATGGACTCAATCGACCCCAGATATGCACACCCCTTATATATTCCCCTCGGAAAACGGCCTCAGGTGCGACGTCAGCAAAGCACGAATTGGCCGCATCCTGATAGACGGGGAGTTTTCACTCGGTGTAAGCCAATACAGCGTGAAACAATTGATGAGCGCACAGCACGAGCACGAATTAATTCCGGAGGACGGACTGTCCATCCATATAGACGGGTTTCATATGGGTGTCGGTGGAGACGATTCATGGAGCCCCAGCGCTAAACCCAGATACCTGCTCACTGCCGCAACCTATTGCTGGAATTTCTCCCTGGGCCCCTCAGATTAGGCCAACGCCGACCTGGATACCCAGGGATTGAAGCCGGGATCTTCTATAAGCCTGCCTAAATACCCCGGACCACGTTGGCCCGGGCAACCCTGCTGATGCTTCAGCGCGGCTCACACATCCCGCCCGAGCGTGCACCGCTCATAAGAAACAAGTAGGGTACAATGCCGCACCCACCCGAAAAGAAGAGCGATGATGAAATATTTATGGGTATTGGCAGCCGTTCTCGTGCTGACCGCCTGCGAAAAAGACAATGCAACGGAAAATGCAGCAGAAGGCTCCAGCAGCGCTATAGAAACCAGCGGTGAAGCCATGCCTGCAGAAACGGATGCAGGCGATGCCACCATGGCAGATACGGTTAAAATGATGGGCAGCACAATAGATGATGCCAGAAGTGCAATCGCTGAACTTGAGGAAGCAACGATGGAATCAGATGAAGATGCAAGAATGAAGATGGAACAAGCCAAAAAATTAATGGCCGAATAGCCTCGGGCACTGAGGCTATTTCACTTCAGTGCCCTGCTTTTCCTGATTCCAGCCATACAAATCCCCTAACAAACAGATCAATCACACCACTGCGCCTAATCCATTGCAGGAAATAAACTGGTATCCTGACTGACCCGACACGGATTCAAGATGCGCTCACTACTGACTGTTACCCTGTGCTTATTGCTAATGGCATGCAGTGCAACACAAAGACCCGACACCACTAAAGGCAAGCCGGCACTCACCGGCGTCATTTGGGAACTGACAAATATTCAATCGAAGGGTGATTCAACAGACCTGCCACGCGCTCCCGGTTTATACACGCTGGAGTTCCGTAAAGAGGGTAGCGTCGCTATTCGCGCTGATTGCAATAGAGGTCGTGGCAACTGGGCCAACGAAAAAGCGGACCAGCTCAACATCACTCAACTCAATGCAACCAGGGCAATGTGCATACCACGGTCACTTCACGACCAGTTCCTATCAGATCTCAACGACACGAGGTCCTTTACCCTGGCTGACGGTAAGCTCTATCTGGCAACAAAGGCAGATGGCTCTATTCTGGAATTTTTCTCCGGTCGCGCCATGCAGGTCGAGTAAGAACGCCTGGCAATAACGACGGGCCAATACTAGATGAACACTCGCGACCGCAACTCTTCACCCCATTCATCCGGCACCAGGCCGTGGGGCGCCTTCCTTTACCGCGACTACCGTTTCCTTTGGGTTACATTGATCGCGAGCTCCATCGTGGTCTGGATGAGAATTCTGGGAACAGCCCAGTGGTTGCTAGACGAAACAGGTTCGGCCTATCTGGTCGGTTTAATTGGCGTGGTACAACTTGTCGTCCAGGTACCAGTAACGCTGTGGGCAGGCACCCTAGCAGATCGCGTCGATCGAAAACGACTCATGAGCCTTGCCCACGCAGCCACCTCTATAGCGCTGCTTACATTAGGCTTTCTTAACTGGCAAGACATGTTAAACCCCGTTCTGGTCTACACAGGCGTCGCCATTACCGCAGCCACGCACATGCTCGCCAGCCCTGCGAGATCTGCGCTGGTACCCATCATTATCCCGGAACGTGAGCTAATGTTGGCTGCTTCAACTGATACCGCGTCTAGCAATGTAGCAGCTATCGCAGGCCCCCTTATTTTTGCCTTTGTCGCCGTCACCGCGGACCTTACCGCCGTTTTTGTCCTCGCGGGTTCTATCTCTTTGATATCCAGCCTGCTGCCGCAGTTCATTCGCGCAAAAGGAATAGCGGATGGCCACGAGCATGAAGAAGGAGGGAAACCGTCCCAGATCCAGCAAACCAGGGATGGATTCAGCTTCGTTTCAAAACACCCGATTTTGCCAGGGCTGTTCCTGCTGGATGCCGGGATCACCACCGCGTCTTTTTATCGCGAGATTCTGCCAGTCCTGGCATTAGGGTTGTTCGCCGGGGGAGCAAGCGCGACAGGTTTCCTGGGCGCAGCGAACTCAGCTGGCGCAATCTTCGGATCGTTTATCGCGTTAATGCTGGTCGGCTTCCGAGCAAAAGGAATGCTCGTCCTTTATGCATCCTTTGCCTACGGTTTTTTCCTGTTTGGATTCGGAACCGCTACAACCCTGTGGTTCGGTGTATTAATGATCGCGTTGCTCGGTGCCGCAGATGCTGTAACCGTCGCCGTGCGGCAGACCACCGTGATGTTAACCACGCCAGACCACATGCGCGGTCGCTCGTTTGCCTTAATGATTCTTGCCGCCCAGACGGCGAACAACGTAGGGACAATCTGGGTTGGCACCTGGGCTGGATTGATCGGTGCATCCAACACAATGGTGATGGGCGGCGTGATCTCTATTGTGGCGACCGCACTAATCTGGTGGTTTTGGAAACCCATCCGAGAATTCAGGTCTAGCGATTCTCATGAGTCTTCATCGTCATGAACTCAGCCATCGATATTGACCTAAACGCGCAATCCCTACCGCGCGCGTCGAGTTTCCCCAGGTAAATCATTCCGCCCAGCCACTACCTAAAGCAGATGACAGCAGATCTTGTCGCGAGGCAATTGGATTTAGCCAATGCTGGCGATGATCTCATGCAGGGTCTCTATAGGGAGTTTTGGGGTTCGATCGAAATACAACAAACCGTTTACCTCCTGCTGGACATCCGTGAACTGGGTCCAGACGAACCCCTGGAGCTTTGGAGCCGCGTGAATCATTTGTGCTATTGCGTCAATGGCTGCCTGTAGTGCGACTTCGGTCTCTGGCAAGTCACCATAGCTAAAATCAGCATCACCGTATCGACCATAACCCACACCGCCACACTCGGTGAGTAATATGGGCAGCCCTTCAACATTCGCGCCCGCTAGCGCGCCAGCGCGTGATCCCGTTCCATTGCCTTCGGTTACGGACGATTGGGGGCTTTCTATCAGCTCATTTAGGCGTTGCGTCAGATTTTTTTGTTCGAAATAAAGATGAAGCGTCCAGAGATCGCCCGAGGAAAACTCCCAGCCATCGTTACCGATCACAGGTCTGCTGGTGTCCATCGCGCGCGTAATACCGACGACGCCATCAACAAAAGCCCGCTGCTGGGGTCTGGATGACTGGTGCCACACACCCCATGATTCATTAAACGGTACCCAGGCCATCACGCAGGGATGAGCCCTGTCCCGTTTAACGAGATCTGTCCATTCAGAGACCAACGTCTGCACCAACTCAGTTGAAAATATCTTGCCTGAAGGCATCTCTGCCCAAACAAGTAATCCAAGCTTGTCCGCCCAGTAGAGATAGCGCGGGTCTTCTGCTTTTTGGTGCTTACGTGCGCAGTTGAACCCCATCTGCAAGGTCAGTTCTACATCTCGACGGATATCATCATCGCTTAGTGCGGTATACCAGCCACCGGGGAAGTAACCCTGGTCGAGAACGCCCCGAAGAAATAATTTCTCGCCATTAAGAAGCAGGTGCCCATCACGAACCCCGATTTCTCGTAGTCCTGTGTAGCTGATCACTTCATCAGCATCGCCACTCCGGGTGTCTAAAAGAGTCAGTTTCACATCGTAAAGGGTTGGCGACTCAGGCGACCACAGCACAGGCTCGTCCAATTGAAACGACACTCGGGCTTCGGAACGCAAACCTGTATTCACCTGTTTCCGGCCTACAACGACTCCCGCCAGCAGCAACTCAACCGTCAACTCCCCCTCCACCTGCTTCGAGAACAATGCTGTGAATGTCAGTTCTCCAGAGCTCACCTCAAAGACCGAATGGGTACTTTCGATTGAAACCGGCGGGAGAGGCTCAAGCCAGACCGTTTGCCAGATACCCGTGACACTGTCGTAGTCAATCGGCCACCGGGTGGTACCAGCTTGTTTTCCCCTCGGCTGCGTCCACGACAAAGAATCCTCAACTCTCAGCACAATCGTATTGGTACCTGACCGTAGAACATGTTCAATATCGAACGAGAAGGGTGCGTAACCACCCCGGTGCTGCCCTACTTCCTGTCCATTGACAAAAACACGGGTCGAGTGATCACAAGCACCAAAACGCAGGCACGCCCTCTTATCCCAGGCTCCTGGCAGATCA
>Ga0206679_10000127_pt1 | contig 56833 bp, 46 predicted proteins | sample M110012015metaG_FD_155464 | JGI IMG/M metagenome (GOLD analysis project Ga0206679, IMG submission 155464) | Ammonia-oxidizing marine archaeal communities from Monterey Bay, California, United States - M1 100m 12015 | ecosystem: Environmental > Aquatic > Marine > Intertidal zone | place: USA...
CGATGTATTAAAGGCTTATTATAGTGCTAGAGTTCAATACGAACGATTGAGTATTTTAAATGAGCTTAAAACGGATGCACTTAACCGTTATCAATATTATATTTCAAAAAATAAATATGCAAATTCCTCATCTTTAGAAGAGCTCCAATTTAAAAATCAATATTTCGCAGACAGTACGAATGCCCTAGTTCAAGAATATTCATTTAAAAATGCGATTAGAAATTTATTTCTATTAATGAATAATAGTGAAATCGAAGAAAACATTGAGATACCATTACTTTCTGACCGTTTAGAATTCGACTTCCCCATAATTGATTTCAACGAGACGATGAACAGTCTCAAATCAAATAATCAGCAGCTCAAAAATCAGGTGTTAGGAATAGAACTTCAACAAATTAACACTTCATTTCAAAAGTCCTTTTTGTATCCCACCCTCAGCTTACAAGGTGGTTTTACTCCCTCGAAAAGTTGGTTTGAAGATCTCAATGGAACATTCGATCCTGTTCAAACTGAAGTCCTTAACTATAATGGAACCTTAAACTTGAGGTATACAATTTTCAATAATTGGAAAAATAAAAGAGCCGTAGATGTTTCAAAAATTCAAGAATCAATTGCCCAAATGAATTATAATAAAATGGAAAAAACAGTCAGCAGCTCAATGGCATCCCTTATCGATTCTTATAAAGGAAATGCCAAGCTGGTAGAATTGTCCTCAGCAAATATTGAATATGCGACACAAACCTTTGATCTTGCTAAAAAAAGATATGAGCTGGGAACATTAAATTCTATAGACTTAATTGTGTTCGAAAGCACCTATCAGAATCAAATGCTACAGTATTATGAATTTCTCTTTAATAAAATCAGTACTTTCTTAGATATATATAAGCTATCAGGTAAATTAACACTTGACTATATCAATGATTAGTGTTTTTAAATCTTATAATTTTTGTATCGTCTCCACCTGATAAAAAAGAAGTATCATCCATTTTTACAAGTGTGTTCACAGAGAAATTGTGTCCCTGACTTTTATGATCAATTTTCTGTATGACAGATTCAAAAAATCCTTTCCAAATTTTTACTGATCTATCTCTACTTGCTGAAATGGATATGTCATTAGAAAAGGTCAACAGTGAATAAATAGTATAATTGTGCGCAGGAATAGAGCTTACTTGATCTCCTTCAAGATTCCAAATTGAAATATGAGCATCATTTCCACCAGAAGCTATTAGTTTTCGATTTTCACAAAAAAGAATCGAAGAAACGCCATCTTTATTCGCTTTGAATGATTTTATCTCATTGTAATATTCCGTTTCGAATATGCTTATTTCACCATTCTGCTTTCCTAAGAATAACAATTTTTCTGAAGAAGAATAATGAATAGATCTAATTTTACCACAGTTCAAGTGAATCATCATTTGAAGTTCCCAAGAATTACTCTCCCAAATAGATAAATACCCTTCCTGATCTCCAACATATATATGGTTTCGATCTTTGTTTTCCTCAATTGAAAATATGGCATGCCGATGCTGTGTAATACAACGAATTTCCTTTTTAGAGACCGTATCAAATATGTTTAGAGCTCCATCTGAGCCACCAATTACTAAAACTTTGGCTTTATCAATGAATTTAATTGCGTAAGAAGGTTTATCTAGCCTAATGGCAAACTTATCCTGGACACCAGTTTTATCCCACCTGGCAACGTATTTATCGCCAGAAGAGGAATAAATATGAGCTGCGCTAGTTGTTAACGAATAGACTGCGGCCGAATGACCGTCTATGGTAAAATCATGGGAAAAATAAGTCTCTTGATTACGACTCTTCTTCAACATCCTCGTCATTTATTTGCTTGAGGCGTTCTTCAACCTTTTTAGGCAGATATTCGAAGAATGTATCTCCGCGTAAACCAAGACGTAAACATTCCAGCGGAATCATATCCATTGGAGCAATATTACCTAGATTTACTTCTGCTCCAAAAAGCTTAATAAACCATACCTGCTGATTTTTTTGAGGTGCCTCCCAAAGAATATCCTGAGGAGCTATTTTGGAAATAATGCGATTTATTAATAAGGTATGAGCTGTGCCATTTGGTCTAAACACACCTACATTCCCAGATTCCCTTCCTTCTGCAATTACCTTCCAACTTCCCGCTTCCAATTCGGAATGCATCATTCTAATCCATTTTGCCGGTGATATCAAAATTCCAGAATCTTTGGAACCCACTTCAGACATTACAGTTCTATCTTTAGACATTTTCTCTATTAATTCACATTTAATATCATGTGGTATTATAATAGACCCATCAGAAATTTCTGCTAAGTCCAAATCATATTGATTTAAAACCTTAACGTATTCATCAAATTTTCCTCGTGCATAAAAAGCCTCAAACAAGGTTCCTCCAAAATAAGGCCGAATTCCAGCCTTTTTATACAATTTAATTTTTTCCTCAAGATTTTGAGTGACATAAGAGGTTCCAAATCCAAATTTTACTACGTCAGTTAAATGCCCAGAAGCTTCAATAAAATCTTCTGTCTCTCTAAGGCTTAAGCCTTTGTCCATCATCATAGTAACGCCCTGGTTACGAGGCTTTTCAGACCTTTTAGGAATGTAGGATAATTTAAAATTCATTGGTATAATTAATCTTGTGATATATTCAAAAAGTCTTGGTCATCCAATAGGTTTGGATTGATTTCAAAAATTGATTTTGCCTTCTCTCCATTTTCTTTAAGGCACTTTGAAAATAAATGTAATGCCTCATCCTTTTGACCCAAAAGCCAAAACAAATTGATTTCTAAAATAGAAGATATTTTATTTGATTCATGCTGATCCATGAAGTCCTTTAATACCGAAAATGCATGTTGTGGAGAAGTTTCAGTTAAGAGCTCTATATAGTCTGAAAGGCATTCTTCGTCGTTGGGATTGATTTCTAAAGATTTCTTATAAAATTCAACTGCCTGATCGAAATCTTCAATTTTTTCATAGGCTCCAGCTAAGACATGCATAATTCCAGCATTATTGGGATCAAATTCCAGCGCTTTTTCGATGAGAATAATAGCCTCATTCGTATTGCCTTCAAGATCTTCAATTATTCCTAAGCCTAACCATGCTTCTGAAAACATAGGTGCGAGCTCTAGACTCCTTTTATAATGATGCTTAGACAGCTCCAATTCGTTTACCTGCTCATAACATTCACCGATATAACAATATGCTGTAGCATCATCTCCATCGATTCTCATACATTCATTAAAATGCTCAATCGCCTTGTAAAATTTCTCTTTAGACAAATACGCGTTTGCAATGTTAAAGTGAGCTGGACCAAAATTTGAATTAATCAAAATAGAATAATCGTAAGCCCACAAGGCCTTTTCATAATTTTCAATTTTACTGTAGGCATTACCTAAGTTATACCAAGCAGTGAAAGAATAAGGGTTTTCATCTATAAATTGGGTATAACATTCTATTGCCAAGTTATAGTCTCCCAATTGATCATAACAAAATGCTATCTCATATAAGGCTCCTTCATTCTCAGAGTTCACCATTAAAGCTGTTTTCAAAATAATAATAGCTTCTTTAAAATTACCGAGGTTCTGATACTCCATTGCAATATCAAGATAAATATCATCGAGATCCTCATCCCCTGCTGCCTCAATTGCAAGATTGTAATTTTTTATGGCATTTTTTGAATCACGAAGCTGACTAAACAATGAAGCTTTTGTAAGAAAATATTCAAAAGAAAGCATTCCGAAATTTTCAATACTATCTGTAATTTCGAGCGCTTCATTTAATTTACCTAAGCCTCCTAAGGCCTGTGCTTTTCTCAAATGAAAAAGATGATTATATGAAAAATGTGTTAACGCCAAATCTGCAGCAACTTTGGCCTTTGAAAAATTCCCATTTATAAGGTAATGATCAACAATCGCTTCGATTCTATCACTATCCATAAAACCAATCTGAACACCTTTTAAATATGATTCAAATTGTTCGAGATCTTCCTTTAAGAATTTCTCTCCGCTATCATCATCTTCATCGTCAAACATATCGTGTTTTTCTTAAAGTTAATTTTATTTTAATTCGATTAGTAACATCCCTAAATAATATTATTAACATTCAAATTGTTTATTACCTCTTTTATTTGAGTGAGAAATGTTTCTCTGCCTCTTCAGAAACATAATTACCAATTGCTAGAGATGCAGTTGCCGCAGGAGATGGTGCATTCAATACATGTATTGAATTGCCCTGGTACTCTATCCGGAAATCATCTCGAGTGTCACCGTCCTGCGAAAGAAGTAAGGCTCTTACTCCTGCCCTTCCTGGCCTTATATCATCTGACTCCAATGAGGGAATCATTCTTTGAAGTGTTTTTAAAAATAAGCGCTTTGAAAATGCTCGTCGGTATTCATTTATACCAAAAGACATATTGTTGAAAAATAATTTCCAAGTTCCACCATAGCTTAATGCATCAGCAGTATCCTTTAGAGAAAAATCTGTTTTATTGTAACCCTCTCTTTTAAAAGTAAAAACAGCATTTGGACCACACTCAATTTCTCCATTCGTCATTCTTGTGAAATGCACACCTAAAAACGGAAAGTCAGGATTTGGCACGGGATAAATTAAATTCTTAACCTTATCCTTAGCTTTATCAGTCAATTCATAATAATCTCCTCTAAATCCAACTACTTTTTCTTTTAGCTTCACACCATCTTTCTTCGCTAATCGATCCGCCTGAAGTCCTGCGCAAAAAACCAAATACTTAGCTTTAAAGGCTCCTTTTGAAGAATGCAAAGTGGAAACAGAATCTTCTTTTGTTATGCTACTTACTTCATGCCCCATAAAAACCTTACTATCAGAATTAATTGCCAGAGCCAGGTCAACCATTTTCTTTGTAGCGGCTACAAAATCAATTATACCAGTACATGGAACCCAAATACCACCAATTGATTTAACGTGAGGTTCAATGTCCAAAACTTGTTGAGCATTTATTTTTTCAATTCCCTCTATCTTATTTTCAGTTCCAATATCAAAAATTCTATCCATATGAGGCAGCTCCTTTTGTTCAGTAGCTACGACTACTTTACCACAAACGTCATGATCAATTCCATGATTTTTAGCAAAATCTACTAGCTCATGTCTCCCTTCAATACAGTTTCTTGCTTTAAGCGAACCAGGTTTATAATATAAACCAGAATGAATAACACCTGAATTATGTCCAGTTTGATGAGCTGCCAATGCCTCCTCTTTCTCGAACAAAGCAAGTTTTAATGAGGGGTTTCGTTTTTGTATTTTATAAAAAGTAGCTGCACCAACAATTCCTCCTCCTATAATAGCAATATCAAAGTGCATGATGTTTTTTTTCGCAAAATTAATGAATATCTCTATTTTACTTCCTATTTATGAAGAATTACTTCTGAATCTTTTTGAATAATTTTTTTGAACGCTTAAATTTGCACCCACGGATTATGATTCAATTTAAAAAAGTCGCATTTCACACCTTTGGCTGCAAGCTTAACTTTTCAGAAACCTCGACAATTTCGAGACTGTTCGAAAATGCAGGTATGGCTAAAGTTTCCTTAGACGATTATCCGGATATTTTTGTAGTGAATACCTGCTCTGTCACTGAAAATGCAGATAAAAGATGTAAACAGCTTGTTCGCAAAGTAAAACGGATAAATCCAGAATGCTTCGTAGTAATAATAGGCTGTTTTGCTCAGCTAAAACCAAATGAAATTGCTGAAATTGAGGGAGTCGATATGGTATTGGGCGCAAATGAAAAATTTAATATCATTGAACATATCGAGAATTTAAATGACTTGCACCCTGAAAAAACTCATGTATCCTACGACAGTATAAAGAAAACAAAAGACTTTATTCCTTCTTTTTCAATTGGAGACCGAACAAGATCATTTTTGAAAATTCAGGATGGCTGTGATTATTTCTGTACTTTTTGTACTATCCCACTAGCCAGAGGGAAAAGCAGAAACTCATCTATTCATGAGACGATACAAGAAGCATCAAAGATTGCAAAAACATCTGTGAAAGAAGTCGTATTAACCGGTGTCAATATTGGTGACTTTGGGCAAGGTAAAGATGAGAACTTTTATGAGCTCATTCAGGAATTAGATAAAATCAGTGGAATCGATAGATTCAGGATTTCGTCTATAGAGCCTAATTTATTGTCCGATGAAATCATTAAATTTTGTTTGACCAAAGCCAAGAAGTTTGCTCCCCACTTTCATATACCTCTTCAATCTGGAAACGACCAAATGCTAAAAGCCATGAGACGAAAATATGATACAGCACTTTACAAGGACCGGATCAAGCATATTAAAGAATTGAGACCAGATGCTTGTATCGGTGTTGATGTTATTGTTGGATTCCCTGGAGAAACAGATGCTCATTTTAACGATACGCTTGATTTTTTAAAGAGTCTAGATGTTTCCTACCTTCATGTTTTCACTTATTCGGAGAGAGCCAATACGACTGCCAATAAAATGACTGATGTAGTTCCAATGTCTAAAAGAAAAGAAAGAAGTAAAATATTACATTTACTCTCGGATCGAAAGAAAAGAGCTTTCTATGATTCAAATAAAAATTCAGAAAGAAGAGTTCTTTTCGAAAACGAAGAAAATAATGGGATGATGTATGGATTTACTGATAATTATGTAAAAATCAAAACGCCATACAACGCTTCACTAGCCAACACAATGCAAACAGTGAATCTTACGGAGCTTGATAGAGATATCATTTACAAATCTGAATTAAAAACAATTTCAAAACAACAAGTAAATTGAAGAACATATACATAACACGACGTGAAACTTTTAATGCTGCTCATAAGCTTAGGCGTGATGATTGGAGTGATGAAAAAAATGAGCTTGTATTTGGCAAATGTTCGAATCAAAATTGGCATGGACATAATTTTGAACTCTTTGTTACCGTTAAAGGTAAGCCATCAGAAGATACTGGTTTTGTAATTAACCTAAAGGACCTTGGTGATATTATTAAGAATGGAGTAATCGAAAAAATTGACCATAAAAACATTAATTTAGATGTTGACTTTATGAAAGACAAAATGTCTTCAACAGAAAATTTAGCCATTGGGATTTGGGAACAAATCGAGCATGAAATAGTTAAATTGGGAGGCCAACTGGTTAAAATAAAATTAGTTGAAACTGAAAATAATTTTGTAGAATATTTTGGTGGAAAAGAACCATTGTAGTTATTTAAATGTTCTTACTTATTAAAAGACAAAGTGAAAAAGATAAATTTAGAAAACAATTACAGGGAAATCATTAAGGAATTAGGAGAAGATCCTGAAAGAGAAGGATTAGTTAAAACTCCCGAACGAGTAGCAAAGTCCATGAAATTCCTACTTAACGGTTACGACTCACAGCCAGACGCTATAGTTCAACAAGCCATCTTTCATGAGGAATACTCGGAAATGGTATTGGTTAAAGATATTGAAGTTTATTCGCTGTGTGAGCATCACATGCTTCCATTCTTTGGTAAAGCACATATTGCATATATCCCTGATGGGAAAATAGTAGGGTTGAGTAAGATACCAAGGGTTGTTGACGCTTTCGCAAGAAGGTTACAAGTTCAAGAACGGTTAACCATTGAAATTCGTGACTGTTTACAAAGAACATTAAGCCCCAAAGGTGTAGCTGTTGTATTAGAATGCTCCCACATGTGTATGCAAATGCGTGGTGTTCAAAAACAAAACTCTGCGACAACAACAAGTGCTTTTACAGGTTTATTTTTGTCAAATGATACGACCAGAAAAGAATTTATTAATCTTATTAAATAACTGTACATAATATGTATGATCAAAGTGAAAGTAGTTTTTCAGCAGAAATAACAAGAGAATTTTTTAGATCAGTTTACTCCTACATGTTTGTAGCATTAGGTATTTCAGGCATTGTAGCTTACACAATAGGCACCGATGAACGTTTGTTTGTCGATTGGTTTGTTACTTCAAGTGGAATGTCACCATTGTTTTGGATAGCCATGTTCTCTCCCTTGGCTTTGAGCTTTTTAATTCAGTGGGGATATAATCGTCTCTCAACCACATTGTTACTTATTCTTTTTATTGTTTTCTCAGGATTAATGGGGCTTTCATTGGCAAGTATATTTCTTGTTTATGACATGGCTTCAATCGCGACCACCTTTTTTGTTGCAGCAGGGGCCTTTGCCGGAATGGCTGTTTTAGGCTATACGACGAAAACTGATCTTTCCAAATTTGGAAGTCTTTTATACATGGTGTTTATAGGAATGTTTATCGCTGGTATTGTGAATGTTTTTGTAGGGAATGCATTTTTTGATTTTATACTCGCTTGCATAGGAGTATTTGTTTTTACTGGGCTTACAGCTTATCACATGCAAGCTCTAAAAAAGACAGCACAGAGCACTCAAATGGATTCAGAATCTAGAAATAAGCTGGCACTTATTGGAGGCCTACAGTTATACATACTCTTTATTAACTTATTCCTTTCTTTACTACGAATTATGGGAGGAAGAGATTAATTTTTTAATGTTGTAAATTGATTAAACCTTTTAATTATTTTTGTTAAAAATAAACTTTACGATATGTCTGATAATTTTTTCGAAGAATCAACCGCTGCTTTAGGAACCATTTTTACAATTATTGCACTAGGAATAGTTATCAGTATTCTTATCTGGGGTTAATACCTAACATTTCATTATGCCCTTTAATGCGGTATTTTCGCATATCATCAAGAAGCGACTTCCTCGGATTAATCGTTTTTCAATAGATCCTATATATTGCCAAAAAGAAAATCTAAATTTTCTAATCTCTTCTGCTCAAAACACAATTTTTGGAAGACAATATCAATATGACAAAATTGATGGAATAGAATCCTTTCAGAAATCCGTTCCATTGTCAAACTACGAATCCTTAAAGCCATATATAGATCGGCAAATACTCGGTGAAGAAAATGTTCTTTGGCCAGGAAAAACAAGCTGGTTTGCAAAATCTTCTGGAACAACATCCCAAAGGGAGAAATTGCTTCCAATAACAGTTGATTCACTCTATGAGAATCACTACGCAGGTGGAAAAGACCTTCTAGCATTATACTATCAGAATTTTCCAAATAGAAAATTATACAATGCCAAACATTTGATCATTGGAGGAAGTACTCAAATACACAGTATGTCTAATGATACAAGCATTGGAGATTTATCCGCTTTTATTGTTGAAAATCTTCCTTGGTGGACAGAAATTAGAAGAACGCCAAAGAGGGAGATTGCTTTAATGAATAACTGGGAGGAAAAGCTTGATAAAATGGCCCATGCCACCATTAATGAGAACATATGTATCATTGCAGGCTTACCAAGCTGGACGATACTTCTAATGAAAAAAATATTAAATATTACTGGTAAAAAGAATATTCATGAGGTTTGGCCTAATCTAGAACTTTATATTCACGGCGGCATGAATTTTTCCCCTTATAAAAAAACCTTCTCTGATCTTTTTCCTAATCCAAAAATGAACTACGTTGAAGCTTATAACTCATCAGAAGGATATTTTGGACTTCAAGATCAGAAAGATTCTCAGGACTTGTTGTTGCTCTCCGATTCGCATATATTCTATGAATTCATTCCTATGAGTGAATATTATGGTCTTGATAGCAATACAGTTTTAACCCTCGAAGACATAGAATTAGATAAGGAATATGCCCTGGTAATCTCAACATCTGCAGGGCTTTGGCGATATATTATTGGAGACACTATTAAGTTTGTACAAAACATACCATACAGATTTCAAATTACGGGAAGAACTACGCAATACATTAATTCATTTGGTGAAAAGCTTCTCATGTTACATGCCGAAAAAGCAATTGCAAAAGCTGCATTATTGAATAACGCTAAGATTAAAGATTATACCGTAGCTCCTTTTTTCATTGAAGGTGGTGTTAACGGTGGACATGAATGGGCCATTGCCTTTGACATTTCTCCTGTGAATATAGAGGAATTTAACAAACAACTTGATGAGGCCCTGAAGGAATTAAACGTTGACTATCAAGGGAAAAGAGAAGGTGGCCTAAATATGATCGAACCAAAGGTTAAGGTTGTAGATCATAAAGTATTCGACTATTGGCTAAAGTCTAAGAATAAGCTTGGTGGACAGCACAAAATCCCTAGACTTAATCAAGATAGAAGTTTCATTGAAGAAATTTTTGATTTAAACTATAAAATGGAGAGAAATTCCTACATTTATTAGTGCTTAAGTTTCTTTTCATAACTTCATTTATCACTCTAAACCATTGGGTTTCTTCTCAAGCGTTTACTTTTAAGAATTCCATTTCAATAAAAGATAAAAATCAAATTTGGATGCCAGACAATACAGGCAATATTTATTTGTATGGAGCAGATATATTAGAAAAAAAATCTGCAGGTCAGTTACCTAGCTTTTCCCAAAGTATCAAATCTATGGGTGAAATTGATGAAATATTACCGATAAATGCACTTAAAACCTATCTCTTCTCTGAATCTCAACAACAGCTTTGCCTTATAGACAATACCTTGAGCATTCAATCTAGCTGTATGGATTTAGAAGAATATGAAATTCAATATGCTCTAAGGTGTGCCATCTCTGGACGTCCTGATTTGGTCTACATATATGATCAATTCAATTCCACATTGTTTTTGCTCAATACCAAAACAAAAACAATCATTCAAAAAGTACCAAACCTTGAAGGTCTTCTTAATCAGGAATTAGAGATTGTTGAATTAAAAGAATACGAAAATGACCTATTTATAAGAACAGCAACAAACAAAGTTTATCAACTTGATATGTTTTTGAACCTAAAAAAACAATTACCTGAACCTCATAAATGTCTAATTTTCTACAAAGGCTCCATTGTTGATAAAGACAATACTCAACTTATTTTTACACATTTGGAATCAAACGAAAAAAAAGTCATTCCATTAGACAAGATTAGTGCTTCCGAACTTAAAATTATTGGGAATTCTTTCTATTTTAGTACGAAATTTGAGATAAAGATTTATGAATATAATCCAGACTAATCAGTCAGTGGATTCATCTATTATCGTATCTTAGTAACTTGAAAAAAAATTGAAATATGCACATTGCTGTAGCAGGAAATATAGGTTCGGGTAAAACCACATTAACAAATATGTTGTCAAAGCATTATGGCTGGGAAACACACTTTGAGGATGTTGATCACAATCCTTACTTAAATGACTTTTATCACGACATGCAACGCTGGTCATTTAACTTACAGATTTATTACTTGAATAGTCGATTTACTCAGGTTCAAGAAATCAAAAAAACAGAGCATACAGTAATTCAGGATAGAACAATTTATGAAGATGCTTTTATTTTTGCCCCCAACCTTCATTCAATGGGTTTAATGACTACAAGAGATTTTGAAAATTATTTCTCTTTATTCAATTTAATGGATTCTTTTGTGTCTCCTCCAGACCTTCTTATCTATTTAAGAGCAAGTGTCCCTACCCTTGTGAATCAAATTCAGCAAAGAGGAAGAGATTATGAAGAAAGTATACGCTTAGATTATCTTAAACGTCTAAACGAAAGATATGAGGCTTGGATTTCTACCTATGATAAAGGGAAATTACTCATTATAGATATTGACAATAATCGTTTTCCTGAAAGTCAAGAAGACCTTGGAAAGATAATACACTCTATAGACGCCGAAATTCACGGCTTATTCTAAAATTATAACATGATTGTAATCACTGGTGCAGCAGGATTTATTGCGAGCTTTCTGGCCAAAGAATTGAACGAACAAGGTTATTCTGATTTGATTATTGTAGATGATTTTTCTATAGAAAAGAAAAAACAAAATCATAAAAATTTATCATACAAACACAAGGTTTCCCGAAATAAATTCTTTCAATGGTTTGAATCAAATAAGCCCAAATTAGATTTCATTTTCCATTTGGGTGCAAGAACGGATACTACTGAAATGGATTATTCAATCCATAACGAATTGAACGTCGAATACAGCAAATCCATTTGGAACCTTTGTACAAGAAATAATATCCCCTTGATATATGCAAGCTCTGCAGCAACATATGGGTTGGGAGAGCATGGGTATTCTGATAATCATGAATTGATAAAAAACCTAAAACCATTAAACCCATATGGAGATTCTAAAAATAATTTTGACAAATGGGTATTAGAGCAAGATGTGAAACCACCATTTTGGGCCGGACTAAAATTTTTTAATGTCTATGGACCTCATGAATCTCATAAAGGACGAATGGCAAGCGTAGTTTATCATGCATACCATCAAATAAAAACCACTGGAAAAATGAAGCTTTTTAGATCTCATAATCCTAAATTTAAAGATGGTGAGCAACTAAGAGATTTTATTTATGTAAAAGATGTGATCAGCATCTGTTTGTTTTTATATGATACACAACAAAATTCCGGATTGTATAATGTAGGAACTGGCAATGCAGCATCATTTAGAGATTTAGCTGAAAACACATTTAAAGCTCTAAACATGAACAGTCAAATAACTTTTGTTGATACACCCATAGATATTAGGGATAAATACCAATATTTTACGGAAGCTGATATGACTAAAATAAAATCAATTGGATATAATCAATCGTTTTACAGTCTAGAAGATGGTATAAAAGATTATATTGACAACTATTTAAATCAATAGTATTTCATCCTTAGAATGGAGCTATTGATTTTCTGAATTATTACTTAATCACATAACTAAATGTGACTGAGAACAGCGAAGCTATAGTATGATCATAGATATATTAATATTAAGGGACCCAGCTCTTAAAAGACACATTGCAAAGACTATCACTTGGCGAATTGTGGGAACCCTTGATACCATGTTAATTGGCTGGTTAATAACGGGTAATTTTGTTATGGGATTAAAAATAGGGGGAATTGAGGTATTTACTAAAATGATTTTATACTTTATTCACGAACGAATATGGTATAAAGCAAATCTAGGTCTACCTCATAGAAAATCAGAAAAAAAATGAATAATATTCGTTTTCAAAGCTTTCAAGTAAGCCGGAAGGATCATGAACAACGAAATGGCCACAAAGGCTTTGTGATTTGGTTAACGGGACTTTCTGGGTCGGGTAAATCTACCATTGCGAATAAACTTAACAAACTACTTTTTGACAAAAAAATATATTCTGTTATTCTGGATGGAGACAATACGAGACTCGGAATTAATAAGGATTTGTCATTTAGTGAGGCTGATAGATCAGAAAATATAAGAAGGGTGGCAGAAATAGCTAAGCTATATGTAGAAAACAGTCAAATTGTAATTGCCTCTTTCATATCTCCTTATAAAAAAGACCGTTTAATAGCTAAAAACATAATTTCCTCTAATGATTTTATTGAAGTTTATGTTAATTGCACAATTGATGAATGTGAAAAAAGAGATGTCAAGGGGTTATATAAAAAAGCTAGGAATGGCGAAATAACTGATTTCACGGGAATTTCAAGCCCTTATGAAGCTCCAAAGAGTGCAGATATTGAAATTGATACTGAGCTGAATGATGTAAGCTCCTCGGTAACATTAATATTTAATTATCTCATTAATAAGAAATGTCTAAATATAGATTAGAACATCTTGAAGAATTAGAATCCGAATCTATTTATACAATTCGGGAAGCTTTTGCCCAATTTGAGAATCCATGTATTCTCTTTTCTGGAGGAAAAGATTCTATTGTCCTAACCCATTTAGCGGCAAGAGCATTTTCACCTTCGAACATTCCTTTTCCCCTTGTTCATATTGATACAGGTCATAATTTTGAAGAGACGATTAAATTCAGAGATAATTTGGTTAAGGAATTCAAAGCTTCATTAGTTGTAGGCTCGGTGCAAAAAGCAATTGATGAAGGTATAGCTAGTGATGAGAAAGGTGCCAATGCCAGCCGAAATAATGCTCAAATTCCAACATTATTGTCTACGATTGAAGAATATAAATTTGATGCTGCCATGGGGGGAGCTAGACGAGACGAAGAAAAAGCTCGAGCGAAAGAACGTTTCTTTTCTCATCGTGATGAATTTGGCCAATGGGACCCTAAAAATCAAAGACCAGAATTATGGAACCTATTTAATGGTAAAAAACAATATGGAGAACATTTTAGGGTATTCCCAATAAGTAATTGGACAGAAATGGATATCTGGCAGTATATTAAAAAGCAAAACATTGAATTGCCTTCTTTATACTTTGCCCATGAAAGAAAAGTAGTAAGACGAGGCAATACAATTCTTGCCCACTCCCCTTTCTTGAAACTAAAAGAACATGAAAATATTACAACAGAATGTATTAGATTCCGAACCATAGGGGATTTGACCATTACTGGAGCTGTTGAGTCAAATGCACAAACCGTTGACGATATTATACTTGAGGTGGCTGCAGCTAGAGAAACAGAAAGAGGAAACCGAGCTGACGATCAGAGATCTGAAGCAGCAATGGAAGAACGGAAAAGAGAAGGTTATTTTTAATGGAAGGAGAAATTTTAAGATTTACAACTGCAGGAAGTGTCGATGATGGTAAAAGCACCTTAATCGGAAGACTACTTTATGATTCTAAAAGTATTTTCCAGGACCAACTGAAAGCAATAGAGGCTACAAGTAAAAAGAAAGGCTTAGAAGAAATAGACTTTTCCCTATTGACAGATGGATTGAAAGATGAAAGAGAGCAAGGGATCACAATTGATGTAGCATATCGATATTTCACTACCCCAAAACGTAAATTTATCATTGCTGATACCCCTGGACATATACAGTATACCCGCAATATGGTAACAGGCGCTTCAACGGCAAATGCGGCTCTCATATTAATAGATGTGAGACATGGGGTAATCGAGCAAACTAAACGCCACAGTTATCTAGCTTCTCTTTTACAAATACCACATGTTATTGTGTGTATAAATAAAATGGACCTTATAGATTATAATGAAGAACGGTATTTAGAAATAATTTCAGAATATCAAGACTTTGCAGCCAAATTGGATGTGCAAGATTTTAATTTCATTCCAATATCTGCACTGCATGGGGACAACGTAGTAAACCGTTCCAATAAGATGCCTTGGTATGAAGGTCCTACCCTACTATATTCACTTGAAAATATTCAAGTCGCAAATGATATCAATCATCTTGATTTTAGGTTCCCTATTCAAACCGTTATAAGGCCTCAAACAAAGGAACGACATGATTTTCGTGGATACGCTGGTAAAATTGCTAGTGGTATTATTAGAGAGAACGATGAAATTACAGCATTACCATCCGGTCTAAATGCCACGGTGAAAAACATTCATGGTCCCAATGGTATTCTTTCAGAAGCCTTCGCACCGCAATCTGTGGTGATTGAATTAAATGAAGACATAGATATCAGTCGTGGTGATATGATTACAAAATCAAATAATCAGCCGAATCAGAACCAAGAAATTGATGCTATGGTCTGCTGGATGGATAACAAACCACTTAATTTGAATAATAAATTCATTATAAAACATACAACGCGTGAGTGCAGAGCAATTCTAAAAGAAATAGTGTATAAGCTTGATCTAAATTCACTAAAAAGAATAAAAGACTCAACGAATCTAGAAATGAATGATATAGCACGAATAAAATTAAAAACCACGGCACCATTATTATTTGATTCTTATCGGAAAAACCGAGCAAGTGGTTCATTTATTTTAATAGATGAAACCAATTTTAACACGGTTGCGGCCGGGATGATAAACAATTAATTCAGGGATAGTTTATTATTCTAAGGAAAATATTTCTTCAAGAATGGTGCAATTTCAATTAAAAAACTCAAATTATTTTTTAACTCTTTTTTAAAGAATAATAAAACGAACAGAATAACCGAAACGAGTATTCCTACCTTTAAAAACAAGTTAACAACAAAAGAAAAATGAAATTCAATAAAATAGGGAAGGGAAATCAAAGTAGACATTAAGAATAAACAAGATAATAAAAATCGATAATTGTAGACATCTCTATATTCTGATTCTTTTGTGCTATAATAAAGGAAACATAAGGTCTGTAATGAAAAAGCAATGATTCTAGAAGCTACAGCGCCAGTTATTCCGTAAACTGGGATTAAATAATAACAAGCACCAATTTCCGCAATAATACCGACTACAGTAGCAACGAACAAAAACTTATGATAATTTCCAAAATAAAGAGTCTTTATATTAAATAGTTGACCTAGAAAGATAATATAAAAGCTTATCACTGCAAAGGGAACAAACTTATATGCCTGAACAAATTCAGGATTACTTGATAATAAAATCAATACTTCCTGTGAAAAGAGACTAATCAAGAAGCCCATCACGCCTGTTAAAAGAAGAATGAAGTTAAAAACACGCCTAATATCTGAAATATTTGATTTAATATTTTCATATACCCATGGACTGAGAGCGCTAATTACTGCTTCTTTAAATGAAGAAAAAATAGCTGCAAATGTTAAGGCTAAATAATAAATGCCAGAATCTGAAGATCCGTTGTTTGCATTAAGAAATAACTTATCAATGGATTCAAAAACAACATTCAAAAATATAAAAGGCAGTAAAGGAGCAGAATATTGAACCATACCTTTCCATACTGTTGATTTAAATCGAAAAGTATATTTTGAATAAAATACAAATATCAAAATTACCGAAAATAGAAATGTATTACATAATACACCTAAGAACAAACCTAAAACATCATAGCCAAGACCAACTACAAATAATAAATTGAAAAGGATGTTTAAAGAAAAAAAAGACATGTCTAAAATAAATGCCTTTTTCCCTTCATGAACGGCCTTAAAATAAAATCTTGCAGTATCTACTAATGAATTTAACGGAAGCGTTATAAGCGCAATAAATACATAAGGGTAAAATGGAATATCTTTTAGTACTGGACCTAAAAAAAAAGGACCTATTGAAATAAACAGAAGAATAAAGAAAAGTTGACCACAAAAATTTGAAATGAGAGTAGTATAAATAATTGTATTATGGTCACTCTCCTCAAAATCATTATTATAATAAATAAACCTTGTCAATGACCTATTGAGACCCAACCCTCCCAAAAGTCCAACTACCATAACTATACTTTGTACAACTGAGAAAGTACCATAATCTGATTTTGTCAGGTAAAGTGAAAATATAGGAAAGAAAATTAAAGATGATGCCCTCAAAAGAATTGTTGACAACGTATAATAAGTGGTATTAGAGATTACCTTTTTAAAATTGGTCATTTATTAGTTGATTTTAAAACTCTGATCATAAAACACCCTAAATGATTTTTCAACTATAGGCAGATATAAAACACTCTTAGAATCATCTTTTAAAATTCAAAACTTAAGAATCGAACAAAAAAAAATTATTTTTGCAAGTTAAATGATTTTATTCAAAAATAGTTCATTTTTGCAAATGTTTAATTAATAGCTTTAAGAATCGATTTTTTATTTATTTTGATGATAATTCTTCTTTAATCGAAGTAAAAAAAATACACAAATATGAACTCAACTGTTAAAGTATTCATTAGAAAAGTCTTTCGATATTTTTTTCTTATAAAATACTTTGTCTTACGAAATAGAATTAACAGAGCTTCAAACGGTTCTCCACTAAAAAAAGGAATATCAGCTGTTATTTCAATGAAGGATGAAGAATATACGATTGAAGCTTGTATTCGAAGTTTACATGGTTTTGCTGATCAGATTATTTGTATTGACAATGGCTCAACAGATAAAACTGTAAAAATTGTTCAACATTTGATTAGAGAATTATCTCATGTCGAATTAGTTGAAATGCCAGGGGCACTGCTCGGAGATTGCAGAAATGAAGGTTTAAAAAGGACAAAGTACAACTGGCATCTTCGCTGGGATGCAGATATGATTGCACATACGGATGGACCAAATACCTTTGTTAAATTACGAGATAAAATCCTAAAGTCAGATATACCTAAGACATTGCAACTTCCTAGGATTAACCTGAACGGAGATTTCTATCATACCGTAAAAGGTAAAACAAGTGATGCAGGAGAACCAATTTTAATGAGATACACTAGAGATATAATCTACAAGGAATATGGTAAATTTGATACCATTAAGGTACCATTTTATTACAAACAGATACAGGAGGAAAAAAATTACTATATGCACTGCCAAGGACTAAAATCTGATGAAAATTTATTACATCGTTTTCACTATTTTGTATGGCGCCAATACTCTAATGAAAATACTGAATTCAAATTATCACAAAAAGATTTTTTCAATAAACGTAACCTTTATTATTTTGACACAACAGATACTAAAAGAGTAAATTATAGATATCAAAGACAAAATGTTCAAATTTTTGAAAAATATGAGATTGAAGATTTTATTGACTACCCAAAAGAAATAAAGAAATTAATGAATAAGAATGATCGGTTTAAAATCATTTACAAGGATTTAAAACCTTTTTATCGAATGGATTCACATCATAAATTAATGAGTAATTTTGAACCAGATTCAGAAGATATGAATTGGAGTGTTGAAAAATTCTTTGATAAAATTAATAAGGAAACAATCAAACAATACATCAATTAGATATATTTGAAATAAGGTGTTACTCAACATAAATTGTTGCACCAAAATTAAATAAAAAATGAAAAAAGCATTAGTCTTAGGGGCAGGAGGATTTATAGGAAGTCATATGGTTAAACGACTTAAACAAGAAAATTTTTGGGTTAGAGGTGTTGATTTGAAATATCCAGAATATGCAGAAACTGCTGCTGATGATTTTGTTCAAGGAGATCTTAGAGACCCACTATTGGTCAAACAAATCATGAGTGATAATCATTGGGATGAAGTCTACCAATTTGCAGCAGATATGGGAGGTGCAGGATTTGTATTTACGGGAGAAAATGATGCTGATATCATGCACAACTCTGCTTTGGTAAATTTAAATATTGCTCATCAAGCTGCAAAAGATAAAAATACAGACAAGATTTTCTATTCTTCATCAGCATGTATGTATCCTGAGCACAATCAACTTGATCCTAACAATCCAAATTGCACCGAGGAATCAGCTTATCCGGCAGACCCCGATTCAGAATACGGATGGGAAAAGTTATTTAGTGAAAGGGTATTTTTAGCATTTATGCGAAATTATGGAATAACAGTGCGTGTAGCACGTTACCATAATATTTTTGGACCTGAAGGTACTTGGGATGGGGGTAGAGAAAAAGCGCCAGCGGCCATGTGCAGAAAAGCATCACTTGCAAAAGATGGAGATGCTATTGAAGTGTGGGGCCCTGGAACACAAACGCGATCTTTCTTATTTATCGACGAATGCATTGAGGCGACGATAAGATTTATGAGAGGAGACTTTATCGGCCCTGTCAACATAGGATCAGAAGAAATGATTGCAATGAATGATTTTGCAAGGATGGCTATTGAGGTTTCAGGAAAGGACCTTGACGTTTATAATATTCAAGGCGAAGATTTTGAGAAAAAATATGGACACAAATGTCCCATCGGTGTTAATGGTAGAAACAGTGATAATTCACTTTATTATGAAGAAATTGGTTGGAAAGTTTCAGAACCACTCATTGAGGGAATGAGAAAAACATTCGACTGGATAAACAAACAAGTCCAAAACAAATAAGTGCTTTCGATTTGAGAGAAAGATTCTTACATTTTCTTTTCCGGGCAATTCTATTTCAATATTGGATCATTGCATATCTTTTAATTTTATTTTCATTTTTACTAAATAGAAGAAAGAAAAAATATATGATTGGTTTCTTCCCCTATTCACAGCGTGGAGGAGACGGATACCAAAGACGAGTAGTTGAATACCTCAAGTACTTAGATGAAGACAAGATATCATATAAAGTTTTCGATGTTTGCTATGAAGATGATTTTAGAAATGCTGAAAAAAGAAGTTCTACTCATTTATATTTTTTTTTACTTAAAAATTATCACAAAAGAATTTGGCAAACAATTGAAATCAATCGTTGTGAAAAAGCCTTTGTCCAGAGAGGAATGGTACCCTACTATTACTTAAGAAGAGATGTATTATTAGAAAAACTAGCATCAAAATTATGCCCTTTTGTTGTTTATGATTATTGGGATGCTGTTTGGGTTGGAAACCTGAATTACACCATTCGTACTTCAAAAATTGCAACCAAAATTACGGTTGTTCATTCGTATCTACAAAATAAATTTAAGCCATGGAATAGCGAAACTCATATATTTCCAATAGCGATTAACTTAGATCATTATCATCAAAAAGAAAATTTCAATTTGAACGAGTCAAACACACTTTGTCTCGTTTATACAGGTCAAGCAAAACATGCTTCCGATATGATTAACATTATTGAAGAAAAGATAGATTTCAAAAAATTAAGCTTTAAAATAAAATTGAAATTAATATGTCGAGAAAAATTTTCTTCCAATTTTTTTGAAGTTATAAATATGCCGTTTGACCTTAATAAAATGAGTGAACGGATTTGTGCTGCTGATGTAGGTATATACGCTGTGGAGGATAACGAGTATAATCATGGTAAATTAGCTATGAAGTCATTGGAGTATTCTGCCTGTCAATTGCCTCAGCTCTCAACACCAATTGGATTAAGTCCTGCCCTAGAGCCCTCAGTTGATTACGTTCCATTAATGCCTGACCAAAATTGGAATGAAATTTTTGAGGAGATTTATACCAACAATGAAAAAAGAAAAAATTTAGGAGAAAATTCATTCAATAAGATTAAGAAAAATCATTCTGTAGAATCCTCTTACGCTGTGTTTAAAGAGATAATGGAATTATAATTAATAAATTAAATAACCCCAAATATGAATATTGATTTAAAAAACAAAAATGTTTTAGTGACAGGAGGTGCGGGATTTGTCGGCTCTAACATCGTAGGCATTCTATTAAATAAAGGTGCGAAAGTAACCGTCTTGGACAATCTATTTACTGGGAGCAAAGATCTTCTTCCTGATCACAAAAACCTTACTTTTATTGAAGGTGATGTATGCGATGACAGTTTAATTGAAAAGCTTGTACAAGAGTTTAAACTAATCATTCATGCTGCTGCTAAAAACATTATTATCTCTACCAAAAACCCGTATGAAGACTACGAAACAAATATAGGCGGTACTCTAAAATGGTTGATTGCCTGCAAGAAATACGGAGTAGAAAAATTTGTTTACACTGGATCCGCCTCTGTATACGGAAATCCCAGCGTGATTCCGATACCTGAATCTTCGGCAATTTACACCCTCTCCCCTTACGCAGTCTCTAAACTTGCTGGTGAAAATTATTGTATTTCTTTTTACGAATCATATAACCTACCTACAACAATAGTTAGGTATTCCAATGTTTACGGAGTAAATCAAGACCCTAATAACCCATACTGTGGAGTCGTTTCAAAGTTTTTCGAAAAAGCACTAAATAATGAACCCATATTAATTCATGGTGACGGTGAACAAACGAGAGATTTCACATATGTTAATGATACTGCCCTAGCGACGGTTGAAGCTCTAACCAATTCCAAATCAATCGGAAATATATTTAATACAGGTTCAGGGTATGAAGTTTCCATTAATACCCTTGCAGAGAAAATTATAAAATTATCAGGTTCAAAGTCAACAATTCAGCACATTGATAAAAGAGACATTGACAATATTAGAAGACGTGCTGTAAATATAGAACACATTCGCCGTGTTTTAAGATGGAGTCCATCATATACTCTTGACAAAGGACTTGAGGCAACCCTTAATTGGATTAAATCCAAATAATTGTCCAATATCCTCATATTAATGACTTGCCCTTTGACTAATCAAGGGAGAATGTTAAATTTCATTGAGTCTCTATCCAAAGAGAACCAGCTGCATGTTTTTAGCATTGCTGACGGTAATGATAAACAAATTACAAATAATAATATTTTCTATTACGATTATGAAGTAAAATCAGGATTTCGAAATAAACTCATCAAGCATACTTTTTTCTGGAGATTACATCGGGATTTATTTAAAATCGTAAATAATAAACTTAAAGAATCTGACATCCACCTAATTATTTGTCACGATCTTCCTACACTAAATCCGGCAATTGAATTAAAAAAACAATATGACTCTAAACTTCTTTATGATTCACTAGAAATCTATACGGAAACAATAAACCAGTTTTTTCCATCCGTATCTGGTCTCAAAAAAATCATCGCAAAACTATTGGTGAAATTCATGCGATTCTTTGGAGCTCGGAGGGAAAAAATAATGATGAAGTCTTGTGATAAAATAAGCACTGTTAATGAATCATTAGCAAAATATTTTGAGAAAAAATATAGTCAAAATGACATTCAGGTCATCATGAATTGTCCAAAATATATAGAATCCACATCAAGTTCAATTGACTTTCGGAAAAAGTTTAAAATCTCACCTAATTCCAAAATTTTCATCTACCAAGGCACCTTTAATGAAGGCAGGGGCTTAGAACTTCTATTAAAATCATTTTACAAAGTAGTTCAAGCCAACGAAAATATCAAACTGATCCTTCTTGGAAGTGGCGTATTGAAAAATCAGCTTATACAAACCGTTAATAATTTAGATTTGACGGACACAATATTTTTTCACGATCCTGTTCCGTATGCAAATTTAATTGAACATACCATTGGTGCTGATTTTGGAATCAATTTATTGGAGCCCTTTAATCTAAGTAAAAAGTTCGCATCTCCCAATAAGCTTTTCGAATATATGCAGGCAGAGATTCCTGTTTTGTGTTCTTATTCTCCGGAAAATGATTTGGTTTTTCAAAATTACTCAATAGGAGAACAATGTGACATCGATACTGAAAGTATCAAAGACGCAATACTAAAACTCTCTCAAAAATCAGTAGCAGAAATTGAATTACATAAGAAGATGTCACAAAAGGCTAAATCCAAATATTGTTGGGAAAATCAAGAAGAATTATTAATACAGAATATCGAATATTTAACTATGAACGAAAAATAATCTGATTTTTACCACTAACATTCCAATAATCGATAAAAATAGTTTCGCGGTCCTTATTATAATTTAATATCTCATCAATATTTTGATAAAAAGCGGTGTGATTTAAGGCAATGAATATAATCTCGCAATTTTCTATAACTTCCTTAAATTCATAATTTTTATATGTATCATCCAACATTTGATTTGGAATATTAGGCTCATGAACATAGATATTCTTTGGAACTTCTCTTTCAATATACCTGACCAACTTTGGAACGAGACTGTCTCTTGTATCGTCAGTGTCCTTTTTAAAGGAGTAACCTAACACTCCTATATTTCTATTTGTAAATGACCTATGTTCTAGTGCTTTTTCAACAAGAAATTTTGGTATAAATTCATTAATCTTCCAAGCATTTAACAGCAGGTCACTATATGAATTTGTCTCATTAATCATTCCAAAGTCCTTTCTTAGACAACTCCCAGCTGTTAAGCCAGGAAGTGGAATGTTGGACCTTGGATAATCAGTATTTGCCATTTTTATAATATCATAAATACTCACGTCATAATCTTCTGCTATTATCGCAAATTGATTACTTATTGAAAAATTAATATACCGATAAGTATTATTAAACAATTTCACCAATTCCGCGCTTACGAAATCAGTATGAAAAATTTGAGGGGTTAGGTTCGAAAATAAGTCTTCTGACCTCTTTGCGCTTTCATTATCCTCAGATCCGACGATTTGAGGCAAACTTTCTAATTCAACACGAGCCTTTCCTTCTGCAATTCTCTCAGGACAAAAACTTAAATAAATATCTTTTCCAATTACAAAATTGGTATTGTTCTCTATAAACAAATGAACAAATTTTGAGGTTTTAGGAGCAACAGTACTTCTCAAAATTATATTTTGACCTTTGACTAAATGTTTTATAATTACGCTTAGAACTTGTTTTAACTGAGACAGGTCCGTTTCTATATGAGCCAGAAGTGGAGTCCCGACTGTGATAATAACATTTTCAACGTCTTTAAGGTGAGTGAAATCAGAAGAAGAAAACAAATTGTTATTCTTTAAAATCTCATCATAACCAGGCTCATGAAAAGGCATGACTTTATTTTTTACTGAAGTATTAAGTTCTTCATTGATGTCAAAACCTATTACGCTTACACCCTTATTTATAAAGCTCAATGCTAATGGTAAACCTACCCGACCTAAACCTACAATTCCTACTTGATATTTCATCCTTTTTTGAATCCTTTAAAAATATGCTCAAAAGTACGGTTTTATTAGCAATCTTATATAACTTCGCCCAATACAATAATATAAGATCTAACTATATCAATTTTGAAAAAAGTATTAATCTTAGCTTGGGACTTTCCTCCTTATCAGGCTATAGGAGCAGCAAGACCAAACAGTTGGTTCAAGAATTTCAAGAAGAATGGTCTATATCCTATTGTAGTGACGAGACATTGGGATGATGAATTGAATTTCAAAGATGCCTATATTCGATCAAGCAATATTCAAGAAACAATCATCAACGAAAATGAATTTGGGACAATTATTAAAACCCCTTATAAGTCCAATTTTAGAGACCGGATAATTATCAAATACGGATACAGTCGCTTTGTTATTATCCGCAAAATATTTTCGTTTATCACACATACATTTTCTTATCGGTTTAATTTTTTATCCGATAAGAGAAGAGTTTATCATGAAGCGTTAGATTATATCCGAAAAAATAATATTGATCTGATTTTGGCAACAGGTGAGCCATTCATTTTACATAAATTTGCTTTTAAATTATCCCAAAAAACAAAAACTCCTTACATACTTGACTATAGAGATGGGTGGACTACGAGAGATGATAATTTGAAATTGAAAGGACCTAAAAAATGGCTAAATGACTATTTTTTCAGATATTTTGAGAAAAAATATTTAAAAGATGCTTCATTTGTAATTACCTCTAATCCTTTTGAATTGCCAAAAATCAAAAACATAGCGCCACATACAAAAATGTTCAATGTTTACAATGGATACGTAGAATCGGAGGTTGGTCTTGGCGAAGGCATTGAGCAATTATCAGATTGCTTTAGAATAGGATATGCAGGTACCATATATCCATACAACAGAGTGGAGGACTTTCTGGAAGGATTAAAATTATTTATTTCTAAAAACCCTAAAGTAAACTTCAAACTGCGACTACTGGGGATCCAAAGTCAGCCAGGACAATTAAAAAGAATTGAAAACTATGACCCTATTCTTAAAAGTTTTATCGAATCTACACCGAGGCTGAAAAAAAAGGATTTGATTCAATGGTTTTGTAAATGCAATAGTCTCTTGATTTTTACAAATCCTGAAATACGCCTACTGCCATCAAAAATCTATGAATATTTACCATTAAAAAGAAAAATCATCGTTTCCATTAATGACGAGTCTGACTTAAAGGACATCATGGAAATGACCAATGCAGGTTATAATTGCAATAATGCGGAAGAAATTGCCAGCTCAATTGAATCAATGTATAAAGAGTTTATTGAAACGGGCAAGGTAAAATCTGAAGTCAAAGATTTTGAGCAATTTTCTCGAGTAAATCAAGCTAAGAATCTTACAGGGATCATTAAATCAGAAATGAATTACAGATGAGCCTCTACTCTTTAGATTGAGAAATATTTAGCACTACCACTTTTTCAAAAAATGAATTTTCGTTTGTCGTTTATCATCAATTATAGTTGTATCAATAAACGACTTAATATACTTCGGAGTATATGAATTGGGAGTTTCTACTAGCCAGCATATATTGAAATATTCAAATGCCCTAAGAATTGAAGATTCTGAATAATCTTTTTTTACATTATTTTTTCGGCAATAAACGGAATAAGCATTTGTGCTTGCATCATAAGTTTCAACATCATTCATTAGTGGAATTGAAAATCCAGAAATATCAGGAAGCGGTGAAAAACGAGAATAATAAAGACCAGGATATACCATTCCTAAAACTTGATACTCTTGCATGCCTCTTAATTGTCGAGAGCTATTGAATTCACTTTTATAAAAAATAGCACCTGGTGTATCAAGCGCACCTCTTCTTTCAAAAACATTTTTTAATTCGTTCTTGAAATCTTTGGACAGGTAATCAGAATGAAATGAAACTTGAGTGGTATAAAAAGAATATAGAGCATAGCATGAAAAAACTAAAACGCCCATTAATTGAAGTTTATTTTTTCGATTCATGTAAATCTCAAAAATTTTCGAAATAAAATAAATTGGAAGAATAGTAAAAAAGACATAATAAAAAAACTGGTAAGCCTCATTCGTGGAGTAATTGAACAAAACATATGCACAAAATCCAGAGAAAAGGATTATTAAAAGTATTTTTAAAGAGATAAATTCTTTGGCAGGTCTTATTATTTTTCTATTCAACCAAATAAATAAAATAAATGGAGCGGTAACCAATAGTGAATCGAATATTGTTTTTCCGACTATTTTGACAAGTAATTTTATATAGGATAGAGATAAAATGTTAGAGATATCCAATACATTTTTGGAATAATCGTCACCCACAGAATAATATATAAAAACTCCTACTGAAATAATCAAATAACTTAACGAAATCCGAAATAAAAAAATGGATTTTTGATCCTTGAATATAAATTCTCGAAATCGCTTTAAAAGACTTTCATGATTTATGTCTTTTAACTTTTGTAGCCCTTCAAATAAATAATTGAAATAAAGAAATACAAGCAGAAACATTCCCAAGGGAGAAGCCCCTGAATGCAGAAAGGGTAATAAGAGAAAAACAAATTCTGATTTTGTGTTTTTATTATGTTTCAGCAAGAAATAAAAAAGAAAAATAATAAGTATGAAGAAATACTTTGAAAATGTCCAAAAGGATTGTCTTCCCATATTAAATGTTGAATTTAATAGCTCAATTTCACTGAAATATGGAATACACAAAAATGTACCCATCATTAGAGATAATAAAACAAGGTGATCTCTAACTTTAAGTTTATTGTAAAATTGACAAATAAACATGTATAACATTGAAATACTTAGAATCGGAACATATAAAAAGACGATATAAAAATTATGAATGTTTGAGAGCTCAGAAATGAATGAAATCAACCATAAATCCGCATAATGGTATAAATGCCTCATCTGAGAAAACTCGCTGAAATTATTAAATATACCTGATCGATTTTCAACTCCAAAATGAGCCAATTCAAAGGAGTGATAACCGAAAAAAGCATGATCGTGCCCTATAATAAATTCATTACCACTATTGGCTACAAAAAAAATAATGTAACATGAAGAAACAAAAATCACTGGAATAAATACCTGATATATATTGTTGAAAAGAAAATGAATAGAAAAAAGTCGATAATTTTTAATCACTGACCAAATCGTATAAAATAAAATAACGAAAAACGGAATGCTATAAATGGTCTGAAAACTTGACTTTAGGCAGGCATAAGTTATTGTGAGGAATGTTAAACTTGTCAAAACTTGAACAAAAACGGATTGTCTAAAGTTTTCATTAGAAAAAAGAAACTGAACCAAAATAGCTCCAGACAATTTGAATATTAATAAGGATACTATTAAAGTAATAAAAACGCTGAGCCAAATGATCATCTACCTTATTCTTTTAAATTAAAAAATGATTTAATGGCATTCGTTATGTATACCTGATCATCAACACTTAGCTCAAAATAAAATGGCAAACGAATTAATCGTTTTTCAAATAAATCGCTATTCGGTAAATGATACTCATTATTATCTTTCAAATAATATTGACTCTTATGAAGACTCAAGTAATGAAAGACCGCATGAATATTCATATTTTTAAGAAACGCTATAAGCTCATCCCTTTGTGTGTTTGTTTTGCAAAGGAGATAAAACATATGTGCATTATTCGTGGCGTAATTTGGAATCTGAGGTAAATCTATAAACCCTTCACTTTCCAATGGCTTCAATTCAACCTGATAGTTCCTCCAAATAGACAATCTCTTTTTTTGAATCACATCGATTTTTTCCAATTGAGCATACAAGAATGCAGCAATAATATCACTTGGAAGAAAAGAACTTCCTATATCTACCCAGCCATATTTATCAACTTCGCCCTTAAAAAAAGCGGAGCGATTCGTTCCTTTTTCCCAAATAATTTCTGCGCGCTCAATAAATCTATCATCATTAATTACCAACATACCTCCTTCTCCTGCAATGATATTTTTAGTTTCATGAAAGGAAAAAGTTGCCATATGACCTAAAGATCCCAGAGGCTCTTTACTATTACCAAAAACATAATAACTGTCTATTCCTTGAGCCGCATCTTCAATAACAAACAAATTGTGCTTTTTAGCTATATCCATTATCTTATTCATATCACAAGCCACTCCAGCATAATGAACAGGCACAATTACTTTAGTTCTTTTAGTAATCAATGATTCTATCAAACCCTCATTCATTCCAGGATGATCTGAACGACTGTCACAAAATACAACCCTTGCTCCTCTGAGAATAAATGCATTGACAGTACTAACGAAGGTGTAGCTAGGAGCAATAATTTCATCTCCAGGTGATATATCACACAATATTGCAGCCATTTCTAGGGCGTCAGTACAAGATGTAGTCATTAAGCATTTTTTGAAACCATATTTCTCTTCAAATCTCCAGTGACATTTTTCCGTAAATAAACCATTACCGGAAATTTTCCCAGAGTGAACACTTTGAGCAATATAATCTAACTCATTGCCAATAATTATTGGCTTATTGAATGGGATTTTTTTGGCCATAAGTGATATATATATATTCGTGAAGATTCTTCAAAAGAATAATTATTATAAAAAGAAATTGCACCAGTATTTTTTAGTTGTGTTGATACCTTAAGTAATTTAACATTGCTTTTTCTAAGATAAATAAATAATTTATTCAACAAACTTTTACCTACTCCCAATCCTTGATGTTCGTCATCAACAGCTATTAAACCGATGGTCCCAATGTCATTTTCTATTTTGAACGAAACAAAACCAATTACTTTATCTTTTTGGTTAGGTAAGGTATAAACAAAAACTTTATCTGAATACTCTGGATTTATTGACTTTTTAATCCAAAGGCTATAAAGATCATAAAAGGAATTTGAAGGTAAGTTCTTATCAAGTTTAAATCTAGAATAAGTCCCACTCAAAAAAGCAAGGTTTTTTAAACTATTAAAATCATGTTTGTCAATATTGAATTCTGATATTTGTTCGTTTTTATCGGCGATAAACTGTTTTTTTAAATTATCAATCTCTAATTGAAAAGTTAACTTTACATCAACCAATTGATTGTCTAAATCATCAATCTTTGTAACACAAAAAACGTAAACTAAATCATATTTTATTAAATCATTATGTTCTGCTCGAAAATTTTTATTTACACCTTCTAACTTCCCCACCTCTAAATCAAATAAATGAGAATCAAAATGCAATTTACTAATCATTAATCCTGTCCTTTATAATATAAATAGGCCTATTTTTGACATATTCAAACGTTTTACCAACGTAAATTCCAACAATTCCCAAAGTAGCAATTATAATTCCTGAAAGCAACCATATAGAGATCATCAAACTTGCAAACCCACTAACACTAAAACCATACAGGTAGGCTTGTATAAAGTATATTAAAGCCACCATGAAAGAAATAAGTGATATGGTAAAGCCTAGAATAACCGAAATTCTTAAAGGTTTTTGCGAATTACTTATAATTACATCAAATGCCAGTTTAAACAGTTTGTAGAAATCATAATTACTATTGCCTTCCTTTCTTAAATTGTGTTGGACTGGAAGCCTTACTTTTTTAAAACCGACCCAATTTACCATGGTAGGAAAAAACCGGATTGGTTCCCGCATTGTGTTGATTGAATCAATTAAATTTCGACTATATATACCAAAATTAGCTACTGAATTATCCTGTTCCACTCCGGATAAAAACCTCAAAACTTTATAGAAAAAATATGAAAACAACTTCTTAAAAAACTTATCGTTCCGATGAATACGTTGAGCCAAAACTGCATCATATCCTTGTATTGCTTTTTCATAAAGCTTTGGAATTTCCTCTGGCACGTCTTGTAAATCACAATCCATTACCACAACCCAATCACCTTGAGAAATATCTAACCCAGCAGTAATTGCATAGTGCTGACCAAAATTTCGACTTAAATTGATGCCAACAACTTTTTTGTTTTTTAAACAAATCTCTTTAATACATTCCCAACTATTGTCTGGACTTTCATCATTAATCAAAATGATTTCATAATCGACTGCGAAAGATGATATTGCATTTTCAATTCTTAAAACGAGCTCATCTAGAACATTTGCAGCATTATACACAGGACTGATCACTGAAATCTTCATGGATTTAACTATTACTTAGGTGTCAATTATTATTCGTGAAAATAAACATAAATATGAGAAAAATAGAGAAATTAATATGCGAATTAATAATATATAAATTCAGCAACTGATATTTAAATATTTCGTTAATACTATGTAATTTAGATGTATCATACTTATGATTAAGTTAAAACATTTCTGGAGTCTAATGATTGTATTGTTTACAATCTACCAAGTTCATTCTCAGGAGTTGAGTCTAATTACGCCCAAAAACAACCTGGTAACATCAAATAATCACCCCTTACTCAAATGGAATTATAAAGACGGAGCAATTCAATATCAAGTAAGGATCTCCTTAGATTCGACGTTTTTAACAGGAAGCCAGCAGTACATTTCAAGTTCTGAAGAATTTCAATTTACAAATCCATTAGCATCTGGGAGGTGGTTTTGGCAGATTGAAACTTCTATAGGTGGCAATACATATTTTTCAAATATTGGTGTATTTACAATATTTACACCCCAAGATTTTGCAGGAATAAAATTATGGCTTGACGGAGATTCTGTTGGTGTTTCAAATGGACGAGTATATAAGTGGTTTGATAAAAGTGGCAATAATAATGATTGTGATATGAGTGCAGAGTCACTAAAACCTTTTTTTAATGATGAAGATTCGAATATTTATCATCCTGTTATTGAATTTAATGGTTCACAGTATTTACAAGGGAATACAATATCTTCAATTAACGATGCCTCTTTGAATGCATTTATCATTTCAAATGGTTATGAAACTGGAGGAATTCTTCAAGGTCTATTTTCAATTGGGAATTGGCTTCAAAAAATGGGTATCTACAGGAGACAATACACTCAGAGACTGACTTACACCAACGGTAATAACATCACAGATATACCTAATAGCGCACCAAATGACGGTTATGATTTCAACCTTTACGAGGTGGATAAAAAAATTGATACAACCGTAAACTTATACCTCAACAATATGTTAGGTTCAACATCTTCCAATGGAACAGCGGTTGGTTCATTCGCTAACGGAGATTACAGAATTGGTTATTCTAATTACCAAAAACTTAAAGGCAGTATTGCCGAAATCATTATTTACACAGGTGGTTTAACTGATGAAAACAGGGAGTTAATAGCATCTTATCTTATGGATAAATATGCGCCGCCTTTGAATCTAGGACAAGATTTAAAAATCGATTATGGGTTTTGTGACACTATTGTTGGAAGTAACATTAATGATTATGAATCCTACCTTTGGAGTACCGGAGATACGACCAAAATGATTCAAGTAAATCAGTCTGGATTATACTCCTTACAAGTCGTTGATCTCTTCGGTAGAATCTCAATTGACACCATTTTTATAGCTTATTTAGATAGTATTCCAAACCTCATAGATAAAATGGTTTGTTATAACAATACTTATAGCATAGAGGCTTTTGTTCCATCAGGAAACTACACGTTTAACGAGTGGAGCGATGGTAATTCTAATCCAATACGGCTTTTAAATCAGAATGAAATTATTTCATATTCTGTAAACGACACACTAGGGTGTACTGGCTTATCGAATGAAGCCATTGTAAACATCGATTCGTCACTAGAATATATTACTTTGGGAGAAGACACCTCCCTATGTGTAGGTAATAGCATCCAACTCGAACAATCATCATCTACAATAACAGATTATCTATGGAATACAGGGATTATTTTGGAAAATCAGGTTGTTGACACCTCTGGAATCTATATACTTGAAGTCGTTAATGAGAATGGATGCGAGAATTCTGACACCATTGAAGTCATTATTATAGGTGACGCTCCTGAACTCTCCTACTCCATTCCAACTGAAATCTGTCAAGGTAGTGAATTCAGCTTTTCAGAAAGTAGTACTGTACCTCCTGGTAATAATATATCTGATGTGATATGGAACTTTGGTGAATTGGATAGTATTTTTGTAAGTTCGGGTATAGAATCTTACGTTGATTCGGGAGTTTATAATGGTTTTCTTGAAGTGTCTACTCTCGAAGGCTGTTCGAGTAAAGAAAATTTCAGTATTACTGTTTATCCTAAGCCTATAATTAGCTTTGAGACTGAAAATTACTGCCCATATGAAGCAATCAGCTTTTCTGCCTCAAATGACTTTGATGTACCTCTTTTCTTTTACAATTGGGAATTTGGACAAAACTCATCCTCTAGTTCAGATGTGAGTCCCAATTATACTTATGGAATAAGCGGAAACTATGATGTCCAACTAATAGTGATTGACACAAATAATTGTATTGATACCGTTAATCAAAATGTGTACATTCAACCTGCACCTGTTGCTGATATCGCCATTGTAAACCCATGCGAGCTTTCAGCACTTGAAATCACGGACAACAGCAGCATCTCGGATACCTTCTCTATCGTAACGTATTCCTGGGATTATGGGGACAATACAACAGCTGTTAATCCTACTGAAGAAAAATTTTATGAAGAATATGGAGAATATACCGTTCAAATGGTTTTGACTGCCAACAATGGATGTGTAGATTCTATAGAACAAAACATTACAGTTCATCCTAACCCTATTTTAAATCATGAGATAGGCCCAGCTTGTATGAATACTTGGACCAGCTTATCCGATTTATCTGAAATCCCTCTTGGATCCTTATCAGAAACCAATTGGTTGATCAACCTTCAATATTCGGACAACGCAGAAAATACTGCGTTTAAGTTTCCGACCGAAGGTATTCAATTGGTTAATTTGCAGTCTACAAGTGACCAAGGCTGTATTGTAGATACAACTTTTGAAATTGATGTTCAAGCTGAAATATCTGCTGAATTTATGACCAACCCTGTTGATCTAACATCTGGAATACCTATCCAATTCATTAATGAAAGTATCGGCAGTGATTCATCATTTTGGAATTTTGGAGATGGAAATGGATTTCAATACAATCAAAATGAGATTAATGATATAACTTATGACAATTCACTTAACGGCTCCAGTATTGAGGTCTCTTTGATTATAACCAATAACCTAGGATGTAGGGATACCTCAAACTATTTATATGAAATTAAAGAAGCCTTTTTCGATTTGGCACTTCAAACTTTATTTGTTCAGGATATTGATGGATATTTGACCGTAGGCGTAGAATTAAAGAATTTAGGCTCAGTTGTAGTCGATAATGCAAGTTTATATCTTAAATCAGCTGAAAACGTCTCTATTTTGGAAAACTGGACAGGCTCAATATCACAAAACGAGTCTGAAATCTATATATTCAATGCTCACCCTCCCTCTTACACTTCTTCACAAGATGAAACAGAACGCTCAGTTTGTGTTGAAGGTATAGGTTTAAATTCTTTAGGATATACAGATATAGATATATCCAATAACAGAGTTTGCAAAAATATTGAAGGAACAGGACTCATACTTTTGCCTATTTATCCAAACCCAACTAAAGAAGACATTATAATATCAATACTGTTAACGGAAGCCTCACCATTGCGAATAGAATTGGTAGATCAAAGCGGAAGATTGATTTTCAATCAATATTATGCTGAGAAACTTGAAATGGGAATTCATAATATTCAACTGCCATTTTCAAGATTGCAAAAAGGCATATATCATGTTCGTGTATCGGATGAATCTAATACCCTACTTGAAAAAATCGTTAGATATTAAATCAAAAATCTAATTAAACTTTATCAATGAAAAAACTACAGCTCCTCACCTATTTCATATTGACATATACTTTGATAATTGGCCAAACCAAAACATCCACGTGTTATAAACGTGATCGCGGCAACAATTATAAAAGCAATACATTATCTGTAAATCAGATTGCAGAAACTGAAAAATACGACGTTACTTTCTACTATCTTAATTTGAATATGACCAATACGAATACGGAAATATCTGGAAAGGTAGCGATGTACGCAAAAGCGAATGAATCTCTTGATTCAGCCCTTTTTGAGTTGTTTTCAACTTTTAACATTACGGGTATTACAGTTAATGGACAACCAGTGAATTATAATAGAGTTAACTCTGCTATTAAAGTTCCTGTCAATGCACAAACTGATGAACTCTTTATTATTGAAACAACCTATGATGGTACACCACCAACTGCTGCCACAAACCCTTTAGGTGGTTCGGGAATGTCACAAGATGACTCACCAACTTGGGGAAATGAGGTGGTTTGGTCACTTTCAGAACCCTTTTCTGCATATGAATGGTTTCCTTGTAAACAAAGTCTTACCGATAAGGCAGATAGCAGCTATTTCTTTATAACGGTGCCATCAAATCTAAAAGCAGGTTCTAATGGTAGACTGAGTCAAATTACTGACTTTGGAAATGGCTACAGTCGGTATGAATGGAAAAACAGACATCCCATAGATTATTATTTGATTTCGGTATCAGTGGCAAGCTATGTTGAATACAATGTTTACGCCAATCCAGCTGGTGCTCCAAATCCCATACTAATTCAAAATTATATATATGATAACCCAGAAACCCTTCCTTATTTTCAGGATGATATAGACGAAACTGTGGATTTTATGGAATTGTTTTATGATTTATTTGGTCCTTATCCCTTTGAAGATGAAAAATATGGACATTGTATGGCTCCCTTTTCTGGAGGTATGGAGCATCAGACCATGACAACTCAAGGATTTTTTAACAAAGGGCTAACTGCTCACGAACTCGGACATCAATGGTGGGGAGATCATGTCACCTGTGCTTCCTGGTGTGACATATGGATTAATGAAGGGTTTGCATCATACAGTGAATACCTTATGCTTGAAAATTTATATCCCAATGAAAAAGATGACCATATGGAGGACGTTCACAACAACGTGATGAATCAGAACGGAGGCAGCGTCTGGGTGCTGGATAGCCTAAATGAAAATAGAATATTCAATGGAAGACTTACATATGATAAGGGCGCAGCGATTATTCATTCCATGCGATATATGATAGATAACGATCCCCTGTTTTTCCAAATTTTAAAAGATTTTCAAACGACATACGCCGATGGCTCAGCATATGGTATAGATTTTAAAAATGCACTTGAATCAGCTTCTGGTATCGATTTCACATCCTTTTTTGAGCAATGGTATTTCGGCGAGGGCTTTCCCACCTACTCGATTCAATGGGAGCAAAACGAATCCGATTTATTGCTTCAAGTTAATCACGACGCTTCAAAACCTAATGTGACACCCACATTTACAAATGATGTAGATATAAAATTCCAACGTATTGGATTACCTGATACAACAATACGATTTTCTATCACAAGCAACAATGAAGTATTTAACATCAATGATATCGGCACAATTAATGGAAATATAAGCGTAGATCCAGAAAACTGGATTATTAATGAAGTTGGTTCTATTTCAGGTAGCAATATTACAGAGGTACAAAATGTAGAAGATCATATCCAACAAATATATTTCAGTCCAAATCCTTCAAATGGTGTATTTATGATTGAACATTTAAGTTCTCCTGCGAATTTAATCATTCGAGATATGAATGGTAAGATCATAAAAAAGCAATCTATAGCACCCAAAGAATTTATTAACATTAAAGATTTAGGAAAAGGTACTTATTTAATTGAAATACAATTAGATAAATCCTATAAAATACTAAGACTTATCACCTACTGATATATCTAAACCCGTAAAGCGCCTTCTTTCATAGAAAAAGGAGAAATGAGAATTTTCTTAACGCCAAGCTGTTGAATCACCCAACGTGTTTTTACTGCAGCAAAAGGAGCCATTTTCTTGCGTATAGGAATTATAAAATTGTTTTGATTTCTTTGTTCCTGTGTTGAATATATCAATTCGTTCAATGACTCTAAAAATGGTTTAAGCTCGAGCTCCACTGTAGTTGATGTTTTCGGAAAAGACTTATGATAAATAAGCTCATAAAAGGTCTCAAAAGTTCCAGAAGATCCCAACAACACATTGACCTTTTGTTCTGAAAAGAATGTCTTAGACTCTTTCTCAATAAATTCCTCGATGTTTTTTACATCCTGATTAGTGAAGGGATCTGAACATGAAAATGTTTGATACAAGCGAGAAACTCCTATCTTCAAGGACACCAGGCTCTGGATGCCGCTTTTATTAGCCCTTATAAATTCCGTACTTCCGCCACCTATATCCATAATCATTGAGCTAGAATCAAATTGATGGCACATAGAAACCCCTTGATAGATATATTCAGCTTCCTGCTTACCATCTATAATTTGAATATCTCTTTTAATTTCTTTCTTGACTAAGCTTAAAAATGCATCTGAGTTCTTAGCCTCTCTAACGGCAGCTGTCCCTATGAGTTTCACATCTAAAACTTCATATTTCTGAATGATTTCCTCAAATTCAACCAATGCACTAAGAGCACGATTCATTGCTTCCTTTGTAATTATTCCTTGCGTAATCCCCCCCATACCTAATGCAACTCCTCGCTTGGTGGAATAAACAACAGTAATACTATCAGAAGAATAATTTGCAATTAATAAGTTAAATGTATTTGTTCCAAGATCAATAATGCCCTTTCTCATTATTCAGCTTTAAACCAGTTAAATATTTTTCTAAAAGAAAGAGTATGACCATATTCTAATATTCCTCCTCTGAAAATTCGGCTTGCAATATATAGCATAAATAATGTGGATAAAAAGAGAATCAACAGTGAAACCACCAATAGATAACCCGAACCAATAGGATATCCCTGGCAAACCTTAACCATCAAAACCACCGGAGACGTAAAGGGAACAAATTGACAAATATTTGAAAAATCGGATTCCGGATAGATAACGGAAAAATAGCCTGCATAAAGTGAAAAAAGAAGCAAGGCTATAATAGGTATAGAAAATTGCTGACCGTCACTCTCAGAACCTGTTCCTGCAGCAATTAGACTGAAAAAAGCTCCATAAAAGAAATAGGCCATTATAAAAATGATAAAAAACACAGGTAAAATGACCAACAAATTAAGTCGTTCATAAATCAAATCAATCATTTCATTTTGATGTAAACCTCCAAACTGACCATATAAAATATCAGTTCCCTCGTTAAGCTGCATATTAATATACTCATCAGAGATAAAAAATTCAGTGAAAATATAATTTTGAAAAACCCACAATCCAGCACCTATGACTCCAAACCATATAAAAAGCTGAAAAATCGCAGAAAGAGCTATTCCAAGCATCTTTCCGATCATAAGGTGTCTTGGTTTTACAACCGATACCAGTACTTCTACAATTCTATTTGATTTTTCTCTTGTAACACCTCTCAGGATCGACATACCAAACATTAGAATAAACAAGAATATGATAAATCCAAAAAATAGTCCGGCCCAACCTTCCGTTTTGGACTCGATTCCCATTGGGTCATCAAGGTTTCGGAAATCCATATTTAAGGGTTGTTTTATTTCTCTGAATTTATCAACAGAAAGACTTGTAAATTCATGAACCAACACCTCCTCCATACGCCTCTCCATATTGAACTTAATCACGTTCTTTACATCCGATGATAAAAAGTCCCTGTAGAATACAAATACTTTTTTGTTATTCAAGACTTTCTCATTTATCTCAATCAGTACATCAAATCTTTGATAATCTTTTCCCAGCTTGAATTCATCTAATTCTAGATAGCCATCAACAAAGTAGTAATTGACACTAGCATTGTCCTTAGATGAAATAACTCCCTCCATAATATTACCCGGATCGGCAATCAATACAGTGAGCTCTTTTTTTCCCTGATCATTAGCCTTAACCAAAAAATAGGCAAGTGTCAAAACCAAGAATGGCCCAACAAATAGCATGAGTAGGAAAGATTTATTCAAAACCCTTTCCCTCAGCTCGCGCATTGCAATAATCCAGCTTTGCCTCATAGGTTTTGATTTACATTATTTACAAGGTCTAAAAATATCTCTTGCATATTAAGACTCTTTCTTGAAATAAATTCAATACTAACATGACCTTTTATGTTACTTATCAGATCATCTACAGACCTCACCCCCCTTTGTGCGATAATTGCCTCAAATAAGTCTTCTTTAACCTCTTCTTGATGAACTAATTCAAAGTCTGTCCATAAAGAATTTGCAAAGGCGATTTTAGTCCCTCTATATCTCACAATAAATTCCTTTGACTGATAATTCTGCTGCAAATCAGAAAAGGTTGAGTCGGCAAGTTTTACACCTTTGTCTAGAAGTAAAATATGCGAGCAGGTATCCTGAACACTTTGCATATTATGTGTACTCAGTAAAATTGTTTTCCCTTTGTTTTTCAGCTCAGTCAGCTCAGTCATAATCAGATCCACATTTATAGGATCAAATCCACTCATAGGTTCATCCATAATTATAAATTCGGGATCATGAACAAGCGCAGCGATAAATTGAACTTTTTGAGCCATACCTTTAGATAGAGAATCAATTTTTTGATGTTTCCAATTTGTTACTTCAAATTTATCCAACCAATAATTTATTTGTTTATTGCTATCCACGCGTGACATTCCACGAAGACGACAGAAAAATAATAACTGATCACCTACAGTCATCGACTTATACAAACCTCGCTCTTCCGGGAGATAACCCATTCGTTTTAAGTGAGCTTGATTTAATAAATCACCGTTGTATTTAAGATGCCCCGTATTCGGTCTTATCATTTGATTTATGATGCGAATAAGTGTTGTTTTCCCTGCACCATTAGGCCCCAATAAACCAGTTATTTCACCACTAGGAATGTGTGTAGAAACATTGTTCAAGGCAAGGTGACGTTGATAAGATTTTGAAACTTCACAAAGTTCAATCATAGCATGGTAATAATACAAAAAACTTAAATAGTTATTTCGTATCGTTCCAAGTTTCTTTCAACGATGACCATTTGAATATTTTTTTATAAATCAGAAACAGAACCGGAAATACAGCTAATGAGAATAGTAAATCAATCCAGCTCAGCTCTGGCGGTGCAGTATTTACATATAATGCATTTGTCTGAAAGACTTGCCAATCATTAGTAACAATCAGAGCCATAAAAATATTATTAGCAGCGTGATACCCTATAGAAAGCTCAAGGCCATTGTCATACAAAGTCAATAATCCTAAAAATACTCCAGAAGCGATATAATAGATAATAACATGATTTCCAATAGCTGCAATTTCTGGATTTCCAAGATGCATCATTCCAAACATAATCCCTGACAAAATCACAGCATGTTTATTTGAACCCATTTTCATCTTCAATCCCTGCATTAAGTATCCTCTGAAGACGAGCTCTTCAATTGTAGTCTGTATTGGAATGATAAGCAATGCAATAGTTACAAGAATCAAAAACTTTGTGAGATCAAAATTCAACTCATACGAATTACTATAAAAAATTTCAATAAAAGTAGTTAGGGAAAGTACGGCTATAATCAATGAGAAACTTATAAAAACTCTCTTCCAGTCAAAAGACTCTCTAGCTGTAAAGATTGACTTTATTGATCTCTTGTGGATGTATTTGATGGACAACAGGAAAGCAATGAAAACCAAAACGAAAGGAAACATGAGCCAAAAGAGCACCCTATTTTCTCCCAAAACGGAAATAAAAACATCCATTGATCCTTGTGCCCCATCAAGAACATTTGACTGAAGACTAAAATCAACAAATAAACCAAATGAACCAATTACATAAGCAAGAAAAATTAGGGCTATGGTTAATACATATGGCAGAACCCCATTTTCACCTGTTTTTCCTTGATCAATAAACCTCATCATGAAAACATATCACGCATTTTTGTAAAGAATCCTTTGTCCTTATTCTCAGGGTTTGGAATAAAGTTTTCCGAATCCTGCAGCTTTTCAATGATCTCTTTTTCCTTTTTTGTCAATTTGGTCGGCGTCCAAATATTAATATGGACAAACATATCTCCAGATCCATACCCTTGAACATTTGACAATCCCTTTCCTCTTAAGCGCAATACTTTCCCACTTTGGGTTCCGGGCTCCACCTTTATTTTTGCTTTTCCAGAAATAGTGGGAACCTCAACACTGGCACCTAATACGGCGTCCATAAAGCTGACAATAGCCTCGTAATGTACATTATCCCCATCTCTTTTTAATTCCGAGTGTTCAATCTCTTCGATAACTACCATAAGATCACCAGGAACTCCATTAAATGGACCAGCATTCCCTTTTCCTCTCACATTGAGCTGCATGCCTTCCTCAACTCCTGCGGGAATTTCTATTTCAATAACCTCTTCTTGTCTCTTCAAACCATTTTGATCGGCGTCCGCAGGTTTTTTATCAATCATTTTACCTGCTCCATGACAAACATTACAAGCAGATTGTGTTTGCATGGCACCAATAAAAGTTTGAGCCATCCTGGTAATTCTTCCTGTACCATTACAATTTGAACAACTCTTAAATGTTACGCCCTCTGCATTAACAAGCTTATTTACTTTGATTTTCTTCTTTACACCGTTGGCTATATCCTCAAGAGTAAGCTTCATTTTAACGCGAAGATTAGAGCCCTTAACTACACGAGAACCTCCCCTACTTCCACCAAAACTTCCACCAAAAGCACCTCCAAAAATATCACCAAACTGAGAAAAAATATCATCCATATTCATTCCGCCGCCGCCGCCGCCGCCGAAGCCTTGCCCCATACCAGCGTGACCAAATTGATCATAGCGTGATTTCTTTTCAGGAGTACTCAATACTTCATAAGCTTCTGCAGCTTCCTTAAATTTCTCCTCCGAAGAAGCATCTCCAGGATTCTTATCTGGGTGATGTTTAATTGCTAATTTCCTGTAGGCTTTCTTAATTTCTGATTCGGTGGCTCCTTTCGAAACACCCAAAACTTCATAATAATCTCTCTTTTGACTCATTTAACGCGGTTTATTGTCCGACGACTACTTTTGCATATCTCAATACCCTTTCATTCAATAGATATCCCTTTTCAACATCATCTATGATTTTACCTTTTAACTTTTTATCGTCTGTAGGCATATTGGCTACAGCCTCATGAACTTCAGGATCAAAAACCTCTCCTTTAGCTTCCATCGACTTTAAGCCCTTCGTTTGAAGAATTCCTTTGTATTTATTGTATATCAACGAAAAACCTTCCTTAATGGCAACGATATCTTCTGAACTTTCATTATTCGCAATAGCTCGTTCAAAGTCGTCTATTACAGGAATTAAATCCTTAAGAAGGTCAGCATTTGCATTGTTTATGATATCTAATCGTTCTTTATTCGTTCTTTTCCTGAAGTTTTCAAATTCAGCATAAAGCCTTAGAAACTTATTATTTAGCTCGTTGTATTTTTCTTCAGAGGATTCCTCTTTGGCCTCCTCTCCTTCTACTTGCTCTTTGGAATCTACAGCTTTTTCATGAACCTCAGATGCTTTTGCATCATGATTCTCTTTAGATTCTTTTCCTGTCTTCTTTTTTACTGCCATAAATACATTGTTTTTACGATATCTTAACTGACAAAGAACTTGCCACAATTGATTTTAAGACATGCTGTCATATATTTGTCTATTTTGTACGCAAAAGTGTCAGAATAAAGTTGAGATTCAAAATTAATTGCATTAAAAATCATTATGTTTTCAGAGGAGTTTGATAAAATAGTTGAATTTAGGAGAAGTAACAGGTCATACAACCCTGAAATAGAGGTGGCCGATGAGGTGATAGAAAAAAGCATCAAAAGAGCCATTTTAGCTCCGAATAGCAGTAACATGCAGCTGTGGGAATTTTACTGGATTAAGTCCCAAAATGAACTGGACAGACTAACTCCACTATGCCTAAATCAATCTGCCGCAAGAACAGCTAAACATATGGTGGTTTTTGTTACACGCAAAGACCTATGGAGATCAAGAGCCAAATGGAACTATGATAAAATCATGAATACAGTACAAGGAGAACCTGGAAAACTACAAAAGAGAGGGTTGGCCTACTACAAAAAGCTAATTCCTTTGGTATACATGAATGATCCCTTTTGTTTCTTATCGGCAGTAAGACGAACTATAAGTTTTTTTGGAGGTATAAGAAAGCCTTTTTACCGACTTGGTGGTAAAAGTGATCAACGAATCGTTGTACATAAATCTTGTGCACTAGCAGCTCAAAATTTTATGCTGTCTATTTCTGCCGAGGGCTATCATTCTTGCCCAATGGAGGGGTTCGATAAAAAACGCGTAAAAAAAATGCTTAACCTACCATATGGAGCCGAAATCAATATGATTGTTTCAGTGGGCAAAGGTACAGATAAAGGTGTGTGGGGACCCCGATACAGAGTCCCTTATGAAGAGGTCGTATTCAAAAGGTGAATTACTCGCCTTTCTTTTTTGAGCTGGTCTTTTTAGATTTCCCTTCTTTCTGATGTATGACATCTAATCCATCCTTTGAAGAATTCACATCGAGGGTTATTTTCTCTCCTTCTTTGAAATTTGATCTAATAATCTCTTCTGCCAATGGGTCCTCAATATACTTTTGAATGGCTCGCTTAAGAGGCCTTGCTCCAAATTTTTCATCGTATCCATTATCCACGATGAAATCTTTTGCTTTTGAAGTTAAAACAACATCAAAACCTAAGGATAAAATTCGCTCGTATAATTTCTTTAGCTCAATATCAATAATGAGATGTATTTCTTTTCTTCCCAAAGACTTAAACATAATCATATCATCAATCCTGTTTAAGAACTCTGGAGAAAATGCCTTTCTTAAAGCCTTTTGAATTATTGACTTCACATTATCATCTTTAGATTCTTGCTGGGCCTGTGTGCCAAATCCGACACCTGTACCGAAATCTGCCAGCTGACGTGCACCAATGTTTGACGTCATGATCAAAATCGTATTTTTAAAATCAATTTTACGACCTAATCCGTCAGTCATATGACCATCGTCTAAAACCTGTAAAAGCAAATTAAAGATATCAGGATGTGCCTTCTCTATCTCATCAAGTAATACAATCGCGTAAGGCTTTCTTCTTACCTTTTCTGTAAGCTGACCTCCCTCTTCATAACCAACGTATCCTGGAGGCGCTCCAACAAGTCTTGAAATAGAAAATTTCTCCATGTACTCCGACATGTCAATTCGAATCAACGCATCCTCTGTATCAAATAAGTTTTTAGCCAATATTTTCGCAAGCTGAGTTTTACCAACACCTGTTGGCCCTAGAAAGAAAAATGAACCAATAGGTTTATTTGGGTCTTTTAAACCTGCTCTGTTTCTCTGTATTGCTTTAACTACCTTTTCAATAGCTTCATCTTGACCAATAACATTCTTTCTAATTGAATCCCCCATTAGAACGAGCTTTCCAGTTTCAGATTGAGATACCTTAGTCACTGGGATTCCACACATCATTGAAACTACTTCTGCTACATTTTCTTCTGTGACCGTAATCTTATTTGTCTTAGACTCTTCCTCCCACCTCGTTTTTGCTTCCTCAAGCTGCTCAAGCAACTTCCGTTCACTATCTCTTAGCTCAGCCGCTTTTTCATACTGTTGAGAGCGAATTACTTCAGCTTTCTCATCCTTCAGCTCCTCTACCTTGTTTTCAATTTCAGTAATCTCTTTCGGGACGTTAATATTTGTAATATGAACTCTAGAACCTACCTCATCTAAGGCATCAATAGCTTTATCAGGCAAATGTCTATCTGTAATGTAACGCTCTGTAAGCTTGACGCAAGACAATATTGCTTCATCAGTGTAACGAACAGAATGATGGTCTTCATAACGTTCTTTTATATTCATTAAAATTTGAACTGTCTCCTCTTGATTCGTTGGTTCAATAATTACCTTTTGGAAACGTCGCTCTAATGCCCCATCTTTTTCTATATGTTGTCTATATTCATCTAAGGTTGTTGCTCCAATTGCTTGAAGCTCTCCTCTAGCCAATGCAGGCTTGAACATATTAGAGGCATCTAATGAACCACTGGCTCCTCCAGCTCCTATTATCGTATGGATTTCATCAATAAACAATATGATGTCCGGATTTTTTTCGATTTCCTGCATTACTGCTTTCATTCTCTCCTCAAATTGTCCCCGGTATTTTGTCCCTGCAACCAAAGATGCTAAATCCAATGAAATGATTCGTTTGTTAAATAAAACCCTTGACACCTTTCTTTCAACGATTCTCAACGCTAGACCTTCAGCAATTGCACTTTTACCAACTCCAGGCTCACCAATAAGTATAGGATTGTTCTTTTTTCTACGAGATAAAATCTGACTTACCCTCTCAATTTCTTTTTCTCTACCAACAATCGGATCTAATTTCCCAACTTCAGCCATTTTTGTTAAGTCTCTTCCAAAATTATCCAGCACAGGTGTTTTTGACTTAGGGTCTGCTGACTTTTTAGAAGACGACGATGAAAATGGTTCATCTTCTTCACTACTGCTTCCAGGAAATTCTGATTTAGGATCTTTTCTTTCCTCAATTAGAAGCTCGTATTCATCTCTCGCATTTTCGTACATAATTCCGTATTTATTCAATATTTTACATGCCGCACAATCTTCGTATCTCAAAATGGTTAACAAAAGATGTTCTGTCCCAATAATTGAACATTTAAATTGTTTAGCTTCAAGATAAGATTGTTTGATAATATTCTCTGTTTGCTTTAATAAAGGCAAATTGTTGTTTTCAATTTGCGCAACTGATGATTTACCAAGCAACACATCTATCTCTGTTTTAATTTGCTTCAAATCAAGCTGGAATTCCTGAATGATATTCACGGCGGTTCCTTCATTAAGCTTAATCAAGCCTAACAAGAGGTGTTCAGCACTCACAAATTCGTTTCTCAAACGAAATGCTTCCTGCCTACTATAAGACATTAAATCTTTTACCCTAGGTGAAAATTTAGCTTCCATTTTTTCAAAAGATTGAAGTATTGTACAAATATAATATGAAAATTTTGCCTTATGCTTGTATTTATCCACAATTTATCACCAAATATTGTTAGTAAAAACCTCATTTTAACCTTATTTATAGCACTGTAATTGATTATTTTTGATACTCTTTGAAAAGAGCAATAATTAAAAGTTAATTTTTAGATAGATAATATGGCTGAAGGAGAAAAAATAATTCAGATTAATATTGAGGATGAAATGAAATCTGCGTACATCGATTACTCGATGTCTGTGATTGTTTCAAGAGCACTTCCAGATGTAAGAGATGGTTTCAAGCCCGTACACAGAAGAGTTCTATATGGAATGCAAGATTTGGGCGTTTATTCCAATAAACCTTACAAGAAATCTGCAAGAATTGTGGGTGAAGTTCTGGGTAAATATCACCCACATGGTGATAGCTCGGTATACGACACAATGGTGAGAATGGCTCAAGCGTGGTCTTTAAGATACCCTCTTGTTGATGGACAAGGGAACTTTGGGTCAGTTGATGGCGATAGCCCTGCAGCCATGAGATATACTGAAGCAAGACTCAAAAAGATTTCTGAAGAAATGCTCAATGACCTTGATAAGGAAACTGTGGATTTCAGGCCTAATTTTGATGATAGCTTAAACGAACCATCTGTTCTACCGACAAAAATTCCAAATTTATTGGTAAACGGAGCTTCTGGTATTGCAGTTGGTATGGCGACCAACATGGCTCCTCACAATTTATCAGAGGTTATTGATGGATGTATAGCCCATATCGAAAACAAGGATATTGATGTCGAAGAGTTATTAAATTATGTAAAAGCACCAGACTTCCCTACAGGAGGTATCATTTATGGTTATGAAGGTGTAAGAGATGCTTTCCTGACAGGAAAAGGCCGTGTCGTAATGAGAGGACTTGCTGAAATTGAAGATGTAAATGGCAAAGAAACGATCATTGTAACGGAAATTCCTTATCAGGTAAACAAAGCTGATCTTATTCGAAAAACAGCGGACCTAGTTAATGATAAAAAGATTGAAGGGATATCCGATCTTAGAGATGAGTCTGATAGAAACGGAATGCGTATTGTTTTTGAAATCAAACGAGATGCTATTGCCAATGTAGTGTTAAATAAGTTATACAAATACACGGCACTACAAACCTCATTTTCAGTTAATAACATATGTCTAGTAAACGGGAGGCCCGAGCTTTTAAATCTGAAGAGCATGATCTCTAATTTTGTTGACTTTAGACATGAAGTTGTTGTTCGTCGAACCAAATACGAGCTTCGAAAAGCAGAAGAAAGAGCTCATATATTAGAAGGTTTAATTATCGCTTCAGACAATATAGATGAGGTCATAGAAATCATTAAAGCGTCATCTAGTCCAGATGAAGCTCGTGAAAAATTAGCAAGTAGGTTTGGATTGTCTGAAATTCAAACAAGGGCGATAGTTGATATGAGACTACGTCAGCTTACAGGTCTTGAACAAGATAAACTTAGAGCTGAATATGACGATTTAATGAAGATAATTGCTGACTTGAAAGACATACTCGACAAGGAAGAGCGGAGAATGAAGATTATTAAAGATGAGCTTATCGAGGTAAAAGAAAAGTATGGAGACGAAAGAAGATCTATTATAGAATATAGTGCTAGCGAGATGAGAATTGAGGATCTTATTGCTGATGAAGAAGTGGTTGTAACCATATCTCATGCCGGTTATATAAAACGTACCAATTTAGCAGAATATAAAGTTCAGCATAGAGGAGGAATGGGATCTAAAGGCTCAACAACTCGGGATAAAGATTTCTTAGAACACCTTTTCATCGCTACAAATCACAACTACCTCTTAATATTTACTGAAAAAGGAAGATGCTTCTGGATGCGTGTATTTGAAATACCAGAAGGTAATAAAATAGCGAAAGGAAGGGCCATTCAAAATTTAATAAACATACCACAAGATGATAAAGTAAAAGCATATGTGAAGGTTCAAGACATCACTGACGCAGATTACATCAATAGTAATTTTATTGTAATGTGTACCAAATCTGGTGTCATTAAGAAAACCTCTTTAGAGGCATACTCAAGACCAAGAACAAATGGCATCAATGCAATTACCATTAGAGAAAATGACGAACTACTTGAAGCTAAATTAACAAATGGCAGTAATGAAATCGTACTCGCATCAAGCTCAGGTAGAGCAATAAGGTTTAATGAGCAGACCGTGAGACCAATGGGTCGAAATGCTTCTGGAGTTCGAGGTATTAAAATCGATGACAGTACTGAAGAGGTGATTGGGATGATTTGTGTTGAAGATGTCTACACAACTATACTTGTTGTTTCAAAAAGAGGATACGGGAAACGCACCTACCTCAATGATCCTGAAGATCAAGAGCCTGTTTATAGAATCACAAATAGAGGAGGAAAAGGTGTAAAAACACTGAACATCACCAGTAAAACTGGAGATCTACTTTCTATTAAAAATGTTGTTGACGAGGACGATCTAATGATTATTACAAAAAGTGGTGTGACCATCCGAATGAATGTTGATAGTATAAGAACAATGGGTAGAGCAACACAAGGTGTTAGACTCATCAACTTAAAAGGAACCTCAGAAATCGCAGCAATCGCACGTGTGCCGAGAGGCGACGAAGATGAAGAAACTACTGATTCTGAGGAACTTGAAGGTAATAGTGAAAATAATGAAACTGATTCTGAGACCTAATCAATATATTTTGGCACAGGATTTGAAATACTGACTTCTATAATTTAAACAAATGAAAAAAATAAATTACACTTTAACTATCCTATGTGTTTTATTCATAGGATATGTATCGGCCCAAAAAACTAATATTACAGATGCGGCTGTGCTTATGAAGAAGTACAACCCCATGGGTGGTGAAAAATCAGTAAAATTGGTAAATGAGGCCAAAGAGTTTATCGATAAAGCCGCAGTTCATCCAGAAACCTCCGAAAGCATGAAAATGCATTACTACCGAGGAATGATTTATTTCGCCTTAGCTGAAATGGCAACAATGGAAGCCATGTCTGGAAAAACTCCTGATGAAGCATTAATGGAAAAATATACTGAAATATCAAAAGAAAGCTTTCTCAAAGTAGTGAACGACACTGACAAAAGAAAAGGTTATCAAGAGGACGCTAAAAGTTTTATAGATATACGGGTGAAACAATACTGGAATATTGGACTTGGAATGTACGAGTCAAAAAATTATGAAATGGCAATGATGGGCTTCATAGGTTCGTATGAAGTATCAAAATTCATTGGTGTGGATTACGAAGATGCCAAAATCAATGCAATGGCCATGTTCAATGTGGTTACCGATTCTCTACTAAATGCAGGTGAGTTTGAGAAAACTGAGGAATTAGCAAATTTAGCACAAGATGCTTTTGGAAAAGACATGTCAATATTAACCACCTTAATCAATGCTGCGCTTAAACAAGGAGACAAAGAAAAATCAGAGAATTATATCAACCAAGCATTGGAACTAGACCCAAATAATAAAGAGCTTTATTATATTTTAGGAACATCATATATTGAACTTAAGGAAAATGAAAAGGCTGAACAAAATCTTTTAAGGGCTATTGAAATAGATTCAGTATATGTAAATGCGCATTCTAATCTCGCTGCATTATATATGCAGTGGAGCCTTGACCTTGCAGATGAAGGTAAAGATCTTGACTACCGTGATCCAAGAGTTGAAGAATTGAACATTCGAAAAACTCAGCTATTGGTGAAAGCCATTCCAAGCCTCGAAATAATGGCCGTTGAATTTCCTGACAATAAATCTGTGATTAGAAACTTGGCTCAAGCATATAGGGCAAGTGGAAATGAAGAGAAATTTCAGGAGTGGTACGACAAGCTTAAAAATTAATTCAAATGTCCGAAAGGGCATTTTTTATTAAAACATTTTTTAGGACCTCTAACTTTCACTACTTTTGTCGTCGATGAATTTTTTGTATCCAAATATTCTTTGGTTTATTTCGCTGATTGCACTCCCCATAATTATTCATCTTTTTCATTTTCGAAGACATAAAAAGCTTTATTTCTCTTCTCTTAAATTTATAAAGACCCTCAAACAAGAAAAAAAGGCGGTCAAAAAATTAAAAGACTACCTCATTCTCTTATTGAGAATTTTGGCTATTGTTTTCTTAGTAGTGGCTTTTGCTCAGCCGTTTACTGGAAGCTTGGGAGGCTCTACAAGTGGTAGTAATAGATTGATATCGATTTACATTGATAATTCAAATTCTATGAGTGCAAAAGGAACTAATGGAGAACTTCTTTCTCAAGCGAAAACAAATGCAAAAGATATCATCTCTCAATTTCCAGCGAATCAAAAGTTTATAGTTTTATCCAATGAACTCAGCGGTATTCAACAAAGAGCATTAAATCAAAAAGATGCCCTATATGAAATTGATCAAATTAACTATACCCCTATCCAAAGGAATTTAAATACAATAATTAATTGGCAGCGTGAAATTTCAGAAAAGGAAAGGAAAAACAGTCACAAGCTAAATCAATTCAGCTATATATTGCTTAGTGACTTTCAACGAAATTTTTTCAAGGTCAATAATATTAAGAAAGACAACAAATCGCAATACAATATTATTCAGTTTACACCAGAAAAAAAATCCAATTGCTTTGTTGACTCTGTTTGGTTTGAATCGCCAATACATCGAATGAATGAGGAAAACGAGCTCTTTTTTCGAATTGCAAATAAGAGTAATACAGAAATAATCAATTTAGAGGTAGCTGTACAAACCGCAGGCTTCACTAAAGATCTTTTTGTTGATATACCTTCAGGTAAAACAATTACTAGTGCCATTCAGATTAAGAACAGCAAACAAGGACAAATCTTCGGAAAAATAGAAATTCGAGATCAAATGATGTATTGGGATGATGTTTTTTATTTCAGCTATAACATTGAGCCAGAAAATGAAATTTTACTCATAAATGGTAAGAACAACGAGAAATCTGTTTCTAAAGCTTTTGCAACAGAGGTCTCAATAAAAGTAGAAGAAGTTGATCAAAAATCAGTCAATCGAAATTTGTTTCAGGACAAAAACCTGGTTGTACTAAACGGTATAGATGATCTATCTTCTGGATTAATCTCGGATATTAACTCCTTTTCAAACATGGGAGGCTCTGTGTTTATAATTCCTGGTCGGAATGCGGATAATGGCAACATAAATCAACTATTAAAAAGCTTGGGGTTACCAGCATATGGATCGAAAAGAGAAACAAATTTGAATGCCTATCAAATTGCATATAAAGACCCTTTTTTCAAAAGTATTTTTGAAAAATCTGATGAATCATTGAATCTGCCCAATTATCAGCAAATTTACAACTGCGATTACAAAAGGAGTACAGCAGTACCTCTAATGTTTTTGAGAGACAACAGCCCTGTATTCTGTAAATCCTTTAAAAAGTCCTTTGCCTTTTATTCGGATTTATCGCTTGAATCAAACAACCTAATAAACAAAAGTATATTTCCTGTAATATGCCTTAGGATAGCTGAGCTTTCCAAACGAAACAATACACTGTACACGATCATAGGGCAAAATCAATTAATTCCAGTGACAAATCAATATAAAGCCGAAACCCCAATCAAGATTAAGAATGAAAACACCGAATTCATTCCTAAAATTATACAAAACGGCTCATACAAATTTATTGATTTGTCAGGTCCTGAAGCTATTGAGAAATTAAAAGACGGGAATTACAGTATTGTTACTGATAGAGTAATTGGTTCTTTATCATTAAACATTGATAGAAAAGAATCCTCTATCGACTACATGACAATCGAATCCATTAAAGAGTCCTTAAAATCAAGGAGCATAAAAAACATAGAGGTTGAAAAATTTTCAAAAAACTTCGATATCTCGAAAATAAAGCTAGATCTTCCTCAGGAATATTGGCGGATTTGTATATTTATTGTAATAATATGCATCATTTCAGAAATATTAATATCCAAATTTTGGAAAAACTAATTCATGAAAGTTCTAATTAAACAAGCAAAAATCATTGATTCATCATCCGAATTTCATGGTGAGGTAAGGGATATACTTATTTCCAACGGGAAAATCGAGAACATTGCAAAACAAATTAAATCATCGGATACGAAAACCATTGAGATCAGCTCAAAAAATCTTCACTTATCTAAAGGCTGGATTGATTTGAAAGCACATTTCTGCGATCCAGGGAATGAGTATAAAGAAACACTTTCAAGTGGCCTAGATAATGCAGCAATTGGAGGTTTTACAAATGTTGCCGTATTGCCCTCTACGAATCCGGTAATTGATCACAAATCACTCATTGAATATGTTTCAAGAAAAACAGAAGGACATGCCGTAAATGTTATTCCAATGGCTTGCATTACTAAATCAATGAAAGGACAAGAGCTTTCAGAAATGAACGATCTTCAAAATGCAGGAGCCGTTCTTTTTTCAGATGACACCAATACGCCTAAAGCTCAGGTCTTGACAAATGCCCTTTTATATGGTGACAATTATAATTGTAAAATAATTGTAAACTCATTCAATCATTCACTATCGCAAGGAGCACAAGTAAACGAGGGAATTTCTTCATTACGAACTGGACTAAAAGCAGATCCAGAAATATCTGAAATTATTGAAATTGAAAAACACCTTCGCTTGATTGAGTATACTGAAGGTAGCCTGCATTTAACGGGGGTATCCACAAAAGAAGGGATCAAGCTGATTCGAGCAGCCAAGAAAAAAGGATTAAATATTACAGCAGATGTAAATCTCATGAACCTTTGCTTTAATGAAGAGAAAGTAGTTGATTTTAATACCGCATTCAAAACCCTTCCCGTATTAAGAAGTCAAAAAAATGTTGATGCTTTATGGAAGGCTATTGAAGACGGTACTATTGATATTATTGTATCTGATCATAGGCCCGCAATAAAAGAAGACAAAGAACGTGAATTTGAAGATGCTACATTTGGAGCTCCACAACTTCAAACCGTATTTAGCGCTTTGAATTCTCAGAAGAAATTGAAAATTGAAAAAATAATTGAAACGTTATCTGATAATACCAGGATGTTTCTTGACTCTCCCGTCCTTTCCATTAAAAAAGGAAATAAGGCAGACCTTACCTTGTTTGATCCTGCTGAGGATTTTGAGTTTAATTCAAAACTAAAGAAAGAGAATAAATTGTATTCTCCATTTCAGCATGAAAAATTAAATGGAAAAGTATTGGGTATATTCAACAACAACAAGCTTATTTTAAACGATTAATTTTGTCCAAAAACACTTTTATAAAAGAGTTCTTAAGTAAGAAAAAAATGGTGGGTTCTGTAGTGCCTAGCTCAAAATTCCTTTCTCGGAAAATGCTCGACCATTTAAATTTCAAATCGGCAAATCTAGTTGTGGAATTAGGACCAGGAACTGGTGTGTTTACAGAAAGAATAATAGAGAAGCTCGGAAAGGACTCTACTCTACTCATTATAGAGCTCAATGATACATTTTATAAAGATCTAAAGAAACGTATCACTGATAAAAGAGTACACATTAGGAAAGGCTCTGCCTCTGAACTTCAAAAGTTTATGAAAGAACTGGGCATTGAAAAAGCAGACTTTATTGTTTCCTCTCTTCCGCTAGCGATTATACCAAATATCCTTAGAAAACGGATTGTAATCGAGATCAAGCATCAATTAGAAAAGAATGGTGAATTTATCCAGTTTCAATACACTCTACAATCATTAAAACTTTTTAAAAAAGTATTTAAACAAGTTTCAATAAGACACTGTTTGTTCAATATGCCCCCGGCATTTGTATACTCGTGTAAGAAGCAATAGGATTTATCCCTATCTTTGCAAAAAATTTTCGCTCATGCTTAATGTTCAAAATCTATCATTACAATTTGGTAAAAGGGTGCTTTTCGATGAAGTCAACCTGAAATTTGTTAACGGCAATTGCTATGGAGTTATTGGGGCAAATGGCGCCGGTAAATCGACATTCTTAAAAATCCTGACAGGTGAGCAAGATGCTACTACCGGGCACATCAACCTTGAGCCAGGAAAAAGAATGGCAGTGTTAAAGCAAAATCATTTTGAATTTGACAAAGTGCCTGTTCTTCAAACTGTAATCATGGGACATAAACGCCTCTATGAAATCATGATCGAAAAAGATGCGATTTATGCTAAACCAGATTTCAGCGAGGAAGATGGGATGAGAACAGGTGAACTCGAAGCTGAATTTGCAGACTTAGAAGGATGGAATGCGGAAACAGACGCTGCATCTTTATTAAGTAACCTGGGAATCAATGAGTCAAAGCATTACTTAAACATGGAGGAATTATCCAGTGATCTTAAAGTAAGAGTCTTACTTGCTCAAGCATTATTCGGAAATCCTGATGTATTGATTCTTGATGAGCCAACAAATGATTTGGATATTCATACCATTTCATGGCTCGAGGACTTCCTTCTTGATTTTAAAAACACAGTCATCGTAGTATCTCACGACAGACACTTTCTTGATACTGTTTGTACACATATTTGTGATATTGATTTTTCTAAAATAAATATATTCACAGGTAATTATTCCTTTTGGTATCAATCGTCTCAACTAGCCTTAAGACAGCGATCAGATAAAAACAAAAAGGCAGAAGAGAAAAAGAAGGAACTCATGGAATTCATATCACGATTTTCTGCAAATGCTGCTAAATCAAAACAAGCTACAAGCCGTCGAAAGATGCTTGACAATTTGGATATTGAAGAAATCAAACCCTCCTCTCGTAAATATCCAGGAATCACATTTCATCAAGAAAGAGATGCTGGAAATCAGATTATTTCCATCTCAAATTTAAAGAAATCAACTTCTGAGGAGGTACTATTTGAAGACGTTAATTTGATTGTAAATAAAGGTGATAAAATTGCATTTATTTCGAAGAACAGTAATGCACTGACATCTCTATTTGAAATTCTAAATAACCATACCAATCCTGATGCCGGAGAAATAACTGTTGGTACTACTATAAAATCTGCCTATTTACCGAATGACAATTCAGATCATTTCACTTCCAATGAATCTTTAATTGATTGGCTAAGAAGATTTGCAAATACAGAAGAGGAAAGAGAGGATGTCTATTTGAGAACCTTTTTAGGAAGGATGTTATTTACTGGAGAAGAAGCTTTAAAATCTTCGAGTGTTCTTTCAGGTGGAGAAAAAGTCCGTTGCATGCTTTCTAAAATGATGCTTGCTAAAGGGAATCTTCTATTCATGGATGAGCCTACAAATCATCTTGACTTAGAATCTATTACTGCTTTAAATAATGCCATGACAGAATATAGAGGAACTCTGCTTTTTACCTCCCATGATCAGCAGTTGGTTAATACTGTTGCGAATAGAATTATAGAAATCACACCGAAAGGCACCATTGACAAAATGATGAGTTATGATGAATACCTTAAAGACAATAAAATAATTACTTTAAGGGAAGAAATGTATGCCTAATGTCTGTAACTAAGTTTAAATTATCTAGCCCCCTACCGCATCATCAATATTTACATATTGAACTATTCATAAATACAAGCACTGACCAAACTGAAATCTATCTGCCCACCTGGAGGCCAGGTCGATATGAAATGGGGAATTTCGCTAAAAACGTTAGATCATTTAAGGTTTTTGATGACCAAAATAAAACCTTAACCTACACAAAAACATCAAAGCATTGCTGGCTGGTAAGTTCCAAGGACACGAAGCATCTGCGAATTCAGTACCAATACTATGCTGCTGAGCTCAACGCAGGATCGACATACGTAACAAATGAGCTGCTGTATATCAACCCTGTGAACTGTCTTCTTTATTCAAAGGAACAATTTAACAATCCCGTTCAGCTTAAATTTGAAATTTCAGAAGACTGGATTGTAGCAGGTAGTATGAAGCCTCTGAAGAACCAGTCCTTCAAGGTTAATTCTTTTGACGATCTTTTTGATTCACCAATGATTTGCTCTCCTAATCTAATAAATAAGAGATATGAAGTAGATGGATACAGCTTTCAAGTTTGGTTCAATGATATTTCGGGTATTGAATGGGATCGACTGATTAATGATTTTGAAAAATTCACAAAAAAACAGATTTCTGATTTTGGAGAATTTCCAATTAAAGAGTTTCAATTTTTAATTCATACACCAAACTATCCTGTATACCACGGCGTTGAGCACCTAAAAAGTACTGTGATCGCCTTAGGTCCAAAATATGACGTTTTTGGAAGACTTTATTCTGAATTACTCGGTGTTTCCTCACATGAATTATATCACGTTTGGAATGTGAAATCGATTCGGCCTCAAGAAATGATGCCTTATGATTTTGAAAATGAAAATTATTCAAGTTTAGGTTATGTTTACGAGGGTGTGACAACATATATGGGAGATTTGTACCTCCTAAAAAGCGGTGTGTTTAGTCTTGAAAGTTATCTTAAAGAATTAGAAAACCAATTTCAAAAACACTTTGACAACCACGGCAGATTCAATCACTCAGTTGGAGAATCATCATTTGATACATGGTTAGACGGATACGTAAAAGGAGCTCCTGGAAGAAAAGTTTCTATATATGTGGAAGGATGTCTTTTGGCATTTGTAACGGATTACATGATTCGAAAAGCAAGTAAAAACAAAGCTGGGCTGGAAAGAGCCATGAAGCAAATGTATTATCATCCTGATATCGTTAAAAATGGTTATCAAGAATCTACTTATCGTGAAATTCTAGAAAATGTTTCTTCAATTCCATTTAATGACTTATTTGAGAATTATATGAATGGATTGCATTCGTATGAAAGTATTTTAATAGAAGCCCTAGACTATTTTGGCCTAAAATTAAACCGCTCTCCATCTCCGTCGTATTCTGAATCTATTTTGGGCATAAAGTCTAATCAGCAAAACGGAAAGACAACCATTTTTGATATTTTTCCTGGCAGTCCCGCCGATATGGGAGGATTATCTATTGGGGATGAAATTATCGGCATAAATCATACTCAACTCAATAACAATTTGGACAAATGGTGTAAATATTACGACCATAAAGGCATAAGCCTTAATATTTCAAGAAAGCACCAAATAATGACAATAGACATGCCTACTTTAAACCGAACATTTTATCAAAGTATTCGAATTCGAGTTAACGAAGATGCAAACCAAAAACAAATAAAAGCACGTCAACTTTGGGGATGCTTGGAAGATCGATAAAAAGTTAAGATTAGTAAGGGAAGTAAGGTAAGATCTAATATTAAGGCAATAAATAAGGTCATACTCAATAAGAGCCCCATATTAAAAGTTCCCATAAAAGTAGAAAACAGAAGAAGGAGAAATCCCGAACACAGCACAAGAGTAGTAAGTATCATCGCTTTACCTGTAACCACAAATGAATGCTTAAGAGCATCTCTTACAGATTTACCTTTCATAAGCTCAAATTTAAATTTACCCAGGAGATGAATGGTATCATCCACAGCAATCCCAAAAGCAATAGTGAAAATAATTGAGGTACTCGTTTTTACTTCAATACCTAAATACCCCATTACCGCAGCAATAAAAATAAGTGGAATAGTATTTGGGATAATACTTATAATTACCATACGAATGGATTTAAAAACAAAGCCCATTATTACTGAAACAACTCCTATGGAAAGAAGTAATCCATATAT
>Ga0206679_10000128_pt1 | contig 56751 bp, 59 predicted proteins | sample M110012015metaG_FD_155464 | JGI IMG/M metagenome (GOLD analysis project Ga0206679, IMG submission 155464) | Ammonia-oxidizing marine archaeal communities from Monterey Bay, California, United States - M1 100m 12015 | ecosystem: Environmental > Aquatic > Marine > Intertidal zone | place: USA...
CGGTTGATCTTGGCGGTGCGAGTGGTGGGCCTGTTCTGAACTCGAAGGGCGCTGTTGTGGGTCTTCATGTTGCGAGTATCCCTCGGAGAGGCAGAACCTTCAGTATCTCCCCTGAATCGTTATCAGGGTTTATTGAGGCTCAGGGACAGCCGATTAACATACACGCAATAAGTCTTCGGCCGCTCGATCACGCTGCGCCGAGTTGGTTGGTCATCGGGGCCGAATTGCGAGCCTTTGAGATGGTCGCACGCGTTCGATGTTTCTTGTAAGCGTGTAGCGACTCACAGAGTCAGAACTAGCTTTCTCATCCATAAATCACAAAGTTCTAGAGAGTATCCGTCTCCATATCCTTGCCCAACTGTCTTCAGGCTCCATCCTCCGAGTTGATCAATGTCGCTCCAACATTTCTTAGCCTATCTCTGAAGCTATGCCGTAATCCGTGAATGACATAAGTATTACCAATCACAGTTTTGAGCCATTTGTTGATCGCGGCACTTGCAGAATTACTATTGCAGGTGGTGTCGTTGCTATAACGAGGAAAACAAAATGAATGATCCGCACTTTTAACCTTCTGGGCTGCCCATAACGCTTCCCCAACGAGTGGAATAACTCTTTTGCTAGATGTGGTCTTTAAGCGTCTACTGCCATGAGGGGCTATTTCAAGATAAGGGACAACGTTATCTAAATGAAGGTCTTCCTGACGTAATCCTACGGTTTCTGACAAGCGCATTCCTGTGTCTGAAATCATTGCAACAAGCCAGCGTAAATCATCATCTAATGCACGACAAGACATCTGGAGCTTAACCATGGAATTGGGTGTTATTGCTTTACGTTTTTCGGTCTGGATATCTGACGGGATTAGACCTTAGCAAATGGATTGTTACAGCTAAGACCCTGCTCATTGATGATAAAATTGAACATTGCCTTCAAAGCCCCAGTGATGCGCAGAACAGATGCGCTACTCAATTGTCGACCAAACAGCCAATCCCTAAATATTGCAGCGTTTGCTGTTGAGTACTGATTAATACTTCGTTGGCCTAAACAATCCTCCGGAAACTGATGTTCCTTTTGGTCGTTCTGGCAAATAGTTCACCTCGGCCCTTTCCTTTAACCAAAACATAAGTTTCAAGAAGCTGCTGGGTGGTAGGAAAGCCCTTATCTGGAGTAGTAGGACCAGCCCTGCGGATACTTTTAAGGGGATCATCCATCTGAGACAGGCGAAGCTTTAACCAGTGATCATCTAAATTGGATGCAATATGTTTCGCAGCAAAAGATGCGCTAGTAGAAGATTTAGTCCGTAGCGACTTAACAAACCTTAGTCGAGAGTAATGCGGCTCTAAATCTATAGGAATCACACGACAGAAATAATAAACGCCTTCTTTCGTGTATGTATATTTTGGGTGTACTTTTACCTGCGGTTTCACCTACTGTCCCTCGCCTAATTCAGAGAATTGCAAGACTGATCAATAGGTTAGCAAAGTTAAAAAGACTAAAATGGTACCGAGGGCCGGGATCGAACCGGCACTCCCGTGAAGGAACCGGATTTTGAATCCGGCGCGTCTACCAGTTCCGCCACCCCGGCACGTGAGGCCGGAGAGTATAGCAGAGGCGTAGTTTAATGCGAAAACTTTTGAAAGGTTGTTGCGGCTAGCGTAATCGTAGCTGATTTTAAGACGTCCGATTGGTCTTCGAACGCAGCCGCTTATTTAACCTGGCATGTATCGCAGGGGAATTCTTCTGATTACTAATAGCGGTTAGAGCCGTGTCGCGGGGTATGAGTGCTGTCGGGTGATACAGGCTGCTTGCACGACTGACGCTACTAACGTTGGAATTGCTCAAATGGCTTGGCCATTGGTGTTACAATCGGCGACGAAACTCTCCTGAATAAACGAGTCGATGAAGCGTTCTGATTTCTTTTTTGAACTTCCCTCTGAACTGATTGCAACCCAACCAACACCGCGTCGCTCCGGCAGCCGGTTGATGCACATTGATATCTCCTCTGGCCAAATTAGCCATTATCGATTTTCAGATTTTCCTTCTCTCGTTACGGAACGGGATCTGCTGGTTTTTAACAATACGAGGGTGATACCGGCCCGATTTTTAGGGCATAAGTCCACAGGTGGGAAAGTGGAGATACTACTCGAAAGGATTACATCGGACACCACTGCAACTGCACAGGTCAGGACAAGCAAACCACTGAAGAAGGGAGCAGAAATAGTGTTGTCGGCTGATTTTCCACCGGTTCTGGTGGACGGCCGACAAGGTCAATTCTATTTGCTGCGGTTTCCCTCGCCTGGCGTGTCCGGTATTGCCCGTGATCTGGGCCTGGTACCGTTACCGCCTTATATTGACCGAGAGCCTACAGCAGCGGATCTGGAAAGATACCAGACCGTATTTGCAACTAACGATGGTGCGGTCGCAGCGCCTACAGCGGGGTTACACTTTGATCATGAATTGCTGCAACAACTGGAAGAAAAAGGCGTGCAGCGAGAGGCAGTGACGCTGCATGTGGGGGCGGGGACCTTCCAGCCAGTGCGCGTGGACGATATAGAATCCCATGATATGCATAGTGAGTGGTTACAGGTTAGTGAACAAACTTGCGATGCGACTGCGCAGTGCAGGGTCCGCAACGGGGCTGTAGTGGCAGTGGGTACCACCAGTGCCCGGGCGCTCGAGGCGGCTTCATCATCAGGTGTCGCTCGCGCCTACCAGGGTGATACACAGATTTTTATTTTTCCGGGGTATGAGTTCAAAACTGTTGACAGCCTACTGACTAATTTTCATTTGCCAGAATCAACTTTGCTCATGCTGGTGAGCGCGTTTGCGGGTTCGGAACTGATCAAAGAAGCGTATCAGCAAGCCATTGACCAGAAGTATCGATTCTTTAGTTATGGTGACGCGATGCTTCTGACGAACAGGCCGGAGGTTAGCTAGCGCAGATAGCAAGGGTGTTTTGAATATTTTTAGCCGAATGGAAGAAGCGTAACAGCTTTGTTGGAGGCTGCCGGGTCAGCAGTAACTGACTGTTAAAGTTCTTGAATAACGGTTTGCCGATAGTCTGGGATGCTCGAGGAAAGAGACTTTGATCGTTTTCAAATTACAATTCGGCCCAGTCTGTGGTATTTTTTGTTCAGCAGAAAGTAAATGTCCTATAGATCAGATCAACGTTGAGACAGGCTGTTCTGCCGAATAGGACTTTGTAGATCAGAGAATTACATACATAATGCCCGCCGATATTTTGATGTGGCGTTTAAATATAGTCTCGTCATGCAGAGTGAAGGTAAGTTGCAGCAAAAAATTGATAAACAGCTGTTATTGGCACGTCAACCCATTTTCAATGCGGAAGTTGAAATCGTGGCCTACGAGCTGTTATTCAGGGAATTCGATTCGGACGAGGCGAGGGTGGTCGATGGAGATCAAGCCACTTCAGCGGTCATCATCAATGCTTTTACGAATCTGGACCTTGGTCAATTAGTCGGCGAACATCAGGCTTATATTAACTTCACCAGCAACCTGCTGGAAATGGACCTTCCGATTGATCCAAGTCGATGTGTGATCGAGATTCTTGAAGATATTAAGATCACTCCAAAGCTGATTGCCCAAGTCAAGCGGCTTAAGTCAAAGGGTCATCAGATTGCGTTGGATGACTTCGTCTATACCCCTGCAGCCGAGCCACTGTTGCCCCTGGTTGATGTTATAAAGCTGGATCTGCTTGCCCTGAGCGAGCAGCAACTAAGCGAAATGGTTGAGCGGTTTCAACCCCTTGACGCGCTGCTGCTGGCTGAGAAAGTTGAATCCCAGGAGGTTCTGGATAAATGCAGGCAAATGGGGTTCGTGCTCTTCCAGGGTAATTTTTTGAGAAAGCCGGAGCCGATTAAAGGCAAAAAAATGACAGCGAACAAGTTAGTTGTGCTGGAATTACTAAATCGCCTGCAGGATCCGAAGAGTACTATGGGTGAACTTGAAAAATACGTTCAACGAGATCCAGTGCTTGGCTTTAAAACCATGAAATTGGTGAATTCGGCTTATTATCAACCACGCCATAAAATTGAATCGCTATCCCGTGCCATGACTTACCTGGGAATGGATGCGATGCGCAGCCTGGCCAGCCTTCTGGCGCTAGCAGAAATGTCAGACAAGCCGGATGCGCTGCGAGCACATGCGCTGGAAAAAGCCAAATTGTGCGAGGTAATGGGTGCGAAATTCAGGAAAGATGAGTCTGCAGTATTTTATTCTGTAGGTCTGCTTTCATCCATGGATGCTTATTTCGACCAGCCGCTACCTGCTCTGGTGGAGTCAATGTCCTTGCGTGAAGACGTAAAGGCAGCCCTGTTAGAAGGTGAAGGAGAGTTGGGTCTCGTCCTTGATACAGCTGAAAATATCCAGAAAGGCACCTTCTCTGAAATTAATTGGCAAGGCCTGGCTGACTTGGGATTAGGCCCGGCGGAGATAAATGAGATTTATCTTTCTGTTATTGAGTGGCAATCTAATATGTCTGGTGAAGTTTTTGACCTGCTGTAAATGACCAGCTTGATTTAAGCAACCAGTAGACCACCCAACCAATCGAAACGACACAAAGTATGAACTTCACTCTGAAAACAACCGATGGCACTGCTCGTAGTGGAATTCTTGAATTGGCGCATGGGGTCGTCGAGACGCCCATTTTTATGCCTGTAGGAACCTATGGGACGGTAAAAGGCCTGTCGCCGGCGCAGTTGCAGGAATTACAAGTAAAAATCCTCTTGGGTAACACGTTCCATCTGATGCTTCGGCCTGGTTCGACTGTGCTGCAACAGCATGGTGGGTTGCATGGATTTATGGGCTGGGATGGGCCCATCCTGACGGATTCCGGGGGCTTTCAGGTTTTCAGTCTCGGTAAAATGAATAAAGTAACAGAACAGGGTGTTGCTTTTCGTTCGCCAGTGAATGGTGATCGCATATTGATGACGCCAGAGCTTTCGATGGATATCCAGATGACATTGAATTCAGATATTGCCATGATATTTGATGAATGTACGCCATACCCGGTGGAGTGGGGCACAGCTGAAACTTCCATGAAGCTGAGTCTTCGCTGGGCTGAAAGATCCAGGCAGGCATTCCAAAGTGATAATGCCCTGTTTGGGATTGTGCAGGGTGGCGTTTTCGAAGATTTGCGCCTGGCTTCATTGCAGGGATTAATGGAAATTGGTTTTGAGGGCTACGCTATTGGCGGTTTGTCTGTAGGTGAGCCAAAGCAGGCAATGCTCGACACTATTACTGCTATTACCCCGGCAATGCCGCAGGATGCCCCGAGATACCTGATGGGCGTTGGTACACCAGCAGATCTAATTGAAAGTGTGCGCAGAGGCGTTGACATGATGGATTGCGTCATGCCAACGCGACATGCCAGAAACGGTCACTTATTTACCTCTCAGGGTATTGTGAAAATACGTAATTCGGTCAACAAAACGTCGAACGAGCCACTTGATAAGCGATGCGATTGTTATACCTGTACTCATTTTTCCAGGGCTTATTTGCATCATTTGGATAAGTGTAAGGAAATTCTCGGCTCGACACTGAATTCAATCCATAACGTTCATTATTACTTGCGGTTAATGGATAGGATGCGTGCAGCTATTAATGAGCAAAAGTTCGATGATCTGGCCAGGGAGATTTACCAGGACTGGCAGGAGGAACCGAGTATTGCAGTAGTTGACACATAAATTGTGGTGAAGACGACGCAGAGATTGCGTCAGGGGCTCGTAATCTGGACAATACAGCTCCGTAAAGTGATGTCTGCGGTACTGATGTTAGTTCTGAAAGAGAGAGTCCTATGTTTGAACGATTTGTTGTCAATACTCATATTCAGTTGAGGGAAATCTGATGCCTGGTTTAGATTTATTTATCCTGGTGGCCTTTGCCCTGGTTTTTTATTTTCTACTGTGGCGACCGCAGAGTAAACGAGCGAAGGAACATAGGGATTTGGTGGCTAATCTAGCCAAGGGAGATGAAGTCATCTCCAGTGGTGGGTTAGTCGGTAAAGTAACCAAAGTAGAAGAGCAGTTCATTGTTTTCGAAGTTTCTGACGGCGTCGAACTGAAACTTCAGAAAGGTGCTGTGACGGCGGCCTTACCCAAGGGAACAATAAAATCCATTTGAACGTTATTAACAGTATTACCAGGTTCAGCACGTGCTAAATCGCTATCCTTTGTGGAAAAATCTACTGGTTCTGGGTGCCCTGTTGTTTGGGGTCATTTATGCGCTGCCGAATGCGTACCCACCCGACTTTGCAGTCCAAATTTCTAATGACAGGGGTGACATGGTTATCACCCAGCGTGAACTGGATGTCGCAACTGGCAGTCTCAAACAGGAGGCAATTTCCTATATCTCTGCTGAGCTAATGCCTCCAAGCGGGTTGATACGCTTTCCAACAGCAGATGACCAGCTTCAAGGCCAGGCCATTATCCAACGGTCGTTGCACGACCTTTCCGGTGATTTTATCGTTGCATTAAATGCAGCGCCAACGACACCCGAATGGCTTCGAAACCTCGGTGCTGAGCCCATGAAATATGGTTTGGATCTGCGTGGTGGGGTGCATTTCCTCATGGAGGTCGATACTGAACGTGCGGTTGCAGAGCGCCTGGAGGGCATGCAGCAGGATATCAAACGAACGTTGCGAACTGGCGAGGAGCGAGTGCGTTACCGAGGCAGTGATATCATCAACGGGCAGACCCTGAGAATTTCTTTTGCTACCTCTGAGCTAAGATTTAAGGCCAGGCAACAGATCGAGCCCGCATACCAGCAGTTCACTATTACCAACTCAGAAGACCTGGAGTTTGATCTATTACTGACTATGAGTGACGCCGCTGTCAGGGAAATTGAGGATTTTGCGGTGCAGCAGAATCTACAAACAATTCGAAACAGGGTAAATGAGCTTGGCGTCGCCGAGCCGCTGGTGCAGCGATTAGGCCGACAACGCATTGTAGTCGATTTGCCAGGTGTCCAGGACACAGCAGAGGCAAAGAAGATCTTAGGCAAGGTTGCCACTTTGGAATTCAGGATGGAGGCTAAACCCGGTGCTTCAAAATCAACGGTAATCCCGTTTGATTACGAGGGCCGAGCAGTACGAGCGGAACGTGATTTGATTTTAAGGGGGGAGCGTGTATTTGATGCCCAAGTCGGCTTTGATGCAGATACTGGGTTACCCCAGGTTAATATAACCCTCGATAGTGAAGGCGGCGAGCTCATGCATAGGGCAACCCGTTATAATATTGGTCGCCGCATGGCGGTGGTATTTATTGAGACAAAAACACGAGACCGGTACGAAGTGGTTAATGGGCAAGAGGTGAAGGTTTCTGAGCCCTATGTTGAGAAGAAGATTATTTCCCTGGCAACTGTCCAGGCAGCTTTAGGCGTTGGTTTCAGGATTACCGGTCTACAGGCAGGCGAAGCGCGGGAATTGGCTTTGTTGTTGAGATCAGGAGCCCTAGCAGCCGATATGTTCATAGCAGAGGAGCGAACCGTTGGCGCCAGTCTGGGTAAGGAAAATATCGAAATGGGGGCAACCTCAGTTGTGGTTGGCTTTGGTCTGGTCGTTCTGTTTATGCTGGTCTTTTATAAAGTTTTTGGAATTGCAGCCAATATTGCGTTAATAACAAACCTGGTTTTATTGATTGCCGTCATGTCGAGTATTTCGGCCACTTTAACCTTGCCTGGCATCGCCGGGATTGTACTTACCGTCGGCATGGCGGTGGATGCCAATGTGCTGATTTTTTCAAGGATTAAAGAGGAACTGAACAACAGGATGTCTCCCCAGATGGCTATAAATGCAGGTTTCGATCGAGCTTTTGTTACCATTTTGGATGCTAACCTGACGACTTTGCTGGTGGCAGTTATTCTCTACAGTATCGGTACTGGTCCGGTTAAAGGTTTTGCCATTACGCTCTCGATAGGTATTCTCACCTCGATGTTTACCGCTATTATGGGTACTCGGTCAATCGTTAACTTGATCTACGGTGGCCGCAATATTAAGAGGCTGCTGATCTGATGGCTAAAGCCTATAACTTTGATTTCATGTCTTACCGGAAAATGGCCGCAGTTGCATCGGTAGTAGTGGTTTTGGTTTCCCTTACCAGTATTGCGCTGCGTTCTCTGGAATGGGGTCTTGATTTTACGGGTGGTACGCTAGTTGAGGTAACCTATGAAGAAGTGGCCTATCCTGAGCAGATACGCGCCGAACTCGACCAGGCAGGCTATAGTGGTCACGTGGTGCAGTACTTTGGCTCTGATCGGGACATTTTGGTTCGTATGCCCCCCCAGAAAAACCTTTCGGACAAGGAAAATGCTCGGTTGGGGGATGGCCTCCTGGCTAGCTTGCAGGGAGGCTCGAATAGCGGGTTGGTTCTGAGAAGGTCAGAGTTCGTTGGCCCGGCCGTAGGCGAAGAGCTGACTAATCAAGGTGGGCTAGGGCTGTTAACGGCGCTCGGGATGGTTCTTTTATATGTATCTTTCCGTTTCCAGTTGAAGTTTGCCCTCGGCGCCGTGCTGGCGCTCTTTCACGATGTAGTGATAACCCTGGGAATTTTTTCGTTAATTCGCTGGGAGTTTGATCTAACGGTGTTAGCTGCCTTGCTTGCAGTGATTGGTTATTCACTCAACGACACCATTGTTGTTTCCGACCGCATTAGGGAAAATTTCAGAAAATTAAGACGGGGTAGTTCTGTAGAAATCGTTAACATCTCTTTGAACCAGACGCTTGGCAGAACCCTGATTACCTCTTTCACGACCTTGTTGGTGCTGTTTGCTCTCCTGGTGTTGGGCGGTGAACTGATCAGTGGCTTTGCCAAGGCCCTGATTGCCGGTGTGGTAGTGGGAACCTATTCATCAATTTATGTTGCTGCTAATACCTTGTTGCTGCTCAAGCTGAATAGAGAAGATCTGCTGGTACCGGTGAAAGAAGGTGCTGATTTAGAAGAGTGACGATTGCAAACTCTATCGGGAGTTGCGCAACGCTAGTTTCTGAGGGTTTGTTTTACCAGTGGACTCAGGCTTTTAAAGATTTTCGGGCTCGCAGCCACCAGATCACCGTTTTTCAGGTGATTGAGTTTTCCATCGAAGTCTCCTAGCAACCCTCCCGCTTCTTGTATGAGTAGGGCTCCGGCAGCCATATCCCAGAGCTTGAGATTTTTCATCCACAGACCATCGAGTCGTCCAGCAGCAACGTAGGCGAGTTCAAGCGCTGCACTGCCAGGCCAACGCAAGGTGCAGCCCTCGGACATCAATTCCTGAATTAAACCTGCCTGGCCAGGCATATCCTGTTGCCGGTATCGCCCACCTGTAGCAATAACTGCTCCATCGAGTAACTCCAGTTGAGATACTCGAATTTTTTTGTCGTTTAGTTTGCTGCTTTGCCCGCGGGAGGCGATGAATTCTTCCTGCCGGATGGGGTCGATGACGATGGCATGCTCTAGAATATCATTGCGCAGGCAGGCGATTGAGATACAGAAATGCGGGATCTGCCGAGTAAAATTTGTCGTGCCGTCGATGGGATCTATGACCCATTCGAACTCGGCATCTTCTGGCCCGCTAATCAGGCCACCCTCTTCTCCGATAATTCGATGGGTTGGAAATGTCTTGGAGATCGAATCTGCTATAATTGCTTCAGTTTCCTGATCAATATTGGTCACAAAATCATTATGGCCTTTCTTGCTGATTTTAATCAGATCCGGACGATCGAATGCCCTGGCAATGTGAGTTGCGGCTTCGCGTGCTCCGCGGAGCACTATATTTACCATTGGTTCCATGGATTCAAGCGGTCAGATTATAAAGAGGCGAGATAGTAACAGATCGTAAGCGAAATCACTTGTAATATTCTTTTGGAAAAATCGACATGGCTGAAGTAATGGGTTTTCAGAAAATCCGAATCGTATTAGTAGAAACCTCTCACGGTGGTAACATCGGCGCAGCTGCCCGTGCGATGAAGAATATGGGTGTCAGTCGCTTATATCTGGTTAATCCTGCTGAATTTCCAAGTACTCAGGCAACCTTCAGGGCGGTCAGCGCAGGGGATGTGCTTGAAGGTGCGGTAGTATGCAGTAGCCTTGCAGAGGCAATAGCAGATTGTAGTCTGGTGATTGGGACCTCAGCACGTGAACGCAAGATTCCGTGGCCGCTGATAGATCCGGTTACTTGTGCAGAAAAGACTCTGGAGATGAATCACCAGGGTGCAGAAACCGCTATTGTCTTCGGCCGGGAAGACAGAGGTCTTAAGAACGAAGAGCTGCAGAATTGCCATTACCATGTCAATATTCCGACCAGTGGAGACTATAGTTCTCTGAATTTGGCGATGGCCGTGCAGGTGATTTGCTACGAACTCGTTAATCAGTCTGGGCTTCCACTACCGCAGGAAAGCTGGGATCAGCCACCTGCTTCTGCAGAAGATTTGAATCATTTCTTCGAGCACCTTGAGCGGACCCTGGTCCAGGTCGGCTTCCATGATCCGGATAACCCCCGGCAGCTGATGAGCCGGCTGAGAAGATTGTTTTACCGTATTAACCCTGATCAGATGGAGATGAATATACTTAGGGGTTTTTTGACGGCAGTAAACCACGCTTCCAGCCAGGATACGGCGGCTCTTCCAGTCGATAATACCAAGGAATGAGTCCATTTGGATCTCTTGCAGTGGAGGAGCGAACCGATCCAGAAAATAACCTAGAACCCTGAATATGGGCCGGTGAACCTAAAATACCCGACCAAAACGCTTGGTTATTTAATATGAGTGCAGTACACTTGCCATCGCACCACAAAGTAAGGGCCAGGTGTCCTTTAAACCTGGAATTTTAAATTTTTGAAGGGGTTATCACCCCGAGATGGCAGGACTATGAAACTCACAGCCCGAGGTCGATATGCGGTGACTGCAATGGTCGATTTGGCGATGCATGAACATGACGGACCGATCAGTTTATCTGATATTTCAGATCGACAGGCAATCAGCCTGTCTTATCTGGAGCAATTGTTTGCGAAACTGAAACGCAGTCATCTGGTTGATAGTGTGCGCGGACCCGGCGGTGGATATCAGCTTAGTAGAAGCTGTCGCGAAATCTTTATTGCCGACATTGTTGGCTCTGTAGATGAGCATGTAGATGCGACGCGATGTGCTGGAAAGGCTGATTGCCAGGGTGGCGAGACATGCCTGACCCATGAATTATGGTCTGATCTCAGTGAGCAGATCCATAATTTCCTGAGTGGTGTCGATTTGGGAAGCCTGGTCGAAAAAAGACAAACCCAGAAGATAGCCCGGCGGCAGAATGCGTTCCAGGCTGACAGTGCCCATACGCAGATTAAATCGTTGCTATTACCGGCAGAGCAAATTTAGTGGAGTTAAGATGAGGGAACCAGTTTATTTTGATTATGCGGCGACAACGCCAGTAGATCCTAGAGTCGCTCAGAAGATGAGCGAATGTTTGCTCACCGAAGGAAACTTTGGGAACCCGGCAAGTCGGTCTCATAAATTCGGTTGGGAAGCTGAAGAGGCGGTTGAAGTAGCCAGGCGCCAGGTTTCGGACCTGGTCAACTGTGATCCCAGGGAAATTGTATGGACGTCCGGAGCGACTGAGTCGGATAATCTGGCTATTAAAGGTGTTGCACAGTTCTACAGAAAAAAAGGCAAGCACCTGATTACGTCAAAGATCGAACATAAAGCGGTTCTAGATACCTGTAGACATCTTGAGCGAGATGGTTTCGAAGTGACCTATCTTCAGCCAGGTGAGGATGGTCTGATTCGAGCTGAACAGGTGCAACAGGCCATTCGGGAAGATACAACCCTAGTTTCCATTATGCATGTTAACAACGAAATTGGTGTCAGGAATGATATCGCCGCTATTGGCGAAGTCTGCAGGCAGGAGAAGGTCTTTTTCCACGTCGATGCTGCCCAGGGTGCCGGTAAGGTGCCGATTGACCTGTCATCGCTGAAAGTTGACCTGATGTCATTCTCAGCTCACAAAATGTATGGACCGAAGGGCGTGGGCGCACTTTATGTGCGACGTAAGCCAAGAGTGCGGCTGGAGGCTCAGATGCATGGCGGCGGACATGAACGGGGTATGCGTTCTGGAACCCTGGCAACGCATCAGTTGGTGGGTATGGGCGAGGCATGCCGGATTGCAAAGCTGGAGATGAAAGCGGAGGCAGCCAGAACGCTTGCACTGCGGCAGCGACTTTGGGACGGTTTCAGGGATATGGAAGAGGTCTATGCAAATGGTGACCTGGAGTTTCATGTGCCTGGAATTATTAATATCAGTTTTAACTTCGTTGAAGGTGAATCGCTGATAATGTCGTTACCAGAGGTGGCGGTCTCGAGTGGATCAGCCTGTACTTCAGCTAGTCTGGAGCCTTCCTACGTGTTGAGAGCGTTGGGTATGAATGATGAGCTTGCACATAGCTCACTGAGGTTCTCAGTTGGTAGGTTCACCACTGAAGATGACGTTGATAGAGTGATTGAGCAGGTTCGAGGGGCAGTTGAAAAATTAAGAGATCTGTCACCACTTTGGGATATGTACAAAGATGGTGTGGATATGAACAAAATAGAGTGGGCAGCCCACTAGGTTTGATATTGGAGTAATGAGATGGCTTATAGCGACCAAGTGATGGATCACTATGAAAACCCCCGCAATGTTGGGAAGATGGATGACAAGGACAGTCAGGTCGGCACTGGCATGGTGGGTGCTCCGGCATGTGGTGATGTCATGCGCCTGCAGATTAAGGTAGATGAAGAAGGCATTATCCAGGATGCCAAATTCAAAACTTATGGCTGTGGTTCGGCGATAGCCTCGAGTTCACTATTAACAGAGTGGGTCAAAGGTCGATCTATAGAGGCCGCGGAAAGCATCAAGAATACCGAGATAGCGGAAGAACTGGCATTGCCGCCAGTGAAGATACATTGCTCTGTGTTGGCCGAGGATGCGATTAAAGCAGCTGTTAGTGATTATCGTGATAAAAAAGCGGCAAGTTCAGATAAAGCGTAGAACAGGACCAGAGAATTATAAAGATGGGTATCAGTTTGACAAATGTGGCAGTAGAGCACGTCCAGGACTATCTGAAAAAGAGAGGCCAGGGTGTTGGTATCCGGTTGTCAGTGAAAACAACCGGGTGCTCCGGATTAATGTATGTGATAGAGCCAGTAGATGATCCACAGCTTGATGATATCAACTACGAATGCCAAGGGGTAAATGTCTATATTGACCCTAAAAGCCTGGTATACGTGGATGGCACAGAGATGGATTATGTAAAGCAGGGTTTGAATGAGGGTTTTGAATTCAGAAACCCAAATGTTAAGGGAGAGTGCGGTTGCGGTGAGAGTTTCACCGTATAGTGTGGGTGCGCAAATCCTGTGAACTTCAGTCAGAATTACTTTGAATTATTCCAGTTGCCGGTCGATTTTTCGATCGACCTGGAAGATCTCGCTAATCGATATTTTGAACTTCAGAAAACCTCGCACCCTGATCGTTATGTCGGTTCAAGTGATCAAGAGCAGCGCTTGGCTGTGCAGTGGGCTATGCAGATTAATGAGGCTTACCAGAACCTGCGGGATCCGTTGAAACGGGCTATATATCTTTTGAAGCAATCGGGCGTTGAGCTCATCGAAAACCCACAAATGAATCCAACATTTTTGATTAAGCAGATTGAGCTTCGTGAAGAAATAGAGGCTATTGAAGGCAACAGTGATGGTGCAGAACAACTTGATCAATTAATCCAATCTATTTCCGGGCAGATCGCTGAACTGCAACAGCAGTTTGTAACTGCTTATGGGGCAGGCAAGTTGGATCAGGCGCAGCAAGGGGTCTATGAGATGCAGTTCATGGCGAAATTACAGAAAAGTGCCAGGCAGATGGAAGAGAAAATACTGGGATACTGATATGGCACTGATACAGATAACTGAGCCGGGTGTTGCTGTTGATCCACATCAAAGGAAGCGTGGGGCAGGAGTCGACCTGGGTACGACACACTCATTGATCGCTGTGGTTAGGGAAGGGTCAGCGGTGACGCTGCCAGATGCTGAGGGACGGCACCTGTTACCGTCAGTGGTCCGCTACCAGCCAGAAGCGGTCGACGTGGGTCATGCAGCAGTTGAGGCAGCGCGACAAGACCCGCTGAATACCATTGCCTCTGCAAAGAGGCTGATGGGCCGTGGTGTCGAGGATATAGCCAGCCGTAACCAATTGGATAACTACCAGTTTTCTGCTGAATCCTCAGGTATGGTCAAGTTGCAAACCATTAGCGGGGAGATCAGCCCGGTTCAGGTTTCCGCTGAGATCCTCACAGAGTTGGCTCGCAGAGGTGAACAAGCTCTGGCAGGTAAACTTGACGGTATTGTAGTGACCGTACCCGCTTATTTTGATGAGGCGCAGCGTCAGGCTACCCGGGATGCTGCAGCGATAGCAGGTATTCCAGTACTGAGACTATTAAACGAACCTACAGCTGCAGCCATTGCCTATGGGTTGGATAGTGGCGAACAGGGCATTATTGCGATTTATGACCTGGGCGGTGGCACCTTTGATATTTCATTGCTGAACCTTCAAAAGGGTGTTTTTGAAGTCCTGGCGACTGCCGGTGATACCAGTTTAGGCGGTGACGATTTTGATGAGTCGCTGGTGCGAATATTACTAAACAGAAGTCAGTACGAGGGTGATTTAGACGCAAGTTCACGAAGAGCATTGCTGCTCGAAGCAAAAGCGATTAAAGAAGATCTGAGCCGCCATGATAGTGTTCGAGTAGACCTTAACCTACCCGCATTTTCCTGGTCAGGGACGGTTAGTAGAAGTGAATTCGAACAGGCCATACAGGATTTAGTGGAAAGTAGTATCAAAGCCTGCAGGCGAGCTATTAGAGATGCTGGCCTGACCGAAATAGAGGTTAAGCAGGTGGTCTTGGTTGGAGGGTCGACTCGGGTTCCTCTGGTACGGCGGAGAGTGGAAAGCTTTTTTGGCTTTCAGCCGCTTTCCCATCTCGACCCCGATAAGGTGGTTGCCCTCGGTGCCGCGATTCAGGCAGATGTACTGGTTGGCAACAAGCCTGACGAAGAAATGTTATTGCTAGATGTGCTGCCTTTATCCCTTGGCCTGGAAACCATGGGAAGTCTGGTAGAAAAGGTCATACCCAGGAATTCACCGATTCCGGTGTCCAGAGCACAGGAATTTACTACCTCAAAAGATGGTCAGACTGCGATGTTGATTCACGTACTGCAAGGTGAACGTGAACTGGTCGCGGATTGTCGCTCTCTGGCTCGTTTTGAATTGCGTGGTATACCACCGATGGTAGCGGGTGCTGCCAGAATTCAAGTTGTTTTTCAGGTAGATGCCGACGGCCTGTTATTTGTTTCTGCCGAAGAGGTAGAGACGCGAGTAAAAGCCAGTATCGAGGTAAAACCGACCTATGGGCTTGGTGAGGCAGAGATCACCAGCATGCTGCGAGCGTCCGTTACCTATGCTCGGCAGGATGTCGAAGCAAGGATGCTTGCTGAATCCAGGGTGGAAGCACAGAGTCAGATTGACGCAGTCACGGCAGCGATTGTAAAGGATGGCGACAGGTTTCTGGATAGTGAGTCAATCAATGGACTCAACCAGCTTGTCGAAGCACTGGCTAGGGCTATCGTTGGTGGGAGTGTTGATGAGATTGAAAGCGTGAACAAGCAATTAGGGCTCGCCAGTGAAGAATTTGCAACGCTGCGTATGGATGCGTCTGTTAAAGAAGCCTTAGCTGGAAAACATGTTGAAACGGTCTCGGAGTAAAAAAGCCCATGCCTAGAATTGTTTTTTTGCCTCATGAAGAAAGGTGTCCTGAGGGAGCCGTTATCGAAGCTGAACAGGGTGATGCCCTGATAGATCTGGCGCTTGATAATGATATACAGATTGAGCATGCCTGTGAGATGGCTTGTGCTTGCACAACCTGTCACGTGATATTACGAGAGGGATTCGATTCTCTTGAACCCTCTGATGAGACCGAGGATGACTTGCTGGATAAAGCCTGGGGTCTGGAACCAGACTCCAGACTCAGTTGCCAGGTGATGGTAGGTGACCAGGATCTGGTGGTAGAAATCCCCAAATACACGATTAACCAGGTTTCAGAAAATCACTGATGGCTGGGCTGGTGGGAATTCAAGGAAGTTTTGTATTGGTGTTTAAATCGCATTGAGGGGAGTCTTGGCTAGTGCCAAGTTAAGGTCGAAAGGTTCACAAGAGGTAGTCATATGAAATGGGTTGACGTTCATGAGGTTGCGATTGATTTATCAGAAAGGTACCCGGAAACGGATCCGCTAACCGTTCGATTTACAGATCTGAAGCAGTGGGTAGAGCAATTGGATGGATTCGAAGACGATCCGGATCACTGCGGCGAAAAGATCCTTGAGGCCATCCAAATGGCCTGGTTGGATGAGATGGACTGAAATTAGCTGTCCTTACAGGTAAGTTACCACTATTTTGCCCGCGAATTCACGAGTATAATGCTGCCCCTTAAATTTTCACTTTCGACCATTTTGGGAGCTTTCATGGCAATAGAACGAACTTTTTCAATTATCAAGCCAGATGCAGTGGCTAAAAACGTAATCGGCCAAATTGTTGCTCGTTTCGAGCACGCAGGATTACGAGTTATCGCATCACGCATGGAACATTTAACCGAGGAAAAAGCGCAAGGCTTTTATGCCGAACACGATGGTAAGGGTTTCTTTGCGGACTTGATTCGTTTTATGACCTCCGGACCAGTTGTTGTACAGGTTCTTGAAGGAGAGGGTGCTATCAGCCTGAACCGAGAGTTAATGGGTGCGACCAATCCCCAGGAAGCAGACCCGGGAACAATAAGAGCAGATTTTGCCCAATCCATTGATGCTAATGCGGTACACGGTTCAGACGCTCCGGCATCGGCTGCTCGAGAGATTGCCTATTTCTTTGCTGATGAGCAATTGTGTAGTAGATGATGAATGACTGTTCATCAAAACATGATCTTCTGGGGCTAAGTCAGCCTCAGATGACATCTATGCTTGGTGAACTGGGTGAAAAACCCTATCGAACCAGTCAGGTGATGAAGTGGCTTCATCACCGTTTCGTTGATGATTTTTCACAGATGACTGATATCTCTAAAAAGCTTCGAGCCGAGTTTGAAAACATCGCTGAGATTGTCGAGCCTAAGGTGATTAGTGAGAAATGCTCAACGGATGGAACGCGTAAGTGGTTGATGCGATCCCGAAGTGGAAGCGCGTTTGAAACCGTCTACATTCCAGAAGAGAGTCGTGGCACACTCTGTGTCTCCTCCCAGGTTGGTTGTGTCCTGGATTGCAAGTTTTGTTCGACTGGAAAGCAGGGTTTCAACTCGAATTTAACCTCGGGTGAAATTGTTGGTCAGCTGCGCGTGGTTGAGCGAATTTTAGCGGCTCAGCGGTCAGATAGTGAGCAGAAGGTGACCAATGTCGTTTTCATGGGCATGGGCGAACCTCTACTGAATGCGGACCAGGTAATACCTGCAGTATCAGTGATGATGGATGACCTGGGTTACGGAATTTCCAAGCGTAAGGTGACTATTTCAACCGCCGGTGTCGTGCCTGGTATCCAACGATTAAAAGAGAACACCGATGCTTCTCTCGCTGTTTCGCTGCATGCGCCCAATGATCAGCTCAGGGATCAGTTGGTACCCATAAACCGTAAGTATCCCATAGCAGAGTTATTGTATGCCTGCCGGGATTATGCTTTGAATTTAGGTGAAAAGCGTACAGTCACCATTGAATACATATTGCTTGATGGTGTTAACGATCAGGCACAGCATGTTCGCGAGTTGATAGAGCTGCTGCGAGACTTCCCGTGCAAGATTAACCTGATACCTTTTAACGGTTTTCCGGGTTCTGGATTTAAAAGGCCTTCAAGCAGAGCAGTTCGATTTTTTCAGGAAAAGCTTGTCCAGGCGGGCTATGCGACAATGGTGCGTACCACCCGGGGTGAAGATATAGATGCCGCGTGTGGCCAGTTAGCGGGTAAGGTAGAGGACAGGACTAAAAGAAGTTCTCGATACCAGAAGATCGCACAACAGATGGTCGATTAACTATGAAAATACTGTTTATGGCGTTTATGGTTGTGCTGCTAGCTGGTTGTTCTTCAGTTCAAAATGGTTCTGGCAAAGCAGCTAATAGGACTGAGATTATCGAACGAGCGATTGACCTTGGTATTGGTTATCTGCAGCAGGGCGATTACGGTAGGGCTCGGGAAAATCTTTTAAAAGCCCTGGAGTTAGATGAGAACTCGGCCCGAGCACATAACACTATAGCAATTGTCTTTCAGCAGGAAGGAGAGCTTGACCTTGCTGAAATGCATTTTCGCAAAGCCATAAAAATCGACCAGGCTTTTGCCTCAGCCCGTAATAACTATGGCGCTTTTTTGTTTTCGCAGCAGCGCACTGAAGAGGCTATTGAGCAACTCCAGATAGCGGCAGATAATCGATTTTATAATCGCCGCTATCAAGCCTTCGAGAATCTGGGTGTAGCCTTCCTTGATTTGGGTTCCACCGATGCAGCTCGCCTTGCCTTTGAGCGAGCAATTGCGTTGAACCCTACCCAATCCAGAGCGTTGTTGGAGTTGGCAGTGCTCGAATATGATGAACAGGAATTCAGTAGATCAAAAAGTCTTTACCTGCGCTACGTTGATAATAGTACCCAGAATCCGAAGAGCCTTAATTTATGTATGGGACTATTCAAGCGATTTGCGGACAATAACCGCGTCGCAAGCTGTAGGATGATGCTTAAAAATGTTTTTCCTAAATCCATGGAATATCAGGCAATTAGAGATCAGTAGTCGTGAATGTTGAATCCGATACAGAAAGCCAGGTCGACTCGCTCGATGCTGACAGAACAAGCGAACCCCAGGACGCTGGCAAACAGAGTGTTGCTGAAGTTTTAATCGCGGCTAGGAAAGCAATGCAGATGAGCCAGCAGGATCTAGCGGCAGAGCTGTTCCTGGATGTTAATGTGGTCCGTGTTATAGAACAGGGCAGGTATGCTGAAATCGTAAAACAGGTTTATTTGAGAGGATACCTGCGATCGATAGCAAAGGCTGTCAATTTAGATGGGCAGCAGATTGTCGATTTGTACGATGAGGAATCCGAATCCTATCGGTCAGATGTGGTAATAGAACGGGCAACTGATGGGGCGGTTGAAAACCGTTTTACTGGACCTGTTTTTAAAACCGGTATGTTAGCCTCGGCAATATTTTGTGTGTTGCTGCTGGTTACCTGGATATTTATCGGTGATGCTGATGAGGAACGGCCGCGCCAGGCAATGGATAGTTTGCCTGAGCAGGTCGAAGTCACCACCGAAACCGCGGCAGAAGCAGACCCGGAGTCGATAGCTTTGAATCAGGGTTCAGGAGATAAAGCTATCCAGCCGGTTCAGGATGCGCTAGAGCTAAGTGAAGTTGTCAAGTACGCAGAGGACTCGCGGGCCATTGTCGGGGCAGCTGCCGCGGCTAACGAGGGCGTTTTGTTGACAGAGGTATCCGAACCCGAGCTAAAACCGGCACTCGAACCACTTCAGTCGGATAGCAGGTTGTCTAAGTACATTACAACAGAAGTCACGCAATTAGAGATCGGTGTATTGTTGGAAATAGAGGCCGGGGGTAATGCCGAAATAGAAATTATTTTTTCTGGCGAATGTTGGCTTGAAATTGTCGATGCAGAGGGCGAGCGAATTTATAGCGATCTCAATGGGCCGGGAGATATCATTAGAATCAGGGGCTTGGCGCCATTTGAGTTGCTGTTTGGTAATGCGACGGTAGCCAGGCTTTATTACCAGGGAGGGTTGGTTGATTTGAGCCGTCGGACCACCAAGGAGTTCACAGCGCGAATTAAGCTTCCGGCAAGAGGAACCAATTCATGAGGCAGGAATCGAAGATTAAGCGTCGGCCATCCAGGCAGATTATGGTTGGTAATGTGCCTGTGGGCGGTGATGCGCCGATATCAGTTCAGAGTATGACTAACACGGATACCCGGGATATTGCTGCCACCGTTGCCCAGATCAAGTCACTGGAGGCAGTTGGCGCTGATATTGTCAGGGTGTCTGTTCCCTCTCTTGAAGCAGCTGATTGTTTTGGCGAAATCCGCAAACAGGTGACGGTTCCCTTAGTGTCAGATATTCATTTTGACCACAAAATTGCTCTCCGGGTGGCGGAGCTAGGCGTGGATTGTTTGCGGATAAATCCTGGCAATATAGGCAGCAAGGAAAAGACAAGGGCGGTAGTCAGCGCCTGTAAGGATAGAGGTATACCGATCAGGGTCGGAGTCAATGCAGGGTCCCTGGGTAAGGATTTGCTGCGCAAGTACAAAGAACCCTCAGCGGATGCAATGGTAGAGTCAGCGCTGAGAAACATAGACATGCTCCTGGCTGAAGACTTCCAGGAATTTAAGCTCAGCCTGAAGTCCTCAAATGTATTTATGGCGATTGACGCGTATCGCGCAATTGCTCCGCAGATTGAGCAGCCTCTGCATCTTGGTATTACTGAGGCTGGCGGGCTGCGGTCTGGAACTGTGAAGAGTTCAGCGGGTCTTGGTTTACTGCTGATGGAAGGGTTGGGCGATACCATCCGTATCTCGTTGGCTGCGGATCCGGTCGAGGAGATTAAAGTCGGGTTTGATCTGCTCAAGAGCCTGCATCTTCGTAGTAAGGGTATTAACCTGGTTGCCTGCCCGAGTTGTTCGCGTCAGAATTTTGATGTCATCAACACGGTTAACGAACTGGAACGTCGAGTAGAAGACATTACAGAGGCCCTGGATGTTGCCATCATCGGCTGTATTGTCAACGGCCCTGGTGAAGCCAAAGTGGCTGAAATTGGCTTGACCGGTGCCACGCCGAGTAGTCTGATCTATGCCGATGGGAAACCTCACCACAAAATAGCTAACGATAAGTTATTAGATGAATTGGAAGCCATGGTGCGGCGAAAGGTAGCCGAAAAACAAGCCGCGGATAGCAATGTCCTGGCAAGGCAAAGCTGAGTAAATTATGGCTATTAAGGTAAAGGCAGTTCGGGGTATGCAGGATCTCTTGCCGGAGAAAAAAGCCGCTTTCCGATTTGTTGAGGATCAGGTTCGAAACATAGTCGGGCAATATGGGTATCGGGAAGTTGGCTTGCCGGTCATTGAATCGACTCAGCTTTTCAGCCGACTGGTTGGAGAAAGCACTGATATTGTCGAAAAAGAGATGTATAGCTTTGCTGACCGAAACGGTGAAAGTCTGACCCTCAGACCGGAAGGGACCGCTGGCCTGGTGCGCTTAGCGAATGAAAATGGACTCATTTTTAACCAGGTCCAACGATTTTGGTATACCGGGCCAATGTTCCGGTATGAGCGGCCACAGAAAGGACGTTACCGGCAGTTTGAGCAGATTGGCGTCGAATGCCTGGGTATGGAAGGCCCTGATATCGATGCTGAAATCCTGCTGATGTCTGCCCGGATTTGGGAAGCCCTGGGAATAGAAAAAGATGTCAGTTTGGAGCTGAATTCCCTCGGTGATCTGTCATCCAGGCAGCGCTACAAGGATGCGTTAGTTAGTTACCTGAATGATTATAAATCGGATTTGGACGAAGATAGTTTGCGAAGATTGTCGAGCAATCCCATGCGGATACTGGATAGTAAAGTCCCGGGTACGCAGCGTTTATTGACTGGTGCACCCGAGCTCCTTGATTTTCTCGATGAAGATTCTCAGCGGCACTTTCAGGGTCTATGTGAGATACTTGAACAGGCGGGATTACAGTATCGTGTTAATCCAAGAATTGTTCGGGGGCTGGATTACTATAATCGAACGGTGTTTGAATGGGTTACCGATACACTTGGGTCCCAGGGAACAGTTTGTGGTGGTGGTCGTTACGACGGCCTGGTTGAGCAGCTTGGTGGCAAGTCGTCGGCCAGTGTAGGATTTGCAATGGGGCTGGATCGGCTTGTCCTAATGGTGGAAGGCAGCAGAGCTAAGACGGGTTCGGTTGAGCTTTACGTGGTGTCCGTTGGTGAGCAGGAACGGATCAAGGCGCTAGTTCTGGCCGAGCGAATCAGGAAGGAGCTGGGTATTACTACCCTAGTTCATTCTGGATCAAGTAAGCTTAAAGCACAGATGAAAAAAGCAGATGCCAGTGGTGCCAAAGCAGCCCTGATTATAGGTGAACAGGAGCTTGTCTCGGGAGAGTTAACGGTTCGATTATTGCGTTCTGAGGGATCACAGGAACGCATAAAGGAAGTGCAGCTGATAGCTTATCTGCGCAAGGTTTTTGATAGGGAGTAATACAGTGGCATTGGATACAACGGAAGAAGAACAGATCGAATCGATCAGGAATTTTGTCAGGCAATATGGTCCAACGATCGTGATCGCCATTATCCTGTCATTGGGCGGTACTTATGGCTACCGATCATGGGAAACCAGCCAACGAGTTGAGAAGGAATCGGCCAGTATTGCCTATGAAGAATTGGTCTCTGCCATCGTTGCCTTGCCGGCTACTGAGGAGGCTACCAGTGAGGCCATTGGGGCTATGGTGGATTCCCTAAAGGCGACTCATCCAGAGTCTACCTACGCAGTCTTTGCATCACTGCAGATGGCGCGGTTGTCGGTAGAGGATGGTGATTATCCTGCCGCTGAGCGGGAATTTCTCTGGGCTCTTGAAAATGCCGATGCTTCGCTTGAGCCGCTGATAAGGATAAGGCTGGCTCGAGTCCTGAAGGCAGATAATCGAAATGACCAGGCCCTTGAGGTGCTCGACAAGAAATTAGAGCTATATGCTTATGGCTCTGCCTGGCATGAGACTCGGGGCGATGTGCTACTGATGCTGGAGGAAATAGATCAGGCCAGGGAAGCCTATCAGATTGCGGTGAACACCTCAGGTGAGCTAACCGCGCCTGCATTGGTGATGAAGCTGGAGGATCTAACCTATGCGGAAGCAATCCCGGATACGGAGCCTGAGACAGAGCAAACTGAGGGGTCCGAGGAAGTCGCAGAATGAAATCTATGCTGAGTCAGATCCAAATTTTGATTATGCTGGTGTTGTTGTCTGGCTGTAGCTGGTTTGGTGATAAAGAAGAAGAGATTAATCAGCCAGAGCCCTTACAGCGATTTTCAGCTGAACTGGATGTCGTCTCCTTGTGGAGTCGTAAGATAGGTGGAGGAGCAGAGGACAAAGCAATCCGCCTGGAACCTGCAGTAGTTGGCAGTAGGATTTTTGCTGCTTCAGCTAGTGGCATAGTGATGGCTTTGCAGACAGGCAATGGCAGACCCTTGTGGCAGCGGCAGGTCAAAGATTTTTATGTGGGCAAGGAATTGAAAAATGCCTTTGCTGAAGATGTCGATGTGATCACTGGTGGTGTCGGTGTTGGTGGTGAACTGGTGCTGGTTGGCACTGCTGCGGGAGATGTTGTGGCGCTCTACCAGAGTGATGGCAGCCTTGCCTGGCGATCGAGAGTTTCAAGTGAGGTGCTGGCACCACCACAGGTCATTGATGACTTGATTGTAGCTCAGACGATTGACGGTAAAGTCTCGGCCTTTGATATCATGTCAGGTGAGCGGCAATGGATTTTTTCAACGTCAATACCGAGTCTGACTCTGAGGGGCACATCGACTCCTTTAGTCGGTGATGATGTGGTAATTGCTGGGTTTTCTAATGGCCGAATTGCGCTGATTGACCCTCGCAAGGGTGTGGCAGCAGTCGACGAGCGAATTGCGGCTGCAACCGGACGTTCGGATTTAGAACGCTTGGTTGACATCGATGGCAGGATGATATTTTCCAGTGGAAGGTTATACGTCGCAACTTATCAGGGAAGAATTGTAGCGATCGATTTAAATGAAGGAAGGTCTCTCTGGTCTGAAGAAGCCTCGAGCGTAGTCGGTATGGGCTCTGGTTTCGGAAACGTTTATCTGGCCCATGATGACGACCGTATTACTGCTATGGACATGGACAATGGTCGGGTGCAATGGGATATACAGGCCTTGCTGAATAGGGATGTGACTGTGCCGGTTGCTGCAGGCAGTTACGTTGCCATTGGCGATTTTGAAGGCTATCTGCATATTGTCGCCCAGTCAGATGGGCGCTTCGTTGCGCGTCGCAGGGTCGATAATGCCGGTATTTTCACCCCTGTGGTCAGTGATGGTAGCCGGCTCTACGTGATGGGTAACAGCGGTAAACTTTTTGCGTTTGAGATAAGGTAACTTACCCATGTTACCTGTGATTGCTTTAGTGGGCAGGCCTAATGTAGGTAAATCTACTTTATTTAATAGGCTCACTAAAACTCGTGATGCGCTGGTTGCCAGTTTTCCAGGCTTGACCAGGGACCGTCAGTATGGGCGGGGTGCGCTTGGTGAGTTTGATTACTTGGTCGTCGATACGGGCGGTTTATCGGGTGACGAGAGTGGCATCGATAAGCCCATGGCCGAGCAATCGCATCAGGCCGTAGCAGAAGCGGACCTGGTTCTTTTTCTAGTGGATGCAAAAGAAGGCCGCTTAGCCTTTGACGAAGATATAGCGGGACTGTTGCGGGCGCAGGAGAAACCCGTGCTATTAGTGGCTAATAAAATAGATGGCCAAAACCCCGACTATATTGCTGGCGAGTTTGCGTCCCTCGGATTAGGTGAACCATTGCGGGTCTCAGCTACCAATGGGCATGGAATCGGCCAACTGGTCAACACTTATATCGCCGCTGAGCTGGATCAGCTCGACAAGCCTACAGCATCAGAAATTGACCCCCATGGTATTAAACTGGCGGTGGTTGGGCGCCCTAATGTAGGGAAGTCGACGCTGGTGAACCGGATGCTCGGGGAAGACCGCGTAGTGGTATTTGATGAAGCCGGAACCACCAGGGATAGTATTTATATTCCCTATGAGCGAGACGGCCAGGCCTATACTATCATTGATACTGCGGGTGTTCGCCGTCGTGGGAAAATCGCTGAAGTGGTAGAAAAATTTTCGGTCATCAAGACGCTGGAAGCAGTTAATGATGCCAATGTAGTGATATTGATGGTTGATGCCAGAGAATCGATCGTCGACCAGGACCTGCATTTACTCGGCCACGTCATCGAAGCTGGCAGAGCCTTGGTGATTGCCGTCAACAAATGGGATGGCACTGACTTGGAACAGAAACAATATATCAGACAGGAATTGGAGCGTCGGCTGACTTTCCTGGATTTTGCCAGTATCCATTTTATTTCCGCTTTGCATGGTTCTGGAGTAGGTAATTTATATCACTCGGTGCTTCAGTCTTATGCATCAGCGACCCGGCCCATATCGACTGCAAAGCTAAATACCATTTTGAACGATGCTCTACTGGCTCACCAACCCCCCTTGGTGAAAGGCAGGCGGATAAAGTTAAGGTATGCCCATGCTGGTGGCAGCAATCCGCCTATTATTGTGATTCATGGTAATCAGACAGATTCAATCCCTGAATCTTATAAGCGGTTTTTGCGTAATCATTTTCATAAGGCCCTGAATCTAAAAGGAACACCGCTACGGATCGAATTCAGGACCGGTGATAATCCTTTCAAGGACCGTAAGAATAAGCTAACCCAAAGGCAGGTCTCGCGTAAACGTAGATTGATGGCGCATGTTAAGAAGAACGACAAAAAACGTCGTCAGTCTTGACCTGAAGTCAGTAGCAGCGCTGGGTCTACACGATTATTGTTCAGGCTGACACTCCAGTGCAGATGCGGGCCAGTTACCCGGCCAGTCTGTCCAACTGCCCCTAAGACATCTTCTCTGCTTACCCGATCGCCTATTTTTACGTCAATGCGGCTTAAGTGACAATACAGGGTAATGAGTCCCTGGCCATGGTCGAGCAGGACTGTATTGCCATTAAAAAAGTAATTTCCGGTTGCAGCTACCCTGGCCGGTGCAGGTGCTTTGACCGGCGTTCCCTCTGCTGCTGCGATGTCCATACCGCTGTGCGGGTTTTTAGGTAGTCCATTGAGGATGCGGCGCTTGCCGAAGCTGCTCGAAGTCCGTCCTGTTACGGGTAGTTTAAAAGTGGAATCGACAGTGGCCTGAGAAAAGCTGGTAAAGACACGATTCATCTCAGCTCGTTCTGCTTTAATCCTCGGGTAGTCGCGGCTGGGTGGGGTCACTTTGCTCTGGTCGGAAATGGTCAGGCTTTCGGTTAGATAGCTTTTGTGGGTTATAGTGAATTTAACCTGGCCGCTGTCGGTTGCAAGGGTTGCAAGGCCCGGTTTTTGGCTGAGACTGATACCGACGATGGCGTAATGCTTGCCGCTGTCTGAAGCAGTTAACACGGGATCACCTTCAAAACGGGCTGAGCTGTTTGCTGGAATCTCCAGCACCGCGATGCCACCGGGTACGGGGTTGTGATTTGGTAATGCCTTCACATGACAGATGCACAGCATCACAGTTAATAAGAAATACCGCTTCATTTTTTATTCGCCGCCGACTCGATCACTTCGGCTGTTATTTGATTTTCGGCAAACCTGACCGTGATGTGTTGGCCGGGTTGGGTCTGGACAGCATTTGTGATGACGGAGCCACCAGCGTCGCGGACGATGGCATAGCCCCGATCCAGCGTTGATAGAGGGCTTAGAGCATTCAGTTTACCTGCAGCTAGAGCCAGGGTACTCTTGTGATTAGCAAGTTTTGTGTTCATGGCTTGCGCGAGTTCGCCATTCAGATGCTGCTGTCTACTGAGCATTGAGTTTATTTCCTGCAGGGGCGATTGCAGGTTTTGCTCTATATGCAAGGTACGATGCCGGAACTGATCAAGCAATTGGCTCATAGCTCGGATCAGGTGCTTTTCCATTATTTCCAGGTCAGGCCCTTGTAGGGCTCTTTTGATATGACTTTCCAATGACCTCTGAAGCTGGATTAATCTGTTTTTAAGCTCAGTCAGTATCTGAAGTGGGTTGCGCAGGCGATTCTTAAGGGCGTCGACGGATAGTTTTCGAAATTCAATTTCGTTCTGCAAGCTGGTGATTAGTTGGCTTTCCACTCGATCAAAGGTCAAAGCCCACTCATGCTGATCTGGGGCTATGAGTTCAGCCGCTGCCGAGGGCGTTGGTGCTCTGAGATCGGCTGCAAAATCGGCGATGCTGACATCCGATTCGTGACCAACCGCGCTGATAATCGGAATTTTGCTTGCTGCAATGGCCCTGGCGACGGGTTCCGTGTTGAAGGTCCATAAATCTTCCAGCGATCCACCTCCGCGAGTAATCAGAATCAGATCGAAAGGATCAGTTGTAAACAGGTTTGCCTGCTGGATAGCGGAAACGACCTGGCCGATGGATTCTTCGCCCTGAACCTGGGTCGGAATAACAGTACATGCCAAAGAAGGAAACCTGCGATTGACAACACTCAACACGTCCCGGATTGCCGCTCCAGTCGGTGACGTAATGATGGCCAGGTGGTTTGCCAGTTTCGGAATCGGTTTTTTTAACTCGTTTGCAAACAGACCTTCCTGCTGCAGACGCATGCGGAGTTCATCAAAGGCCCGTCTCAGCGCACCTTCACCGGCTTCTTCCATTTGTTCGGCTATAAACTGGTATTCTCCCCTGGCCTCATAGAGGCTTATTTTCCCCCTTACTAAGACTTGCAGACCGTTTCGAGGGGTAAACCGGACACGTTGGTTACGGTTGCGGAACATGGCTGATCGTAGCTGGGCTTTGCTGTCTTTCAAGGTGAAGTACCAGTGTCCTGAGGCAGGTTTGGCGAAGTTGGATATCTCACCCTCCACATAAACGAGGGGCAGTTCGTGTTCGAGTATGCCTTTGGCAAGGCGATTAAGTTCGCTGACCGAAAAGACTTCTATATTGGCTCCCTGATGGCCATTGATTGCGCTCATAGACTCGTTTTCTGCTTGTGTCTGGCGAAAGTAAGAATAATACACTGTAGCACGGTCTTGTAGGTTCACAGTAAAACAAAGCTGTTTATAGCGCAGGCAGGTTACAGAAGTTATTGTCGTTCCATGGTTTGATCGATTCAGCAGGGTTTTATTGGGCTGCTTCTGGGCTAGCTGCGCTAGATTTGTCCAATACGGATAAATTTAGCTGGGTTAATCCCAGTTAGTTTAGATTTAGAAATAATAGCTGTTGCTGTACCCGACTGGGACTTTATAATTCTGTTTTGCTTTTAGGCGGCCCGATGAGTTCATCTAATCACTCAGATATACACCAAGAAAAAATACTCATACTTGATTTCGGTTCTCAATATACTCAGTTGATCGCTAGACGGGTGCGCGAACTTGGCGTGTTCTGCGAGATCAAACCCTATGATATCAGCGGGGATCAGGTCCGCTTATTTGAGCCGATGGGAATTATCTTGTCGGGTGGGCCAGAATCCGTCACGGCGGCACAGAACCGAAAAGCCCCTGACGCCGTTTTTTCAGGCGGTGTGCCGGTTCTGGGTATTTGCTATGGCATGCAGACGATGGCGCAGCAACTGGGTGGCCGGGTTGAAACTTCAGACAAACAAGAATTTGGTTATGCACAGGTCGGTCTAACCGCCGAGTCTGTTTTGTTTGATGGTCTTGGCGATACTGGCAAAGAGGGTGTGCCAGGGAGGCGCCTCGATGTCTGGATGAGTCATGGTGACAAGGTGGTTGAGGTGCCCGAAGGGTTTACAGGGCTGGCCTCGACGTCTAGCTGCGAGTTTGCCGCTATGAGCGATGAATCTCGGCAGTTCTATGGTTTACAGTTTCACCCAGAAGTTCAACATACCCCGGCAGGATCAGAGATACTGGAACGATTTCTATTGGGTTGCTGTGGCTGTAGCGGGCTCTGGACGCCCGCTAATATCGTCGAGGATATTATCGATAGGGTACGTAGCCAGGTTGGATCAGACCAGGTTATTTTAGGCTTGTCAGGCGGGGTCGATTCTTCTGTTGTTGCTGCACTTTTATCGCGAGCCATCGGTGATCAGTTGACCTGCGTATTCGTAGACAATGGCCTACTCAGGTTCGAGGAAGGTAACCAGGTGATGGCGATGATGGAGCTGGCAACCAGCAATTCGTTACCCATTAATGTGATTCGGGTTGATGCAGAAGACCTGTTTCTGGAAAAACTAGCCGGTATTGAGGATCCGGAAGACAAACGTAAGATCATAGGCAATACCTTTATTGAAGTGTTTGATGCGGAAGCCGCTAAAATCGACGATGCACACTTCCTCGCCCAAGGTACTATCTATCCGGATGTAATTGAGTCGGCCGGGACAAAGGACGGCAACGCTCACGTCATTAAGTCCCACCATAATGTGGGTGGTTTACCTGAAGAAATGTCACTGGCGCTTGTGGAGCCGCTACGTGAATTATTTAAGGATGAGGTTCGTAAAATTGGTTTGGCGTTAGGCTTATCAAAGGAAATGGTTTTCCGGCATCCGTTTCCTGGTCCTGGTTTGGGGGTTCGGATTTTAGGTGCAGTAAACCGTGAATATGCTGAATTGTTACGGAGAGCTGATGCGATTTATATTGAGGAACTCCGCAGGGCCGACCTTTACGACAAGGTGAGTCAGGCCTTTGCTGTGTTTTTACCGGTCAAATCAGTCGGCGTGGTGGGAGACGCAAGGCGTTATGAATACGTGATCGCGCTTCGGGCCGTTGAGACGATAGATTTTATGACCGCCCGATCCGCACGTTTACCTTATGAGTTTTTGGAGACAGTCTCGAGTCGGATTATCAATGAGATTAGTGGTATTTCCCGGGTTACTTATGACATTTCCAGCAAACCACCGGCAACGATTGAGTGGGAATGAAAGTAATAAAGTTTTTATCACCAATTAGAAAGTGGCTTTTTGGCACTTTAATCACGACTGTTGTATTGGCATCCGCAGCTTTTTTGTATTTTCGTTCACAAATAGATCATGTACTTGATGAAGAGCTGAGCGCTGCTGTTGAAGAAATACAGATCACGTCGGGCATAGTTGGGCTTGCCTTTGGTGTTGTTCAAAACGGCGAAATCATACTTCTTGAAGGCTTTGGGGAAACCAAACTTGGTGCCGAAGACACTGTAACGCGGTCTCATATTTTCCATTGGGCCTCTGTTTCAAAGCCCTTTGTCGCCATTGCAATCATGCAGCTGGTTGAAAAAAATCAGCTGCGGTTGGAGGACAGCCTCGTCGAAGTCCTGCCAGACTACACCGTGACGGATCCGCGCCATCAAGAGATAACCATAGAGCAGCTGCTGCTTCACACTTCAGGTCTCCCTGACGTCGAAGATTATGAGTGGGATAAACCGCAGGAAGACAGCGAAGCTCTTATGCGTTGGGCGACTAAAGAGAGTCCTCGTGAATTACTCTTTGACCCAGGGACGGACAGGAAATACTCAAATATTGGGTTTGAAGTGTTGGGTGCCGTACTTGAACAGATCTCTGGTGATACATTTGAGGGTTATATGAAAACGAACATTCTAGTGCCAGCGGGCATGGAAAACTCATCCTTCCTTTTTCCAGAAATCCGTTCGGACTTACGTACCACAGGGCATACTGGCAGCGGGGAAAAGAAGGCCATAGCAGACCACTATCCGTGGAACCGTCGCCATGGACCTAGTTCAACTCTCAATACTTCTGTGGAAGAAATGAGCGGATTTGTTTCTGCCTTACTGTCAGATCGCCTTTTGAAGGCTGAAACCCGATCTACCATGTGGCAGGCGCGGTGGCCCATTAACGATGACGGGAGTCAGGCCGGGACCTTGGGCTGGTCCTTTCGTGAGCAGGAGGGCGTTCGCATTTGGCTTCACACAGGAGCCGATGTTGGTTTTCGCTCTGCGCTTGCAATTTTTCCGGACACGCAATCAGCCGTGTTTCTCGTTTCAAACGACGAGGCTGCACCCATAGTTCCGATTCTGTTCACTTCGTTTGAATTTCTGTTTACTGATTAATAAATTTGTTCTGTAGAACAAATGGGTCTCAGTTTTATCAAATCTTCATACCAAAATGACAGTTATCCTTTCGGTTTATAGGTTCAAAGTTGAAAAAACCTTGTTTACTTCCTGACACACTGAGTCAGTAAAACTAGTAAAATCAGGGTTAAGATAGATTAAATGAAGAAACATAGTGACAAACTACTTATTGCACCTCTGTATCCCTTTATCTATAAGGGTTTCAGAAGTGTCTACTATTGAGTGGGAATGAAACAAATACAAACTCCTCTGTAGACTCCATTCCTTAGTAGCAGTTACAAACTAACTCGACTATTGCGATTCATAATTAGCTTAGTATCAACAAAGGATAATTCATTACTTTCCAATATAGAAAGTTATGACTTTCCAACATGGAAAGTTGGTGGTATAGTGATTTCATTAATATGAATTATAGGAACAGAAGCGATGAATAATGAAAAACAAACTATATCCAAAGAAGAGGCAGTAGCGATATTAAAATCAGTAGACTCAACCAAACGTGATGCCATTAAGGCATTTAGAATACCTTTATTGCTCATAATACTAATTAGCTTTAGTTGCTCCCTTGTCGTCTTTAGCTGGGGGATGACAGAGCATGACAATATGTGGGCTTTGGGTATGTATATAGGATCGGCTAGCTTTGGTATATTTGTAGCTTTCTATTTATATACCTTCCGTCTTTTGGGCATAAAGGTAAATATTTTACCTCGTTCAAAAGAGAGGATAAAAAGTGAGCTTGTTTTTCTTCTTATATTTTCGGTTATTCTCATTTTGGGAAGACAATTTCGATTGATAGGGTTCGAATACGCACCTCACATAGCCGCATTGATTGCAGGTGGTTATATGGCATATCTGCTATATAAATATCCTACTGGTGAGTCCTTACAGGGAATCAAACATAATGACTAAGGCAACATTTGACACCGTCATCCATGCACCAAATCGCCTGCAAATATGTGCTTTGTTGGACACTACAAAAGAGTTGGAGTTTCAGATTATCAAAGAACAACTCGGTGTAAGTGATTCAGTGCTTTCGAAACATTTAAAGGTATTAGAGGATGCGAATTACGTCCAATTAATTAAAAAGACAGAATTTACTCGTCAACGAACTTGGGTGTCATTGACGCCTAAGGGAAGAAAATCTTTCAAGCTTCATTTAACGGAGCTCAAAAGAATTATTGGATAAATATAAAATGATTAGAACCTGTTGAGGTTACTCAATCGGGTAAAAGCAAATATCAAAGCAGTTGAAAAGGGTGTGTTTGGAGTAAGGCATTAAGGTTACAATTCTTGTAACTCAGAATCTGTTAAAGTATTGATATTAAAAGATTATTTCACAACACTAATAACGAGTGGGCATGAAAGAAGATATTACCATTACTCCTTTTAGAAAAGAACAGGGGCCCGTATTAGTTAAGTTGTGGCGTCAGTCTTTCGCTCAGGCTATGGGTATCGAAGAAGACACCCGAGAGGAGGTTGTAAATGAGCACCTGGTTTATCTTCAAACCTATAACCCGAAAATTATCAGCGTCGCTTTAGATAAACACCAAAATAAAGTGGTTGGGTTTATGGCGAAAGAAGAAACCACGATAAAAGATCTCTTTGTCCATGTTGACTATCAAAGAAAAGGGTTGGGTTCTCGTTTTATACACCAAGCAAAAGAGGAAGAAACCTTGCTAACACTGAGCACCTTTCAGTTGAACAAAGGGGCACAAAAATTTTATGAGTTTCATGGTTTTGTAATGACGAGACGCGGATTCGCTAGTCTAGAGGGCAATGCATGGGCAAGTAATCAAGAGGAACTTGCTGATATTAGTTACGAATGGAAAAGCGCTAGATAAATTTGTTACTGGTGGAGTCCCTAGGTCGAAAAAGCATCTTCCTGACCTTTCTGTTTACCAGGGTTGAGCCAGTCCGACCGTTGAGCCGGAATCACCTTTAATCGGTGCTGCTCGTGCGCTTGATTTGATGGAGTTTGGTAATGGGTTACTGTTGCCGGGTTTAGGCGGGCTCTGACTAGGTGAAGCCTGCAGCAGTGATGCGAAAGGCATGGGTCTCATTTGCTCAATGTGGAAACCCGTCGACTGGTGGCGTTGGTTGCCCCTCGTACACGGAAAATCGTTCAACGTTGAGCATTGACGAAACGCTGAACGTTGTCACAAATCCCTATGGCGCAGAACCTGCTGTTTTCGATAAAGTCTTGAACCGTCACTGGGGCCATGCCAACCTTTGCTATCAAGGCTTTGCTGAGAGATGATGGCTTCTGATTTGATAGCAAGCTCGCAACAATGACTCGCCGCATAGGATGGCCGTACTATTTTTTATCAACAGAATTAAATCGATTCAAAAAGGGCCGAACTTTGAGGTACCCGAATGATGATAAAAAAGGAAGGTATTGATCGTTAAGTCGTAGGGAGAAATTATGTCGATTCCAGAAGAGTTTACAGCCACGTATATAGAAAAAAACCACGCTATAGAAAAAAACAACCCGTCGGGTGGTCAGCTCTACACGGCCTTTCTGAAAAGTGGTGAACCTTATCGAAGTCTCGCGCGGAAAAATTATCACCAGTCTGCAAGCGCAGGGTATACGCACGACCCAAGCGAGCAAAACGCTCAACGCAGTACGCCGGGGCTGGATCTTACCGATGATGCGCTCTACTACAATACGCGCGGTAGCGCAGCCGATTATTGGGCTGGTGTTAAACTCCCAAAGCCGACCAAAAATATCAGTGAATGCCGAGCAGACCTCTCCACTTGGGGCTATTGTCTCATCGAGGATGCGCTTTCGGCCAGTCAAATTACCGGTATGAAGCGGCGACTTGAGGATCAGGCCAAGGGCGAGCGTTTAGCGGGAATCGCATCATGGATGGGGACAGCACCGGCGCCAGGTCAGTCGCTTTCGAGTACCCAGTTCCTCCACTCGCTTATCAATAAAGGCGAGCAATTTATTCAATGTGTGGAACACGATCCCCTTGGCGTTCAAGCCGGGCCATTGATCGAGCAGTTGCTGAATGAAACGCTGGGTAGTCATTTTTTAATGTCCTCATTTATTGCCATCATTTCCAATTACGGGAACATGCCCCAAGGGTTGCATCAGGATCAGGCCACCGCACCTTTTCAAGATGCGGTCGCACCTTACACCTGTAACACGATGTACATCATGGACGATATGGGTGAGCACAATGGTGGCACATTGGTTGTGCCGGGATCACATCAACTGTTATCCGAAGCAGGTTCGGGCCGGCCAATCGAAGTGCCGCTGCCTCCCGCCATCAATTTAGCGGCCCCGGCAGGAACTGTCATGATCTTTGATGGCCGACTGCTGCATGGTACTGGCGTCAATAAGAGTAACCACAGTCGAACCATTTTAGTCATGAACAGCATAAAGCCTTTCATGCGACAGCAAGAGTTGCACATGATGTCGGCAGCAACGGAAGTTTTGACGAACGCGTCATCAAAACTGTTGTACCGACTTGGCGCGCGGCCTCAGGGGCTTGGCGGTATTGAAGGCGCATGGAATGGCGATTATCTGGTCAATCAAAGATTAAAATTGGAGCAGGGCGAGTATGAATTTGTCCGTGAACTGTCGCCCGACTCCCCTGATTTGAACCAGAACTTTACCTATCGAATTTCTGACACGGGTCTGGTGCAAGCTGAGCATCAGCCGGAAACCCTGACAGAGATTAAAGCTCAGTACCGGAAATCCAGGCCATCCTGGCAACGGCCCGAAGCGCCCAGGTTCCCATCCGTTAAAAAGCGTGCTTCCTAGATACAACGCGAGTTATAGGAGCCACTTTCCGGAGACAACCCACGATACACATTCCGTAAGGTGCTGTTTTTATAAGCTACGATAACTTTTTTTAAGTCGCTGCGACAGCGCATGTTAAGCGTAAGTAACCAATGATGGCGGCTTGCATGTATGTAAAATATATTTTACTATATGTAAAAATATTTATACATTAAAGGGAATGAAGAACCGTGAATATGTCGTATAAGGAAAAAAGTTTAATTGCTTCTTTGGGTATTACGTTATTGATATTTGGATGGTATTTATATGGTGCTTTTTCAATCCTGTCGTTAAACCCGGAGCTGCCTGGACTTGTTGAAATCATTATTCTCATTGTTTGGGTTGTTGTTTTAGAAAGCATTATTCAGTCGTTTATAGCGATAAAGAATAAGTCCCAGTTAGAAGATGAAAGAGACAAACTCATCGAGAAGGTTGCCTATAGGTACAGTTATGGAGTCTTGTCTGTTGGTATTTGGTTCTTGATGATGCAGATTTTATTCGATACCTGGTTTGATAATCACCTTATGTTAACGACCCCTTATGGTATGTTCCATTGGTTACTTTTGTTCTTTGTTTTATCCGAGGTAGTTCGTTTCGGTACGCAACTGTATTACTACCGAAAGGGTGTATAAGTTGTCTAAGAAATTAAGTAATAACATTAGGAAATTAAGATTCGATGCAGACGAAATGTCTCAGCAAGCTTTAGCGGACAAAGTTGGGGTCACTCGCCAAACTGTTTTTGCGATTGAAAAAGATAAATACTCCCCCTCCTTGGAGGTTGCTTTTAAGATATCTAATGTATTTAGAGTCCCTTTAGAGGACGTTTTTTCGTACGAATAAAGCACCGCTTGGCGGTGCGGAGTTTGATGATCGAGATAAAAATGAATAGAGACACATCGGTGCTATTGTTCCCGGCGTGGTGGTTTGTTTTTGAGTCCTATTACCGGGCACGACCTTATTTTTTTTCTATTCGCGCTGCATTGGTTTTGATAGTGTTCAGCAGTGACCGAAGCTGTTCTAGTTCGGTCGTAGAGGTCCCGGCGAAAACCTCGTCTAGCACGCCGGCGGCTAGCTGGTTCATTTTTCTCACCAAGTGCGCACCATTGTCAGTCAGGAATACCGCTCGCACCCTCCGATCATTCTGGACATGTCTGCGTTCAATCAATCCTGCAGCTTGCATTCGATCGAGCAGACTGGATATGGCCATGCGGCTGCACTCTATGCTTTCTGAGAGTTCAGTCTGCGAAATGCCCGGCATTCGGCTAACATAGGCCATAACCCGCCATCTTGCGCGACTGAGTTTAAGCGGTTTCATGTGCAGATCGTAGGCATCATTTAGTTTCCGGCCGGCGTCGACCAGCAGGAATGCTAGTTCCCGCTCTGTGACTTGTATAGATTGGTTTCTGTTCACAAAGAAAATTCGAATAGATTGGTGGATTCGCCGCTGGTTACCTGTCCTCTTTGGCCAATTGGATCATAAAGGGTCATTTGCTCTAGCAGGTGTGTGTCCGACGGTGTCAATGCGACAAATCTCGAACCGTTATCAAGAGATCCTATTATTAGTCCGCTCTGTGGGGTTCCGGTGCGATCATATAGAACCGTAAAGGTCTCGATAGTACCTGATCCCTGGGCATGTGGGTCGAGTTTCGGGTGGCTCATTGTCGAAATCAGGCTCTTTAAAGTGTTAGGGTCTTGAGTCCTGAAGGGTATGCTGGGTGGCATAGCGCTGTAAATACCCAGTGCATGTTTTGTCAGATACCAGCCGTTAGCAGTAACTAGTCCTTTTTCTCCGGGCGCAGATCTGAGGCGATCCATCATGGTAGCTATAGCGTGCATACTGTAGTTATTACCGGCGCCCCCAAAATAAGGTAAGCCACCGGTAACGGTGAGTAGCCGGTTATCATCGGGCGTCATCCCCAGGGCATCCCGGGTGACTTCCAGGACGGCAGAAAAACAGGAATACACGTCAAAGTGATTAATCTCGTCAACAGTTGTTGCCGCCATCTCAAACGCACTGGCTAGTCCCGCTTCTAATGCTGGGGAAGAATGAAAATCAATGCGTTCGGAAACATGCCATATATCGTCTACATCGCAGTGACCATGCAGATAGACCCAGCGTGACTCATCGATGCCTAGTTGGCGTGCTTTCACATCAGACGTCAAAAGTACCGACGCTGACTGGTTGACCTGCATAATGGCATTCATATATTTAGTGTAAGGGAAACCAATATAACGATTAATCAGTGTTGGCGTAACGATTTCTTTGCTACTGCGCTGGGTCGGAAACCAGGCAAAGGGATTGTCTCGGGCGATTTTGGTCAAGGGCGAGAAAAGCTCGCCAAGGGTCTGTTGGTGTGCCTCGATAGAGCGACCGTAGTGATTGCGCAGGGCATTTTCAAAAAGCGGATAGGTGACGATAGGGGCAACCATGCCGTGAGCTTGCTCCACAGGATTGCTGCCTGCGCGTTCCGGCCATAACAGGTTAGGTTTTGGCCAATTACCCTCATCCTCTGGCCAGTCTAGCTTGAAATCTGCTTTAGCAGCCTTTGCCAGGGTGTCCAGTGCTTCCGCTCCAGATAACAACACCATGGATCTACGCCCGCTGGCAATATCTTCTGCGAAGGTATTCACCAGTGTCTGGGGTGTATTGCCGCCAGTACCGGTAATGAATTGTTCGGCTTGCTTAGCCCCGAGTCGCCTGGCTAGTGCTGCAGGTGGGTTGGCAAAGAGTTTCGGACCGACAGTGTTAACAACGACAAGAGTATCCAGGTTCTGTAACTGATCTGGCAGTAGACCAGCATCTATGGCTGCCAATTCGGAAGTATTCTGCATCATGGATAGAGGATTCAATGCCTCTGATAGATTATCGGGACGGTCGATTAATTGTCCAGCACCAACCAGCACCGGTTGAATTGGTATGCTCAAGTGGCTTTGCCTTTTGTAAGTACATTTAATGTAAATATATTTACTTTATGAACAAAAAGCGAGATAGTGAAGCAGGTTAATTTTGTTTGGATAAGAGGTAACCATGACCGAACCACTGAAAACCAGCGTTTGTGAGTTGCTTAACATTGAATACCCGATTGTACTGGCTGGTATGGGTGGTGCCAGTACACCTGAGTTGGCAGCAGCGGTTTCCAATGCGGGTGGATTGGGCGTCCTGGGTGCAGCAAGTTGCGGGCCTACCCGTCTCCGAAACTGGATTAAAAGAACCCGCGAATTGACCGATAAACCATTTGGCGTTGATACACTACTCCCAGCATCCGTGCGCCGGCAGGAGCAGGTTAGTGTCACTGGAGAGCCACAGCAGGAGCGCTCTCTTGATGCTCATCGCGCTTTTGCGCAATCCTTCATGGAAGAGCATGGTCTTGATAATCAGGTGAACTCCTTAAATTCCGAAGCCATTGAGGATGATAATGATGATGGGTTGGTACTGTTCTCTGAACCTTTTTTCAGGGCTCAGATGGAGGTGATTGTAGAAGAGAGAGTTCCCGTTTATGCGGCTGGGTTGGGGAATCCCGGTCCCTGGATGGATCAATTAAAAGCCAATGATACTAAAGTGATCTGTGTGGTTGGAGCAGTGCGTCATGCGGTTCAGGTTGCCAGTGTTGGTATCGATATTGTGGTTGCTCAGGGGCACGATGCTGGGGGCCATAACTCTCCTGTAGGCACCATGGCGTTGATACCGCAGGTAGTTGATGCCATGGTAGATATACCGGTTCTTGCGGCAGGTGGTATTGCTGATGGTCGAGGCGTTGCCGCTGCGCTCATGCTGGGTGCCGAAGGCGTTTGGGTTGGCTCAGCCTTCCTGGCAGCAAGTGAGGCTGGTATTTACGACTTCCAGAAACAGGCTTTGGTCGATGCAACCGAAGAATCTACGGTTATCTCGAAATCGATTACGGGTAAACCTTGCCGTGTCCTGCGTTCAAGCTGGACTATGGCTTGGGAAAAAAGCGAATTAAATCCGCTACCCATGCCCTATCAGTCAATGATCTCTGATCCGGTAATGGCAGCCGCTGTTTCGGGTCAAAGAGTCGATGTTTATCCGGGAATTGCCGGCCAGGGGATAGGCATGATTAAAGCGGTACGCCCGGCAGCTGATATCCTTGCAGATTATGTCCAGGGTGCTCGTCTGGCCCTTGCCAACCGCGGCATTGACTGAGGTAGATTATGAATGAAAGCCTATTAATGATTGAAAGGCCCCTTGAAGGTGTTGCGCAACTGATTCTTAATCGTCCGGAGAGTAAGAATGCTCTATCAAAGGCTTTGCGGACAGCACTGGTAACGCAACTGACAGCTCTGGCAGCAGATGATTCCGTGGAAGCTGTTATTCTCGCCGGTGTCGGAGAGGTGTTTTGTGCGGGCTTTGATTTAAAGGAACTGTCCGAGGGAGACACTAAAGCTATTTTTGCCGAAGCAGCAAACTACCATCGTGTGGTGCATCGTTTCTCTAAACCATTGATTGCTGCAATTGATGGCCCGGCGATTGCCGGAGGAATGGATTTGGCATTGATGTGCGATATTCGATTTGGTACGGAGCAGGCCTCTTTTGGCCAGCCTCAGGTGCGATTTGGGATACCAGCAGCTTATGATCTTATAGTCAGCGTTTGTGATGAGGCTACCGCGCGTTATTTGTGCCTGACAGGTAATTTGATCGACTCAAATACCGCCATGGCACGATCCATTTTGTCCGAGTGTTTCTCTGACAGAACCCGAATGCAAAAGGAAGCGCTTGACTGCGCAGCCATGATTTCAAAATCCAAGAGCGGGAGGGCATCAAAAGCTGCTTTTTTGGCCAGACAACCCCGGCTCTTTGAATCGTAATGGAAGAGGAAATCGACTGATGAAAACACATGCTGCAATTGCTTTTTCCGCTGATGCAGATTTTCAGATCCGAGAAGTAGACCTAGCCGGACCGGGTCCCGGGGAGGTTCGCGTAAAAATGCAGGCCTGCGGTATTTGTCGAAGCGACATCAGTGCCCTGGAAGGTAAGGAAACCATAGAGTTTCCAGTGGTTCTGGGTCATGAGGGAGCTGGTTTGGTCGACGCTGTGGGAGAGGGTGTTCTGAGCGTGAAGGTAGGGGATCCAGTGGTATTGTCCTGGTCTCCGGCCTGTGGACTGTGTCCAGGATGTCAGCGCGGGGAACACCAGCTATGCGAGCAGATCAATATGACGACAGGGAGTATTGGCCCCTTGTCGCTAGAGGGACAGAGCCTTGATCGGTTCATGGGCCTGGGTGCTTTCAGTGAGCATGTGGTGGTCCCCGAGGCTATGGCCGTTCCAGTTCAAACTAGCATGGATCCCAGACATTCCTGTCTGATTGGTTGTGGGGTCACCACTGGCTTTGGCGCTGCTGTCAATACGGCTGCCATACGCTGGGGAGAAAGTGTAGTGGTATTTGGTTGCGGCGGCGTTGGTCTGTCAGCGATTCAGGGTGCGCGAGTTGCTGGTGCCGCGAGAATTATCGCCGTTGATCCAATTCAAGAGCGACGCCAGGCTGCACTTAAGGTAGGGGCGAGTATTGCCCTCGATGTCGCTGGTGCTGTGAAGCAGATTATTGGTGTTACCGGCGGAGGTGCTGATGTTGCCATTGAATGCGTTGGTAAGACTTCAACCATGCTCGATGCATTTAATACGCTGCGTCCTGGTGGGCGGAGTATTGTGGTCGGTCTGCCTGCCTACACCGATAAAATAGAGTTGCCCGTGATTATGTTATTGAGGGAAAAATCGATTAAGGGTTCTATCTATGGGTCGGCTAAACCACACCTTGATTTTCAAAAAATTGCTTCCCTGGGCGAAACCGCGCAGATCGATTTTGAACCTCTGGTGGATAAAACACGACATTTTTCTGAGATTAATGAAGGTTTTGCTGAGATGCGTGAAGGAAAGTTGACTCGTGTGGTACTGACCTTTTAGACAATGGGTTAAGCAGCACAATTCTGATCAGTGTATGTTTGCCCGTTAGCAACAGCGCTTTACCGTGATTCAGGAGGAATCAAGGCAACCTTGTGGTTTGAAGAGTTGGCTCCTCCCCGGTTGTTAGCCAGGAAGGACTAGCAACAATTGCCTGTGTATTTATGCTGAGGTCTTGAGACCAAGCGTAATGGGATGCTGAAGGTTTGTCATGGCGACCTTCGAAAGCTATTGTTGGATTGCGAGCTAATGCTTAAAATGATTCGTTTACTCCATCAAAGCGAATCTTCATGACCGAGACTTTTGGCCGATATGTGGGCAAAATTGCGAGTCGCTTTGATACGCCTGAATTGAGAGGCCAGTTGTCTTCCGTACCGCAATGGCTTGGGTCTGGCAAGACGCTACCCTTATCTCATGGCAGCGACCAGGTATTGAAAGCGAATCTCTCCATCGATGGTAAGCCTGTTGCAGTTGCAATCAAAATTTTTAGCCGTCAGGGATTGATTAAGGACTGGTACGATCGGCGACATGAATCGAAAGCCGAGCGTTCTTATGCTGCGGCAGAATTTTTGCATCAACAGAGTTTGGGTACAGCGGAGCCGATTGCATGGTTGGATCATTGGCAAAATGGTCGTCTGCTAGAAAGTTATTACCTTTGTATTCATGTGTCGGCAGCGTGTTTCAGGGATGCCCTGATAGGGATCTACCAGCAAGAACGTGATAATGCTGTACTGATGGATTTGCTTTACCAGGTAGCTCCAGCGGTGCAGAACCTGCATGAAGCGGGTTTTATGCATGGGGACCTTGGAAACCAAAATATCCTAGTACCCAAATCTGCTGCTGGTGAATGGTTGCCACCTTTATTTATTGATTTGAATCGTAGCCGGCGTGCATTAGTACCTCTAGGGAACCGTCAGAGGGCACACGATTTGGCGAGGATTGCTCTGCCGGGTGGATACCTTGATATATTTAAAATGATTTATAATCGTCACCAGGACTTACCTGAGGCCCTAGCATCGCTAGAGCAAAAAGCTCGGCAGAAGTTTTGGGGGCATCGCCGAAGAAGCCGCTGGCGTCATCCCATTCGGTTCCTGAAGCGTTTGAGACAAAGAGAGCCAGCCTCGCCTTACCCGTCAGAAAAAAATCTATGGTTGTGGGATGAAAAAACCTCTCAACCAACGGTGGTGCTCGGGAGAGAAGAAAAGCGTCGCCATCGTAATATAAGCGATATTTTTTCAGCCTTGGCTAGAGGATTAATTGCCAGCCCGTCGTTGTACCTGCGATATCGTCGTTCGTTGGCGGCGAGTTATTCAAAGCCCGTGGCTTTAAAGGATAGGTTTGGCATTGCCCTTCAGCCTCAGAGTGACTATATCGAGCAAGAATGGGCTCTGCTGAATGCTTTGGGAAACCCGCCCGTTCTAGTGCGTTTTTGTCATCATGAGACGCCTGAAGATTGGCAGACTGCTATCGCATTGGTGGAAAGGTTGCATCTTAAGAATATTCGCGTGATGGTGGCGATTCTACAGGATCGGCGATCCGTCTTGAATCCTGCTTCATGGCGAGATTTCCTCAGGATGGTGGTAGGTGCTGTTGGCGATAAGGTAACTCAGGTCGAGATAACCCATGCAAGGAATCGCTCTAAATGGGGTATATGGAGCCGTCGTGACTTTAAGGATTTAATGCGCCCGTTGCTTGAGTTGCGGCAGGAATTCCCCAATGTTCGCTTTATTGGCCCTGCGTGTATTGATTTTGAATATTTACCTGTTTTATCAGCGTTAGCGGATCTACCCAAAGGGTTACGACTCAACGGACTCTCGCACCTGCTTTATGTTGATCGTCGGGGAGCGCCGGAAAATAAACAGGGTGGATTCTCAACCCTGGAGAAATCAGCGCTATTAAAGGCGATTGCTGATTGGTCGAATCGAGTTGAAAGCAAAGTTATTATCTCCGAGGTGAACTGGCCGATTCAAGGCGCTGGCATCTGGTCACCCATTACTTGTCCTTACGAGACCGAGCAATGGCGTCGGGATAAGCCTGGTGAGACTGAATTGGATTATGCAAATTTCATGTTGCGGTTTTTGGCGCTAACGGTGTGTTCCGGTCATGTTGAATCGGTTTACTGGTGGCGACTGTCTGCACACGGTTATGGGCTTGTCGATGATCAGAATGGGTTTGAGCCACGTCCTGCCTTCAATGCCTTGAAGTTCTTCCTTCAGCTTTTGGGTGATGCTTGTTTTATCAAAAAACATGAAACGCCCCTGGGTCAATATCTGCTGGAGTTTTCTCGAGGAGCAGAGCGTATTTTGATGGCCTGGCAGACCTCGGGTGAGTCACCACTTGATGATTGCGAACAGATTAAGCAGGGTTGGGATGCTTTCGGCGCATCTATCGAGGTACCGGTTTTCCGGGAATCGCCAACCTATTACAGCATTGAGGCAATTAAAAGCAGGGCAGACTGATCTGCAGATGCCAGGATGAAAGTGGCGAAGACGCTGGCCAGAAAAGGTGAAAGGTGAGTGAAATTGTTCTTTATCAAAAATCATTAGAAATAGACTATTGGGAATGATGCCAAATAATCTCGACGCCATGTTGCCTGCTAAGAAATTTATTTTTCTCCAGGTGCTATTACTGATTAGCCTGCTTACCGTGGTTTGTGGCTTGGTTTTCTTATTGAGTCGACTGTTTTTACTGGTCACGGTTTTTGAAATTGAAGCTGCGCTGCAGTACGAGGATCTTTGGCAAGCCTTTCTAGTGGCATTGCGGTTCGATATTGCGGTGGTGTTTCGTGTTTATTTACTTGTGGTGCTGCCAGCAATTATTGTGCTTGCCATACCAGGTAACCAAGTCGGATTATCAAGATTTATCTGGACCTTTGCTAACGGACTTGGCTACTTCTTGATAACCATGGTGGTTGTGCTTTCGGTGGCTAATATTGGTTATATTAAATTCTTTGGCCGGCCCTTCGATAGCTTTGTGTTTTATGGCTTGAATTATGGAGCAGATAAAGCGCTGGGGAGTATAGCGGGCTTAGGTGATTTCTATCCGGCGCTTGGGGCAATGGCGCTGGTTGGCATTTTAAGTTGGTTGGCTTGTCGTCGTGGCATAAGTCTGATTAGTCGAGCCGTCTCAAGGCTTCATCTGCGGCGATGGCAATTTTGGCTCATTGTCGTTAGCTCGCTGCTGATCTATCTCAGTTTGGGTCGGGGGTCGGTCACCACCTTCCCATTATCCCAGAAGCACTTGCTGGTCTCCTCCGACACCCGTATCAATTACTTGGTACCGAATAGTTTGGTCGCTTTGTATTATGGTTATAGAGAATATCGTTCATCAAAGAATTTAAAGCCGGCCTCGGAACAAGAGGGCCGCGAATTGTATACCAAATTTTACGGTAAGAGTCCGGCAGCCGCTGCCATTTTCCCGCAATTTTTCACGCGTACCCCTCGATCTGAATTACTTGAGAAGGCCCCGCCTAACGTGGTTTTGCATCTTGTCGAGAGCATGGGTCAGGGGCTGTTACTTAACCGTTTTAGCGAGGGTGTTGATTTAGCCGGTGCCCTGCGCCAACACCTCGAGCAGGGTCTCTATTTCAAACACTTTCTGCCCGCCCACAATGATACGCAAAAATCCGTCCTCGGATTGCTGGTGAATACAGAGTACCGGGATGTGAGCTATTCTCGGCATCAGTATACTGCTATAGAGGCATCGGCAGCGCAGATCTACAAGCAGGCTGGCTATGAAACCATATTTATTTATGCGGGTTTTGAAGGTATTAAGAATCGGGGCAGTTATTTCAAGCGGCAAGGATTTGATACGTTTATTGGTGCAAACGAGTTGAAGCGTCTTTTTCCCGAAATGGCTGAAACGGTTTGGGGTGGTGAAGATCAGTATGTTTATGACACGGCCATTCAGATGTTGCAGGACTGGGCTCCCGGTGATGCACCACTGTTCATTGTCACGCTCAGTGTTACCAATCATCCACCCTATACAGTACCAGAGCAGGCAAATACGGCATCGCCCAAGTTGCCACCGGGATTGCAAGGTAGGCTTGGCGACCTACCTGCGGTTTCACTTCAGACTTACCGTTATACCAATGATCAATTGGGCCGGTTTATGTCGCAGATTAAGCATAGCGCCCCGGGTGAGCAGACCATTGTTGCTATCACCGGTGATCATGCCATTCGAGGTATGCGATATACCAAAGAACAAGCGTTACATCAGATTTCAGTACCGCTTTATCTCTATTTGCCGCAGCGATATCAAGCTGGGTTACCATCCCCTGACCTTGCTCAGGTGGCGTCTCATAAAGATCTTATGCCGACACTCTATGCGCTATCTTTATCAGCTGCGCTTTATCCAGATTTAGGACGTAATATCCTGGCGAGGACCACGGGTCCGCCTGGTCACAACTTTGCCTATCACAGTGATTTCATTATTGCTGACGGTTATGCCTATAACAGCATTGATTCGGCAACTGCCAGTCGCTGGAAAGTCGATGGGCTTGATCTGGTATCACCGCTACAAGCTGAATTTAATACTGAACGATTGCCCGCGAGTCAATATGCCAAAGTTCTCGATTGGTTGACACGTTATCAATTGGTAGGGCTTGAAGATGCAGGCAGAAAACAGTCTCGGTGATCGAAAGCGTCTAGATACGTGTAAGTGTATTTAGATACGTTTAAGTTCATTTAGATGTTATAACGCAAGGCCGTTATATCAAGGAACTTTGAGTTCTTGTCTAGCATGGTCGGTTTTCTAGAAGGTTGAGGGCACTCGGCCTTAGGTAAAGACTGGAGTAGGTTGCCAGCGCAGGAACTAAACGGTCTATGCGAGATAACCTAGGGTTAGCTGCTGGCTTGATAGTTTTATTCGCAAGGCTAGTTTATTCAGGCCGTTGCCGATTGATCCAGACACAGCTCAATCGAGGTTTTCTTCGTTGCCAGCTGAGGACGCGTCATACCGTTGTATTTGCAGGCCTTTGAGGAAGTTACGCAGGACCTGGTCTTTGCATTTGCGATAGTGGCGGTTTCCGACTTTACGGAAAAAAGCAGAGAGTTCGTGTTTGCTGATTCTAAAGTCGGCTAGAGCGAGGATCCCCAAAATCTCTTCAGCTTCTAGGTCTAGGGCGATTTTTAATTTTCTGAAGATGATATTGTTGGTGAGCCTTTGCTCCGGTTCCGGAGAGGGCCGGGTTGATTTGCCTCGTTTATAAGTGATTAAACCATTAAGAAACTGCGCAAATAGCTTGTCGCTTATGACCTCCAGGTCTTCATCGCCATCTTTTTTCAGCCAGGCACTGACTTCTGCACGAGTGACGGTTTGTCCGCCTTCAGCAAAAAGTTTAATCATACGATTATCGTTTAAGTCCAGTATGTAGCGTAAGCGCCGCAAGCAGTCATTTGAGTCCATGCTTTAAGTCCCATTTATTCCCAGTCTTCACTGGTTCCCATACGGGTATTGCAAAAGCCTTATTTTCGCATTGATCAAGATAATTTGCTGAGGGTTTTATTCGAATTCAGGAAAATTGTTTGTACTGATAAGACCTAATCGAGACACTGGCAATGCATCAATTGTAAGGTTAGGATGCCCAGTTTAGTTTAAATCGTAGAGGATCTGGGCAGAGCTCTTGAATTCAGGTGCCGAGAGTAGACCGCTAGATTTGCTTGCCTGAATCGTTTCTGGAATAACCCAATTGCTGATTACTGAAGCCGAAGCAGGCGAATAAATTGTTATTGAAATTAACATGCTAATGGACATCGTCAGGGAGCAGGGTGGGAATGAGGATAAACGTGATTGGAACCAGCGGCTGTGGGAAATCTACTTTTGCCAGGCGGATAGCAAAGCAGCAAGGGGTACCTTATGTTGAATTAGATGCATTGCATTGGAGACCTAATTGGACCGAGTCAACGGATGACGAGTTATTGACCAGATTAGCGGAAGTTTTGTCTGGCGATGAATGGGTATTGGATGGTAATTATTCCAAAGTTCGACCATTTACGTGGAAGCGAGTACAAAAGGTCGTCTTTTTGGACTTACCATTTCATATTGTCCTATACAGAATAATACTCAGGAGTCTAACGCGGGGGTTCAAGGGAGAAGAGTTGTGGGCAGGTAACAAGGAGAGCCTATGGCAGCACCTTTTCACTCGTGATTCGATGATTTTGTGGACGCTAAGAAATTTCCACAAGAATCGGCGGAAATATGAAGCGCAGGTTAACAAGCCTGAATTCTCAGATATTGAATTTATTAGGTTACGTTCTAGGAAAGCAGTAGACGATTGCTATGATCAGTGGTCTTCTCAGGCCATCAGCGAAGCAAGTTGATGCTGGTTTTGTCCTCATGCTACCTTGATGGCAGTAATTAGAAAGAAGGGAAGAATATGATTGATCTAGGTGTCACTTTTGGTAGTTTAGGTGTGCTCGGGCCGCGGGCTATTGTTGACATTGCCGAACTGGCAGAATCCCTAGCTTATCGCTCTATCTGGACGGTTGAAGCCAATGGAACAGATGCATTCAGCTTGCTTGGGGCGGTTTCAGCCAGATCAGCACGCCTTGATCTCGGCACAGGAATTATTCCGATTCAGGTCAGGACGCCGCCTCTGGCAGCGATGTCCGCGGCTTCGCTGCAAGCTCTTAATCCCGATGTGAACATCTGGTTAGGTGTGGGAGTTTCAGCACCAGCGATACTGCGCCAACATGGCATGCCGCTACCTGATCGGCCCATTGCCCGTATGCGAGAGTATGTGGCCCTGTTACGGGAGTGCCTGTCGGGAGAGAGCGTTACTTTTGAAGGGGATTTCTGGAGTGTTAAGCGCTTTACCTTAGGGGTCAGGTTAGCTGAGAAAAGACCGAAAATTGTAATAGCGGCGCTAGGGCCTCAGATGCTCAAGCTGGGCGGGGAGGTTGCTGACGGTGTTCTGCTTAACTATCTACCGGCCAGTCACGTCAAAGCCTCTGTTGCACAGGTTCGTGCCGGTGGTGATGCAAAGATTTTTGCCTATGTCCATGCGGCGGTGGGGTCGTTGCAGCGGTCCGTCAGGTCGGCTAGACGGGACCTGTTGAATTACTGCATGGCGGACGGCTATGCGAATATGTTCAGGGCCGCTGGCTTCAGCAATGAGGTGGATGAAATCCGCTCCAGGCAGGCAGCGCGCGATCGTGATGGTGCCCTGGCAGCTGTGTCTGAGCGGATGATTCAAGCGATTGATTTTATTGGAAACCCGGAAGAAGTCACGGAGTTCGTCCGTACGTATATAGAAGCCGGAGTCGAAAAGCCGATTTTGATGCCCATGCCCTGGGGTGATGATCGCCTTGATGTTACAACGCAGACCATGCGGGCTGCTGCGAAGGCGATTTTATAAAGCCACCTCCATCGTTTGCTAAACTAACAGTATGCAACCTAGACGGATAGGGCATGCGGGCGCTTTTTCATCATTGAGAAAAAACTGTGCCAACCTACCTGAATGGGGGTTTAAGTGCTGTCTAGAAGCGTCAGGGTCCTTGGCGAAAAATTGATTGAATAGCGAAATCAAGTACATTTTGGGCTGCCTAAAACTATTGCATGAGGTAAGAAGGTTTTGCCCCCCAGAAAACTTTAAATGAAGCCTGACCGGCCCTCTTCTCTGAGCACCATGATCAGAACGAAAACCAGGCTGTAACTGAGTGTAGCCGCGCCCAAGAGGTCAGCCAGCGTTAGACTGGCGAGGTTAGTCACCATTGCCTCTATCCCAGCAGTCAGTGGAGACAGTAGCAAGGACAGGCTAACTAAAAAGAGCATAAGGAGGATCAGCAGATTTCGCTTCAGTTTCATGGCTGCCTGTTGCTGCGCCACCAGTGTGAGGACGTAGAAACTGAGCAAATCCTTGTTTTTGTGGGTATAAGTCGTTCTCTTTTCCTTTTCTACGATGCTGTCAAACAGATTCATTTTAGCTTCTCCATGGCACGACTTATTTTTGACTTTACTGTGCCTGCTTTCATGTCGATCAAGTCGGCAATTTCGTTTATCTGATGTTCATAGATGTATTTGAGTATGAATATAACTTTTTCGTCTTCGCTGAGAGGGTTAATGACGCTGAAAAAATCTCTATTACATTGTAATGCAGGGGTATAAGTTGCTTCTTGAGTGTTCTCAAGAGAGGTGTACTGATTCTCTTTTTTAATCATATCCCTGTAGCAATTGATGGCGATACCCGTCAGCCAGTGCCTGAAGTTTTTTTGCGAATCAAAGCTTTTCAGGTAGGAGTAGGATTTCAGGAAAGTTTGCTGAGAAATGTCTTCGGCAAACTCTCGTTTTCCCCCAGTCAAGCGCATTCCCAGGCCATATAAATAGTCGGCATGTCGCTGAATAAGCAGTCCGTAATAGTGACTACCTTCATTGAGGGTTCTTAACACCAGTTGTTCATCGGTTTCCATTAACCAGCAGGATCTCCCAACTGACTTTGTTTCTGATAGATGCCGTAAATCAGTAAGCCGAGTCCGATAGTCGCAACCAAGAGTCCAAAACCAATAAACACCTCCTCATCTAGGCCAATAGCGCCAAAAATAGCGATTCCCGCACCGACACTGACGGTTATAATACCCCGGCGTAGGTCATTGCGCTGCTGCTGTTCAACTTTTTTGTAACCAGGTATGTTTTGCATCACGTCCGGAGTTATTACCTGATTGCTTTTTATCAGATCTTGCAGCGTTGTATGAAACCGTTCTTCACTTCTGCCAGTATAGGCAAAGTAAATCCAAAAGATGAGGACGGGTGCCATAAAAACACCGCCAACCGCTAATATTGGTATCGTGAATTCCATATCTTTCTCCCTCTTTTATTAACAATTCGGTTCAATACTGCCACCCGAGTTTGTTCGGATATCGGTCAGCTTGGTTGTTTCGGAAACGTCAACTACACCACCGCTAGATGCCTTGCCTGAAATCGCCAGCGCACCACAGAGTTCAGCCGAGGCGCCAGAAGATATGCTGACATAGGCAGTGTTAATCAGCACAGATTTGTTGGCCTCTAACTCAGCACCCGACGAGGCCTTAAGGTTAAGGTGGTTGATATTAAAGGTATCTGCTATCTCTATTTGTGAACCGGATGATAGGTTGATGTCCAGTTGGTCAATTGACCCGGCATTACCTTCAATTGTCAATAAACTACCAGCTTTGACTACCAGATCGAGATTGACTTCATCCTCGCTGTAACAGTTCGAAATCCCAATGTCCGAACCAGCAGACACTGTTATAGCCTCAGGTGGTCGAATTGCTTTCATTTCAACGCTGATGGTCTCTAGCCCTGACGGAAATAGACCCCAGGAACCTTCCTGGCGGGATTCTATCCTCAGGGTGTTATCTACCTGGGAAAAGGTGAAGTTGTCCTCAGCGTCAGCTGTCACGCGTAAGGAGGTATCTGGACCGCATAGGAGGTAAAGTTCGATACCACCGGCTATTTCCAGGGCTTCAACTTCTTCTATCGGATAAGTAAATATCTCGGCGTTCAGGTGTGAAGTTGTCCAACTGAGGAGGAGCAGAATAAAAACGTTTTTAATTTTCATATTTGGGTAGTTTTGAGATGATCTGTATCCTTATATACCTGGGTTGTCGGAGATAGGTTGCAAAGAACCCTATAAATTTGTTTTGGCTTTTTAATCACCGGTTTGCTGGCAACAAAAAAAGCAGGCTTACCGGTGCCTATTAATATACCGGTACTACCCGTAGTCAGGGGTAACCAGATCAGCGGTGTGTTGGTCAGCATGACTGCGCAGGCCGAATATACGCAGCAATGCTGCAGTTAAGATGGGGAACTGATTCAAGATGAGAGTGACCTTAAAAGGCTATATCGAAGTGCCTACGGCGGATCGAGATCGGGTAATGGCGCAGCTCGAGAATCATATTTGGCTTACCCGGGCAGAACCAGGCTGCCTGAAATTTGAAGTTCAACAAAGAGAGCGTCATCAAAAATATAGTGAGGATAGTGAAAACGCTGAAACAGGAAATGACTTCATATGCTTTGATGTTGAAGAGGAATTTGTCGATAGGCAGGCGTATTTTTTTCATCAGAAAAGATTGCAAGGCGGTGCATGGGCTAAGGCCACCAGCAATGCAAAGCGATCTTATACTGTGACCGGATTGGAGGAAGAATAGATTTGAATAATAGTTTAGGTTGGATGGGTGTAATCCCTGGCCTATAAATCTTCTGGTAAGCTCGGTTCTCGGCAAGCCTAAGCTGCATGGCTGGCTTTAAGCTAGAATTGAAATGTTCATGGGATCGGCAGTGTCCGGCCAACTCTGGCAATCAGCAACCCGATGACCTTGTAACCTGCTGTATATAAAGGTCGATCTGTCTGCGCTGGGGTCGCATCAGCATTGGTTAGAAGACTATTGTTCGATGGAGGTGCTGACAGAGATTTGAATCCGGGTGATTTGCGGAGCCGATCCAGGGTCGTATCAGGTGAGGTTCGCGAAGCTGTAAAAGGCTACATGAAGGCTACATGAAGGCTACATGAAGGATATATGAAAGCCAGATGAAGGAGAAATCACGTGATCTTAAAGTGGTTTGTATGGTTAATGGTTGTTTTTTCAGCCAGCCTCGCTGGTGCCGGTGAACGACACGCAGAAGAGTCTGTTGAATGCGTGATTTTACTGCACGGTCTGGCGCGAACCAGCCGGTCCATGCAGCAGATAGCACTGAAACTGGAGGAAGAAGGGTTTCAGGTGGTGAATGTGGATTACCCGTCTCGTAAGCATGATATTGGGGCATTAGCTCATCTAGCCGTCAGCCAGGGTATCTCGCAGTGTCGCAGCAACAGTAAACTCAACTTTGTTACGCACTCGCTGGGAGGGATTCTGGTTCGCTATTATTATGCTGAAAACCCCAAGGCTCGCCTGGGACGGGTGGTTATGCTCGCGCCGCCAAATCAGGGTAGTGAAGTGGTCGACCGGCTTCGGAACGTGCCAGGATTTAACCTGATTAATGGCCCAGCTGGTTCACAATTAGGCACTGATGGAGACAGTATTCCCCAGAATCTGGGGCTGGTAGATTTTGAGCTGGGCATTATCGCTGGAACTCAAACCATTAATCCGATACTTTCCCAGTTATTACCCAATCCAGATGACGGCAAAGTGTCGGTAAATAGAACCAAAGTAGATGGCATGGCGGATTTTGTTACGGTGCCTCATTCGCATGCATTGTTGATGGATGCACCAGATGTTTTAGAGCTGGTATTGGCCTTCCTAAACAGTGGAAGTTTTGAACTGACAGGAAATTAAAAACTAACATAGTCGACTCAACAGATGCGCTTGGTATAGCGCGGTGGTGTTTGATGAATGGGATTAAAGTTGGATTAAAAACAGACGTTTCGCTGGTACGGCAATATCCGGAGGATTCCCATCCGCGCATTGTCCAAGACGGTTGGGGTAGTAAGGCGAATTTCAGGGTTGGAGCTCATACAGGGGGGCTTTCGTGAGTACCTCAAGGTTCATGGTTATATTACTGGTGTTCATTTTTGTCACTGGCGCAGGGATAGTGATCGGCCGGGATCGTCTCTTGCTGCTGATTATGACGACTGATTCGCCACCCGAATTGCTGGAAGTCGAATTTCAAGGCAGCGATGTCATTTGGTTTGATGATTACTACACCGTTCAGGCCATAGACGAGAAGACCTATGCTATTGGGGAACCGCGTTATTACCAGCAGAATTATAACTATCTGTTGTTAGGCGAGAAGCAGGCTGTTGTATTTGATGCAGGCACTGGACAGCGCGATATTCGCTCGGTTGTGGCGTCTATCACTCAACTGCCAGTGACCTTTATTCCATCGCATCTGCATTATGATCATATCGGTAATGAGGTCATCTTTCAGCGTACCGCGCTGATTGATTTACCCCATCTCAGGAAGCGGGTCCAGGAAGGTGTATTGCAGCTAGCCTGGTACGAACACCTGGGAGAGGTGGAAGGATATGCTGCTCCTGACCTGACGATTAGTCGATGGCTAGAACCTGGAGGCAGTATTGACCTGGGTGGCAGGCAATTAACCGTGCTATACACGCCTGGGCATACCGACGACTCGATTTCATTGTTTGATCCTGTCTCGAATTATCTGTTTTCGGGTGATTTTATTTATCCAGGGCCGCTCTATGCCTTTTTACCGAATAGTAATTTGGGAGATTATTTACAAGGTTCTATTACGCTTGAGGCAATCGCGGGAGAACACTTGCGCATTTTTGGTGCGCACCGGGCTGGGCCGCTTGGTATGCCCGAATTAGCCCTGAGTGATCTGTCTAGATTGCGGATGACACTGGAAACGATACGAGCAGGTCGAGCTCAAAATACCGGGTTTTATCCCGTCAGTTATTCCGTGAATGATAGGATCCAACTGCTTGCCGAACCGGCCTTTTTGCAGCGTTGGCAGGCACGGTATCCAGAACTCGCCCAATAGAGCGCTTTAACCCAGCCGTAAAGCTTATATTGCGCGCGCGGCCTCCTTAGTGACGGCTCTGGTCGCCTGGTCGAGATGGTTGCCGCCGGGGCTATGCAATCATAGTTTAGTATTCAAAAAAGCCCTTGCCTGATTTTCGACCTAACCATCCAGCCCGCACATACTTGCGAAGTAAAGGATGGGTGCGGTATTTAGGGTCGCTGAATTCCTGGTACAAAACGTCCATCACCGCCAGGCAGACATCCAGCCCGATCATATCCGCCAGGGTCAGCGGGCCCATGGGATGATTGGCGCCCAGTTTCATGGCAGCATCTATATCCTGAGCGCTGGCTACTCCATCGGCCAATATACCAACGGCCTCATTAATCATGGGGACCAGGATACGGTTAACGACGAAACCGGGTGCTTCAGCAACTTCTACCGGCTGCTTGCCGATCTGCTTTGAGATTTCAACGACCTTATCCACAGTTTCCTGGGAAGTGGCTATACCTTGAATGATTTCAACTAATTTCATAACCGGTGCCGGGTTAAAGAAATGCATGCCAACGATTTTTTCTGGACGCATTGTGGCGCTGGCTATTTCTGTAATCGACAGTGATGAGGTATTTGAAGCCAGGATCGCACTGGGCTGGCAAACATGATCGAGTTCTGCGAATACGGTTTTCTTCACTTCCATGTTCTCGACAATGGCCTCAATAACAAGATCACACATTGATAAATCACTCAGGTCCGTAGTACCTGTTACTCTGCCAGTAATGGCCTCTTTTTCAATGACTTCTATCTGGCTACGGGCAACCTGTCTGTCTAGGCTCTTATCGATGGCGGCCTGGCCTTTTGCTACTAATTCCTGGTTAATATCACGCAATACCACGTTAAGACCGGCGCTCGCGAATAACTGAGCAATACCGGCTCCCATTGTTCCCGCACCCAATACTCCGACTGTATTCATTATGATTACCCATACAAATGAGCCGGCGAGATTACCAAGGTTGGTTTTTAAGCGCAAATATAATCAGTCATTTGTTCTTGAAAGGTTGGCGTTTGATGGCTTTTAGCGGTTTCAACTTCGGCATATTGAGGGCGCTGTCTTTTAAATATTCTATACTTGACCGTTGACCGTTGACCGTTGACCGTTGACCGTTGACCGTTGTCAGCGCTTGTCTGGTAGGATGAGTTATCAGACTGATGCTGACTGGAAATTGGTTTTTCCCTAGGCTCGGTCGAATGGCTGGCAAAGTGATGTAGCACCGAGAATATTCAGTCGAAGTCTATAAAATAGAGTCAAAATTTTTGTGACTCATAAAAGGAAATTAAAGTGGAAATCATCAGAACAGCATGCAGTGGCAAAAGGTTTGCAAAATTACGGCTATTTGTATTAGTCAGTTTAATGGCGGGGTATTTGAGTGGTTGTACGGCAATAGCGGTTACCAGTGCTTTGACTACAGCCACCAAAGCGGTTGTTGGTGTCGTTAAACTTCCAGTAAAGGCAGTTGCTGGCCTGGCCGGTAGCGACGATGAGGAAGTTGAAGCTGAAGAAGCCAAAGCTGAAGAAGCTGATTCAGAATAGGATACCGAAACTCAGGTTCCGAGCGGGAATCCGGAAGGCAAATAGAGACCACTTTTACGCTGGGTGAAAGGTGGGCTAGACTGGGTTGAGATTGCGCTAGTCAGTGCTTCGGCAACCACTGGTCCACTTATTTATGCCGATGGCCTGCAGATTTGAGACTGGCTAGAGCAATTGCGAGTTTGAATGGTTTTCTGTGATCAATTTTTGCTGTACCAGGCCAACCGGCATCAGGTCGATTTAACGGTGAACCAGTTAAGTCAGGGGGGGGTAACAATGGGGTTACAGGAATTTCTAGAGCAAGGTATTCGATATGACCCCCATTACCTGCCTGATATGAACAGCGACCATTTGCCGATGACCCTCTGTGCAATGCAGGGTCTGGGTGCAAATGATGCTCAACTGCAGCAGTTTCAAGATGAATACCGGTTAAGATTAAGAACGGTGTCCTCTAATCCGCTCAGTACCGGTTGGCGTGGAGCGGTAGGGAATCCGGACGAATACTATGGTTTGATGCTTTATTTACGGGGGCAGATTGACCAAGTAGGGATCAAGGAGGTAGTGAAAAAATTTCTGCCTGAGTTTCTACCTGGTCTGGCTCTAGAAGCATTTCATCCGATTATTCGGCTTGGATATGCCATCGATTTTGATTCTGCTGCCGAGACCTCTGCAGCTTTGGCCTATCTGATCACCAGTTACAGAGAAGTTCCCTTCAGTCAGCAGCAGTTAATTGATTTGCCGGTGGCTCTGGCGGAGCAGGTCGATGTTGGAGCTCATTTGTTCAAGCAAGAGCGGTTCAGTAAACGCATGGTCGAACTGGTCACCAGCCAAAATTATGCGATCGGCTCAGCTTCGTTTGAAACCTGCGCTAAGTGTGCTTTGGATATCTATATGGGAACCCGTGATTTCTTTGCTTTGCATATGGTCACCGCAACTCAGGCGGCCAGAATATGTGCTCGGATAGTTGATCCTCAATTAATTATGAGTTGTTTGACAGGGGCGATTCTTGCTGCACATAAGGCGGTTGGCAGTCCAGCGTTTGCCCGGCCGAAGTCTTTGCATCCCTCGCTTGACCCAGAGCATAGCCTGAAATACGCCTGGGCCTGTTTGTCAGAGTTTGACGCTTATGGCGATCCCAGATATCTGGATGAGATCAAAGCCTTTCGAGATATAGGTCTGATTCCAGCGTGGTCTGCCCCAGCCTGATAACCTGTTACACGGGCAGTTGGTTCACTTGGTTAGCACGCAAGCGCTGTTTCGGTTACAACCTCGCAACCAGTAGCCGTCGTTTCTCGATGCTAACTTTCTATGTGAAAAAGTTTATTGTAAATAACCCAGCTCTCACCGATTTTCAGCAGAGACAAGGTGTCCAGGAAAATCATGCCTAGGTAGCCGTCGCGAACCCGAGCAACAGCGGTAGCCCCAGCGACCTCAATGGATGCAATCTCGAGTAATTTAGGCTCTTTTTTTTCCGCTGCTGAAGGTAATTGTCCCGCGACAGAGTCCGCGAATTGTGAAACGCTCAGCTCCATCAGTTGGTTCTGCATGTAGCCAGTGATTTTCGCGTCTTCGTGAAATACCTGTCTAACCTTGTCTGCACTGGACTCGTACATGCTTGCAAAATAGATTTCGATCGTTTCTGAAATAAGGTCCTTTTCTGTTCGTGCCATGATTGCTTCCTGCGCTTTTGCTGTCGAATTGGATTAATAGAACAATCCTTGGTTTGGCCTAGCCTACTGGACTGAATGCTATATTTGCAAGATTCACACGGCATTGAACGGCGTGGCAGGGCAGGTACGTTAATGAGTGGGTGCCCAATTGAGGGTTGTCGCAGGCAGTCTTAAAACACGTTCTCAGGTTGAGGTGCCAGATATAGAGACTGTTAATTAGCATTTTAGCATTGTCTGGTGCTTAGAATACTTGGGATCATTAAACCACACTGTGTTCATATATAAATGTGAGGTCGACGAGTAAGAGAGTCGGCTATTTTGTGTTCAGGTAGACAACAAAGTTTACGGCCGCGGTGTTGACCCCAGCGGGCTCTGTTATCATGATCAAGGTTAAAACAATAAAACCCACGATGATCAAGGTTAAAATTATAAAAACAAACCAGGGTCAAGGTTAAAACAATAAAACCCACGATGATCAAGGTTAAAATTATAAAAACAAACCAGGGTCAAGGTTAAAATTATAAAAACAAACCAGAGTCG
>Ga0206679_10000130_pt1 | contig 56256 bp, 45 predicted proteins | sample M110012015metaG_FD_155464 | JGI IMG/M metagenome (GOLD analysis project Ga0206679, IMG submission 155464) | Ammonia-oxidizing marine archaeal communities from Monterey Bay, California, United States - M1 100m 12015 | ecosystem: Environmental > Aquatic > Marine > Intertidal zone | place: USA...
CCACACTCAGTATAGCTGGAGATTTTAATACAGAGGAAGCTAAGGCTCTTGTAAGTAAATACTTCTCTGGAATTCCAAAGGGTAAGAAGTCTATTCCGCGTCCTACCGAGATAGAACCCATAAGAACAGAGGAGCGCAGAAGCATCGTTTATGGAAAAGATCGTCTTCCAGTAGTTATCCAAGCCTACCCCATCCCAGCTCAAGGCACCCCTGACTACTACGCCGTAGATTTACTTAATCAAGTCCTCTCAGGTGGTGCTTCTAGCAGACTCAACAAAGCTGTTGTCGACGAAAAGCAATTGGCTCTTTATTGTGGTGCATTCAGCTTTGGTTTAGAAAATCCAGGAGTAACATTTGCGTTTGCAATGGTTAATATGGGAGTAGAGCCATTAGAAGTTGAAGAGGCGATGAATGAGGAGATTGAAAACATGAAGAAAGACCTTATTTCCGAGAGAGAGCTCCAGAAACTTAAAAACCAAATCGAATCTCAGTTCGTCTCAGCAAACTCTACAATGGCAGGAATCGCCGAGGAACTTGCAAACTATCACACTTACTACGGCGATGCGAATCTCATAAACACCGAAATAGATCGATACTTAGCTGTCACCCCTGAAGACATTCGTCAAGCAGCGAAAACATACTACAAACCGGATGCCCGCGCCACCATCTATTTCCTTTTCCAGGATGACAATAACAAAGACTAAGTTCGAAGAAATACTAAGAAAATGAAGACTTTAAAAAACATATTCGTAATAGCACTATCATTCGCAATAACTTCTACTGCAACTCTCGCCCAAGTCGATAGAAGCCACGCTCCAGAAGCTGGCCCAGCACCCACTATTGAACTTGGTGAATCGACCATGCTTAAGTTGGCAAATGGAATCCAACTTATTGTTGTCGAGAATCATAGACTACCTAAAGTTAGTTGGACTTTATCGCTTGAGCATAAGCCAATATTCGAGGGTAATAAAGCCGGGATGTTAGATCTTTTCGGAGACCTTATGCAGTCTGGAACTTCTTTAAAATCTAAAGCAGAACTTGACGAAGCTGTGGATTTCATAGGTGCATCTTTAAGTGCTAGCGATAAAGGAATCCGTGGCTCTTCTCTAACAAAACATACAGATGAATTCCTCAGCATAATGGCTGAGGTTATACTTAGCCCTTCTTTTCCAGAAAGCGAATGGGAGCGCCTAAGAACACAAGCTCTTTCAGGACTACTCGCTTCTGAGAACTCGCCTTCGGATATCTCTGACGCCCTTACTCGAACAATCAACTTCACGAACAACCATCCATATGGTGAGATAACCACGGCAGAGACATTAGGCTCCATCACCCGAGAGGATTTTCAGAACTACCACAGCACGTATTTCCACCCTAACAATGCTTACTTAGTTGTCGTGGGAGATATTGATTCAAGCATCGCTTTTGAAAAAGCGAACAAGTATTTCGGTGATTGGGAAAGAGCCGCTATACCTTACAAACGTTGGGACTTACCTGATAGACCTAGGGATATTCGCGTCTGTCTTGCTCCTGTCGAAGGGGCAGTCCAAACCTCTATAAAGGTCACCCACATCATAAATATGCCTCCAGGCCATAAAGATGCTATAGCAGCATCTGTGATGAATAGCATCCTTGGAGGAGGAGCTTTCTCGGGAAGACTGATGCAGAACCTACGAGAAGATAAAGCCTTTACTTATGGCGCTCGCTCAAGCTTCTCTAATGATCCACTTGTAGGAACGTTTACAGCTTACGCCGATGTAAGAAATGAAGTCACCGATAGCGCAATCGTAGAATTACTTTACGAAATCAAACGAATCACAATAGAACTTGTAGACAGTGCTTCTCTTGCTGTAACTAAAAATTATATGAGCGGCAGTTTCGCACGCACTCTAGAAAACCCCAATACGGCAGCTTGGTTTGCTCTTAATATTAAACGCTACAAGCTCCCTGAGGACTATTACTCTACCTACCTTCAAAAGCTCTCAGAAATTACTATTGAAGATGTATCTAGAGTCGCTAAGAGACACCTCCGCCCAGACCAAATAAACATTGCTTGCGTTGGAAATCCCTCGATAACAGAATCACTAAGACAATTCTCAACTTCTGGAATAGTAGAGCTTTACGACGCATACGGCCGCCCTTTAATAGAACGGTCCCCTGCAGCAGAAGGGGTTACAGCAAATAGTGTGATAACCGCCCATTACGATGCTCTAGGCGGAGTAAAAGCATTCTCTAAGCTCAAAGGAGTTCAGCTCAACGGCTCCGTGGAAATGCCTGGCGGCATGAACCTCCAATTTTCTCAAACGAAAAATTACAATAAGAAAGCGCGCGGCGCAAGGACCGCCATGAGTATGAGCGGATATGACATAATGGTTAATGTAGTCACTGATAAAGGAGGCTTCTCTGAGCAAATAGGTTCCAAATCCATATACGATGGCTCTGAACTTATTCGCGTTCAATGGGAAGAACTCGACCCAGTATTTATGCTTCACGCATCAGAAAAAGGCATAACCACAGATCTTCAAGGCGTAGAAGAAATCAATGGAGTTAAATACCACGTTATTTCATTCTCCCTTGATGAGTCTGTCAACATGACTTGCTATTTCGACTTTAATCTAGAAACCCTATCGTTTTCTAAATCGACTATCGACGGGCCTGATGGGCCTACAACCACTACTACTACTTACAACAAATACATCGAGTACGAGAACGGACTTTCATTCCCAATTGAGGTTATTACTCTTGTCGGACCTAAACAAATGTCAACTCGGTTAGGCTCAATCACTATCAACCCAGAAATTGACACATCAATCTTTAATCTCGACTAAGATGACAGACGAGACTAAGATGACTGATTTGAATGAGTCTATCTCACCTTTAGTTATCCTAAAAGATGTCGCCCTTAATCATCAAGAACACCAAGTTCTGAGCGGCGTCAACCTTCAGATCTATCGTAGTGAATTCCTGTATCTGATAGGAAAGACAGGAAGTGGAAAGTCAAGTCTATTAAGAGCTTTATACGGGGATCTTAATCTCACAAGCGGATCAGGTGAAGTGTGCAATACTGACCTGTCCAATCTAAACAGAAGAAACGTGCACAAACTGCGTCGCAAACTCGGGATAGTATTCCAAGATTTCGGATTACTTACAGATAGGTCTGTGAGTGACAACTTGAAGTTTGCGTTAAAAGCTACTGGTTGGATTAAGAAAAATGAAATTATAAACCGAATAGACGAAGTTCTTGAGACAGTAGGCCTACCACACAAAGGATACAAATTTCCACACGAACTATCCGGAGGAGAGCAACAGCGTGTAGCCATAGCTCGCGCCTTACTCAACTCTCCCGATTTCGTCCTTGCTGACGAACCCACCGGCAACCTCGACCCAGAAACTACAAGAGAAATCCTTACTCTTATGCACGGACTCACAACTTCTGGTTGCAGTGTTATTATGGCTACTCACGATCATGCCTCTATGGAGGAGTTTCCTGGGAAAATCTTGAAGTGTGAGGACGGTAAGGTACTCTTAGTTGAAAAAACTTATGAATCTGAATGAATTCTGCGTCCTCTAAAAAATCGCCTAGCATCAGCGTTATCATCCCCTCTTACAATCAACTTGAGGGACTACAAAAAACAATTAAGGCCTTTTCAAGCTTACGTAGAAGAGGATTAGAGTTAATCGTAGTTGATGGCGCGTCAACCGATGGCAGTTCTGAGTGGATTCATTCAAACACTTCAGATATAGATCAGATTTTAATTGAACCCGACACAGGCATTTACGATGCAATGAATAAGGGCCTTCAGTTAGCAAACGGTGACTGGGTTTGGTTTATGGGAACAGGTGATTTACCTGCATTCGAAGGTGTTAATGAAATATTAGAAGTGGTTGAGGGTAGTACGTGTGATTTCGAGGAACCTTCTCCTAAAATGCTTGCCTTCGGAGTTCACTTACTCGCTCCTCGTGAACCAGGAGTGCCAGAGTATTACAACCCTGTTTGGAATTCCAAACTTGTTTGGAGAAACACAATACACCATCAGGGAGCTATTTATTCGCGAGAGCTTTTTAAAGGCGATGCCTATGATTTAAGGTTTAAAGTCTTAGCAGATTATCATTTGCACTTGAGGATTTGGAAGAAGGGTGTTAAGTGCTATTGTTTTCCTTCAATTATTGCTGAAGTTAGACCTGGCGGAGTCAGTAGAGACTTCTCTCTATCGCTTTATAACGAAGAAAGAACTATGAAGCGAGATGTTTTATCGGGATGGGAGAATCTGGTCCAATTGATTTGGACTAGAATGAAGTGGCTAAAGAAAAAAGTTAATGTATAACTCTATACAACACTAACTACCCCTCTAAATACTCCGTAATAAGATGAGAATCAACATCCCAATGAAGATTTTCTCTTGCAATCATACATTTTGAAAACCAAAACTCGCGTGGCTTAGAAAGAACTTCAGAAACGCCTTTAGCAATAGCTTCTGAGGTCACTTCCTTCAACACCACCCCTACTCCATTTTCCTCAACCACACGGCGGACTTCGACCATGGGACTCGCTACGATAGGCAACCCTACATGAATAAAATCGAAGAGTTTGTTAGGCAGACTGAGTAGGTAATTGGTATGAAGGCCTTTGTCTAAGGAAAGGCCAACGTCTGCTGAAGCAGTTAGTATACGTAGCTTATCATAATTTAGGCGGGGAATACAATGTAGTCTACCCTTCCACCTGGGATCATTAATTCGCTCAACAGATTCATCGAACTCGATTCCTGCTCCAACAAGAACTAACCTTACGTCAGTCATAACAGCAAGGACATCGACGGCATCTGAAGTGCCACGGTCTCTATCCATATATGCGCCTTGAAGAAGGAGGATGGGTAGATCTGTGGGGATACCAAACTCTAAAAATGCAGTTCGTGGAGTTAAATCCGGAACTGACTTTAAGACAGGCATATTGCGTAGGACATCAACTTTAACACCGTAGCGCTGGCGAAACTCCTTAGCTATGGACTCGTTTACGGTGAGCATCTTACCTAACTTAGGAATGCAATATCTCTCTATAAAAAGCCAGACCTTTCTTCTCAACGGCTTCCCAGTGAGTCCAGCGGCCTCAGTAAAAAACTCATGTGAATCATAAACTACAGGGATATTTCTATGACGACCCACGACAATAGACGGTAACAGTGTATCAAGATCGTTGGCCCAGATCCTATCTACCTCAGCTTTGCCTAACCATTTAAGTAAGGAAAGTTGTAATTCCGCGTAGAAAAGCGGTCCAGACTTGAAGAATAAAGGAAAGCGTACAGAACTGCCAGGGCCATCGTAAGGATCAGATTCAGGAAGTGCACGTCCAACTAAGATGGGCTCGTGCCCAGCTGCAATCATTACCTCACAGGTTTTCCTTACACGTTGATCGAATGTAAGGTCGTTAGAGACAAGTACTGCAATTTTCAAACCCCTATTATTTAAGGGTTCCCTCATTAATTTGTTCCAAGACACGCTTAGTATAACGAGGGAAATCTCCTTTCATCATCCAACCGAAATATCCAGGATCACGCTCAATAAGTTCCTTCACAGAAACTCCCTTATTCTTACCGAAATTAAATACGATTACCCCATCGTCATTATATATGAGTCTTCCTGCGAGGTCTGCGTTGTGAGTTCGTTGACAAAATTTATGGAGCTCATCCATATCCGATGGGACGGGCCCAACTGTTTCGCCTCGGCTGTCGCTAATAGTCGCGTCAGCATATTTATCAAGTTGACTCACAAGAATTTCTAATGTTGCGGCAGTGTCGGGGTAAGCTTCGTGAGCTCCCTCGAGTTCTTTATCGCAGTAAAATCTGTATGCAGCTTTGAGGGTGCGTTGCTCCATCTTGTGGAAGATGTTTTGGACATCTATTAGATTGCGGCCTTCTAATCCGAAATCCACTCCCACCCTCAAGAACTCCTCAGCTAACATAGGCACGTCAAAACGGTTGCTATTAAATCCACCTAAGTCACAGTTATGAAGAAATTTCACTAACCCTGGCGCGATAACTCCGAAGGTGTGCTTACTTTTTACATCATCGTCATAAACTCCATGAACAAGAGAAGACTCATGCGGGATAGGCATCTCTGGATTTACAAGAATTCTATATTCATTCCCAGCTTTCTCCGGCTTACGTACTACAGACCCGTCAGGAGAAATCTTAATCATTGCAATTTCAACAATTCTATCCGTCCCGACTTGAACTCCAGTAGTTTCAAGATCAAATACCACGAGTGGCCTCTTGAGATGTAGATTTTTAAGAGCTGCTTCTAAATCCATATTGTCTTATCCTTCTAATAGGCGATCTAAAGAAAACGCCTCTAAGTAATCAGCTACTCTTTGAACGAAACTACCTCCTAACTGACCATCAACAACTCTGTGGTCATAGCTGTGAGAGAGAAACATCATATGACGCACTGCAATAACATCTCCTTCAGGAGTCTCAATAACAGCTGGCTTTTTACGTATGGCTCCGAGGGCGAGGATTCCAACCTGGGGTTGGTTAATAATAGGAGTTCCCATTACGTTTCCAAAAGTTCCAACGTTACTCATAGTGTAAGTACCACCAGAAATATCATCCGGACCTAATTCACCTAGTCTTGCACGATTGGCTAAATCATTAATTGCACGTGCGAGCCCTTGCAGATTATATGAGTTGGCATTTTTAATAACCGGAACAATCAGATTGCCTGTAGGAAGAGCCGCAGCCATTCCGAGATGAATACCTTTATGAATAACCACGTTATCCCCATCAATACTAGCATTAACTCCTGGGAAATCAACAATAGACTTAATAATAGCTTCAGCAATTAAAGGAGTAAAAGTTAGTTTCTCACCAAACTTCTCTTGAAATTCTTTCTTATTCTTATTTCTCCAAAGTACCAAACTCGTCACATCCGCTTCAACAAAAGAAGTAACGTGAGGTGAAGTTTGCACAGAATCAACCATGTGTTTGGCAATCATCTTACGCATCCTATCCATCTCAACAATTTCATATCCGCCTGTAACAGATTTAAATGCAGGATGCGGCTCAGTAGATGAAGCAGTGACGTTATATGTTCTAGCCGGTTTAGATAGATTAGCAGGTGATGACTTTTCTGTTGTGGATGCTGTGGCACCTCGGCTCGCTAGATACGCTATCATATCCTTCTTCGTCACACGACCTTCAGAACCAGTGCCCTTTATAGACTCAAGATCTTCCATGCTTACTCCCTCTTCAAAAGCTATGCTTCTTACAAGTGGAGAGTAGAAACGCCCAGATTCACCTGTTCTTGCTGGAGTAGTGATAACTGCTGCTGCCAGTGGAGCGGAAACTGTTTCAACAACTTCTGGAGAAGGTTCGGCTTTAGGAGCGGGAGAAGATACTGAGTCAGATGATGAAGAACTAGCTTCGCCACCAATCTCGAATCTCGCAATAGGATCTCCAACCTGTACTACGTCATCTTTAGAGACAAGCCATTCAACAAGTACTCCATCTTCAGGAGCTGGGACTTCACTATCAACCTTATCAGTTGCTATTTCTACTATGGCTTCGTCTGCTTCGACACTTGCCCCTGCATCAACTAGAAACTTAATAATAGTGGCCTCCGCCACACTTTCGCCCATTTTAGGAAGGAGTATTTCTATGATTGCCATGTAATCAGTTTACAGGTTGCAAAAGTAATGCGTACAGGATAAGCTTGGGGTCTTCAAAGCAATTGTATTTCTTACGGATGCCAAATTCTAAAAATTAGCATTTTAAATTTAGGCAACATAACACGAGTTTGTAACTTATGAGCGAATAAATAACGCACGAAGAACAAGCTTCAAGTCCTCAAACCAATTGTATTTACGGGCGTAAGCTAAGTTCAGCCTCTCCCTTATTCTATCGTCATCGCTTTCAACAGCATTAAAGACAGAAGGGCGTGATTCTTCGCCAGGAGCGTCAATACCTACCCAAGTAGCTTTTCCCATGAGGACTCTAAAGGAGCGAGATACCCAAAGGGATCGGCCCGAGATTATAAGTAGAGGTGATAAAAGAAGGAAAGTTAATGAAGAAAGTAGATCTAAAATGCGTTTTGAGCGTCTGGCCGAGGGGCCGTAAATAGCTCTATCGAGCTCGGTAACAGGGTCTGGACCTGGCCCGCCTGCCCCCATAACGGATCCGTCATCAGTCCAGGCAATTCTACACACCACCGTTTTATTAACCAAAGAGGAGAGAGCGGTAATTATGTCTGTCGCGCTTACATCTCTACCACTGAAAACAACCTCACCTATCGACTTTACCCTTACTACATCAATAATAGTATTGATTTCATCTGGCCTTATTACAGTTGTGGAATCGGAGATGTCTCCACGAAGTTCAACAGAATCAAGCATGTTTGAGATGGCTGTGGATTCCGTTGGAAATGCGATGATGAGGCGAGAAGTCGGTTTGGCATTTAAACGCCAACCTCCTATCGTTATGCGACCCAAAATTACAACAGCAGCAAACCATATCGATCCGAGTAAGAGGATAGCTCTGGAAAATCGGAGCGCTTCAGGAAGCAGTCCATATCCTGCAATTAACACCAGCGAACCGACTGCAAATCCTCGAATTACTCTTCGTGGGATCCATGGCTTGTCATATCCACCGAAAAGGTAAAGCGTGTAAACCCAGAAAACCGAATAGATGCCAAGAGCTTTGATGGTCCAGGATTTATCGTATTGTATTCCCGAATAATCTGAGTAAAAGCCAAGTAAAATAAAGAGCCCCACATGAAGAGCAAATCCTTCAAGAACGGGCCAACTTATTTTTGACAATACTCTCCTAATTATAGAAACCCCCGCCCTCGCATAGATAGCTATACGTATAAACATGTTAAATATGCTCGCCTGAGAGCCTTCAAAATGCTTAGCTGCAAAAATGAGCATGGCGTTGTAAAAGATCGTAACGTAGTTGAGGCTGCCTTTCTTAGTACTCTCACCTTTATAGTGAATTATACGAGTTCCGGAGAAATAATAATTGTCCCAACCTCCTTCTATTATCCTCCAGCTCAAATCGATATCCTCTCCATACATAAAGAAATCCTCGTCTAACATCCCCACTTCTAAGAGGGTTTCACGTCGCATCCACATGAAGGCGCCGCAAAGGATTTCGATTTTATTTGTCTCGTCAGCGCTAAGATGACCGGCGTAATAACTGTTCAAGTTCTCACTTCCAGGAGCAAGGTGAAATAGTCCGGATATCCTACAAAACGAAGCCCAAGGTGTAGGTATTCCTCTTTTACTCTCAGGTAAAAACGTCCCTGTACCGTCGAACATTGGGACACCTAAACAGCCCAACTTAGGGGTGGCATCGGCGAAAGTCATACACTCTGTGAAAGTGTCTTCTTGAACTACGGTGTCGGGGTTGAGGAGTAGAACGTACTTGGCTTCAGATATTTTTATAGCTTGGTTATTTGCAATAGAAAACCCTACGTTTTCTTTATTCTCAATAAGTTTAACCCAAGGAAATTTAGTTTTCACCATCTCAGTGGTGTCATCTACAGAAATGTTATCAACTACGAACACTTCTATAGCATCTTTTTTACCTGAAGCTTCATAATAGTGTTTTATAGCACGCTCGACAGAAACTAGACACTGCGCAAGGAATGCCTCAACGTTATAGCTGACTATGATTACCGACAGTTGCATAAACTAAATTTCGTAAAGAGTTCTGTTATCCATAGAGCGAGCTAATGTGGCTTCATCAGCATGCTGCAAAGCTTCACCCACAGCTATACCCCTTGCTAAGGTGGTTACTTTAATATCAAACTCGGCTAATTTTTTATAAAGGTAAAATGAAGTAGTATCACCTTCCATAGTAGAAGGGAGAGCGAAAATAACTTCGGCATCTTCATCTAACTCAGAAATTCTTAAGACAAGGGCTGCGATATTTATGTCTGCTGGACCAATACCATCCATGGGACTTATTACTCCTGCAAGTACGTGATATACTCCACGGTAAGTTCCTACATTTTCGATGGCGAGAAGATCTCGGATATCCTCAACGACACAAATGAGCCCCCTATTCCTTTCTGGAGTTTTACAAATAGAACAAACATCCTGCTCTGTGAGGTTGTGACAAACCCGGCAAGGCGACACCCCCTCACTCATAGCAATCAACGCATCTGAAAGCGACCTTACTCGCTCTGTATCTCGCCGTAACAAACTCAGTGCTAGACGCAATGCCGTGCGGCGACCTATTCCAGGAAGAGTAGCTATTTGGTCTACTGCGGCTTCTATGAGGCGGGATGGTAGTTGTTGCACACCGTAAATATAAACTGCATATCGTGCGCATCGAAACAAGAACCCAACAAGTATCTTGCACACCATGTCACAGACCACTTTTTTACTTATTTCCGGCCTCTATATAGGTCTGTTATTTATAATAGCTCACCTTACTGGGCGTAATAAAAAAGCTTCTGATTTCTTTCTTGCTGGGCGAAAAGCACCTTGGTATGTAGTGGCGTTTGGGATGGTTGGAGCGTCCTTAAGTGGAGTGACTTTCATTTCCGTTCCTGGAATGGTGGGTTCTGCAGACTTTACTTACCTGCAAATGGTGATGGGATTTATGGCCGGATATGTCTTTATCATGGCCGTACTCCTCCCCCTCTATTACAGACTTGGACTAACGAGTATCTACACTTATTTACAAGGCCGTTTTGGGAATTATTCTTATAAAACTGGGGCGTCGTTTTTTATGCTCTCAAGAATAATAGGTGCGTCATTTCGCCTCTTCCTAGTGGCGATCGTTGTGGAGCTCGCCATCTTGGAACCTATGTTCTCACAAAGCGTACCTAGCTGGGCGTTCGCCATGATAGTAGCGGTGGTGTTAGCCGTAATTTACCTCTACACTCGCAAAGGAGGAATGGCCACTGTAATTTGGACGGATACAGTCCAAACTGCCGCTATGCTCACCGCCGTCATCCTTACCGTCCTCGCCATAGCTAATACGCAAGGTGCACACTGGACGGAAATTCCCGAGCTCGTAAAATCCTCTGGGATGACAAAAATATTTGTTTTCGATGATTGGAAAGCTGGAAATCACTTCGTGAAACATTTCTTAGCTGGGGCGTTTGTCTGCATAGCAATGACAGGTTTAGACCAAGATATGATGCAGAAAAATCTTTCGTGCGAAAACCTCACAGCAGCGAGATGGAATATGGGAAGCTTTGCAATCGTACTATTCCTAGCAAATATATTGTTCCTCTCACTTGGAGCACTCTTGTACATTCACGCAAATTCAAATGGAATCGCTATACCGGAGCAAGCAGATAAATTATTTCCGATGTTGGCTTTAGATGGAAAACTTGGGGTTATGATGGGAGGCGTGTTTTTAGTAGGGCTGCTTGCTTCGGCGTTCAGCTCGGCAGACTCGGCCTTGACCGCCCTCACAACTTCGACTTGCGTGGATCTTTTAGACACGCCAAGCATGGATGAAAGGCGTGCTGAACGAACTCGATCTCGAGTTCATATAGCGCTGACCGGAGTGCTTTTTATCTCCATAATGCTCTTTAAATCGGTAAACGACACCAGTGTTGTAGCAGCTTTATTTACTGCAGCGAACTACACTTATGGGCCGCTATTAGGTCTATTCTTCTTCGGACTATTGTCGAAGCGAATGCCTACCGATAAACTCATCCCATATGTTGCAATAAGTGCTCCTATTCTATGCTACATAATAGAGTACTCTTTGAAGGCGAAATACGGCTTCAGTTTTGGCTTTGCACTACTTCCAGTAAATGGAGCAATTACAGCTCTCGGACTCGCCCTTCTTCCTAAGAAATAACTACCTTTGACGAATGAAAAAACGCACTTCGGATCTTCTCAACCGCCTTTCAGAATCGGCTACTCTCGCTATGGCTCGTATCGCTCGTGAACTTAAGGCTTCCGGAGTTGATATAATTCCCCTTTCTTTAGGCGAACCTGACTTCGATACTCCCTCAGAGCTGAAACAATCAGGAATAGATTCGATAAATGCTAATGAGACTCACTATACACCGGTTCCGGGAACTCAACGTGTAAGAGATGCGATTTCTAAGAAATTTAAGCGTGACAATGGATTGGTTTACAATACAGACCAAATCGTTGTTAGTACAGGAGCTAAACAATCTCTCGCGAACGTAATACTCAGCCTAGTGAATCCTGGCGACGAAGTGATCTTACCCGCTCCGTTTTGGGTTAGCTATATTGAACTTGTTAAGGTCGCTGGGGGTGTACCCGTAATTATACCAACGAGCATCAATGAGGATTATAAGATTAAGCCAGAGGCTCTTGAGGCTGCTATTAATGGAAAAACGCGCATGATGATTTACAGCTCACCATGCAACCCCTCTGGTTCAGTTTACACAAAGGAAGAGACAGCTGCTCTTGCTGATGTCCTTCGCAATCACGACAATATGTTCACAATATCAGATGAGATTTACGAACTAATTAACTTCACCCCCAAGCACGCTAGTCTTGCTGCAGAACCTGGGATGATGGACAGGGTGATTACGGTAAACGGTGTTTCTAAGGGGTTTGCCATGACAGGATGGCGACTGGGATATATCGGTGCACCGAAGTGGATCGCAGACGCCTGCACGAAAATACAAGGCCAATTTACATCTGCACCATGCAGTATCGCTCAAGCGGCAGCGGCAACGGCAGTTGAAGCTGATCCCTCCATTGCGCAATCAATGGTTGCCGCCTTCCTAAGAAGACGTAACGCCATGCACGCAAGCCTATCAAAAGTTCCTGGAATTAACCTCAACCTTCCCATGGGAGCTTTTTATCTTTTCCCTGACGTAAGTGAGCTTTTCGGGAAGAGCTTCAATGGCAAATCTCTTGACAACTCTGATGATGTTGCAATGTTCCTCATTGAAGAAGCTCACGTAGCTACAGTAAGTGGTGCAGCATTTGGAACCCCTGAATGTATACGCATATCGTATGCCGCAGCAGATGAAGTTCTTGAAGAAGCCGTACGAAGAATAGAAGTAGCTGTAAATAAATTAGTGTAATCCTAGTTAAGGTTTGGTCTAAAAATCAAATGACAAAAAAAGACGCCATAAAGAACATCGCTAACCTCTCCGCCTTGGTAGTGGGAGACGTGATGCTAGACTCATACTTATTCGGGACGGTAGAGCGAGTGTCTCCCGAGGCCCCAGTGCCGGTAGTCCTTATGTCAGGCAGAGACGAAAGAGCGGGAGGAGCAGCTAACGTAGCTCGAAACGTGCAAGCTCTAGGTGCCAAAGTACATATCGCAACTGTCATAGGAAATGACACAGCCGGTGATAAACTACAGGATCTTATTAATTCTAGCTCTATGGGAGAGCATGCTTTCCTTTACGAGGAGGGGCGTATTACAACAATTAAAACTCGAATTATTCGAGACAACGAACATATGCTCAGGGTTGATGAAGAGACCGACACGGCTATTGGTAGTAAAACCGCTAAAAAACTAATAGAAGCTTGTCTTAAAATCATTAACAACTCCAAGATTGACGTTATTATTTTCGAGGATTACGACAAAGGCGTACTCACCCCCGAAATTATTAAGGCCCTTACTGCTGAAGCAAAAAAGCGAAACATTCCCGTAACGGTTGACCCCAAATTAAAAGGATTCCTCAATTATCCAGGCGTCGATCTTTTTAAACCCAATATTCAAGAACTACGTAAAGGTCTTCGACGTGACATTGATCTTCCTATGGGACTTCCCGAAGCCTTAAATGAATTACACGACAAACTATCACCTAAGATTTCTATAACCACATTGGGAGCTCATGGTTTGTGGGTTCATTGTCCTGAAGGTGAAAAACCTGAAACAACTAACCACTGCCACATCAAATCAAGACCCAGCAATGTCATAGACGTTAGTGGAGCAGGTGACACAGTCATCGCTACAGCATCTCTTATGCTCGCTGCTGGAGCTACACCATTGCAAATTGCCGAAGTAGCAAATATTGCCGCAGGTCAGGTATGTGAACACAGCGGCGTAGTAACAGTTGATTTAGAAAAACTCATAGTTGAGGTATGACATTTAACGAATTCCGCGAAATTGGAAAGTAAAGTAGATAATGGGCACAAAAGTCACACCATATACAGCGGTTTCCGAGGAAACTAAAAAGAAACAAGTCGAGCGTATGTTCGACAGTATAGCTCCTAAGTACGATTTCCTTAATCACTTCTTCTCAATGGGAATTGATGTGCTTTGGCGTAAAAAATGCATAAGGATACTGAAACGCGAAACACGCACACCTACAACGATTCTTGACATGGCTACGGGAACAGGGGATTTCGCAATAGAAGCAGTGCGTATGGGACTTCCATCACAAATGACAGCCATGGATCTTTCACAAGGGATGTTAGATGTGGGGATTAAAAAGGTGGCAGCAAAAGGTCTCACTGACCGCATTACCTTGATCCAAGGCGACTCTGAGAATCTGCCGTTTCAGGACGAAACATTCGATGCATATACAGTCGCCTTCGGTGTTAGAAACTTCGAAGACTTAGACCGTGGGCTTTCAGAAATGTACAGAGTCTTGACACCTGGCTCACTTACAGTAATACTTGAGTTCAGTAAGCCTAAATCATTTCCTATCAAGCAATTATTCGGATTTTATTTTAAACACATCATGCCTATATTAGGAAGGCTCGTATCTAAAGATCCAGCAGCATACACATACTTGCCAGAAAGTGTAAAAGCCTTCCCAGAAGGTGCAGAATTCTTAGAACGTCTTAAATCCGCTAGCTTTATTGATTTACGTGCAATCCCACTTACGGGAGGAATCGCTAGCATCTATCTTGGACGTAAACCTGGCGCTGATAAATGATAATTCGAGTTTCGCCAAGCACGCTTTCAGGTGAAGTAACCGCTCCGCCTTCGAAAAGCCTTAGCGCACGCTTTATCGCAGCTGCCCTATTGGCAGACTCCCCTACAATGCTTCATGGACTCAGTGACTGTGACGACACTAACGTCGCTCTAAGCATAGCCGCCGGCCTTGGAGCAGAAATAGAGCTTGGCAGCGACGCCGTTCGTATCACACCATGCCCATCCAGCATACCTCGCCCACGAAGTAAAAAATTAAATGCCGGTGAATCTGGCCTTGCCGCTCGCTTGTTCGCTCCCATTGCCGCACTTTCACTAGACACACTTACCTTAACTGGTGAAGGCTCATTGATGCATCGCCCATTCGAAATGGTCACTAGCGGCCTCGCTGCTCTTGGAGTAAAAACAACTGGGGGCAATTCATTACCCATTACAATTGAAGGCCCATTAGTTGGTGGTGAAATCGAAGTTGACGGTAGCGTAAGCTCCCAATTCCTAACCGGCCTTTTACTAGCTCTGCCTTTTGCTGAGCAGGATTCAAAGGTCGTGGCTCACAACCTAATCTCCCGGCCCTACATAGACATGACGCTTGAAGTTATGCGGGCGTTCGACCTTGATTTAACTCATGAAACGCTCGATTCCTGCGACACCTTCATCATCCCTGCAGGCCAAACCTCTCGCTCCCTCCCTCTATCAATAGACGGAGATTGGAGTGCCGCCTCAACCCTCCTCGTTCTTGGTGGACTATGTGCTAGCCCTGACCTAGAGATCAAAGGCATACGTGGAATATATACGCAAGCCGACTCTGGAATCAAAGGAGCTATGCTCTTCGCCGGTTATAATATACTTGGAACAGATGACGGCCTAAGCTTGAAGAAAAAGAGACCTCGCCCAATTAACCTAGACTTATCTAATTCGCCAGACCTCTTTCCTGTTCTATGCGCTCTAGCTGCCTTTAGCAATAAACCATCTCGTTTAAGCGGCGCTAACAGACTTTCATCAAAGGAATCAGACAGAGCCTCAGTACTCATCTCTGAGTTCGCTAAAGCTGGTGTAAGAATAGAAAGAGAGGATGATACTTTGATTATACACCCTTGTAAAAAAACGAAAGCTTGCCGTATTAACCCTCATGGCGATCACCGAATCGTTATGGCTGCAGCTATCTTAGGCTGTGCTGGCGCGGCAGATATCGAGATATTAGATGCTGATTGCGTGTCTAAAAGCTATCCTTCGTTCTTTGACGATCTAGATAGTATCGGTGGTTGTGTGAGTGAGGTTAGATAGCGTTACAGATGAATTACAACCTCCTTTCAACACAAGTGTAGCAGCAACAGCAGTAATCGCTGGAGCAAGGATTGGAGCAAGGGTAAAGTTCAGAATGGGAATTGCCATTAAAACAGCGAATACAACACCTAATCCTATAGCAAGACGGCTAGATTTAAAAGCCATACGAATAGATTCAATAGCTCCAACCCCTTCCCTCTCCCAAACATAATCCATAGAAGCAGCACCGTAAAAGAAGGCCCCTATAACAAAAGCAATTAACAACTCAAGTGGAGCAATCACTGGAAGTAAAATAGGAAACATAAACCCAGCAACGAGAGCCACTATCAAAAGCAAAAAAGCAAGACAAAGCTCAATAACTAAATAAAGTAAGGCCGTGCGCATTCCTCGAAACACATCTCGCAAAAAATTACTAAAAGAAAATGGACGAACAACACCTGTAATCTTCTGCTCTGTAAGTTCAGACAGTATAGCCATTACAGGGCCAAGAAAAATTAGGACCAAATATTTCATAAGTTTAACTTTTAACCAAAAAAGCCCCACCCACACAACTATACTCAACATATAAGAACCTATTGCTCTGAATATTTCCTCAATGCAATCCATTACAATCACACCTTCTTCACATACAACTAAAGAATGCTCACCAAACGTATTTGTATAAAGACTATCGGCATAATCAACTGCCATATCTATTAGAGTAAAAGCTCCAAAACTTAAAGCTATCGTTAGAAAAAATGCAGGAAGGAACCAAATTAAAAGACCATTCGAAGCCATAAAAGACAAAGCCTTAAAAGTTGCCGAAACACCATCACGAATTTTCATAGTTGCAATGTGGGAAAAACATTTTAAAGTTCATAAAAAACAACCCATGAATCCTCAACTTTACCATTATGAGAATTCACCTAATAGCTATTGGAGGAAGTGCTATGCACAATTTCGCCCTTGCGCTAAAACACAGCGGGCACAATGTATCAGGTAGTGATGACCAAATCTTTGAGCCCAGTAAAAGTCGACTTGAAAAAGCTGGGTTATTACCTAATTGCGAGGGCTGGTACCCTGATAATCTCACTAACAACATAGACGTAGTCATACTAGGAATGCACGCGAGAAAAGACAACCCTGAACTTGCACGGGCACGAGAGCTAGGGTTAAGCGTTCAATCATATCCTGAATTTCTATTCAACGCTACCAAAGATAAAAAGCGTGTAGTAGTTGGGGGTTCTCATGGAAAGACAACCATTACATCTATGCTGCTGCATGTCTTGAGCGCTTTAGGGAGAAATGCTGATTATATGGTTGGGGCTCAACTCGAAGGGTTCGACCGCATGCTCGAATTAAACAAAGAAAACGACTTGGCGGTGATAGAGGGAGATGAATATCTTAGCTCTCCTATTGATAGCAGATCGAAATTCCTCCACTACAGACCGCACATAGCGATAATCACTGGAATTGCCTGGGATCACATTAATGTTTTCCCAACAGAAGAAAGCTACTTAGACACTTTTCGGAAATTTATCGAGACTTTAGAACAAGGAGCAACACTCATATACTGCTGTGAAGACTCTCAACTTCTTGGTCTCATTGAGGAAACTTCTAATAAGAGACCAGACATCTTGTGTGAGCCATATAACACGCCTTCTAGCATTCCGGTAAATGGCAGCTCCGAGATAACCTACTCTGACAACACAACCGCAATATCTAAGCTCGTGGGAGCTCACAATTTCCAAAACTTAGCGGGAGCTAGAGCCATTTGCAAATCGCTATCTATCTCAGCGGAACATTTCGACAATGCGATTGAAGGTTTTACAGGAGCTGCGAGAAGATTAGAAGTGGCAATAGAACGGCCGCAACAAAAATTTACTGTCTTTAGAGATTTCGCTCACGCTCCTTCTAAACTCAAGGCGACTCAAGCAGGCGTTGTTGGGTCATTTCCCGAAAGAAAGGTGACGGCTGTTTTTGAGCTTCATACATTTTCAAGCTTAAATAAAGAATTTCTGCCTCAGTATGCTAGCAGCATGGACTCTGTACACAAAGCCATCGTGTTTTACGACCCTAAAGTTGTAGAACACAAACGCCTACCCGCAATCTCTATACAGGAAGTTAAAGACGCCTTTGGGAGGGAAGATCTTGAAGTTATCACATCAGTAGATTCATTGGAGAAAAGACTTAACGCTATTCCAAAAGAAAACCATTGTGTGCTAATGATGAGCTCTGGAAGGTTTGGCGGAGCAGAAATCCCAAAATAATAACGCTACCCAAGTCCAACATCAAGCGACATCATGACGATGAATCCAACTATTAATCCCATTGTAGCAAGGTCTGTATTCCCCCCTCGCTGACTCTCTGGAATAACTTCTTCTACTACAATAAATATCATAGCTCCAGCAGCAAAAGCTAAAGCATAGGGAAGGATTGGCAAAACTGTCATGACTATAGCAGCTCCAATTACAGCAAAAATAGGTTCAACAATAGCTGACAATTGCCCCCATTTCCATGATTTCCATTTACTGACCCCCATTCTTCTTAAAGGCATAGATACAGCAAATCCTTCCGGAAAATTTTGAATTCCAATTCCAATAGCTAAGGCAACCGCACCTCCTATTGTGAAAACTGAATGACCATCCATTCCTAAAAGCTCTGGATTAGCAAGAGCACCAAATGCAACACCAACAGCCAATCCTTCAGGTATATTATGCAAAGCAATGGCCAATACTAATAAAATGGTTTTTCTCCAGTTTGTAGATATCCCTTCTGCTTCTTCCTTTTTCGCGAATAAATGTAGATGAGGAATGATTTTATCTAAAACAAATAAGAATAACGCTCCGAGGAAAAACCCAATAGCAGGCGGCAACCACGCTGGCATTGTACTTAACCCCATTTCATTTTGTAGTTCAACATAAGCGATTGCAGGAGAAAGGAGTGACCAAAAACTTGCTGCAATCATTACACCTCCAGTAAATCCAAGCGCACAATCTAAAACCTTGCGATTTGACGCGTTAAATAGAAATACTAGTGCAGCACCTATTGCTGTAAGTCCCCATGTAAATAACCCAGCGTATAATGCTTGGCGAATAGGCCCTATCGTCTCCAGCCACGTTAATAAAGAATCATATGTCATCATCACCAATTACTTATTATACTATTTAACTTCAGCTAGAAGCTGTTCTACTAATTTTTTAGACCAAACCACATCTTCACCCCCAACTTTTACTTGAAAACTACCATCATACTCAAACACCTTGACAACAGTAAATATTAATCCCAGTTTAATCCCTAAATCATCTAGATGCTTTAAAAAAGAATCACTGCTGCTAAGTACTCCCCGAATAGAGGCTGTTTTACCAAGCGCGATTTCAGAGACCCCTACCAAGGCTGATCTGTCAGAGAAAACACCCTGAGAATCAGGTATAGGATCTCCGTGTGGGTCGAACCTCGGGAATCCGAGAAAGGCATCTAACTTAGAAATTAGCTTTAGGGAATCTACGTGTTCTAATTGCTCAGCCACATCATGAACTTCATCCCAGCCAAACCCTAACTTTTCCACCATAAACGTTTCCCACAATCTGTGCTTCCGCATAAGAGAGATCGCTTCGTCACGACCTTTTATAGTAAGCTTAGCCCCTTTGTAGGGCATGTATTCAATTAAATCACTATCGGCTAACACCCTAAACATCCCCGTCACAGAAGCGGGCCGAGTGCTGAGTTTGTCCGAAATTGCAGAAGTACTTGCTTTAGCTCCACGCAATTCAAAAGACAAAATTGCCTTTAAATAATCTTGCCTGCTGCTCGATGTTGTGGATAAAATCAATTTAAAGAGTACTTTGTGACGCAAAGTTAATCACAACATCTCCAAAATTTAGCCATGCCTAATCTTTTTGTTTTCCGCCATGGCGAAGCAGCCAAAATCTACACACCTTAACTTGCAATCAAATTAGTAGGTACTAAAAGCAATCGATTTAATCTAATTCTTATGCAAAATTCCACCATACGCACTATTCTACAAGTTATAGGAGTTCTTTTAGGTCTTTATGCCCTGTACTTATTTCGAGGGTTAGTTGGATACCTTCTTGTTTCTGTAGCCCTAAGTTTTGCAGGAAGACCTATCGTAAACCTTGTGTCTAAAGGGAAAATTAGAGGGAGAAATATTTCTTCTTCGGTGGGAGCTGTATTGGCTTTAGTGAGTTTTATTACGTTAGGGGTAGTTGTATTGGGAATGTTTGGGCCGCTTGTTGCAGCTGAAGCAAAAGTACTTAACTCTCTCGACCCTGAGCAAATAGCTAGCACTGTTAGAAGGTGGCTTGCCGCTGCCGACTCCCTCTCTGCTAGCCTTAATCTCTCAGATCAGAGTGCTACCTCCCTCCTCACCTCCCAAATCCAAAATCTCATAGGCCTTGACGGAGTTGGAAGCATCTTCTCCGGGCTATTCGCCTTTCTGGGTAGTGCATTCATAGCCATGTTCAGCATCATCTTTATGACCTTCTTCTTCCTCAAGGACGCTAGCCTCTTCCACAAGATGATTCTCGCCCTCACACCCGAGTCTCAGGTCGAAAAAATGGAGCACGTAATGGAGTCATCTTCACTTCTTCTCACCCGCTATTTTTCCGGCCTTATAGTCCAAATAACAATAGTAACTATCATGGTTTCATCTGGCCTTGCCATCATAGGAGCCTCTAACGCTCTCCTTTTAGGTTTTATAGCCGGTCTATTTAACCTCATTCCCTACCTAGGCCCACTAGCCTCCACAGCCCTCGGTCTCACCATCGTGGCAACAACATACGAAGGCGACCCCTCGGGATGGGGGTTTCACATCCTCTATGCCGCTATCGTCTATGGTATCACGCAACTCGTAGATAATTTCTTCACACAACCATTTATTTTCTCAAATAGAGTAATGGCACACCCGCTCGAGATCTTTATAATAATTAGTATGGCCGGCATGCTCGGAGGGGTCTCCGGCATGGTGCTTGCAATCCCGGGCTACACCCTTCTACGTATAGTCGCCCGAGAATTCCTATCCGGATTCAAGTTCATCGATGCCTTGACTGGAAAATTGATGTGAGGTTCGTCTATTTAATTGTTAACAGATAAATATCTTAGGAAAGCCATTTGTAACGAATGTTTCTCCTAACTTTGTACTCCGTATTCAGATTTCGAATTCGGGAACATGCCATTAACACAATCTTCTTCTTCTAACAACTCCTCACACGGGCGTAATAGCCGCTATATTTTTGTAACCGGGGGTGTTAGTTCGAGTTTGGGCAAGGGTATTGTAAGCGCATCTTTAGCAAAGCTATTACAAGCTCGTGGCTATAGAGTTACCATTCAAAAACTCGATCCTTATATCAATGTTGACCCCGGCACTTTGAACCCTTATGAGCATGGGGAATGTTATGTAACTGTTGATGGGGCGGAAACTGATTTGGACTTAGGCCACTATGAAAGGTTCCTAAACGTATGCACTACTCAGGCAAATAATATTACTACTGGCAGAATCTATCAGTCGGTAATTAATAAGGAGAGGCGGGGGGAATATCTAGGTAAGACAGTCCAAATTATACCTCATATCACCGACGAAATTAAGAGATGTGTACAGATTTTAGGTTCTGAATCAGAGTTCGACTTTGTTATAACAGAAATTGGAGGTACTGTTGGAGATATTGAATCTTTACCATACATAGAGGCCGTAAGGCAAATGAAGTGGGCAAGTCCTAATGACACTTTAGTCATTCACCTTACACTCGTTCCATACTTGAGTGCTGCAGGTGAGCTTAAAACTAAGCCCACTCAACACTCGGTAAAGCAACTTCTACAATTGGGTATTCAACCCGATATTCTCGTTTGCAGAACAGAACATAACCTTACTCACAGCATAAGATCTAAGCTAGCTCAATTTTGTAACGTAAATATAGAATCTGTGATTGAGTCTATCGATGCTGAGACAATTTACGATGTTCCACTATTAATGCAAGAGGAAAAGCTTGATGAAGTGGTTATGAGTAAGTTAGGAGTTTGCTATAGCGATTTAGACAAGCCCGATTTAAAGAATTGGAAAGAATTCCTATATAGATATAAAAATCCAGATTCAACAGTTCATATTGGACTTGTGGGGAAGTATGTGGAATTAAAGGACTCATATAAAAGTATTTCAGAAGCTCTTGCCCATGCTGGAGCTAACTTAAAAAACAGGGTTGAGATTCATTGGATTCACTCCGAGAAAGTTACACCTATCACTTCATTAGAGATTCTTGGGAAACTAGACGGAATATTAGTAGCTCCTGGATTTGGTTCTAGAGGGATAGATGGAAAACTTGAAGCGATAAAATTCGCCCGCTTAAACGAAATTCCATTCTTCGGAATTTGCCTCGGAATGCAATGCGCCGTTATAGAATTTGCTAGAAATGTACTAGGTTTAAGCGAGGCTCATTCTTCTGAAATTAAACAATACACGCCTGACCCAGTCATCGACATTATGGCGGAACAGAAATCCGTTACAAACATGGGAGGAACTATGAGGCTCGGAGCTTACCCTTGTGATTTAAAAGAAGGGTCAAGAGTGAGGTCAATATACGGGATAGATTCTGTTGAAGAAAGACATAGACATCGATACGAATTTAACGAAGCATACCGGTCTAGGCTTGAAGATGCAGGTATGATTGCCACGGGCATCAACCCGGTTAACGGATTAGTCGAGATCATTGAGATACCTTCTCACCCGTACTTTATAGCTACACAGTTTCACCCTGAATACGCATCTACTGTACTGGCTCCACACCCCCTTTTTATGGCTTTTGTTAAGGCCACTGTATTGTCGGGGCCTGGACTTATTAACGTTGAATTAGACATTAAGTAAGCTCACAGTCACAATCAACTTGAGCTAGGTCGAAACATTTGAATATGGAGGATATTATCCTCTAAATAGGTTTCGCCAGTGGAGGAAAACCCTAAGTCAGAATAGAATTTTTCAAGGTAGCACTGAGCAGAAATGCGGATTCCCTGTCCGGGATAAGCAGACTCACACGCGTCAATAGCTCTTTTCATTATCTCTATCCCAAGCCCTGTTTTCCTGCAGTCAGGACGTGTAGCTACTCTACCTATACTCGGCTCAGGATAGCTAATTCCTGGAGCGCATATTCTAACACAAGCAACTGCTGAATCTCCCAAGGCGATATTCTCGCCAATTCTTAATGCATATACGTGAATAGAGCTTAAATCCTTAGTGTCAAGCTCAGGGTAAGGACAATCCTGCTCGACTACGAAAACACTTATGCGAAGTCTTACTATTGAATGAAACTGGTCTCTCGTGAGATCCGACCAAGAAGAAGTGTGGAATGAATACATTTAACTAGTGAATGAAACTACTCCAGTTCCTCTAGTTCATATGTGTGTGTAGGCTTGTAATCCATAACCCAAAGAAAAGGCACCCAAACAAACAACCCTCCGATGATAGCCCCCACATTAACCTCCTCATCCTTAGTAATTGTCGTTGTGAAATTTTCATACCCTTCCTCTTTTAGTTCAACTCGAGTTGAACTCCAGCTAATTTTCATGTCTTCCATTAGGTATGGTGTAGTTCCAGCATATTCGCTATCGAGATAAACTTTAGCGCCAGATGGGATTGATTGAATCATCGTCCAACTTGAGCAGCTAGAAAACAAAATAGCAACAAGTAATAGAATTGTCGAAGAACTAACTAGTTTAGAGACACACATGAAATATTTATTATATCTCAAATATAAATAAAAAAACACTAAAATAAAAGGGCCAACCCGCAGGTTAGCCCTTTCATAATAATATTTCTTAAAGCAGCTTAGAAGCGCGCTCCAAATCCAATCATCGTATTAAATCCAGTATCCAGATTGTAATTAATCTGTGGATCAACATACAAACGATCACTTAAAGCATTTAACTGAAAATACTTACCAGCACCTAAAGAGATGCTCATATCTGCATCACCAGCACTTAGAAGATTGTCTGCTCCCACTTGGAAGAAAACTCCGCTCCAAAAGTAACGGACATTTAAATTAAGATCGATATCGTCATTCGCATCAGAGTTAATCGCTCCTGATACAACTAAATCGTCTATTACTGCATACCCTAAAGTAGGGCTCATTGAAACGCCAGTTGAAAAGACGTTCATTATAGTAGTTGCATCACCTGTTCCAAGGTAATAAGATCCTGCAGCTTGCTCAGATTGAGCTGAAAGCGTGAAAGTTAAAAAAGCACACGCACATAAAGTAAATAAATTTTTCATATAACAATGTTTTTTGTTCGGGGTAAATATGCGACTTAATTCTAATTGCAAAATAAATAACTAAAAATACATATCAACGCTAAAGTGTTAATTCAAAGCTAATTACCAATATATACTGACACTAGAGCGCTAACTAACATCATGCTACCTACCTTGCGAACATGGCAGAAAAGAACGTTTTATCGGTTGAAGGACTTTCGAAAAGGTACGGAGAGCGTCAACTCTTTGATAATCTTACATTCGGAATAGGTAAAGGCCAAAGGGTGGCACTTGTCGCTCGCAACGGTACAGGAAAGAGCACGCTTATGCGCGCACTCTGTGATCTTGAGCCAGCAGATGAGGGGCGTATAGCATTTGCGGGGGGTATTCGTTATTCTTATTTAAAGCAAGAAGCAGATCTAGATACGGCAGCAACTCTTCTTGATACATTATATATAGGCGATAATCCTGCTGTGATAGCTCTTAGGAACTACGAGCGAGAATTGGAACGTGGTGCCGAAGGAGTGAAATTTCAGGAGGCCAGTGATGCTATGGACAGAACTGAAGCTTGGAATTATGAAGCCCGCGCTCGGGAAATACTAGGACAACTAAATCTCCACGACTTGAGCCGCAAAGTAGGATCTCTAAGTGGTGGTGAAAGACGTAGGGCGGCTCTCGCAGCTGTTCTACTCGAAGCGCCAGACCTCCTTTTCCTAGACGAGCCTACAAACCATCTCGATCTAGACATGATTAATTGGCTTGAAAAGCGCCTCGCCGCCATGAACTCAACCATCTTCATGATTACTCATGATAGATATTTCCTCGAAAATGTCTGTGATCGTATCCTAGAACTAGAAAACTTAAAGCTTCACCCCTATAAAGGAAATTTCAGCTACTACTTAGAAAAGCGGGATGAAAGGCGAGAAAACGCACTAGCTTCTAAAGACCGGTCGCAGAAAGCAATGAAACGCGAGCTGGTTTGGATGCGCTCCACACCTTCAGCACGTACCGGCAAAAGCAAAAGCAGAATAGACCGTTTTTACGAAATAAAAAAGGAGGCGTCTATACGTCTAAAGGAAGATCCTATGCATATAAGTGTAATCCCATCACGTCTTGGGGGAAAGATTGTTGAACTCCATAAAATCAAGTGTGCGTACGGCGACCGAACTTTATTCGAGGGCATTACGCATCACTTCCTTAGAGGCGAGCGTATAGGTATCGTGGGTGTTAACGGATCAGGAAAAACCTCGCTTTTAAAAATGATCTTAGGCGAACAAGCGCCCGATGCTGGTAAAGTCGTCGTAGGCGACACGGTCGTATTCGGTCACTATCACCAACAGGGCGGTGATTTCAGTGAGGAATGGAAGGTAATCGATGCTGTTCGTGAAATCGGTGATTACATTCCTCTTAAAGGAGGGGCTCAGTTATCCGCTGCTCAACTCCTAGAGCGCTTTCTCTTCCCGCGACATATGCATCATCAGTACATAAAAGTACTGAGTGGAGGAGAACGCAAGCGACTTCACCTTCTTAGGGTTTTAATGAGAAATCCTAATTTCCTTATCCTAGACGAGCCCACTAACGATCTTGACATCTTCACTCTCGCGGTGTTAGAAGAGTTTCTCTTAGATTTTACCGGATGCATTATTGTAGTATCTCACGACAGGTATTTTATGGACAAGATTGTTGAACATATTTGGGCTATCGGCGAAAACGAAGACTTTTCAATACGTGACTACCCTGGCAACTATACACAGTATAGGTTATCGCGTGCGGAAAAGATTGCCGAGGCTCGAGTAGCGAGTTCAGACGCTGATTCTGACTTGAAACCTGTGGAGATAAAAGGCGATTACTCCGCTAAACTATCATACAAAGAAAAATTTGAGTTTGACAAACTCGGACCTCTTATTGAACAGCTAGAAGTGAAGCGCGATACGTTATCTGCTAAACTTGAAACGAGTAATTCTCACGAAGATTTAATAAAACTCGGGGATGAGCTAGGTAGAGTCACCTCAGATCTAGACGAAGCAGAGATGCGATGGCTTGAGTTAGCTGAAAGAGCTTAGATTAAGGCTGGTCGAAGTCCATTACAAATGGCCCATCTCCTTTGGGATGAGATTGACATGCAAGAACATAACCATTCTCCACTTCTTCTTCTTCTAAAGCAAAGTTGATGTCCATAGAAGCGCTACCGGAAGTCATTTTGCAACGGCAAGTACAGCAAACTCCACCTTGGCAAGAGAAGGGTGCATCAACGCCTGAATCTAAAGCAGCATCTAGAATTGATTTACCTGAGCGTTTTACTGAGACTTGAGTTGTGATACCATCAAGAATAATAGAAACTTCGACCTCTTCACCAGAAGCCGACGAAGTGGTTTCGACAGGAGATTCTTTAACGGGATCTGAAGAGGTTGTGAAGAGTTCATATTTGACTGCCGAGTCCGGCATACCAGCTCCAGTGAGAGCTGTTCTACAATCTAAAATCATAGATTCAGGGCCGCACAGGTAAGCTACGTCAAAAGAAGACGGGGAAATTACTTCGGGAATAAGACGCGAGAGGCGATTTGAGTCAAGGCGACCTGAGAAGAGTTCAATTTCAGCAGGTTCACGAGTGAGAAAATTAAATAGGTTAAAACGTTCTAAATAGGTGTCTTTTAGGTCGGATAATTCGTCCTTAAACATGATGCTCGAAACTTCTTTGTTAACATAGCAAAGGGTGAATTTAGCTGAAGGGTCGGTCGAAAGAACGTCCTTTATTATTGAAATAACCGGTGTAATTCCTGATCCAGCAGCGATGGCAAGATGGTTTTTAACAGAGTCGTTGAAATCTCGAGTGAAACGACCTTCAGGCGGAAGAGACTCAAGTGTATCGCCAACAGCCAGAACGCAATTACAGAAAGTGCTAAATTTACCTCCTGGAACTTGCTTAACCGCTACACGCAGAACCCCTTCAGAAGGAGATGAACATAACGAGTAACTGCGTCGAACATCATCCCCCTCTATTTTAGCAAGGAGCGTGAGGTACTGGCCCGCTAGAAAACTAAAGGATTCGCCTGAAACTGGTTCGAGTAAAATCGAAACTGATTCAGGAGTTTCACGACAGATCTTTGCAACTCGGAGTGTTTGGAATTTAGACATGGCGCGAAGGTAGAGAGGGAAAAGTAATTATTAATGATTTGATCTAAATCAAAAGAAAAAAAATGTTAGCAGTATCTTTGATAAATGATTCAAACTTTAGAACAATTTGAAAACTATGTAGCAGCAGAGAAAAAGATTGAGCCAAAAGACTGGATGCCCGATGGTTATAGAAAAACTTTGATTCGGCAGATTTCGCAGCATGCACATTCTGAAGTGGTGGGAATGTTGCCAGAGGGGAATTGGATTACAAGAGCACCGAGTTTGCAGAGAAAGGCCATTTTACTTGCTAAAGTTCAAGATGAAGCCGGGCATGGGTTATATCTGTATTCTGCAGCGGAAACTCTTGGAGTAGAGAGGGCTGATCTTGTCGACGACTTATTAAGTGGTAAGGCAAAGTACAGCAGCATCTTTAATTACCCCGTATTAACATGGGCAGACATTGGAGCAATTGGTTGGCTTGTAGATGGTGCGGCGATTATGAATCAGGTACCACTTTGTAGGTGTAGCTACGGTCCTTACTCAAGGTCTATGATTAGGGTTTGTAAAGAGGAGAGTTTTCACCAAAGGCAGGGGTATTCAATCATGGTGGAGCTTATGAAAGGTAACGAAGCCCAAAGGGAGATGGCTCAGGATGCTCTTAACCGTTGGTGGTGGCCGTCACTCATGATGTTTGGCCCAAGTGACAAGGACAGTGAACACAGTTCGCAGAATATGAAATGGAAGATTAAGCGCTTTACAAATGATGAATTACGCCAAAGAATGGTTGACATGACCGTTCCCCAAGCGGAGTGCATAGGACTTAAGATGCCAGATAACGAGTTGAAGTGGAATGATGAGACTGGTCACCATGATTTCGGTGAGATTGATTGGGATGAGTTTTACAGTGTGCTTAAAGGTGACGGTCCTTGCAATAAGGAAAGAATGGCAGCTCGAAATAAAGCTCACGATGATGGAGCTTGGGTAAGAGAAGCGGCGGTAGCGTACGCAGAGAAAAAAAAGCAAAAAGCACAATAAGATGAGCGACACTAAAAACAATTGGCCTTTATGGGAGGTTTTCATACGCAGCAAGCAAGGCCTCGGACACAAACATGTAGGTAGCCTTCACGCATCTGACGCAGAAATGGCTATAGGAAACGCCCGCGATGTTTACACTCGTAGGCAGGAAGGCGTTAGCATTTGGGTTGTACTAGCAGAGAGTATTACGGCTAGTTCTCCTAAAGATTCTGAAGCGCTTTTCGATCCGGCTAATGATAAAGTGTACCGTCACCCCACTTTCTACGTCCTCCCGGACGAGGTAAACCATATGTAATGAAACTGTATCTCTTAGAACGTGAATAAATTTCAGCACAAACAGGCTCTTTTACGCCTAGGTGACGACGCTCTCATCTTAGGTCAACGCCTGGGCGAATGGTGTGGCCACGCACCTGCCCTAGAAGAAGACATTGCACTCACTAACATCGCTCTTGATCTTATAGGCCAAACCCAGTCATATTTATCCCTCGCAGGATCTCTCAATGAAGACGATGCACAAACTGACGACCAACTTGCGTTCCACAGAATTGAGAGAGATTTCCAAAACTTACTTCTCGTAGAACAACCCAATGGCGACTTCGGTGATACTATCGTTCGTCAGTTTCTATTTGACTACTACGCTCTATTTAGAGCAGAACATATCGCTTCTCAAACCTTCGATATTGATGCAGCAGCTATTGCTGCAAAAGCGATAAAAGAAATTCGATACCATGCAGATCACAGTAGCAAGTGGGTAATACGCCTTGGAGACGGTACAGACGAAAGCCATTCCCGTGTTCAAAAATCGCTTAATGAATTGTGGAAATTTACAGGTGAGATGTTTACAGTTGACGAAATCGATCTCGCCGGAGCAGCCTCAGGTCTACTACCCGACCTCGATTCTATCAAAACCAAGTGGGACTCCGCTATTAACGCTGTCTTAAAAGATGCTACTCTTAAACGTCCAGAAGATGAGTGGATGCAAAAAGGAGGACGCAGTGGTATTCATACTGAATCATTCGGGTTTTTACTCGCCGAAATGCAAAGCCTCCCTCGCACCTACCCTGATGCAACCTGGTAATGAAGGAAGAAGGTGATAATATCAAAGAATCCCTTGAGGCGGTAGCATTAGTCAAGGTTGTAAAACGTCAACTCGAAGATGTTATGGATCCAGAACTTCCCTTCCTTAGCGTTAGCGAGATGGGAATACTACGTGATGTGATCTTCGAAAACGGTCATACTATTTGCGTCATCACCCCGACCTATTCCGGCTGCCCAGCAACTGATGTAATCTCCAAAGATGTACTCGCAGCGGCTCGCGTTATGGACCCCAAGTCTGAAGTACGAATTGCAATGAGCCCTGCCTGGACTACAGATTGGATCTCAGACAAAGCACGCGAAAAAATGACTCAGAATGGCATAGCACCACCAGAGGGCTTAAGCCACGACAGAGCGTTCCTAACAGGCGATGACCGCATCATCCCCTGCCCTATTTGCAAAAGCAGAGACACAAATCTCGTTTCTCCCTTCGGCTCCACAGCCTGTAAAGCTTCTTTTAGTTGCAATAAGTGCTTAGAACCATTCGAACATTTTAAATGCATTTAAAACTGCCCTGTTAAACAAGTCTTGAACTCATGAGCGAAGATTACGGAAACATACATCCCATTGTTAAAAAACTCCTTGAAGGTGACAGGATGACAAAGTGGCTTAAAGCAGAAGTTCTTGAGTCTCGTCCAGGATTTTGTAAACTTCAAATGATAGCTCGCGAAGAAATGGCGAACGGGTTTGGGATCATTCACGGCTCGATTACATTCGCACTCGCTGATAGCGCCATAGCCTTTGCTTCAAATGCTCATGGCCGTCATGCATTAAGTCTCAACACTTCAATCCGTCATTTATCCTCAGTACGAGTGGGAGATGTGATTACTGCAGAAGCTACTGTAACAAAGCTCAAACATCGAGTTGCAAACATTGATGCCATCATCCTCAACCAAGACGGAATTCGAGTTGCCGATGTTCAATCGACTGGGTATAGAAAAAAAGAAGAGTGGTAAACTCCATTTTTTTCTAAAAGTTCTTCATGAGTTCCACTTTCTACTATGACTCCATCCTTGACAACACAAATTTTATCTGAGTAACGTATGGTGCTTAACCTGTGTGCAACAATCAGTGAAGTTCTCCCCTTTGTAATAGAAGCTGTCGCTTTTTGAATAAGTCTCTCAGATTCAGAATCTATAGAAGATGTCGCCTCATCTAAAATTAGAATGCTGGGTTTTGCAACGTAAGCTCGCATAAAAGCTATAAGTTGGCGTTGCCCCACAGACAACATCGCCCCCCTCTCACGAACGTGAAGGTCTAAACCATATGTATATTGACTGATAAATTCAGCTGCCCCAACTGTTTCAGCTGCCTCCATAATTTCAGCATCCGTTATAGTTTCATCATGCAATGAAACATTTGCCCTTATGCTGTCTGACATCAGAAACACTTCCTGCTGAACGACACCCACATTTTCTCTGAGCTTTGTGAGTGGTATTTCGCGAATATCAACTCCGTCTATTCGAATTATTCCTTTCTGAAACTCATAGAATCTAGACAATAGCCCGATAATAGAACTCTTTCCTGCCCCCGTAGCTCCAACAAAAGCCACTGTTTCTCCAGGCTCTATTGTAAACGAAACCCCCTTTAAAACCCAGTTCTCAGCACTATTCTTATCGTCGTAGGAAAACCAAACATCCTTAAACTCTATCCTACCCTCAAACGTTACATTTTTATTTTCTCCCTCATCAGATACGGATTCATTTTGTAGCAACAGATTAAATACTCTTTCTGCATTTATAATACCCATTTGCAACACATTAAATCTATCAGCAAGCTGCCTTATCGGTCGATAGAGCATAAAAACATAAAGCACGAATTGAAGAACCACTCCTAAGGTTATATCTCCATCGACAACTCCTCCGATTCCTAACCACAACAACAGAGCTACACTTGTTGCACTTAGCATTTCCACTACTGGAAAGAAAATGCTGAACGCTTTTATTGAACTCACATTTGCATCCTGATGCTTCCTGTTTAGATCAGCAAACTTTTCCTCCTCCTCCTTCTCCCTACTATATGCCTGCACTATATGCATTCCTGTAACGTGCTCCTGCACGAATTCATTCATATTAGAAACCTGGTTTCTAACATCAGCAAACGATTTCTTAATATGTTTTTGAAAAATGCGTGTAGCCACTAATAGAATTGGAATCGGTAGAATCACGAAAAAAGTAAGCTTCAAATCAATTACTACCATAGCGATTAGAACCACTATCAAAGTGAGTATATCTCCAATTGCATTTAGAAGTCCATTCGAAAACACATTTGCGATACCATCAACATCACTAACCAATCTAGTGACAAGCTTACCCACTGGCGTTTTGTCGAAAAACCTGAGGCGGAAAGCCATGAGATGTCTAAAAAGTTTGGTCCTTAGATTTAGAGAGACACTAAGGGCAACCCAATTTGCTAAGTAGGTAACTCGATACTTTAGAAAGGCTTCAAAGAATAAAATTCCAACAATTGCCAAGAAAACGTTGAGCATACCCTCATAATCTCCATTTGCCATTTCAACATCAACCGCATGTTGAATCAAAGCTGGTCTAACCCAAACTATACTCGATAGAAAGATGATTAATGCGCCAGTTATCGTGAAACGAGTCCTATACGGCTTCACCTCACTCAGTATCAATTTAAGGGTTCTGTTTCTTATCATCGTTTCCTTAAAGGTACGAGGAAACGAAAACGTTTGAAGGATATTCTACATGCGAAAGGTATAGGCCGCAACCCGGAGCGGAACGCCCAGCACGTGAGCGGTCACAAGAAGCAATAACATCTTGGAAATCAGATTCGCACAACTTACCTCTCCCAACATCAAGCAGGGTGCCCACAATGGCACGAACCATATTGCGGAGATATCGATCAGCTGATATTTCTATGCGAATTTGACCATTTAATGCATCTTCGAGAATTTCTAATTTTCGGACATCGCAAATAGTCGTTTTTACATCACTTCCCGTTTTACAAAATGCTGCAAAATCTCCCTGAAAGATTAAATGAAGAGCAGCCTTTCGCATAGCTTCAACATCTAATTCTCCGAAGACCCGTGCTGATCTACCTGAGAGAAAAGGGTTCTTAATTGTATGTATAAGATAAGTGTATGATCTCTCAGAAGCATCGAACCTCGCGTGAGCTTTTTCTGATACCTCAGTAATAGATCTTATTGCAACATCATCATTTAATATTCCGTTGAGTTTAAAGGCAAGCTGATCTAATGAATCGAAACGTTGAGTTTCAGACAACGCGGGGATGTCGCAATGAGCCACGTAATATGACGCGTGGACTTCAGAATCTGTACGCCCACAACCCACTATAGCCGTTTTAGTGCCGCACAAACGCTCTAAAGCTTCTTCTATAACTTGTTGTACAGTAAATGAAACAGGTTGGCGTTGCCAACCATGATATTTGGTTCCGTCATAAGAAAGTTCGATAAAAACTCGCACTTAACCTATTTCTGTATTAACTCCAAGAAGCGATTTTCTCGCTTTTGTACTCTCCAGCTTCTAAACGGGCCTTCACTTTAGAGAACGTTTTGATAGTGTAATCAACATCCTCCTGAGTGTGAACAGCTGTTGGGATAAGACGTAGCATAATTGTGTCTTTAGGGACAACTGGATATACAACGATGGAACAAAAAATTCCGTGATTTTCTCGAAGATCAACGGTGAGGTTTGTAGCCTCGCCTAAACCTCCATGAAGGAATACTGGGGTCACGCAAGAGTTCGTTACTCCTAAGTTGAAGCCTTCAGCACGCAGACCAGACTGAAGTGAAGAAGCTATTGTCCAAAGTTTGTTTTTGTGCATTGAGGATTCGCGAAGCATCTGAAGACGCTTACGAGCTCCCACTACAATAGGCATAGGCAAAGCTTTAGCGAAAGTCTGTGAACGCATATTGTAGCGTAGAAAATCGATTACATCTTCATCACCAGAAACAAAAGCGCCAATTGTAGCCATCGCTTTCGCAAAAGTTCCGAAATAAACATCTATTTGATCATGACATCCCTGTTCGTCACCAGCTCCGCGACCATTCTCACCAACTGTTCCGAATCCATGAGCGTCATCAACAAAAAGTCGGAATTTGTACTCTTCTTTGTATTCGCAGATCTCAGCTAATTTACCTTGGTCTCCAGCCATACCGAACACACCTTCGGTAACTACGAGAATTCCGCCGCCAGAAACCTCCGTGAGTTTAATTGCGCGATCAAGTTGCTTTTTAAAGCTCTCCATATCGTTGTGTTGGAATACGTAGCGCTTGCCCTGATGGAGCCTAACTCCGTCTACCATACAAGCATGCGACTCAGAATCGTAAACAATTACGTCATGGCGAGTTACAAGTGCCTCAATTGCTGATTGACAACCTTGATATCCAAAGTTGAGTAGAAATGAATCTTCCTTCAACATAAAAGCAGAGAGTTCACGCTCAAGGCCTTCGTGCTCTGATGTTTGGCCTGACATCATACGCGCACCCATCGGATAACCCATACCCCACTTAGCTGCAGCATCAGCATCAACTTTTCGGACTTCTGGATGGTTTGATAAACCGAGGTAGTTATTTATAGACCAAACTAGCACCTTCTTTCCTCTAAAAGTCATGTGATTCGAAATCTCCCCTTCTAACTTCGGAAATGTGAAATAACCGTGGCTCTCACGAGCATGTTGTCCGAGTGGCCCTCGGTCTTTGCGAATGCGATCAAAAATGTCCAAACGAAATAGTTTTAGTTTAAGGCTTTTGTTGAAGCAGCAAATTTACTGAATAGACTGCACCTTTTAACACATTTTTTTCACAAATTTCATTCGCAAATTGTGAACTGTCTTACTACCTTCGCCATCATGAATAAAAATTCATTTCTTTTCGTTTTTGCTCTATCAATTTTGGCAGCCTTTAGCAGCTGTTCAGAATACAGTAAGGTTTTAAAGAGTACAGATGCAGAGCTTAAATGGGAATTCGCTCAGGCTGCACTCGACTCTGGATCTTGCTTAAGAGCACTCCCGATTTTAGAAGAACTCGTGGGACTCACTAGAGGCACTCAAAGAGCAAAAGACGTCCAGTACAAGTATGCCTCGGCACACTATTGCGTGAACGACTTCTATCTCGCCCGGTACTATTTCAGCACTTATGCAAAGACGTTCCCCAATAGCGAACTCGTTGAAGATGCTGAGTTTAAAGCTGCAAATTGCAGCTACTTCCTCTCCCCCAATTGGTCTTTAGATCAAACAGAGACAAAGTCAGCCATACAAGAATTACAACTCTTCATGGATAGACATCCCTCGTCAGCTTACAGAGATTCTAGCCAAACTATGATAGACAATCTTAGATCAAAGCTTGAACGCAAGTCATTTGAGTCGGCTGCTATTTACCATAAAACAGGACAATTCAAAAGTGCAACCATCGCAATGGGTAACGCTTTAAAAGATTTCCCCGACTCTCCATTTCGCGAGGAACTTCACTTTCTCATTCTCGACAGCCACTATCAATACGCTACTCAAAGCACAAATCGAAGGAAACTTGAACGTTTTAACGATGCTACTCAAGCTTTTCATACCTTTGCAACCCGATTTAGCGACAGTTCATACCTACCTGATGCACAGCGCATCTATGAATCATGCGTAAAAGCCGTGGAAACATTGGAATCTGAAGAAAACTAGAACTACCTAGAACATGAACTTTAAGAACGTAAAAGCAGAGCGAACAACCATTACTCGCGACACAAAAGATATCGAAGACCAAGGAACTGGTAATATTTTCGAATCTATTGTGGTTCTTTCTAAACGCAGCAACCAACTTTCTCAAGACCTAAAAAAGGAACTTGCTGAAAAAATGGATGAGTTTGTTATTCCTAACGATTCTCTTGAAGAAGTTTTTGAAAATCGAGAGCAAATTGAAATTTCAAAGTTCTACGAGCGTCTACCCAAACCACATAGTATTGCGGTGAAGGAATTAGAAGACGATCAGATTTACTTTGCTCACAAGGAGAAGGAAGAAGATTTAACATTTGACGCCGCTGAAACAAAGCCTGCTATCGAATCTAAATCTTCAGACAAGAGCGAGGAGAAGAGCGAGGAGAAGAGCGAGGAGAAGAAGACTGACGACAAGCCTGAAGCGTAATATCTTATAAGATGACCGGACAACCGGAAACCCAGGATCAACCAAAAGCACTTCTGGGTCGCCGAATTTTGCTCGGAATTACAGGCAGTATAGCTGCTTACAAATCAGCCGTTCTAGCCAGAGAGTTAATAAAGCGAGGAGCTGAGGTTAGAGTTATTATGACACCTAGCTCCATTGATTTTATTACCCCCTTAACTCTTGCCACATTAGTTGGCAGTCCTGTGCACTCAGATTTTACCGAGAATAAAGACAGTGGAGAATGGACTAACCATGTTGAATTGGGGCTTTGGGGTGATCTTTACTTAGTAGCTCCTTGTACAGCAGCAACACTTTCCGCATTTGTTAATGGTACTTGCAGCAACTTGCTACAGGCAGCTTTTTTAAGTTCAAGATGTCAAGTAGCTATCGCCCCCGCTATGGACTTAGATATGTACACAAACAAAGCTACTCAAGCAAATCTTAAAACACTTAGCGAGAGAGGCGTGCAAATTATCGACCCTCAATCAGGCGCATTAGCAAGTGGTTTAGAAGGTAAAGGCAGAATGGAGGAGCCTGAAGAAATCGTAAATTTTGTTGAGAAATACTTCACAAAGGAATTACCTTTTGCTGGTAAGAAAGTTTTAGTAACTGCTGGTCCTACTGAGGAAGCGATAGATGCTGTTAGATTTTTAGGCAACAGAAGTACAGGTAAAATGGGATTTGAAATTGCTGGGAGATTGGCAGATTTAGGAGCGGAAGTTACTTTGATTTCAGGCCCAGTTAATTTAACCACGCCCCCGAGGGTTTCAAAACGAATTGATATCGTTACGGCTCAGGAGTTGTATGACAGAACTATTGAGATTTGGCCTCAAATGAATGCTGCAATAGCTTGCGCAGCTGTAGCGGATATGCGTCCATCCACCCCTTCAACTGAAAAGCTTCACAAAGGGGATTTACCCGACTCTATGAGATTAGAAAACACTCCGGACACCTTACTAGAATTAGGAAACATGAAAGCCCATGGACAGCTGTTAGTGGGGTTTGCGCTTGAATCGGACTCTGTGGAAGAAAGCCTTAAAAGTGCCGAGGGGAAGCTTAAACGTAAAAATCTTGACATGATCGTAATGAACACTTTGTCAGATGATGGTGCTGGATTCAGTCACGACACAAATAAAGTTACCATCCTTCAAAATGTAGATGGATATAATACTACGCATGTTTTTGAGTTAAAGTCTAAACGCGAAGTCGCTAAAGACATAGTAAACTTGCTTACATTTTAGAATAATGACACTTAAACTACCCATATTCACATTAATCCTCGCTGTTTTGACTACTAGCTCTACAGCCCAGGAACTCAATTGCAGCGTTAAGGTAATAGCTCCACAAATCGCTAATGTTGAAGCTAGCGTTTTCGAGAGTTTAGAAGATGGAATTCGCGGGTTTATGAATGGCCGCCGTTGGACCAATGACAACTTTGAGTTTGACGAATTAATCGAGTGTACCATGCAGATTACTATTAGCGAAGCTATAGGAAACACAAGATTCAGCGGATCTATTCAGGTGCAAAGCAATCGTCCGGTTTACAACTCGGATTACAAAACACCCATGCTTTTCGTAATAGACGGAGATTTCGAATTCGTTTGGATAAACGGTTCTTCTATTTTATTCAACCCTGGTCAACACCGAGATAATCTTAGTTCTATTTTAGCGTATTACGCGTATATGATTTTAGGTTTAGACTATGACAGCTTCGGTCTTGAGACGGGTTCTGAGTTCTTTTTAAAAGCCCAAACTATTGTTGCCAACGCTCAAAATTCAGGCGGACAAGGTTGGCTTGCCAGCCAAGGCAAACAAAACAGATACTGGCTTATCGAAAATATGCTTAGCCAAACATTTCGTCCTCTTAGACTATGCATGTATAATTACCACAGAAGAGGATTTGATTTATTAGAGTCCAATCTCGAAGGGGCACGTCTTAATATCGCCGACGCATTAATTGAAATGCGCTCTACAAACAGAATTCGTCCTGGCTCATTCAACCTTCAGGTATTCTTCCTTGCTAAGAGTGATGAAATCATTAAACTATTTGGCCCAGCGCCTGAAGCTGAGCGTGTACGCCTTCTTCCTGTACTAAAACAAATGGATCCAGGAAACATCTCTAAATACGACGATGCTCTACTTTAAGCGTTAAATGCTCACTCGTCTTCACATAGAAAATTTCGCTCTTATAAGTGAAATAACTCTTGAGTTAGAGGATGGACTAACGGTCTTAACTGGTGAAACTGGTTCTGGAAAATCAATACTGCTCGGAGCTTTAGGCTTAGTAATAGGCGAGCGAGGAAACGTCTCTAACATTAGGCAAGGAGCTAAGCTTTGTATAGTAGAAGCAGTATTTTCAGATAAAACTATCAGTAAAAGGCTGGCTCGTCTTGGTATAGAGAGCCGTGGCTCTGAAATTAATATCCGAAGGGAAGTTAACTCTACAGGTCGTTCTAGAGCTTTTATAAATGATTCTCAAGTCAGTATTGTCGATTTAAAATCATTAGGCAGTTTACTTGTAGACCTTCATGGTCAAGACGAAACAAGAGCCCTTTTAGATAGAGTTACACGACTACATCTCCTTGATTCATTTGGGGGACACGAAAAGATTTTCAAAGCTTACCAGCATTCCTTCGACTCGTTTTGTGCTGCCAAGGAGAAGCTTAAGAAATTAGAAGCAGAAGCGAGCAGACCAAGGGCAGATAAAAATTATTTAGCCTTTCAACTTGAAGAATTAGAAGGGCTTAACCTGAAGTATTTGAACTCTGCGGAGCTTGATGCTGAGTATAAGGAGCTTTTACATGCAACTGAGCTGGCAAATGGATTACATCTAACATACGAATTATTAGATAGCTCAACAGAAGGAAATGATGCGATCTCAATAATCGATAAGGCGTTAAGAACTCTTCAAGACATAGCTGAGTATAGCGTGAAGGCATCTAAATTGTTAGATCGACTTTCTAGCAGCAGAATTGAACTTAATGATATCGCACAAGAAGCAAATAATATAGCTGATGGGATATCCCAAGACCCCAATCGTCTTCTAATTGTTGAGGAGAAGATGGAGGCTTTGTTGACAGCTCTACACAAACACAATGTATCAGACACTGAATCTCTTAAGCTTGTTGAGATTGATTTACAAAATCAATTAGACAGATGTGAAGGCCTTACCGAAGAAATACAGTTAGCTAAAGATGAAAAAACTGCCCAGTATAATAATATGATCTCTGCTGGTGAGCATTTACTTGAGGTGAGAAAAAAGTCAGGGTCAGAATTGTTAGAGATTGTAAATCAGAAGTTAGTCCCATTAAAACTCCCAGATGTTGTAATGTCTTGGGAGTTTGCAAAACTACCTTCCCCAGACTCTCAAGGAATTGAAGATGTCGAACTTCTTTTCTCTGCCAACCCTGGCTCCGATCCACAACCTCTTGCTTCTGTAGCTTCAGGTGGTGAGAAAAGTAGGATTATGCTCGCCTTTAAGGCTACACTTGCTACCAGAAAAACTGCACCTACGATAGTGCTTGATGAAATTGATACGGGTGTCTCTGGTGAAGTAGCCACTCGCATGGCTACAACCATGTTAAACATGGCAAAAACACAGCAAGTTTTCTCAGTCACCCACCTTGCGCAGGTTGCTGCAAAGGGCGACAATCACATTGAGATAAGTAAGGAAACAACTGAAAAAACTGCCATTACAAGAGCGCAGTATTTAAGCAAAGTAGACAGAAATGAAGCTATCGCAACTATGCTAAGCGGAAATAAGATCAGCGACGAAGCACGTGCTGCGGCAGATGTGCTCTTAAATAGTTGAGCAAATCAAGAGTTAAGTCAGAACTTCCAATCAAGGGCGATTGAAGGAAGAAAAGGAAGTTGATTTTTTCTTTGGCCCGTAAGACGGTTAATATAAAAAACATTTTCACGACTATACACATTTGTCACACCGGCTGTGAAGTCTAACTCGCCCCCGTAAACATCCTTGAATGTCCTACGCACACTAATGTCTAGACGGTGATATGCAGGTAAACGCCCCTCATTTAAACCAGCGTAATAAATAGTGATATCACCCGCATTTTGGGATATATAGTCCGAGTAAATACCCTCTGAAATGTTAGGCGACTGGTAGTAACCCTGACTCTGAGTAAAAGGCAACCCAGAACCTAAAGCCCAACGCGCACTAATCTGCCATTCTTTTTTATTACCAAAATCTTGAGAAGCTACAAAGTTTACATTATGCTGTCTGTCAAAAACCGGATCGTACCAACGAGACCCATCCCATCTATCAACATTACCTAATCCATACACTAACCAAAGATAAGTGTGACGTTTCTCGTACTTGAGCACCACATCAACACCATGAGCAAATCCACTCTCAACTATGTAATCTAGGCGCAACAACTCTGGCACATCATTATGTGCTGCATCATCAGGGAACAGCTTAGATCGATTTGTGTTTGTAAGCTGAGTGAAATCTTTTAAGTATCCTTCAACGTTCAGATTTAAGAATTCTGTTATATCATATTCAAATCCGGCAACAACATGATTTGCAGTTTGGAGTGAATGCGAGACCTCTCGGACTGAACCATCAGGGTTAACGAAATTAGACTGAAGATTATCCGGGCCAGAAAGGAACCCATAAAATAGGTTTACTACGTCTCTATCAGAGTTAGCAGAAATCACATTCTGAGAGTACATCCCTGCAGCAAACTTTAATCTTAACCTTTCACTGTGCTTGTACTTAATTCCTATTCTCGGCTCAGGCCTGAACTTAGCTAAAGAACTGTAGTATTGCATTCGCATACTTGGCTGAATAATCAAATTCCCGCGGCTAATTGTATAATCGACATATCCTCCGAATTCAGTAGTGTTTTCTGTTTGTTCTACAATTGCTCCAAGTGAGTTGAACGTTTGGAAATCCGTCTCTAACCCTACTACTTCTAGCCCATACTCAACTCGGTCTTCTCCTAAAATATATTTAAAATCTAGACCAAAATTGAATCCATTAACATCGCTGTACCTGTTACTCAAAGCCCCCTCCTCTAGTCCAATACTGTACTGACTGATCGCAAAGTTACCGTTAACAAGGACAGCGCTACCTGGAGGAACTATGGTGAAATTACCACCACCACCAATATTTTCCCAATTATAATTAGCAAAAGCAATTCCTGTCGAATCATCTAAAACACTGGCGTTGTCCGAAAATCCGAAACCGAATAAACTCAGTTTAGACCCTGCTCCGCCAAAAGTGATTTTACCATAAGTATCAGTGTAACCGAATGGCAACCTCCCCCCATCAATGTATGGGTACAGAAACTGAGACGCTTGCTCTAAATAACTGTGTTTCATAGACAGTAAATAGCTGATTCCCCCATCATTTTCCTTCATTTTCATTAATGGCCCTTCGAGCATAATCTTAGCTCCGAAAGGGCTTGCACCTAATATTACTTTCTGTTCACGCATATTTCCGTCGCGGGTTTTAATATCCATAACAGACGATATTCTACCTCCGTATTTAGCAGAAAATGCACCTGTGTAAACATCTGCATTCGCGAGAGCGTCAGAATCAAAAACACTAAATAACCCAATACTATGGAATGCGTTGTAAACAATCATTCCGTCAAGCAATACCTTATTCTGAATAGGAGAACCTCCTCGGATATAAAGTTGGCCTCCCTGATCACCAGTTGAAACAAAACCAGGTAGAACCTGTAGAACTTGAACTAGGTCAGCTTGACCTCCAAAACTAGGGATATGCTTCAAATCAGCAGGCCTAATAGTCTCAACTGACATACGAACACTGTTGCGTTGCTCCTCTCTGTCAGCTGACACTTCAGCTCCCTCAAGCTGAACCACACCCTCCTTAAGCAAATAGTTCTTACTAAGCACATTGCCATTGGTTATATGAACTATCTCTTTATAGTTGTCATATTCAATACTTGACACAATTAAGTTGTACTGACCCTCAGGAACTTTACTAATACTATAGAAACCAGAAACATCTGTAACAACACCGTGCCTAGTGCCTTCAAGAGACACGCTGGCAAACATAACTGCAGCTCCTGTTGCCTCTGATCTAACGAAACCCTTAACGGTTCCCTGAGAGAAAACAGAGGACGAAATCATCATTGATAAGATCGTCGCTGCTAACAATAAGACAAAGCCTGTTCTAGTTTCTTGCATGGTTGCGCGAAGATAGATTATCTTTCGGCATGAAATCTGTATTTTATTAAATATGATAAGTCACACTAAACGCACTCCTTGGATTTTTTGCATCCTTTTCGCTGCTTCAACGCTGTTTTCCTCTAATCTTTCTGCCCAAAGAGGCAATCAAGATGATGAAACTAAGAATAGAAAACCTCTAATAACACAGGATGAGTACAACAAACTATTAATGTGGATTGTTGACGAAAAATACGAAAACGTTTTATACAAGTGCATTCGCTACACTGAAAACGACAAGACTAAGAAACTACCTCTCCCCTATATATACATGGCTCAGGCTTATTTAGGGATTCACGTAAGTGATGACAACGATCTTAGGGAGCAATATCAAGCAGATAAAAACAAAGCAATCAAGAACTGCTTAAAGTACACTTCTAAATTTGTTAAAAAGGACAAAGAATCTGAGTACTACTACGAGTTCATGGAATTCTATGACGAATTATGGAAACATGCCACCAACGCTGCGGAGACAGAAATGGACAACGAAAAATACACGAAAGCCAAGTCGTACTACAAATATCTTACTAGCATTGACCCTGAAGATCCAGGCGCCTGGTTGATGTTTGCTTCGGCTTATCAACTCATTAACTCTAAGAAGGAAGCGGCGGAAACTTATGAAATCGCAAGGAATCTTCTCATTGAACAAGGTGGCAAAGGTCTTCGCGAAGTCCAAACAAATCTTCTTCACTATGCAATTATCTACAACGCAGAACTCCTTTCAACCATTGACAGAGCCGCAGCTCTTGAGTGGCTAGCTCTTGGAGAGGACCTATTCCGTGGCGATAGAGAATTCGAAGCCGTTAAGCGTAGTATCGGAGGATGATGGTTGAAGTAGTCGACAATTCGTCAACTAACGACCAACCCTTTATTTGCTCATCATGGTTAAACAACTGTGGAGCAGAATATTCTGTTTTTAAGACTAACAACACATTTTCCGCTCTCTCAAGGTTTTCTTTGAAGGGTGTAAAAGTTCTTGCTACCCCTCTTTGGGCTCTTGACTGTGGCTTATCATTAGATTGCTCTCAATCAGATTTCATCTCTCTTACAGAGTGCTGGCTGTCAAGACCTGAGGCAATCAAACTCATTGACCTCCCTCCCTCCGACTCAAACACCACTTTTATCAGACATCACACACCCTCGGGATTTAAAACCCAGTGGCGACATACTAGGCAAATCAATCTTCGTTCACCTCTTCCTCCCACGCGAAGAAAGCAAATTCGCCGAGCAGACAGGGTTGGAATCACATGCAAGCTAGTAGATGATTGGAGGCACGTTACTGAACTTCACGCTGAAAGCCGTAGTCGCAAGGACTTAAAGTCTAACAACGCTCAGCTCTCAAAGCTACTGACAGCTATTTCTTCTGAGGCTTTCAGCTTTGCCGTAGAAGCTGTCGATTCGAAAGGGGATTGTATCGCGGCTGGAGGGTTCGTGTTCGCTTCTACTGATACGTGTCTCTACTCCTTCGGAGGCCAAATCCGAAGTCAACTGTCCGGCATTGCCTCGGTTTCAATGCTTTCCTTCGCTATGTCACATGCACTTGAAAAAGGCGCATCTACATTTGACTTCGGAGGAAGTTCAGATCCTGGGGTTGATCGATTTTACAAGGAGTTCGGCGCGGAATTCGTGCCTCGAGCGAGGTTAGTTGCTGTTGCGTGGTGGCTCCGGCCTTTTGTTTGGGCTTTATCCCCATTTGTGGCATCGGCAAAAATGCTTCGCTGAGACAACTTAATATTCCAGCTATTTTTTCAAAGGTCGTGGAGCTGAGGCATACATTGCTTCAATCATTTCAACAACATCTACTCCCTCAGAAATCGGAGTTGCAAGAGTAGCGCCAAGGCGAAGCACGTCAACAACGTTAGACATCACGTGGTGATGGTTGGAGGCAGAGCCTTTGTACGCACCGTAATCGTTAGGGGGCTCTGCTTTAGGGAGGGTCGGTAATTCGTAGCCTTGAACATCACAGTGAACTACTTCATTCATATACTGACCTCCAATACGTATAGTGCCCTTTTCGGCAATTAGCGTGAGTGAACTTTCGAAGTTGGAGCGATCGAGTGCAGTTGAAAATGTAAATGTTCCAAAACCTTGACGTTTAAAGTCGAATGAGATTGACCCAGAGTCTTCGAATTCGGTATTATGCAGATGTGATTGATTATGGAAAATGGCACGTGGAGACTTAATTCCTCCGAAGATCCAATACATTACATCAATAAAATGTGAAAATTGAGTAAATAGAGGCCCTCCATCTAATGCGAGGGTTCCTCGCCAATTAGAGGCTGCGTAATAAGAATCGTCGCGATTCCAAAAACATTGTATGTGAACTTGATAAATTTCGCCTAGATCTCCTGCATCCACTAATCCTTTAAGCCAAACAGATGGAGGAGCAAAACGGTTTTGCATCACACAAAAAACATGTTTTCCTGAAGAACTTGAGGCTTCCGATATCAATCTAGCATCGGAAAGTGAGAGTGCTATGGGCTTTTCAAGAACGACATGACACCCCGATTTTAGAATAGCAATACAATGCTGAGCATGAAGACCATTGGGAGTACATACACAAACAACTTCGGGTAGTTCCACAGAACTTGATTCAGAACTTGAAAGCATAGAATCTAATGAATCGAAAATCGAAGGTGTTTCTGAATCTGAATGAGTCACAAACTCTAAAGGAGCAATATCTGCAATTGCGTGTAATGTCGCTCCAGGATGGGCTAATATAGAAGCCGCGTGGCGCTTTCCGATATGACCATACCCCAGAACGGCGAAAGTAACGGGATTATTTACAGAATTGTTATCTTGAGTATTCACGGGGGTAAAAGTAAGGGGAATCGGACAGGGTGACATGTTTGGTTTATGAGAAAAAGATAAAATGACATGTAAAACTGACAAGTTGAACGTCGTGCCAGCCAAATTTTTAGTGGCAAGGGATTTGCCTAAGAGCAGATATAAACTAAAAAAATAAATTTAATTATGAGTAAAATCATTGGAATCGATCTCGGGACTACCAACAGCTGTGTATCAGTTATGGAGGGAAATGAACCCGTAGTAATCAACAACAGCGAAGGAAAGCGAACTACGCCTTCTATCGTTGCATTTATAGCTGACGGCGAAAGAAAAGTAGGTGAGCCAGCAAAGCGACAGGCGATCACTAACCCTACTAAGACTATTTCTAGTATCAAACGTTTTATGGGCTCATCGTTCAAAGATGTTGCTGAGGACATTCGACGTATGCCATACGAAGTGATTAAAGGCGATAACAACACTCCACGAGTAAAGATTGACGACCGTTCTTACACACCACAGGAGATTTCAGCTATGGTTCTTCAAAAGATGAAGCGCACTGCTGAAGATCACCTTGGAACTGACGTAACCGCAGCGGTTATCACTGTTCCAGCTTACTTTAACGACGCTCAGCGTCAAGCTACTAAGGAAGCTGGTGAGATTGCTGGCCTTGAGGTTAAGCGTATAATCAACGAGCCGACTGCTGCTGCTTTAGCTTACGGTTTAGATAAAAAGTCTATAGACCAAAAAATAGTTGTCTTCGATCTCGGTGGCGGAACGCACGATGTGAGTATCCTCGAGTTAGGTGACGGTGTGTTTGAAGTTCTTTCTACTGATGGTGATACTCACCTAGGGGGAGACGACTTCGACCAAATTTTAATCGAGTGGTTAGTTGCTGAATTCAAAGAGGAGAATGGCGGACTTGATCTCAGTAAAGATCCTATGGCTCTACAGCGTCTTAAAGAAGCAGCGGAGAAAGCGAAGATTGAACTTTCAAGTACAACTTCTACAGAGATTAATCTGCCATACATTATGCCAGTTGATGGTGTACCGAAGCACCTTGTCCGCTCTCTAACACGTGCGAAATTCGAAAAGATATGCGACGATCTCATCAAGCGCTCTATCAAGCCATGTCAGTCAGCACTTAAAGCTGCAGGCCTAAGCAAAAAAGACATTGACGAGGTTATCTTAGTTGGTGGATCTACACGTATCCCAGCTGTACAAGACGCTGTTAAAGCTTTCTTCGGAAAAGAGCCTTCTAAGGGCGTTAACCCAGACGAGGTTGTAGCTATCGGAGCTGCCATACAGGGTGGTGTACTTACAGGGGATGTGAAAGATGTCCTGCTTTTAGACGTTACTCCACTTTCTTTAGGTATCGAGACTATGGGGGGAGTATTCACTAAGCTCATAGAGGCTAACACCACAATTCCTACTAAGAAGTCCGAGACTTTTTCTACTGCTGCGGACAACCAACCAAGTGTTGACCTACATGTTTACCAAGGAGAGCGAGCTATGGCTAAGGACAACCACCGCATTGGTCAATTCCAACTCTCTGACATTCCACCAGCTCCACGTGGTGTTCCACAAATCGAGGTTACTTTCGACATCGACGCTAACGGTATCATCAACGTGAGTGCTAAGGATAAGGCTACTGGAAAAGAGAACAACGTTCGTATCGAAGCTTCTTCTGGCCTTTCTGAGGCAGACATCGAGCGCATGAAGTCTGAAGCTGAAGCTAACGCTGACGCAGATAAGGAGGCTAAGGAAAAGGTTGAGACCATCAACCAAGCTGATTCTTTAATATTCCAAACCGAAAAACAACTCAAAGAATTCGGTGACAAGATTCCTGCTGACAAGCTCACTCCTATCAACGAGGCTCTTACAGAACTTAAAACAGCTCACGAGCTTGGTGACGTTGATGCTTGCAAAGACCGCATCGAACAGCTCAATACCGCCTTCCAAGCTGCAAGTGAGGATATGTACGCTCAAGATGGAGCTTCAGGTGCTGGCGCTAATGAAGAAGGCTCCACTGGAACTGACTCTGGCGCTTCAGCTGGAGAGCAAGAAGTAACAGACGTTGACTTCGAGGAAGTAAAAGACGAAGATGCTAAATAAAAATAGCAACGTGTGAAATTTGCAAAGGCCCCCATTTCGGGGGCCTTTGTTGTTTAAAATTGTTTGGCTCAGTAACTTATAAATTTCACATTTAGAGGAGACTTATAATAAAAATATTAATATACAAATCAAATATTTGACTACCTTGGAGCTATGAGTCAATCAAATAAATCAAATAGAAGGAATTTCATAGGAAAACTTGCATCATTAGGCGGAGTACTTGGCCTTGCCCCCTTCGCTATTAACAGAATGATAGGCGCTGAAATTGCTAAACCTGTAAGCACAATTACTCCTTTAGATAAACCAGGAGCAACTATGGTTAGCACTTGGAATCACGGAATACAGGCAAACATTGCGGGGTTTAGCGCACTCTCAAAAGGTGGGACAGCCCTCGATATGATTGAAGCGGCAGCAAAGTTGGTTGAAGAAGATGCTGAGGGGCTTTCTGTAGGAATTGGCGGATTACCCGATAGAGACGGAATCGTAACACTTGACGCCTGTTGTATGGATCATACAGGCCAAGCTGGGTCTGTAGCAGCTATGCAAGACATTATGTACCCGCTCTCAGTTGCTAGAAAAGTAATGGAAGAAACTCCACACGTTATGCTAGTGGGTGAAGGAGCTAAAGCGTTTGCCTTAGAGTCAGGGTTCAAAAGCACTAACCTCCTCACAGAAAAAGCTCGTGAGGCATGGCTCAGATGGGTGGAGAAACATGAATACAAACCAGTTATCAATATTGAAAATCACGACACAATAGGGATTCTTGCATTAGACAATGAAGGTCGACTTTCAGGTGGTTGCACAACAAGTGGCGTAGCATATAAGATGCATGGCAGAGTGGGCGACAGCCCCATTATAGGAGCCGGCCTTTTTGTTGACGGAGCTGTCGGTGCTGCTACTGCTACTGGATTAGGAGAAGCAGTTATGAGAACGGTGGGTAGCTTTTTAGTTGTAGAACTTATGAGAGGCGGGCTTCACCCCCAGGCGGCATGTGAAACTGCAGTTAAACGAATCATAGACTCTATGGACGTAAGCAACCTACAGGTAGGCTATTTAGCTCTCGATAAAACAGGGCGTCATGGTGCTCACGCAATCCACTCTGGGTTTAATTACGCTTTAACGACTTTGAAAACGGAGAACTTAATTGATGCAACTCATGGTTAAAGATCCTGTTACATCATCCCCGTTTTACGCTTGGTTTAGAGTCATAAGACCCCTCAACCTTATAATTATCGCTATAGCAATTGTAGTTCTCAGATATAGTTATCACGGTGCATTTACAAATGGTGGCGATTGGCTATTAGAGTGCCTCATTACACTTCCCTTAGTTTTCTTAGCTGCAGGAGGGAATATTATAAATGATTATTTCGATATTAAAGAAGATAGAATTAACAAGCCAGAGCGAGCTTTAGTTGGTCGAATTCTAAAAAGAAGAATTGCACTAGTAAGCCATTGGACACTAACAGCTATTGGAATTGTTCTTGCGGCCTTATTAAGCTGGGAAATAGGCAACTACATACCCCTTGTTATAGCTATTGCCATTAGCATTGTTTTATTTTTCTATTCTACAAAACTTAAAGGTCGCGTCCTTATCGGGAATTTTGCCGTAGCAGCTTCAATATCCTCCGTCATTCCATTTTCATATGCTGATGAAATCGACACATCAATGACTACATTGATGAACCTCACAATGTTTATTTGGGAATTTGGGGCATTACTTGGACTAACTTTTATTATCGTCTTCACACGTGAATTGGTAAAAGACATCGAAGATATAGATGGAGACAAAAAGGCAGGCCACCTCACCTTCCCTATTGCCTATAGTCCTCAGGCAAGCTGGCGTCTGATCAATGTACTTATTACCACACTAATATTCAGCGTAGGATGGATAAATGTTAACACAAAACTCGACGTGGCCATAGGTTTATTCACAGGCGTCACACTCAGTATCGCATATTTTACATGGAAAAAGAAAGCCACACAGGTTTCTGCATGGCTTAAACTTCTTCTTGCGGCAGGGCTTTTACTCTGCTACGTAACTAACGCGGGTGGTCTGATCTGACATTGTTTCTATCTTGACGCCTTTGTTTCCCTTAGCCCAAACCCTGCCCATCAAATCATACTCCCCTACTACTCTACTCCCCTCAAACATATCAAGGTGAGTAATTCCAACGACAGTTCTCACATCGAATGCCATTCCACCGGGAATCGCTCCCGCCTGGAAAGATGAGATTAGGGTGCCCGCAACGTCTAAGATTTGGACTTCAGCCTCATCAATAAAATTTGTAACTGTCGCATAAACATCCCCGTTTACAGGGCTCACTTCCATGCTGTAATAAACATCCGTAGCAGGTCCCCACATCTCAGCTAAAGGAGTCAAGTCTGAAACGGACGCTTTACGCATCCCTATCTCTTCTTCGATTTGGAATACCAGCTCATCGCCTATTAGAGATGCAGCGTTACAGCCTGACGAAACGCCCGCCACTGTCAGCGTGTTCACTATAACCTCAGCAGCCCCTAACGATGGCAGCTCAACACGGGAAAGACTCGTCGCAGACCAATCCGTATTGTTCACCATCAGAACCTCGTTCTCAGTCACCTTCAAATGAACCGTATTCTTCCCCTCCTCTCCCAAATCGTGCTCTGTATACTCTCCAGTCTCTATGTCATAGACTCCTAACAATCCCACTTCATCTCCCCAGGTAAACGCGTTGTTAATCGCTATGTATGCAACGCCATTTTTAATAACTAAGTCCTCAGCATCAAAACTAACTCCTTCTGTTGCAGGCAGCTCTCCTTCCCACAATAATGTTTCCGAATTAAACCAAACGAAGTACGTTTCAAACTCCACTGAACCCCACGTTTCAGAATCAAATTCACCTCTTGTCGCATATATCGAACCATTATAGTATGCAAGCTTGCGAATCCCTTCCATTTCAACAGTTGCTTCAACTTCGTATGTATCTAAGTCGAATCTATAAATCATATTATCTGCTGCCGCGAATGCCGCTCCATCAGCTATAATTATGTCAGTAGTAAATTCCGCCTCTTCAAATTCCATCACCTGAGTAAATGTTGCTTCAGTTGGGTTATACACCCCCACTGATGGCGTTTCCATAGATCCACCCTCGTTCATCACCCACACCGAATTCACCACTTCCACTTGGCCATTAACACTCCCAGATTCAATGCTCACAAAATTCACGAACATTAAATAGACAACTACATGTACAATACGATTCATAATCTGATTTTTTTTGTAAAAATAACACCTTGAAGCAGTCTTTAAAGCAACATTTGAAAGTGTTTTGTAATTAAAAAAGGGCCAGTCAAATTGACTAACCCTTTCTTATTATAGTGAACAACTACCTGATATCAATTCCATCTCAACCAAGCAGTTATTTTATTACTCATATTCAGTTCCCCAAGCTAATAGGAAGTCTAATAGATCTAAAGTTTGAATAACTCCATCTCCATTGAAATCTGGACACACTTGGTACGTACAACTTGAATCATCAGTGTTAGCAAGATGATTGTAGTTCAGAGCTACACTATCGGTACAGCCTGTGAACACACAGTTACCTAAATCCATCGTAGCCTCAGGATCGTAGTTAGATGCTGTTGGATAAGTACAACCATTTGCATTTGCATCGAATACATCAGCAAGAGCGTCAGGAACAACTCCACAAGCATCATTAACCCAATCAATAGACCAGTTAGGTCCAGCTTGCCCGTAAGATATTAAGAACTCTAATAAGTCCTCTAGTTGAACGATGCCATCTGAATTAAAGTCTGCATTCATCGGTGTATTAGTACAGTCATTACTATCTGTATTTGCATACTTATTGTAGTTATCGTACTCATCGCTTAAACATCCGAAGAATATACAAGAACCATCATCATCAGTTGCAGAAGCATCGTAGTTCAACGCTTTCTCATAGATACATCCTGGAACTTCATCTGCATCGCATATACCATCACCGTCAACATCTGAATCACATATGGTAGGACAGAGACCTGAAATATCAGCGAAAACACATGAGCCATCGCTTAAAGTAGCCACTGGATCGTAGTTACATGCTGAAGGTGCAATACACCCAGAGCAGGTAGTGAAATCACATGTTCCATCATCAATTAAAGCTTGCCAGTCAAAGTTACAAGCAGTGTCAGTAGTACATCCAGATGAAAGGTATTGGCAAGACCCATCATCATCCGTCGCAGCTGGATTATAATTAGATGCTGTTGAAATAGTACATCCAACTACTTCGTTTTCATTACATATTCCATCAGAATCAGAATCAGCTAAACAGTCGCCGGTACAATCGTGACCAACATCAGCAAATTCACATGTACCATCAGGGATAGTAACATCCACATCATAGTTACAAGCTGTAGTAATCATACATCCGTAGCAAGAAACTAAATCACAATCACCATCATTTACAGTTGCATTTGGATCATAGTTACAAGACATCATATTCATGCATCCTAACACATCGTAAAGACAATTGCTGTTATCTATAGTTGCAGCTGGATCGTAGTTACTTGCTAGATCATCTGTACATCCATAACAGGTGTCGTATAAACATGACCCATTGTCTGTAGTTGCTACAGCATCATAATTGCAGGCGACATCATTAGTACAACCATAAATTATACATGAAGTGTAATCACATGAATCCTGTACCTGAGCCTCTGGGTCGTAGTTACAAGCTACTTCATTCATACATCCAAGTGTTGCGCATAAATCACCGTTTGCATCGAAGTAATTACAAGAAGCAGCTTCTTCTCCGTAATTACACGCTAGAGGATCAGCACAAGCTTCACTACCAGGCATTCCTCCTAAACAAGAGAAATCACAAGATCCTGGTAGGTAGAAATCCGCAGTTGGATCGAAGTTACAAGCAAATGGGAGAGTACAACCTCCTACCTGAATAATACAAGAACCGTCATCTTCAGTAGCGTTAGGGTTATAGTTACTTGCTGCTATGTCAGTACATCCAAATACCTCTAACTCGTCACAAACTCCATCACCATCGATATCGTTATTACAAACTCCATCACAGTCAACAAACTGACTTACTGGATAAGTACAATCGCCAGGAGCACTTATTGTTGCTGAAGGATCGTAGTTACATGCATCAGCATCCATACAACCAGCACATGTTGTGAAGTCACAAAGCTCAATTACTAAGTATTCAGCACTTGAATCATAGTTACATGCAAATGTGAGAGAACAACCTCCAACTAAACAAGAACCATCATCATCAGTTGCGTAAGGATCATATCCTGGGTTAGTTATATCTGTACAACCAAGAACCTCAAACTCATTACATATTCCGTCTGAGTCGTCATCATTTATACAGTTTCCATCACAGTCATAAGCATAATCCGCATAATAACAACTTCCGTCATCAAGACTAGAGCTAGAATCATAGTTACAAGCTAGAGGGTCAGTACAACCTGCACAACTTGAGAATTCACAAGAACCCTGCTCCATATAGTCTGCATCTACATCGTAGTTACAAGCGTATGGAATTACACAGCCACCAACTAGACAAGAACCGTCATCAATATTAGCTAATGGATTGTATCCAGGGTTTGTTATATCCATACAACCTGATATCTCTAACTCATCACATATTCCGTTATCGTTATCGTCATTTAAACAGTTTCCATCACAGTCATAAGCAAAGAGTGGATACACACAAGAATTATCATCTTGGTTAGCAGAAGGATCATAGTTACATGCATTTTCATCAGTACAACCTGCTACAATTTCTGTGAAGACGATTATCTGAACAAACGTAGATGAATTGCCACAATCATCAACAACTGTGAAAGTTCTCTGAATTGTTGTAGTAGGTCCATCTATTTCGAGAACGACATCTTCATAACTCCATGAAGGTGAGTTGTCACAGCCATCTTCAACAAGTACAATCGGATCAGTCACTAATTCATCGCCATCGAACTCATTAAGGGTTAAAGCTTCACCACCATCAACGTAAGTAAACACAGGCGCTGTAGTATCTACAACGCTAATTACTTGAGTTATCGTTGTTGAATTACCAGCTTCATCTGTAGCTGTAAAATTTCTTAGTAAGTTATAATTACCACCACAACTACCAGGAAGAGTTATAGTAGTAACGGTAATTGAAACCTCACTACAGTTATCAGTAGCAGAAGCGTCATCAAGAATAATCTCCACACCACACTCAATTGTGTAATCATCTGGAGCTGTAATTTCTGGAGCTGTTGTATCAGCTACATTAATAGTCTGTGTATCTGAAACAAAGTTTCCACAATCATCAGTAGCTGTGAATACACGTGTTATTACGTAATTACCTTCCGCATCACCTGCTGTTGAGTATTCATTTAAAGTAATCTCAACATTTCCACACCCATCAGTCGCAGAAGCATCTCCAAATGTAAGTTCATCATTACACTCAGCATTGTAATCATCTGGGATAGTAAGCTCTGGAGCTGTCGTATCAACTACAGTAATAACCTGAGTTGCTATCGCTGAATTGCCACAATCATCCGTTGCAATAAACACACGAGAAATTGTGTACTCTCCTGAACATGAACCAGGTATTACCTGATCTATTATTTCTATATCAACATCACCACAACCGTCAATAGCTGAAGCCTCTTGACTTGATAAGTCATCCGAACATTCTGCTGTATAATCAGCTGGAATATCCGTGAATACTGGAGCTCTTGTATCAACAACTGAAATAGTCTGAACAGCAACTGATGAGTTTCCACAATCATCGGTCGCAATAAACGTACGCATTATTGTGTATTCACCTGAACATGAGCCAGGAATTTCACTGTCAAATACTTCAATAGTTACATCACTACAGTTATCAATAGCTATAGCATCTTCATCAACTAACTCAGCTGTACAATCAGCCGTGTAATCAGATGGTACACTAACGAATACAGGAGATGTATTATCAACTATTGTTATCAATTGAGATGCAATAGAAGAGTTCCCACAATCATCCGTAGCAATGAAAGTACGAGAAATCGTGTACTCCCCTGAACATGAGCCAGGTATGGTTTGTTCTATTATTTCTATGTCTACATCACCACAGCTATCATAAGCGGTAGCTTCATCCATTGGATGGAAATCAGAGCAACTGGCTGTATAACCCTCTGGAATAAACGTAAATTCAGGAGCTGTAGAGTCAACTATTGATATCGTTTGGAAAGCTATAGAAGCATTACCACAGTCATCAGTAGCAGTAAACACACGAAGAACTGTGTATTCTCCAGAACAGTCTTCGAAAGAAACCTGTTCACTAACCTCAATACTTACAGACCCACAACCATCAATTGCAATAGCATCATCTAACTGAATCTCTTCTGTACATTCAAGAGTATAATTATCAGGAACGAACGTGAATTCTGGAGATGTTGTATCAACAATAGAAATTGTCTGTGTATCTATTGATGTATTTCCACAGTCATCAGTAGCAATGAAAGTACGTGAAATCGTGTATTCTCCTGAACAAGATCCAGGAATTTCAGTTTCAAACATTTCGATTGTTACACCACTACAGTTATCAGAAGCAGTAGCGTCCTCGTCTAATATATCATCACCACACTCTATTGTGTAATCAGCTGGAACATATGTAAACTCAGGTGCAGTAGTATCAACTATTGTAATTAGCTGGGAAGCCGAAGTTGAATTTCCGCAATCATCCATAGCAGTAAACACTCGAGTTATAGTATAATTTCCAGCGCAATTACCTGGAGTCATTTCTTCAGAAACGTCAATTATCACCTCACCACAGTCATCAACCGCTACAGGGAAAGATTCTGGTAATTCTTCTGAACATTCAACTGTCAAGTCTGCTGGCACAAACGTGAATTCAGGAGCTGACGTATCTGTTACGGTTATTGTTTGTACGCCAGTTGTGCTATTACCACAATCGTCCGTTGCTGTAAACTCACGATACATCACATAACTTGTTGCACAAGAGTACTCGATTGTCTCAACAAGCTCTATAGTATGAGATCCGCAATTATCAGAAGCAAGAGCACCTGATAACGAAAGCTCATCTCCACAATCAGCTTCATAACTAGGTGGAAGATATAAATCCGGACCAGTAGTATCTATAATAGTAATCGTCTGAGTGGCGGTAGTAGAGTTACCACAGTCATCAGTAGCTGTAAACTCACGTTCAATTGTGTAGTCTCCTGCACAAGCGCCAGCAATAGTAGTCTCGACTAAGTCTATCGTAAAGTCTCCACAGTTGTCAGATGCGCTAGCATCATCCATAGGATGAGCATCACTGCACTCAGCTGTGTAATCAGCTGGGATAGTTAGAACAGGACCAGTAGTGTCTATAATAGTAATCGTCTGAGTGGCGGTAGTAGCGTTACCACAATCATCAGTAGCTGTGAACTCACGTTCAATTGTGTAGTCTCCAGCACAAGCGCCAGCTATAGTAGTCTCGACTAAGTCTATCGTAAAGTCTCCACAGTTATCTGTAGCAGAAGCAGCATCCATAGGATGAGCGTCACTACACTCAGCTGTGTAATCTGATGGGATAGTTAGAACTGGAGAAGTAGTATCTATAATAGTGATTGTCTGAGTGGCGGAAGTAGCGTTACCACAGTCATCAGTAGCTGTAAACTCTCGAGTGATACTGTAATCACCAGCACAAGCGCCAGGTATAGTAGTCTCGACTACTTCAATCGTTACCTCACCACAGTTATCAGTAGCAGAAGCGGCATCCATAGGATGATCGTCACTACACTCAGCTGTGTAATCTGCTGGGATAGTAAGTACTGGAGAAGTAGTGTCAATAATAGTAATCGTCTGAGTGGCGGTAGTAGAGTTACCACAGTCATCAGTAGCTGTGAATACACGTGTGATACTGTAATCACCAGCACAAGCGCCATCAGTAATTGTAGCTTCAACAGATATACTCACCTCACCACAGTTATCAGTAGCAGAAGCGGCATCCATAGGGTGAACGTCACTGCACTCAGCTGTGTAATCTGCTGGAACAAATGTGAACACTGGAGAAGTAGTATCTATAATAGTGATCGTCTGAGTAGCGGAAGTAGAGTTACCACAGTCATCAGTAGCTGTGAATACACGTGTGATAGTGTAGTCACCAGCACAAGCACCATCAGTAATTGTAGCTTCAACAGATATACTCACCTCACCACAGTTGTCCGATGCGCTAGCATCATCCATAGGGTGATCGTCACTGCACTCAGCTGTGTAATCTGATGGGATACTTGTGAACTCTGGAGAAGTAGTATCTATAATAGTGATCGTCTGAGTGGCGGAAGTAGAGTTACCACAGTCATCAGTAGCTGTAAACTCACGAGTGATAGTGTAATCACCAGCACAAGCACCAGCTATAGTAGTCTCGACTACATCAATCGTTACCTCA
>Ga0206679_10000131_pt1 | contig 56222 bp, 49 predicted proteins | sample M110012015metaG_FD_155464 | JGI IMG/M metagenome (GOLD analysis project Ga0206679, IMG submission 155464) | Ammonia-oxidizing marine archaeal communities from Monterey Bay, California, United States - M1 100m 12015 | ecosystem: Environmental > Aquatic > Marine > Intertidal zone | place: USA...
GTTTCGTGCCTTGATGGATTGCCGCAATACCATTTAGCATGTTCTGGTACCGCACTCTGTCAAATCCGGCATTCCCAATCATGTCGCTGAGCGTCTGCTGGTCTGGATGCATCTCAATGGATTCCACCAGGTACTGGTAGCTGCTTTCATCGCCCGTCACCAGTTTCCCTATCTTTGGCCAGATTTTGCTGAAGCCCTTATAAGCCTTTTGGACAAGTTTGTTGTCAGGTGTTGAAAACTCGAGAATGACGAGTTTCCCGCCGGGCTTAATGACTTTGTACATCTCGCGGAGTGCGGATTCTTTTGCAGTAAAATTACGCAACCCGAATGCAATCGTAATGGCATTGAACGATTCGTCGGGGAAGGGTAGTTTTTCTCCGTCTGCCTGCACATAACTGACATTGGTTAAAATACCACGGTTGAGCAGCCTGTCCCGGCCCTGGGAGAGCATACTTCCATTGATATCGCAGACGTAGACGCGTCCGTCCTCCCCGACGTATTCCGACAACAGGATAGCCATGTCACCGGTGCCGCCTGCTAAATCAAGGATCTGATGACCAGTGCGAGCGTGAGTCGCATTGGCAGCCATTTCTTTCATAACGCGATGAGTTCCGAGCGACATGACATCGTTCATAACATCGTATCTCTCAGCGACTGAATGAAAGACCTGGGCTACTTTGTCTGCTTTTTCAGAGATGGGTACTTTCTGGTACCCAAAATGCGTAACGTCGTCTTCTTTGTCCATACTTGGTTAGTGATGCGATTCGATCGGGGAAGTGCATTGTATCCTGTCTATCTTCCTAAGGGATATCTTTTGGGGTGACGGGGTTAAATCTGCCTCTGATCAGTTTCCGAGGGCAATAAACTGGGGGGATCGGGATTTACCGGCGGCGCCCAGTTTAGCCAGATACTGCGGCCAGTTTTTCGGGTGATCCTCTCCCAGCTGGAACAGGTATTCCCAGCTGAAGATGCCGGAATCGTGGCCATCTGAGAAGGTGATTTTTATGGCGTAGTGTCCCTGGGGTTGGATATCGAGGAACTGTACCTCCTTCTTACCATGCTGGAGGACCTCCTGCCCGGGGCCGTGACCCTGTACTTCGGCCGAAGGCGAAAAGACCCTCAGATACTCTGCTGACAGCAGGTGAGAGTCACCATTGTGGTAAACCAATTCTAGGGTGGCTGACTTTTTATGTACGTTAACTTCAGCGGGTGGGTTTGAGTTTGTCATCTTGAACAGCCTTAAAAAGAGTGAGCCGCGGTAGCTGAGTCATAGTTGATCATTCATAGTCAGAGTATAAACCGGGAAAGGTCTGAATCGTTGGCGAGGTTCTGCAGATGTTCGTTTACGTAGGTTTCATCAATGGTGATGTCACCTGCTTCCTTTGCTGCGATATCTGTGGCGTCAAAGGATAACTTTTCCAGAAGCCGTTCCATGACCGTGTGAAGCCTTCTCGCGCCAATGTTTTCCGTTTGTTCGTTAACCTGCCAGGCGATTTCGGCGATTCTGTGCACCGCTGGTTTAGCGAAGATGATGTTCAGGCCCTCTGTTTGCATCAGCGCCTGGTACTGTTCGACAAGTGAGGCGTCCGGTTCGGTCAAAATTTTCTCGAAATCCTCGATGCTGAGTGCAGAAAGCTCTACCCTGATGGGTAGCCGTCCCTGCAGTTCCGGAATAAGGTCCGAAGGCTTGGAGAGATGGAATGCACCTGAAGCAATAAACAGAATGTGATCTGTACGGATCATGCCGTACTTTGTGGACACGTTACTGCCTTCTATCATGGGCAGAAGGTCTCTTTGCACGCCTTCGCGCGAGACATCGGCGCCTCCGTGGTCTGCCCGTTTCGCGATCTTGTCCATTTCGTCAATGAAAACGATACCAGTCTGCTCTACGGCTTCAACCGCGGTACTTCGAAGCTCGTCTTCGTTTATAAGCTTAGCGGCCTCCTCGTCGGTGACGCGGCGCATAGCGTCTTTTACGGTCATCTTTTTTGACTTGTTTTTTCCTGGAGCCATGGACGAGAACATGTTTTGCAGCTGGCTGGTCATTTCTTCCATGCCAGGTGGCGCCATAATTTCAACGCCAATGGCTGTGGCCTGGACTTCCATTTCGATTTCCTTGTCGTCCAGTTCCCCTTCTCTCAATTTTTTACGAAATAACTGGCGGGTAGATGAGTTCTCATCTGAATCAGCGTCCCGTGCCGATGGCAACAAAGCCTCAAGTACCCGGTCTTCTGCGGCTTCGAATGCCCGCGGTTCTGCTTGCTTTATTTGTTCGTCGCGTAGCATTTTGACGGCGGCTTCAGCCAGATCCCGGATAATTGATTCCACGTCGCGACCGACATACCCGACCTCCGTGAACTTGGTTGCCTCTACCTTGATGAAGGGTGCCCCGGCAAGTTTGGCTAGTCGACGTGCGATTTCAGTTTTACCAACGCCTGTCGGGCCGATCATTAGGATGTTTTTAGGAGATATCTCCGTTCGAAGCTCTTCACGTAATTGCATTCGTCTCCAGCGGTTTCTGAGTGCAATGGCGACTGCCCGTTTAGCGTCATGCTGTCCGATAATGTGTTTGTCGAGATCGTGGACGATCTCCCTTGGGGTCATGTTGGACATGTGTTTCCTTTAGAAGGTGATCTCTTCGATCGTTTGTTCTTGGTTTGTATAGATGCAAATATCACCCGCTATGGAGAGGCTCTTCTCGACTATCTCTCTGGCACTGAGTTCTGTGTTGCCCAGTAATGCGAGGGCGGCTGACTTGGCGTACTGGCCGCCCGACCCGATCGCCATGATACCATCGTTAGGTTCGACGACGTCGCCATTGCCGGTTATCAATAATGAGTTTTCGTTGTCGGCGACCACAAGCAAGGCCTCGAGACGACGAAGGGCGCGGTCGGTTCGCCAGTCTTTGGCTAGCTCCACTGCGGCCAGCACCAGGTTTCCCTGGTGTTTTTCCAGCTTTCCTTCAAAGCGCTCTACTAGTGTGAAACCGTCTGCGGTACCTCCGGCAAAACCGGCAATGACATTGTCTTTATAGAGTCGTCTGACTTTCCTCGCGTTGGCTTTCATGACGGTTTCGCCCATGGTCACCTGGCCGTCGCCGCCGACGACAACGGAGTTGCCTTTGCGAACAGAAAGAATGGTTGTGCCTTCGAATTGATTCAATGGGTTTGGTCTCGTGTCTGGAATTTTGGGGCATTGGATTGCGTTAAAAGAGAGATGGGGTGTAATCCGGTAATTTTCAAGTCACTATTTGCAGTTTCAGGCGGCTGGAATCCTCATCGGAATAGAAGTTATCTCAGCCTGAGCTAGCTTGTTCTGTGCTCTATTGCGCTCCAGTTCGGAATCGAATGGGCCGACGATGATTCTGTGCCAATTGGCACCATCCACCTTCACTTCCCGGATGCTGACATCCAAACCCATGAGTATCAGGGTAGCTCTGCGCTCATCAGCATCGATGGCTTTCTTGAATGATCCTGCCTGTAATATCCACCTAGCGTTATCAACAATCACCTTTTCACCAGTTTCGGTGTATTCCTCGACGACCGGGACGACCGACTTCGGGAAAATTTCGTAGAAATCCCACTGCATGCTGTCATCTATGGCTTGTGGTTCGGCCCTGGGTTTTGCGTCATCGATTGTCAGGATGACATCAGAGGGTTTCAGGTAAAAGAGGGCAATCAGGAAAGTAATGAAAGAGCCGACCAGGAATCCTGTCACGAATGTCGCCAAAGAGAAGGTTCGCACTCGTGCCGCGCCGGATGACGAGTCGCGGGTCGATTCCTTGGGGGAGCGTTTTTTCGCGAAGTCCTGAGTCATTAAGATTCGTGTAGAGAAGTTGCAGGGAGATTGTAGGGAAACCGCTAAAAAGTATCTAGAGCGATTTGTTGATTGGAAGGCTGTGTTGACTTCGGTCGTGCGTTAAAACATGTCTGTTGGATCTACGTCGACAGACCAGCGCACCTTTTTTGAGTCGGGCAAGGCTTCTGTGGTCTGAATGATGCGGCGGACCTCCCGGTGCAGATCTGACCGATGTGTTGAGGTTACTATGAGCAGCTGCCGATAACGGCCAGCTTTTTTCTCCATGAGAGCGGGTATTGGTCCCAACAGGTTTACTGTGTTGCGTACCTGTACTTTTGCGATGATCGATTCAAGAAACGATCTGGCGGTAGTTGATGAGTTAGCCTCTGCCCTGATGATGGCATGGAACGTAAAAGGTGGTAGGCCAGCTTCCTTTCGTTCCTGGAGCAGGCCAGTCGCGAATTGGAAATAACCATCCTGAACGAGTGTTTGCATCAAGGGATGTGTGGCAAAAGCCGTCTGGATACTGACGGTGCCGGGTTTATCTGCTCGCCCCGAACGCCCGCCTACTTGCAGGATAATCTGGCCCAGTCTTTCCGTTGCCCTGAAATCTGATGAGTAGAACCCAGAGTCGATGTCTAACATTGCCACCAGTGTTACGTTGGGGAAATGGTGTCCTTTTGCGAGGAGCTGAGTGCCTACGAGGATGGCTGATTCGCCAGTGTTGATCTCTGAAATGAACGATTCCATCGATCCTTTGCGTCGGGTGGAGTCCCTGTCGATGCGCAGCACAGGAACTTCAGGGAACATTGCGGTCAGTGTCTGTTCGATTCGCTGGGTGCCCAGGCCAAGAGCAGAGAGCTGGCTGCTACGACAGGATTGGCAACGACTGATGTTGTGGCTAATGGTGCCGCAATGATGACAAACCAGCGTATTGCTATTCAGGTGGTACGTCAGTTTTGCATCGCACCGGCTGCAGTGAGCGATCCAGCTGCAATCGTTGCAGATCATGACCGGCGCGAAGCCACGCCGGTTAATGAAGATCAGGGCTTGCTCTCTATTTGCGAGTCGCTCACCAATCCGGTGGCGCAATGCCCGGGTAAGTCCATCTTTCTGCTCCAGGTGGCGAGTATCGAGGAGCTCGTAGCGTTCCGGTTCGATTCCGGGGGGGCGCGTCGCAAGTTTCAGTAGGTGATATTTACCGCTATCGGCATTATGCAAACTCTCTAGCGAAGGCGTTGCTGAACCCAGAATGATAGGCAAGCCTTCGAATCTGGCGCGCAGAACCGCGAGGTCGCGTGCTGAATATCGAAACCCATCCTGTTGCTTGTATGAAGCGTCATGTTCCTCGTCAACAATGATAGCTCCCGGAAACTTGAGTGGCGTGTAAATGGCGGATCGGGTACCCAGGATGATACCTGCTGACCCCTCTCTGGCCTGGAGCCAGCCGAGAGCTCTTTGTTTGTCTGTGAGCGACGAGTGGAGAATCGTGATTGGGACATCGAACCTGTCCTGGAATCTTGAAATAGTCTGGGGCGTCAAGCCTATTTCTGGTACCAGGATCAGCACCTGTTTGCCTGCCTTCAACAGCGGTTCTATAACTCTCAAATAGACTTCTGTTTTTCCGCTGCCGGTCACGCCGTACAGAAGGAAGGGTTTGCCGTTGGGGCGGTTTTGGACGGCGTTTATCGCCGTAGCCTGTTCCTCTGTGACCGTGATTCCAGAGTGGTTAACCGAGCCACAAGAGAAAGGGTCAAGGGGTGCCGGAACTTCCGCGTGCCATTGTGCCCAGTCCTTTTTTTGGATCGAGCGAATTGTTTGGCTTGAGATATCCATGCCGCTGAGTTCTTCTCTTGTGCGCCCGGATTGCTGCAATACACCCAGTAGTTTCCGTTGCGCATGTGCTCGCTTCAGAGATTGTTGATCAATCAGGCTTCCTGCGGGTGTTAGGGTCAACAGTTGGCTGGGGCCCTGCGGGTCTGCACCTTTTCGAAGGAGGGAGGGAAGCGCGGTCGCCAGGACTTCTCCAATTGGGTGGTGATAATAATCAGATGCCCAGCGGCATAACCTGAGAATTGGCTCAGTTAGGTTTCCTCCGGCGCCTAACACCTCAAGGACAGGTTTCACCTTTGCAATATCGATATCAGGCTGGCTGCCCACCTCAATGACAACGCCAATCAACTTCCTCGATCCAAAAGGTACTCGTACGCGCGAACCAATACCGACCCTCTCATTTGCCGGCAGGCTGTAATGGAACAGATTGCGTAATGGCGTGGGGATAGCAACTGCAACAAAAATTGTTGAATCTGGCATTGTTAACGCGCAGGAGTAAAATCGCATTATGCCACTTGTGGGGCATGCTGTAGCCCATAGATAATTCAGTCTACCCAATCCTTGTCATTCGATAGGGTTCTGGTATCATTCGCCACCTTTAAATAGCAGGGCTGCTCGAGATGAAAGCCGAAATCCATCCAAAATACGAAGAAATTACTGCGACCTGCAGCTGCGGCAATGTGATTAAAACCCGGTCGACTACCTGTGAAGATATTCACTTGGAAGTCTGCTCAAATTGTCACCCGTTCTACACAGGTAAGCAGAAAGTTATTGATTCAGCTGGCCGAATTGATCGCTTTAACAAGCGTTTCAGTAGAGGGAAATAGCTGCTGTCGATATAGAAAAAAGGCGCTTAAGGCGCCTTTTTTTATGGTTGCTTTTTATTTTGGTTTTGGTGCCCCAAGTGTCTCGCGAGCCGTGGGCCAGATCATAGTGCGGATGGGCAGTACCCGTGCTGCTGGCGCTTCGCTCGAACCAGGTTGTTGGTAGGCCCACCGTTCCTTTCGACGTGAATCAGTGCCTCGCGGAGATGCTTCGGTATAGGTAACTCGCGAGCGCCTGCTGCGCGGGCACCATCCGCGAGATTCTGACATCTGGACTAATGCCCGCTAGAGATCGCGAGGCCGGCACGAACAAAAATCAGAAAATATCCTGTGTGATACTGGAATCCTCTGAATGATTCCTGATCTCAAGTGCCGGCGGCACCCTTTCTTCCCTGAAGATCTCGAAGATGCCCTTGGGGTCGGTGGGATACGTCCTGAGGCCTGTCGCAGGATCAATTTTCACTGAGACCATGCCATCGGGTCTGGCGAGTTGCGAGGACTCAGGTTCAGGGGGTAGTGCTTCCCGCATGAACTCAATCCATGTCTCAATGGGGATCGTTGATCCCCATTCCCGGTTACCCACAGGACTGTTGTCGCTGAATCCGGCCCATGATGTCGCGACCAGATCTGGGGTAAATCCTGAAAACCAGATGTCCGCATCGTTGGTTGTTCCCGTTTTCCCGCGGAGATCTCCTCGCTTCAGGGCGCGCATTGCTTTTGTGCCTGTGCCCCGCCTGATGGCGTCTGAGAGCATGGTGTTCATGATGTGGGCGACTCGTGGTTCGATAATTCTTTTGGCCTGGTTCAGGCCCAGGCAGTTTTCAGTACAGGCGACTTCAGGGTTGGCCTGGAAGAGGGTGTCCCTGTTGATAGAGTCCAGTTCGCGAATCAGGTAGGGCGTCACTTTAAAGCCACCATTGGCGAACGCTGCGTATCCGGTCACGACCTCCAGTGGGGTCAGCGCAATGGTCCCCCCGCCAAAAGCAAGCTGGAGATCTCGGGGGAAGTTTGATGTGTCGAACCCGAACCGGGAAACATAATCGATCGCATTTTGGGGCCCATAGTCCAGGATCACCCGAATGGAGACAAGGTTGATGGACCGATACAATGCTTCGCGCAAACGGATGTTGCCATGAAAGACATCGCCGGAATTTTTGGGTCGATAAGTCTTTTCGAGCTCTTCCCCGGGTAAGACCAAGGGGGCATCGTTATAAATAGAGGCAGCGGTGAGGCCGTTTTCGATGGCCCCCGCATAGTAAAAGGGTTTGAAATTGGACCCGGGCTGACGTCGGGCCTGGGTCGCGTGGTTGAACTGTTTTGCATCGAAATCAAAACCACCGACGATCGCTTTGATGGCGCCGTCGTAAGGATCGAGCGCGACGATGGCACCTTGAATATTAGGGTGTTGTCCGAGCCGGACTGTTCCGTCATCTGAAATTTCATAACGAATGACGTCACCCGGAGCCACTATTTCGGCAGCGGTTTTGGGGCGAGGCGCCCGTCGATCTGCGTCAATGTAAGGTCTTGCCCACTTGAGTCCATCCCAGTCAATGCTGACCTCCTCAAGATCCTGGGTCAGAACACTGATTTCCGTTTCGCTAACTCTTGTAACGATGCCAGGGTGCTGGCCACCAAAGACCGCCATTGCGGACAGCGTCTTGGACCAATTCTCAGGATAGCCATACTCAGGCGCGGCAAGGTACTCGTCTGTTCCCTGGATTCTTCGATATTCCGGTCCTCGATAACCGTGTCTTCGGTCGTACTCGAGTAACTTGTTGCTTATTGCATCCTCTGCGGACAGCTGCATTTGAGAGGAGAGGGTCGTATGGGCAATCATCCCCTGGTTGTAAGCCTCGCGGCCGTATTGCTGCAGTAAGTGCTTACGAACCATTTCTGCGGCGTAAAGTGCGGGAAGTTCTACATTCCGAACGTACACCTGGGCAGTGATAGGCGAGTGAAAAGCCTCGTCGTACTGCGCCTGGCTGATCGAGCCCTGTTCCAGCATTCGGAGCAGTACGAGGTTGCGGCGCGTAATTGAGCGACGTGGACCGTTTATCGGATTTCCCGCTTCGGGCGCCTGCGGAATTCCTGCGAGCATCGCCAGTTGCGCGAGACTCAGTTGGTCAACATCTTTCCCATAATAGGTGTTCGCAGCGGCCTGGATGCCGAAGGCATGTTTTCCAAAAGGAATAATGTTGAGATATAACGTCAGTATTTGTTCCTTGGAAAGCTCTCTCTCAATCTTGATAGCAAGGAGCATCTCCTTGAATTTCCTAAGAAATCTGACCTCTATGTCCCCAGATATGTTCTTTACCAGCTGCATGGTAATAGTCGAGGCCCCGGTTCTTATCCGGCCTCGGTTGCGAACCAGTTGCCAGGTGGCGTTAACCAGCGTCACCACGTCAATGCCGCTGTGTTCAAAAAAGCGTTTGTCCTCTGTGTCCAGCAGGGCCTTGATAAATAAGGGTGGGATTTCTTCAAACGTCACTGGTGTCAGCCGCTCGCCGAATTCCTGAATCAGCAATCCATCGTCAGAGTAGATTCGAAGCGGTGCTTTTAGTGCGACCTCACTGAAGCTCCTCGTGTCGGGTATCTGGGGGTTCAGATACAGGAAAGCAGCGGTTAGAACCAGTAAAGCTGCGCTCCCGAGTCCAATCAGAAACCAGTAAGTGAGGTTGAATATTTTTTTCATCAGGGACAGCGCGTAACGAGTGAGCCTTAAAGCGGCCCCATTATAGGTGGAAAGGTCAGTCATGCGAAATTGGTAAAAAGCATTACACTATTCGCCACATTTTTATCTTGTATGTCAGCAGCAGGAAGCGTCGACCAGGCTTTCCGGGGATCAGGAAATGGTCGAAAATTGAACGTTTTACGTCATTTTTTTCGTTTAAATGGTTTGCGCTAAGATTAAACCTGTTATTTAATGTGATTCTGCATAAAGTTGCTGTAAGTGCTCGTACTTCATAGGAAATTAGGTAAATTGGGTAAATAGGCATATAGGCATATAGGTAAATAGGGCATATAGGTAAATAGGTAAATAGGAATTTAGTGTGTTCGCATTTCTAAATAAAGGACCCACCAGTATATTGGGGCTTGATATCAGCTCTACCTCGGTCAAGCTGTTGGAACTGAGTAAATCGAGCGGTGGATACCAAGTTGAAAGCTATGGCGTGGAGCCCTTGCCTGAAAACGCTGTAGTGGAAAAGAATATCAGCGACGTCGAAGGTGTGGGTGAAGCAATCGAGCGTCTGGTCGAACGCTCCAAGACAAAAGTGAAACTGGCGGCAGTAGCCGTGGCTGGTTCAGCAGTCATTACCAAGACCATCGAAATGACAGCTACACTCAGCGAAGACGAAATGGAGAGTCAGCTGCAACTGGAAGCTGACCAGTATATTCCCTATCCCCTTGAAGAAGTTGCGCTGGATTTTGAAGTTCAGGGTCTTTCCCCAAGAAGTGATGAGCAGGTCGAAGTGCTCATCGCAGCATGTCGGCGGGAAAATGTTGAGATGCGTGAAGCGGCCCTCGAGCTTGGCGGTTTGAGGGCAAAGGTTGTAGATATTGAAGCCCATTGCATGCAGCGGGCCTTTGATCTGGTCCGAGGCCAGTTTTCGAGTGATGAAGATGACGAAGGAGACAAGATCGTCGCCATTATCGATATCGGCGCAACGATGACGACGCTCTCCGTGTTGACGGGCAGTGGAGCACCTTATACTCGGGAGCAGTTGTTTGGTGGCAAACAGCTGACGGAAGAAATTCAGCGCCGATATTCCCTTTCAGTCGAGGAAGCAGGCCTTGCAAAGAAGCAGGGTGGGTTGCCAGACGATTATGAAACCGAAGTATTACAGCCATTTAAAGAAGCCGTGGTGCAACAAGTTACCCGTTCTCTGCAGTTCTTTTATTCATCAAGCGCGTACGATGATGTTGATCATATTATTCTTGCTGGTGGCACATCCTCAATTGACGGCCTGTCCGAAATGGTCGCGGCGAAGCTGGGCACGCCGACGACCATTGCTAACCCATTCGTCAATATGTCGATGTCGTCTCGTGTGAACGAGGTCAACCTGCACAAAGATGCCCCGGCGATGATGATCGCTTGCGGGTTGGCATTGCGTAGTTTCGACGTGCGTCCGGGATGAGAGCCGAATAATGATTACTGATATAAAAATTAACTTACTTCCATGGAGGGAAGAGGTAAGAGAGGAAAAGAAAAATGAGTTCCTCAAAATTTTGATTGCAATATTGATCCTTGCCGGCGCACTGGTGGGGGGCGTTGACCGTTATTACAATCGAGCAATTGATTACCAGACCTCGCGTAACGCTTTCCTGCAAGTAGAGATCCAGGTCCTGGAGGAGCGAATTGATGAAATCAAGTTGCTTCAGCAGAAACGAAATGAGCTGCTTTCCCGAATGAAGGTGATTCAGGAACTGCAGGGTAACCGACCCATTATTGTCAGAGTTTTTGATGAGCTCGCGCGCCAATTGTCTCCGAGGGTCTTTTTTTTATCATTGGCTGTGCAGGGTCAAAACCTGTCAATTCAAGGTGTTGCCGAGTCTAACAATAGAATTTCAAATCAACTCCGAAACTTCACTGAGTCGGCTTGGTTTGAGAAGCCAAATGTCACAGCGATCAACGCTAATCCCAAGTTCGGCCCGCAAGCAAGTCAGTTTAACCTGACGGTTGCGCAAACAACGCCGAAGAAGAACGAGGAGGAATAGAAATGGCTATGGCTATGGAAGACCTTCTGGAAAGCCTGCAGAGCTTTGATCTCGATCAGCTTAACGACATTAATAACGTCGGCTCCTGGCCGTTGGCGGTTAAAATCATCATATGGGTAATCTGTTTCGTTGGAGCCCTTGGCCTTGGCTATGCCCTTCATGTGACCAACCTTCAACAGGAGCTAGGTGGAGTTACAGCTGCAGAGGGAGTGCTCAAAGAGGATTACGAGGAGAAATTTTTCCAGGCCGTCCATCTGGATGATTATCGGGCGCAACAAAAAGAGATGGAAGAGTCTTTTGAAGCGATTTTAAGGCAATTACCCTCCGATACGGAAATCCCCGCGCTACTCGAGGATATTACCCTGGTTGGGCTAAAGAACGGGTTGGTGTTCACCAGTATTGATCTTCAACCAGAGTCAAAACACGAATTTTACATTGAGAAGCCGATCGCGATTATTGTGTCAGGAAGCTACCACAGTCTTGCGGCTTTTGTGAGTGATGTGGCCGATCTGTCTCGGATCGTGACGTTACATGATTTTACAATCAGGCCGGCTGGCCGGGCGACGGGTTCCGACACAACGGGTAGTTATCTCACCATGTCAATACTGGCGCGAACTTATCGCTACAACGATGAGCGGAGCTAATGGCAGCAAAGTGATGCAGACTATGTCGAGAATAATCAGGTTGTTTGGATTGCTGCTAGCAACGCTGTTGCTGGCAGGATGCTCGGGTGGAGATGAGTTTTCGGATCTTAGAGGTTTTATGCAGGAGGTTGAGAGTAAGCCAAGGGGGGCGATTGCGCCACTGCCGGAGTTTGAATCATACACAACGTTTACGTACGGCGCTGCAAATCAACGGAGCCCATTTGAACCTCCTGTCGTAGTGGCTCAAAAAACTTCAGAACAGAAAAAGAACATCGGCGTGAAGCCTCCGCAAAATCACGTGAAAGAATATTTGGAACGATTTCAGCTAGCATCGCTGGCGATGGTAGGCACCTTGCAGCAAAACGACTCAACCTTCGCACTGATCGAAGATTCCCAGGGTGGAGTGCACCGGGTACAGGTCGGCGACTACATGGGAGACAAGTGGGGGCAGATAGAAAGCATTAAAGACTCACGAGTCGAGATCACAGAAATAGTGAGTGATGGTGGGGGTGGGTGGCTTAGAAGACCGCGAGTAGTTGAACTCAGGGGTCTTCAGTAATCGGAATTTATGGGTGGCATTGACATGACCAGTGCACAAATGGTGAAAACAATGAGAATAAACTTATCGGTCGTATCGGGGTTATCGAAGTCGTCACAGATCACCCGATCACTACTCGCTACTCTGCTGGTGGTGGTTTCGACCACCGCTTTTGGTGTGACGATGGAAAATATCGAGTTCTCGTCGCTGCCCGGTGACAAGACAGAAATAAGAATGACATTCGATGAAATGCCTCCCTCACCTACCGGTTATACCATCGAGCAACCGGCTCGTATTGCGCTGGATTTAAGCGGAGTGACGAGCGGGCTTGCTGCCAAACATCACACCTTAGGTTCAGGTAATGCCAGAAGCGTTACGGTGGTTGAGGCAGGAGACCGAACGCGAGTAATCGTTTCCATGAGTGAGCTGGTTGCTTATAGCGCCCGGGTACTCGGTAATTCATTGTATGTCCTGGTTGGTGAAAACGATTCGGCGCTTGTCAGCAGCGATCAGCCGCAGGTTTTAGCTACCCAGGAAGATTCGTATGGAGATGCCTTTCCGGTCGTTCAGGAAATTGATTTCAGACGAGGGGAGGCAGGCGAAGGACGCGTTATCGTGCGTTTGTCTGATGTTGGTATTGGCGTTGATGTGACCAGTGAAGGTGGCAAGATCAAAGTGGAGTTTGTCAACACGATTATCCCAGAAAGGCTTCAGCGCCGGTTGGACGTGACTGACTTTGCCACTCCGGTGATAACGGTTGATTCGATGCCGGAAAATGGCAATACCCTGATGATCATTGAGCCGTCAGGAGATTTTGACTACCTGGCTTATCAAGCCGACAATGTTTTCACCCTTGAAGTTAAGCCAATGTCCGCTGCGGATCTTGATTCTTCCAGCCAGGCATTCCGTTTCAAGGGAGAAAAACTGTCCTTGAATTTTCAGGACATTGAGATCCGTTCAGTTCTTCAGTTGATCGCAGACTTTACGGATTTGAATCTCGTGGCAAGTGATACAGTGTCCGGTCGAATTACGCTTCGATTGAAGAACGTTCCATGGGACCAGGCGCTTGAGATCATTATGAAGACCAAAGGTCTGGACAAGAGGCTAGTCGGTAATGTTTTGATGATCGCGCCGGCAGCAGAGTTGGCTGCCAGAGAACAGATGGAGCTGGAGTCCAGACAACAGATATCTGAGCTGGCACCGTTAAGAACAGAATTTATTGAAGTGAAGTACGCGAGCGCTGCAGAAATCTTCAGCCTGTTCCAGGGCGCCGGAGAAAGTGGCGGGGAAGGTGTTGTTTCAGCACGTGGTTCGGTCATTGTAGATGAGAGGACCAACGCAATTATTATTACTGAAACTATTAATCGGATTAATAAGTTCCGTGATGTACTGGATAAGCTTGATGTACCAGTGCGCCAGGTTCTTATCGAGGCGCGTATTGTTACTGCTACTTCGAGCTTTGGCGAATCTCTTGGTGTCCGTTGGGGTACGTTGGGTTACGGTAGTTACGATAATGGCAATATCAATACCCAGTTTGGTGGCTCGTTGACCACAGTGGGTGAGATTCGTGATTCCATCACCGAGGGAGGAGGGCTTACCTACACACCGGAAGATAACCTGATTGTAGATCTGCCTGCACCTGGAAATGCGTCAAGTTTCGCATTTGGGATTATTGGCGAAGACTATCTGCTTGATATGGAGCTTAGTGCGCTGGAAACCGAAGGTCGTGGTGAAGTCATTGCCCGTCCCAAAGTCATCACCTCCGACAAACAAGAGGCGACAATTGAATCGGGTGACCAGATTCCTTATCAGGAAGCGTCCTCCAGTGGCGCTACCGCCACTCAGTTTATCGATGCGGTACTGGGCCTTACGGTGACGCCAAGAATCACGCCTGATGACAGGATTATCATGGATTTAGAGGTAAGCCAGGATTCAATTGGAGCTGTGTTTTCTGGCATACCGAGTATTAAGACCAACAGGATTAAGACCCAGGTACTGGTTAACAACGGTGAGACCATTGTGCTTGGCGGTGTTTTCCAGACAGTTGTGTCAGAAAGTGTGGAGAAGACACCGATCCTTGGTGACCTGCCTTGGCTAGGAAGTCTTTTCAGAAACAAGACTAAGCAGGATGACAAACAGGAACTCCTTATATTCATTACGCCTCGTCTGATTCGTGATGCACTAACGTCCAGATAAGTTGTGGGGATGATGTCGTCACCCCTAGTTTAATTTTATGCGTATTCACGTTTCCAGACCCCGGCGACTTTTTCTAGTCGGTCCAATGGGTGTTGGCAAGACGACTATTGGCAAAATGCTCGCTAATGAATTGGGCTTGCGATTCGTTGATTGTGACCAGGAAATTGAACATCGTGCGGGTGCTAATATTGCCTGGATCTTTGATGTAGAGGGAGAATTAGGTTTTCGGATACGCGAGTCACACATGCTTGATGAACTAACCCAGGAAGATAGAGTTCTGGTCGCAACTGGCGGTGGTGCAGTCCTTAAAGATGAAAATCGTGGTTACCTTAAAGAGCGGGGTATTGTTGTTCACCTTGACACAGCGGTGGACCTGCTGGTGAAACGTACAGCCAACGATAAAAAACGTCCTCTACTCCAGAACGGTAACCCACGAGTGATCCTGGAAAAAATCAAGAAGGACCGTGATCCTTTATATCGCGAGGTGTCAGATATTCGCGTATTCGTTGGCGACAACAGCAGCAGGAAAGCCGTATCGCAGATTTTGGAAAGCCTGAAAAGAGAAGGATTAACACAAGACTAATGGAAAAGATTCGCGTTGATCTTGGAGAGCATTCTTACGACATCTGTATTGGGTCGGGGTTGCTGCGAGCCGGTAACTTGCTTCGGGAAAAGATTCTGGGTAGGCGGGTGTTTGTCGTGTCTAATCAGGTGGTTGCGGACCACTACCTGGATAGTGTCCTGCGCCAGCTCGAAGGAATTGACACCGATGTGCACCTGATGCCTGATGGCGAGCAATTCAAAACATTGCAAACACTAGAGTCAATCATTGGAGATCTGCTCGCCAAGGGTCACAACCGGTCAACGACTATCGTTGCACTGGGTGGAGGCGTCGTGGGTGATACTGCGGGTTACGCGGCAGCCTCTTACCAGCGTGGTGTTCCTTTTGTGCAGGTACCAACTACCTTGTTATCGCAGGTGGATTCTTCGGTAGGAGGAAAAACGGCCGTTAATCATGAGCTTGGTAAGAACATGATTGGGGCTTTCTACCAGCCAAAGAGGGTCTATGTCGATACCAATACACTGCAGACATTGCCCGAAAGGGAGTTGTCTGCTGGGCTGGCAGAGGTGATCAAACATGGCGTGCTCGCGGATTCCGAATACTTTGATATGGTGGAGAAAGACATCGGTCAATTGCGACAAAAGAACGAGTCGGCACTGATTAGAGCCATTAAGGGCAGTTGTGAAATTAAGGCAGGGGTTGTTGCACGAGATGAAAGAGAGTCGGGGCAACGGGCGCTGTTAAACTTTGGCCATACCTTTGCCCATGCCATCGAAACCGGGATGGGTTACGGGCAGTGGTTGCATGGTGAGGCGGTAGGCGCCGGAATGGTGATGGCCGCTGACCTTTCAGCCAGGCTGGGTCGGTGTTCTATTGATGATAGTCAAAGAATAAAAACGTTGGTGGAAAGAGCCGGACTGCCGGTTGCAGGGCCCTCAGACGTGTCTGCAGACGCGATGTTGGCCTTTATGGCTAAGGATAAAAAAGCAACGGATGAAGGTTTGAGATTCGTATTGATCGACGGTGGTATCGGAAAGACAGCGATCGTTCAGGAAGTGCCGGTGAGTGTGCTCAGGGAGACACTCGAGGCAGGGTTACGACTCTGCGAGTAATATAATCAGGGTAACTGGGAAGAACCCATGAGCTCTTTGTCGATCTCTCTGGCTGCTTCACGACCTTCATTAATAGCTCTGACGACAAGATCCTGTCCTCGTCGGCAGTCCGCTGCAGCGTAGACTTTTGGTACAGAAGTTTTGAAATCGTCTTTAGTCGCCCGGAAGTTACCGCGCTCGTCTGTCTCCATGCCCAGAGCCTCGTTAATGTAGTGTTCTGGCTGGAGAAACCCCATTGATAACATAATGAGGTCCGCTTCCCAGGTTTTCTCAGTGCCTGGAATCTCTTTTAGCTGATCATCAACATTGACGGTGACGATACCGATGAGTTTGCCATTTCCATCCTGAAGAAACTCTTTACTCATAATCGAGTAGACACGAGGGTCGTCACCGAACTTCTGTGCAGCTTCTGCGTGACCGTAATCCACCCGATAGATTTTTGGCCACAGCGGCCATGGATTGTTCGCCGCACGCTCTTCCGGAGGGCGCGGCAGCAACTCGAAGTTAATCAGTGACTTGCAACCGTGCCGTAGCGAAGTACCAATACAATCTGTTCCTGTATCCCCGCCGCCGATCACGATAACGTTTTTGTCTTTGGCGGAAATGTAGTTACCGTCTTCCAGGTTCGAATCCAGCAGGCTCTTGGTGTTTGCAGTCAGGAAATCCATGGCGAGGTGAACGCCTTCCGCCTCGCGTCCTGGAATTGGCAGGTCTCTGGCGAGAGTTGCACCAGTTGCGAGAAGTACAGCGTCATTGCCGTCAACGAGTTCTTTAACGTCGACATTGTTACCGACGTCTGCACCGACGATGAATTCGATACCTTCGTCGCGCATGAGCTGAATTCGTCGTTCGATATCTGACTTTTCAAGCTTCATGTTGGGGATACCGTACATCAACAGCCCGCCCAGTCGGTCGGCACGTTCGTAAACTGTTACCTGGTGGCCTGCGGTGTTCAGTTGCGCCGCGGCTGATAGCCCACACGGACCGGAGCCTATGACGGCCACTTTTTTCCCAGTTCTGATAGAGGGCGGGTTTGCGACAACCCAGCCCTCGGCGAAGCCTCTGTCGATAATAGCCGATTCCACGTTCTTGATGGTTACCGGTGGGTTGGTGATACCCAGAACGCAGGCGCCCTCGCAGGGGGCAGGACAAACTCTGCCGGTAAATTCGGGGAAGTTGTTGGTCTTGTGTAGTCGGTCCAGCGCATCGCGCCAGCGACCTTTGTAAACGAGGTCGTTCCATTCGGGAATCAGGTTGTGAATTGGACAGCCATTACCAGACTGGCAGAAGGGTACGCCGCAGTCCATACACCGTGAGCCCTGGGTCTGCAGGTGCTCCTGGTTGTGGTCGGTATAGATTTCCTTGAAATCAACCAATCGCTCCGCTGCGTCGCGATAGGGTGCTACTTCCCTATCGAATTCCTTAAATCCTGTTGGCTTACCCATAACTACACTCTAAATCCTGTCGGCTTACTCACAACTACACTCTAAATCCTGTCGGCTTACTCACCGCTACACATGACTGAAACCTACTTGTTACTTATGAGCCCACCGCTGCCGTAAGTGCTTCTTCGGCTGCAAGCTCTTCTAGCACTCTCTTGTAATCCGTAGGCATCACTTTGATGAACTTGTGCAGCTCAGAAGACCAGTCGTCCAGGATCTGCCGGGCAACGGCTGACCCTGTGTATTGCTCATGTTTCTGAATCATTTTTTTCAATTCACTGATGTCGGCTTCGCTCTTGACCGTTTCCAGTTCGAAAGTACCGGTATTGCATTTGCTGCTGAAGTCACCGTCGGCGTCCCATACGTAGGCAATGCCGCCGCTCATGCCGGCACCAAAGTTTCGCCCGGTCGAGCCAAGAACGACCACTCGCCCGCCGGTCATGTATTCGCAGCCGTGATCCCCGATCCCTTCAATAACAGCATGTGCGCCGCTATTGCGTACACAGAACCTTTCCGCAGCTATTCCACTGAAGTAGGCTTCACCCGAGGTCGCGCCGTAAAGTACAACATTACCGATCAGCACGTTGTGTTCTGCTGCGAAGGTGCTGTTGGTGGGTGGATAAACGATAATCTTGCCACCGGAGAGCCCCTTGCCGACATAATCGTTTGCGTCGCCCTCGACCTCAATGGTGATGCCCTTTGCCAGCCACGCACCCAGGCTTTGCCCTGCGGAGCCTTTTAATTTGATATTAATGGTGTCTTCAGGGAATCCTTCGCCGCCAGTTGCCTTTGCTACTTCGTGGGAAAGCATCGTACCTACAACACGGTTGATGTTGATCACTTCACGCTCGATATCTACTCTTTCGCCGCTTTCAAGTGCAGGTTTTGCCAGCTTGATCAGTGTATTGTCGAGGGCCTTGTCCAGGCTATGGTCCTGGTCCATGGTTCGATAGACTTCGGTACCTTCGTACACGATCTCCGCCGGGGTAAGAATGCTGGTGAAATCCAGTCCACGCGCTTTCCAGTGCTCAATAGCATTATCTTTGGAGAGAAGGTCAACGCGACCAACCATTTCATTAACAGTGCGAATGCCGAGTTTCGCCATGATCTGGCGTAACTCTTCGGCCACCATAAAGAGGTAGTTCACGACATGATCAGGGCTGCCGGTAAATTTGGCCCTGAGGTCGGGATCCTGTGTTGCGATGCCGACAGGGCAGGTATTCAGGTGACACTTGCGCATCATGATGCAGCCTAGAGTGACCAGCGGCGCAGTGGCAAAGCCGATCTCTTCTGCTCCAAGAAGCAGTGCCATCGCCGCATCTCGACCTGTCTTGATCTGGCCATCAGTTTGCAGCACAACCCGTGAGCGAAGATTGTTCATGACGAGTGTCTGATGGGTTTCGGCGATGCCAAGTTCCCAGGGTAGACCTGCATGTTTAATGGAGGTCAGTGGGGAAGCACCGGTGCCACCGTCATGGCCAGCGATGACCAGGTGGTCGGCTTTTGCTTTCGTGACGCCGGCTGCGATCGTACCGACACCTATTTCGGAGCCCAGTTTCACGCTAATGCGTGCGTCGGGGTTGGCATTTTTTAAATCATGAATTAACTGTGCGATGTCTTCGATTGAGTAGATATCATGATGCGGGGGAGGGCTGATTAAGCCAACACCCGGCGTAGAATGGCGGATTCTCGCGATGTTTTTGTCTACTTTCGCACCGGGTAGCTCGCCACCTTCCCCGGGTTTTGCACCCTGGACGATTTTGATCTGCAGCTCATCAGCGTTGGCCAGATACCAGATGGTTACCCCAAATCTGCCCGAGGCTACCTGTTTAATGGCTGATCGCTTTGAGTCACCATTTTCCATGGTTTCAAAACGGATCGGGTCTTCCCCACCTTCCCCTGTGTTCGACTTACCGCCTAGCCTGTTCATGGCAATGGCGAGTGCTTCATGACTTTCTGTCGAGATGGAACCGAAACTCATTGCCCCGGTACAAAACCGCTTGACGATTTCGCTGGCGGCTTCGACTTCATCGAGCTCGATGGGGGATTCTGCGAAATTAAAGTCGAGCAAACCGCGGAAGGTCGCTCTGCGTGTACTTTCGCCGTTAGCATGGTTGGCGAACTGCCAGTATGCATCTTGGTTGTTTGTTCTCGCTGCCACCTGAAGGTTGGAAATCGTGTCAGGGTCCCACATGTGTGTATCACCACCACGACGCCAGTGAAAATCTCCGGGATTAGGTAGTATGGGGATCAGGTTCTCGTCTCTTGGAGGGAAACCGAGCTCATGTCTAACCTTCATTTCGTCAAACAGCACATCAAAACTGACGCCCTGCACACGACTGGTGGTTCCAGAAAAGCAGCGATCAATAATCTCTTCTGCCAGGCCCACTGCCTCGAATATCTGTGCACCTTTGTAGGACTGCAGCGTGGAGATACCCATTTTGGCCATTACCTTGAGGATACCTTTGGCAACACCTTTCTTATAAGAGGCAACTATCTTGTGGATATCGTTGTACTCTGTGGCGTCCAGTAAACCGTCCTGCTGCGCCTGCCATAGTGATTCAAAAGCCACGTATGGATTAATTGCGTCAGCGCCGTATCCAATCAGCAGGCAATGATGGTGGACTTCTCGAGCCTCGCCGGATTCAATCACAATCCCGATACGTGTTCGCTGGTAAGTTCCCACCAGATGGTGGTGTACGGCCCCGCAGGCAATCAGTGAACTGAGCGCCATACGACTTGCGCTGATATTCCTATCCGACAAGACGATAATGGGAAACCCGTCTTTGATTGCAGCAGTCGCTTCCTGGCAGATACGGTCGATCGCCTCTAGCATGCCGGTCTTGCCAGCTGACTTCTCGAAGGTGATGTCGATGGTCTGTGTTTTCCAGCCCTCGTTACTCATATTCTTGATGCTGGCGAGCTCACTATTGGACAGGATCGGATGCGGTAGCTTGAGCCTGTGCACGTGTTCTTCGGTTGTTTCCAGCAAGTTGCGTTCAGGCCCGATAAAGCAGGACAAGGACATCACGACTTCTTCGCGGATGGAATCAATGGCTGGATTGGTAATTTGGGCGAACAGCTGTTTGAAATAGTCGTAAATCATGCGTGACTTGTCTGACAGGCAGGCCAGCGTTGAGTCGTTACCCATGGATCCCAGCGGGTCTCGAACCTCAGTCACGAGTGGTAACAACATAAACTGCATCGTTTCTATGGTGTATCCAAAGGACTGCATGCGCTGCACCAGGCTTGTGGGCTCGTAGTTCAGTTCATCGCCAGTACTGGGCAGATCACTCAGCTCGATTTTCTGGTTTTCGATCCACCGGCCATAGGGCCTTTGGGTGGCGAAATCCATCTTCAGCTCTTCGTCGGGTATGAGCCTGCCAGCAAAGAAATCGACCAGGAACATTTTGCCGGGTTGCAGGCGACCCTTCTCCTTAACGTTGGCAGGATCAATCGGTAAGACACCCACCTCACTCGCCATCACGACCTTGTCGTCATGGGTCACGTAATAACGTGAGGGACGAAGACCATTTCGGTCGAGCACAGCACCGATGTAGTGCCCGTCGGTAAATACTATAGATGCCGGGCCGTCCCAGGGTTCCATTAGGGCCGAGTGATACTCGTAAAAATCACGCTTTTCCTGCGGCATATTGACGTCTGCCTGCCAGGCTTCCGGGATCATCATCATCACGGCTTCCTGAAGACTTTTGCCAGACATCAGCAGAAATTCAAGCACATTGTCGAAGGTGCCAGAATCGGAATAATCCGGTTGTATAATCGGGAAAAGGTCTTTAATTCGGTCGCCGAATTGTTCCGACCTGACGACGCCCTCACGGGCGGTCATATTATTTTTGTTGCCACGGAGGGTATTGATTTCGCCGTTGTGGCTCATGAACCGGTTTGGCTGCGCTCTATCCCAGCTTGGAAAAGTATTGGTGGAGAACCTGCTGTGAACCATCGCCAGATGGCTCTCGTAGTCAGGGTCTTCGAGATCCGGATAGAAAGGGAACAACTGGCCTGGGGTGAGCATGCCCTTATAGACAATGATTCGCGAATTCAGGCTACAGACATAAACCTGGTGCGCTTCTTTCAGGTTTGAGTTCTGCTTTGTTTCTACCGTGAATCGACGACCAATCAGGTAGAGAGCACGGTCGAAAGCATGGTCGGAAGTTTTCGAGCCCTCGATGACGACTTGCTCGATAAACGGCATTGCTTCTCTTGCGGCTGGCCCAATGTTAGCTTCATCAGGGCATATGGGAACCTCACGAAAGCCGAGACACTGCTGGCCCTCTTCCTCGATGATGCGTTCCATGACCCGTTTACAGTGTGCTCGTTCCTCGGGATTGTTAGGCAGAAACACATTGCCTATTGAGTAAGCCTGGGGTTCGGGTAGGGTAATCCCCAGATCAGCGAGTGTCCTCTGGAAAAATTTGTGAGAAATAGCGGTCAGAATACCTGCACCGTCTCCGGTATTTTCTTCAAACCCACAACCGCCACGGTGATCCATTCTTGAATTGATATGGTAGGCATCAGTCATTATCTCGTGACTGGGTACGCCCTTTATATTGGCGACGAATCCGACACCGCAGGAATCTTTTTCATTGGCGGGATCATATAACCCGATCTTTCCGGGAAACCCGATCTTGCCATCGATTCTTTTGCTATTCATTTGCTTTAACTGTCCTGCTTTATGTTTTCGAATCTGTCTATTCGACGCGTCAGTCGACCCTGAAATCGACTGACCTAATCCCAATTTCTGGAGTGTTTAAAGTGCAGATGCCCTGCGGGTTCGCCAGATACTAGCTCGGCTATTCAGCGGGTCGAAAACAATAGCACCCGGTTGGTGAAAGTCAAGGGTATAGGCACGTACCGCGCCATATCTTTTTATGTTAACCCATTGAAATAAAACAATATTTATATATTGGAACTTTAATGGAGATTGACTTTTGCGTGAATATAGTCCGGCATTCAACAGGGGTATGAGAATTTGCGTCCCAGGTGACTGATATCGGACCTTGCCGGCTTTCCCGCAGATTGTTAAAGATGCCGGAGAAAACTCGAAGGATCTGCCAGGAATGCTCGCATCAGACTAACGTGCTCTACATCTTCCCAGGCAGTTTTTGTGATGGTTGTGTTGTCCAGGTTATAAATTGTTGCGCCTTCGTACGCCATGATGATGGGAGAGTGCGTTGCTATCAGGAACTGGGCACCGAGACTGACAGCCTCTTTAATGATCGACAATAGAGACAGCTGGTGAATGGGTGAAAGTGGTGTTTCAGGCTCATCCAGTAAATAAAGCCCCTTGCTGTGTATTCTCTCCCGGAGGATGTTGACAAACCACTCTCCGTGCGAGAGTGCATCCGGGTTTTCGCCATAGCGCGAGATAATGCCTGCCTTTTGGCCTTCCATAGCTCCCATTGCCAAAGCTCTCCCATAGCCAGACAGACTCTCGCTAAACTCGGTTTTTAGTTCATCCAGGTCGCGGATGTTTTCGGTCATCCGACGGGTAAAGCCAATGGCATCCTCCGCCCGGAAAAACAGTTTTACCTTTGGATTGCTAGATCGGGACAGGCGTAGTTGCTTCGCCAGCCGTCTGGCATCTTCGAGCATTGGATCTCTTGAAAGATCCGACAAACCGATGGCGGGGCACTTCATTCCGCAGGCTATGGCCTCGAGCAGAGTCGATTTACCCGATCCATTCTCGCCAACCAAAATTGTAACTGGCGCGTCGAAAGCGAGCGTTGACAGGGCCTGTATGCAGGGTACTGTGAAAGGGTAATCGTCTGGAAGGCTTTCACCTTCGAGCGTAAGGGAGGTTAAAAACATAACCCATAATTCATAATGCAGTGATTAGTAAGCTTGTTATAATCTGCGCCCGCTTCAAGCACAAGTGATGCCTGAAGCTTGATTGAGCACGTTAATTTGCAAAATGAGGATCAGTATGAAAGAACCAGTCAGGGTAGCGGTAACGGGTGCAGCGGGGCAGATTAGCTATTCCCTTCTTTTCAGAATTGCGTCAGGGCAATTGTTGGGGGCAGACCAGCCAGTCATTCTGCAATTGCTGGAGATTCCTCCGGCCATGGAGGCGCTTTCCGGTGTGGTAATGGAACTGGATGATTGCGCTTTTGAGTTGGTACAGGGGATTGTTGCAACGGACGATCCAAATGTCGCCTTCAAAGATGTTGATTATGCCCTTCTGGTAGGTTCAAGGCCCCGTGGTCCGGGTATGGAGCGAAAGGATTTACTTGAAGCGAACGCGGCTATTTTCTCCGTTCAGGGTAAATCACTGAACGATCACGCCAGCAGAGATGTAAAGGTGCTTGTTGTGGGTAATCCGGCAAATACCAACAGCCTGATTGCGCAGCGTAATGCGCCGGATCTTGATCCAAGGCAATTTACAGCGATGACCCGGCTGGATCACAATCGTGCAGTGACTCAACTTGCTCAAAAAACAGGCAATCACGTCTCAGACGTCAAAGGGCTGGCCATCTGGGGTAATCACTCGGCTACCCAATATCCAGATATCAGCCATGCGTCAGTAGACGGAGCCGCCGCTGACTCGTTGGTGGACCAGGCCTGGGTAGAAGAAACGTTTATCCCTACGGTCCAACAAAGGGGTGCGGCGATCATCAAGGCAAGAGGGTTATCAAGTGCGGCGTCAGCGGCTAATGCTGCCATTGAGCATATGCGCGATTGGGCGCTGGGCAGCGATGGTGAAGTCGTTAGTATGGGCGTTTATTCTGATGGCAGTTACGGTATAGCAGAAGGATTAATTTATTCATTCCCGTGCACATGCGCCGGTGGGGACTGGGCTATTGTTCAGGGACTAGCCATAAACGACTTCAGCCGAGGAAAAATGACCGATACCGAGACTGAGCTCGCAGAAGAACGTGATGCAGTGAGGGATCTCCTTCCTTCCTAGCGGGGAGGGGTGTTTTCCTCGGCGACAAGCACAGTTGCCGGGGCATTACCCCGATTGGTAAATCGAAGCGCCTCCTTTGGCGCCTGGAAAAAAGCCTGTTCAGGACCTACTGCCGTCAGATCGTCCAGAATCACTTCGCCTGCTACGCCAATAATCATTGTGTAGTTGGTATGTCCGGTGTTTGCTGAATCGCCTGGTTCGAGCACGAGTCTGGTGACTTTGAATGCCTCAAAATCGGCTATAAGGTCCCGGCCTGGTGAGATCTGTACGGTAGGTGTAGGCGTTGATATTTCAGTTCTCGCTTCTGCCAGTACGCGGTCTGTGTCCCAGTGCTCCTGGGTCAAGACCTCTTGTCCGAACGACAGGATGTATCTTTCATAGCTGGGGGTCTGGAACTCGATGACCCTTACTCCGTGTTGTAGCGAATGGGGTACCATCGGCGCGACAGTGACGACATCTCCAATGCTTAAATCCAGCATACCGGTGTGTCGATACATGATCTTCCTCAGCTGCTCTTCCCTGGCGTTAAGGTCAGGATCAATTTGCGCAATAAGTTTGTTGTACTCAGTGGGAGTAAGCAGAGCGCCTGCGACAAGCCCCTGTTGTTTTTTTAGCGACCTAAGCTGTGCATCTATTTCATTCCTGACCCGTCGATACTCGGTGACGGCCAGTTGGTAACTGGCTCGAAAGCTGGCAACTGATTCAAACTCTTTGATCATGTTCTGATCGAAGCCGTAGCGAATTTTTCCCGAACCGTTTGGCCAAGCCTCTGGGTCGATTTGTGTGACCACGTAAACTTCGATTTTCTTTTCGTGCATTTCAAAATACAGGTCGCCCAGGTTTGGTTCAGCGAATGGGGCAAGAATTTTGAGTAGCATGGGTGAGCCTGCGCACCCAAGATAATCCCCGAATACAGACAGTAACCAGGGTAGGGGGACGCCTTTTACCGTTGATACACCTCGTTGCTCGATGCCGGAATACCAGATCTCTCGTCCCCAGGGTTTCGGGATGCTGACGGTTTCAAGTTCAAGTGGCCGGGAAAGACAGATGGGCTCGCTACCCGCTTTGTTTGCCGCTGCGGTCAGCTCCTTAAGATTATCCGGATTGGTCCCAGGTGGAAATTCACGGTCGGATATCATGGTGTAAATCTCACCGGCTTCATGCAGCAGGATCACCTGTAGCCGGAGCAATGTTGGCTCCGATTGATAGTCCGCGAAATGCTCGATGCAGAAATGAGACGCGCCCGGCATGTCGAGCAGGTCTGGTGATACTGATTCAAGCTTACCCAGATATTTCATCACCTTATTGTACCGAAGCTGACCTCTAAACGCGTCGATAACGAAGCCCTATTTTTAGTTAGTAGAACCTCGATGCTAGTAGGAACCTCGATGAATGCCTAAGATGGGATTAATTATTCGGTTGGGCTTTTTTGAATGCTGCCAGCAAGTGGAAAGCTAGAGCAGGCCAGGAAGGCAAGAGACCCTCGGTTCGACGGTAGATTCTTCATCGGTGTCAGGACGACGGGGATTTATTGTCGTCCTGTTTGCCCGGTAAAAATGCCCCGCAAAGAAAATGTCGCGTTTTTTAGTAGTGCTGCGGGCGCAAGTGAAGCGGGATATAGGCCGTGTCTTCGATGCCGCCCTGAATCAGCGCCTGGAATGCCTGCGTGGTGCGGACCCTCCGCGACGGTGACTCGTGCACTAAGGCTAATAAACGATGGTGCGCTGGATCAGGGGAGCGTGGCTATCTTGAGTGACGGGCTGGGCGTAACGACCAGACACCTGGCCGAGTTGTTTGCTAAGCATCTTGGTGCCTCACCGAAAACGGTTGCCCGGACGCGGCGCCTTCATTTCGCTAAAAAGCTGATTGACGAAACCAGCCTTACGATGGCTGAAATTGCACTGTCATCCGGATATGGCAGTGTCAGGAGTTTCAACGACCATTTTGCACAAACGTATAGTCGGCCGCCCAGTTCGCTCCGAAAAACCAGATCAGCATCCGATGGAAGTGTTGAGCTGAAGATGCTGTTTCGACAACCCTATGACTTTCAGAGCCTGCTCGAGTTCTATCGGATCAGGGCGATACCCGGTGTGGAAAATGTACGTGTAGATCATGCGGGTGAGGATAATGCAGGTGAAAGTTACGAACGATCCTTTGTGCTTGATGGCAAGAGCGGGCGTTTGTCAGTGTCGCAGTCTGGTAACCAACTGGTGTGTACTGTTCAGGGGGGGAGTTCGGGTTCACTGATGCGGATCATGGGTAAAGTGAGATTAATGTTTGACGTTGATGCTGTGCCAGAAGAGATAAACTCCGTGCTCTGCGAAGACAGGATTATGCGCAGGCTTGTGAAGCGTCGTCCTGGGCTGCGGCTACCCGGTGCCTTCGATGAATTTGAGATCGCAGTACGGGCGATTGTGGGGCAACAGGTTTCAGTTAAGGGCGCGACTACCGTCATGGGGCGGATCGCCATGCAATATGGTATCGAAACCGAGTTTGGGCGGGTGTTCCCAACCCCGGAAATGCTGGCTGAGCTGGATCCTGCATCGCTGCCAATGCCTTCAAAACGTGCAAGAGCCATAAAACTGCTCGCTGTTGCAGTTGCGAATGGAGAGCTTGGATTTAATATGGATGAACAGGCGTTTTACGCGCAGTTGATTGCCATTCCGGGTATCGGGCCCTGGACAGCTCAGTATATTTGTCTGCGCGCGTTATCGAACCCGGATTCCTTTCTGCACGGTGATCTGGTGATTAGAAAAGTAGCAGAGAAAATTCTTGGTGTTAGCTCGGAAAAGAAACTTATTAACAGAGCGGAAGCCTGGCGGCCCTGGCGTGGATACGCGGGTATGCATTTGTGGCGGGCATCGGCAGACTGAATAGCGGCGAAGTGAAGCCTAAAATGGCGTCTGAAGAGGAATCGATTGTGGACTACAAATATATAGCGACACCCGTCGGGAGGCTTTTGCTTGGGGGACAAACGAGCATCCTTGAGATGATTGGGTTTCCGGAAGGGAAGGGGATTATTTCCCCGGCGGACGATTGGAATCAGGATGACTCTGTTTTCAATCAGGCCGAAGACCAGCTTAACGAATATTTCGAGGGCGAAAGACAGCAATTCGATTTAAAGATGAAGCCCTGCGGGACACCGTTTCAGCTGAGCGTTCTTGCAGCTCTGCAGGAAATTCCCTTTGGTCAGACAACCAGCTATCGCAACATTGCAGAGAGTATTGGACGTCCTAAGGCGGTCAGGGCTGTCGGTGCAGCCAATGGTCGAAATCCACTGCCCATTGTCATTCCCTGTCATAGGGTTATCGGTGCAGATGGCAGCTTGACGGGCTTTGGTGGTGGGCTTGCGGCAAAGTCCTTCCTGCTAAACCTTGAATCTGCCGGGTTTAGTCTTGCGAGTCAGTAAAGTTGATGCCCGTTGGTATCCCGTCTGACCCGTAGACCAATATAGCATCGCGGTAGGGGGATTGTTGGACCACTTCCCTAAATGCTTGCATTGATTTGAACGGTAAATCGGTCAGCATTGAGTTGACGACCCAGGCAGGGAGCGCGCCACCCGGGTCGACGTACTGCTGCCAGGTCACCCGAAGTTTGTTCTCCCGTGTTGGCGCAAGAACATAGGTTCCGAATGACTCCCGTATCCTGATGTGTTTTGTCTGGGGTATTTCGTCGGGCATTGAATTCATGGTCACTCGTACGGTCGACAGGCCTTCAAACGTGATCGCGGCATGGAAAATGGAATCACGCGATTTTGCGGGGAAAGGGAGCGATGTCACCTGGTAAAAAGTCCTTTCAGTGCTGCTTATTTCCTGAATAACGCGGCCTTCTTTGCACCGGAACAACCACTGTGTGCAGGCTGAGGTATCGATAAGAAGCGCCATCGCCTGAGCAACTGTTGCATCGATTTCGGCTTCCGCCCGGAACTCTTCGTATTTAGTCCCCGATGTGAGTCTTGATTGAACCAGGATGCCATCTTCATCAAGCCGTGTTTCCCACGCATAGGCACCCGTCCACGTTAATCCTACAATAGCAGTGGCGAGCACAAGGCTTGGAAGTTTATGGCGGTTCACGTCGTATTCATCGATTTATGGAGAGCGACTGAAAAACGTCAAAATAGCCCGGGAAGGTTTTTCTTGTGCAGTCCGGATCATCAATGGTGACTGGTGCGTTACCTAGCGCCGCCAGTGAGAAAGACATCGCAACCCGGTGGTCGCCGTAGGTATCGATGGTCGCAGCCTGAATTTCGCTGGGTGGGTCGATCACGATGGAATCCTCGGTAGTCTGCACGATTGCACCGAGCCGTGTCAGGCCTTCTGCCATCGCATGCATTCTGTCGGTTTCCTTGACTCGCCAATTGTAGATGTTGCGTATGACAGTCTGCCCTTTTGCAAATAGTGCCATGGCGGCGATTGTCATGGCGGCGTCGGGGATGTGGTTAAGATCAACGTTAACGCCATGTAGTTCGCCGCCCGTGACATCGGTCCAATCATCCGCTCTGTCTACCTTTGCCCCCATTAGCTCAATGATGTCGAGGAACTGATAGTCGCCCTGGACCGAGTGCTTGCCTAGTCCATGGACTCTTACCGGGCCCTGGCCAATAGCGGCTGCCGCGAAGAAATACGAGGCAGATGAAGCATCGCCTTCTATGAGAAAACTCCCTGGTGATCGGTAGGTCTGGTTGCCCGGGATGTTAAATGTCTGGTAATTCTCGTGGCCCGCCTTAATACCAAATTTTTTCAACATACCGAGTGTGATATCAAGGTAAGGCTTAGACACCTGGTCACCCTGAATGATGATGTTTGAGTCATTAGCCGCCAGCGGCAAAGCCATTAACAGTGCGGTCAGGTACTGACTAGAGATGTCGCCGCGAATGCTGACATTGCCGCCATTGACCAATCCACCCTTGAGCAGGATAGGTGGGCAACCGGCTTTTTCGCGATAACTCACCTGGGCGCCAAGTGCCAAAAGAGCATCGACCAGATGTTCAATGGGTCGTTCACGCATGTACTGATCGCCGTCAATGGTGAAATCGCCAGGGATCAGGCTAAGAACAGCGGTTAGCGGACGAATCGCTGTCCCCGCATTTCCGAGGAAAAAGACTGTTTCATCGGGGGGGCTGAATAACCCAGAGTTCCCCAGCACTTTACCGGATTGCCAGTCCTCTGACATTTCGATATCTGTTCCGAGCTGTCGCAATGCTTCCATCATTCGTTCGGTATCGTCCGACCGCAACAGGTTCTTGAGTCGGGTTGTCCCGTCGGCGAGTGCTGACAGGAGCAGGGCTCGGTTAGACAGACTTTTAGATCCTGGCAAAGTGACTTCGCCGGTAACCTGTCGAATAGGAGTAAGCGTTAACTGCTTTTGGTTTTGGTTTTGGTTCATTGCGTTAGTATATGTCAGCTGGGCGATTTTTCGGTTTCAATCTTCGCAGGAAGGTGTGTATATCGGTTTCTACCTGCCGCAGGGGTGGTTTACCGGGTTCTTCCAGGAGTATTGCGCCCGATGAATTGTCGATGGAGAGAAAAATCTCTGTGTCAGGGTCTGTATTCGCGAAAAACACGGTAAAACCCTGGCGAGATTTTTGTTTCATCATGGCATGACCAATAAGGTTGGCAATTAGGCGATCAAAGTCTTCAACATTCCATAACTGGATCAGGCTGACGCGTCCCTCAGAACTCTCCGCTTCCAGCGTGCCTGACCAATAGCTTGCGTAATACGCCTTTATGTCCGCGTGAATCTCCAGCTCCAGCGCGTGGGATAAACCTTCGAAAGAAACAGGTGTTTGCTGCCTGACGGGTTTCCAGTAGGTCAGGTCCGAGTCCTGATGGAGTTCACTTGGTGATCTCCAGTCAGGGTCAAATGGCGACGACAACAGGCTGGATTCAGCGATGTTAACCGTGGCGTCAATAAATTCTGTAAGTGCCAGCACAGGGGACCATTTTTAAAAAGGTTTGAGTTCAACGAGAATCAGGATTGGCACGACCAGAAGCAGTGCGCCCTCGTTGTACAGACGAAAAAAAAGAGATGTGTTGAGTACTTCGTCTCGCTTCATTTGTGAGAGGTATCGAAAAGTCTGTATTTGGTAGGCGACAAGGAGCCCGACAAGAAGGAGTTTCGCGTGCATCCAACCGCCTGTGATGCCGTAATATAGCCAGAGAACCATGCCTAGTGTGATGGCCAGCGCTGCCATCATGGTCGAGAATTTTAGAAGTTTCTCGGCCATGGTGACAAGTCTGCGAGTGTCCTCACTTGCCGCCTTTCCTTCAACATAGTGAACAAGAATTCGAGGCAGATAAAACACCCCGGCCATCCATGCCATAACGAACAGTAGGTGAAATGTTTTAATCCATAGCATCAAACGTAGTCCACAGCGCCGCCGTCGACGCGAATGTTTTGCCCATTTACAAATGAGGCCAGTTTGCTTGAGAGAAACAGGACAACGCTTGAGACTTCCCGTCGTGTCGCAATCCTGCCCAGCGGGTTTGGGAAGTAGTTTTCTGTGATCTTTGCCTCCGCTTCCTCGAACGAGTCACCCCAGCCTTCTTTTTTGGCCCTCTCGAGGTACGAAGATTCAACCTCCGGCGTGCGGATCAGTCCCGGCGATACCAGATTAACGGTAATGCCCCTGGGTCCGACTTCCTTGGACAGGCTGACGGTCAGCGTGGCAAGTGCGCCCTTGGCGGCGTAATAGTGGGGCATAATGTTGTTAGGCTTGGTGGACCCGATAGTTCCCAAATTGATAATTCGCCCGTTGTTTGGCAGGTGCGGTAAAAATCGTTGCACCATGCGAACAATCGACAGGGTGTTGATATCGTAGAGCTTGATCCAGTCTTCGGTCGAAGTCGTGCTCCATTTCCCACGCCTGGCCTCACCATAGTTATTGATCAGTACATCCAGTTGCTGTCCATGTGGAAAATCTTGGGCAAGATACTGGGCGAGAACCTGATTGGCTCCAACATCGGTGGTGATATCCCCCCAGATTGGCAGAGCCAGATCATTCGCCAGGGCTTCGCAGGCAGATTCGCTGGCACCTTCTGATAGAGAATGAACAAATACCCTGGCACCTTCTTCGAGAAAGGCTTTTGCGATGTCATTGCCAGTGCCACGATTGCTGCCAGTAATCAGAACGTTTTTGTTTTCAAGATTAAGGTCCAAAAATTCACCTATACTGCGTGGTTGTAGTGAGAGTCGAGGTTTTGGTGCCCGAGATTAACACAATTTTGTTTCTGGTCATTGTCGTCTTAGGTGCTTTGGTTCAGACGTTGACAGGTTTCGCGATGGGCCTGGTTATTGTCGTGGGTGTCGCTCTGTTCGATATCACGGACATTGCTTTCGCTGCAGCCGTTGTGAGTTTTATCAGCCTGACCAATGCGGGTGTTGCTCTTAGACAAGGGCATCGAAATGTTGATTGGTTGTTTGTAAGAAGGATTCTCCTGGGCATGATTCCAGCGATGGCACTCGGGATTATTTTGCTCACTTACCTAAGCGAACACTATTACGTGCTGTTGAAGACCTTGCTGGGCCTCGTCATTATTCTCGCCGGAACCAGTCTAATGATTGCACCGGCACCTTTAAGCGTCCAGTCGAGGGGACTGGTTTTTACCTTGTTTGGGACTTTTGGAGGATTGTTAGCGGGTCTGTATAGTGCCGGTGGGGCGCCACTTGCGTACTTTGCGTATCGGCAACCGCTATCAATCAACACGATCCGGTTCAGCCTGCTGGCGGTGTTCGGTGTATCAACTGCGATCCGTTCAGCGATGATTGGCGTTTCAGGTCAACTCAACGTTGCAATTTTGCAGATGAGTGCAGTGGCTATTCCTCTGGTTATTGTTGTGACCCTGGTGGCAAGCCGCTATGTTCAGCTGGTGCCAGATCACCTGGTGCGAAGATTAGTGTTTATTGTATTGATAGTCGCGGGTATATTTCTGATCGCAACGAGTCTGCTGCCTGGTTTTGGGGTGACAGGCACTTGAGCCCATCTTGTTAGCTTGATGTTCGCGCGATAATCATTACTACATGCGTTTCGAAATGAAACATTGGATAATCATGGGCTCAACCATTACTTCATCGACGTATGAGTGAATTTGAAGATATAAGACCCTATCACGACGAAGAAGTTGCTGATGCGCTTGCAAAGTTAGTTGCTGATCCGGAACTCACGGAGTTTCTTGCTGGTTGGCTGGCGCCTGGTCTAAGCCGTTTTTTCCCTGGCATAGTATCAGCTGCAATATCCCTGTATCTCAAACGCGCCATCCGAAAAGTAGATGATATTGCTGCTTTCCAGGAAATCGCCGCTGACTATGCCAAGAAGCTTGTCCGTGATGGATCGACAGAGTTTGTGTACGAAGGATTTGATTCGCTGGAGCCGGGAAAGGCCTACCTTTTTATCAGCAATCATCGTGATATTGCGGGTGATTCGATGTTACTCGACTATGCGCTGTACCTGAATAACCTGGAAACGGTTCGGATTGCGATTGGGGATAACCTGATCCAGCGTGATTTTGCCACGTCGCTGATGAGGCTGAATAAGGGGTTTTTTATCAAGCGCTCAGTCGTGGGTGCCAGGAAAGCTTATGCAGCATTGATTCAAGCCTCCGAGTACATCAAGCATTCTATCCAGACGGGACATTCCATCTGGATCGCGCAGAGTGAAGGCCGGAGCAAGAATGGTCTTGACGTGACTGATCCTGCCATTATCAAGATGTTTGTCCTGGCGGATCGAAAGAAACCTCTCGCTGAAGTCATCAGGTCGCTTAATATTGTACCGCTTTCGATTTCATACGAATTCGATCCTTGTGATACGTTGAAGGCAACGGAACTCGGCAAGATTGCAAGAGATGGCGAGTATGGGAAACCACAGGGTGAAGACCTGTTGTCACTCGTCAAGGGGCTAAGTGGCCAGAAGGGTAGGGTGATACTGAGGCTTGGCACGAAGCTGGATGGAGAATTTGAGAGTGCTGATGAAGTTGCGGCGGAAATTGATCGCCAGATCATATCTAACCTGCAACTTTTCCCGATCAACTATTGGGCTATGTCCAGGCTGGAGGAGCCGGCTTATCAATCCCTGTCACACCGGGTACCGACAATAGGAAAAAAGGAATTGCTCACACTTACGCAGCGGCTGAAAAGTTGTCCGCCGGAGTACAGGTCCTACTGGCTGAAGATGTATGCTAATCCAGTTCTTAATCGAGAGCGGGTCCTGAATTCAGGCTCGGATATCCCGGAAAGTATCTGATTGACGACACCCTGATTAACTATATAGCGAGATAGCGGGCGCCTCGATGGCAGCCCATTGCTCTCTCAGCTCCAGGATATGCTCCGACCAGTATCTTTGCGTGTTGAAGAACGGGAATGCCCTCGGGAATGCAGGATCGTCCCATCGCCTGGCCACCCAGGCGGCGTGATACATCATTCGCAGGGTTCGCAGAGGTTCAATCAGCAATAGCTCGCTGGTGTTGAAATCCCGAAAGTCACGATACCCTTTCAGTATCCGGTTCATTTGTATTGACTGTGAACTCTCATCACCCGACAGGAGCATCCACAGGTCCTGAACCGCAGGGCCCATTCTTGCGTCATCAAAATCTACGAAATGAGGTTGGTCTTCTCTCCATAGCACATTACCCATGTGGCAGTCGGCGTGAAGTCGAATTAAACCTGGCGCAGCAAGGTCGAACCGACCCTGAATCAATTTTAGCAGGGGCTCAGTGATCGTAGAGTAAGACTCCCGGAGTTCATCAGGAATGAAATTGTGATCGAGTAAAAAGCGGCGAGAGGAAATGCCATATTCTTCGATACTGATGGTGGGGCGATATGAAAAGCGATCACTGGCTCCGACGGCGTGCAATCGGCCGATGAATCGCCCAAGCACTTCAAGGCAGCCAAGGTCGTCAACCGCGGGCGCCCTGCCGCCGCGTCGCGGAAAGATAGCTATGTTAAAGCCGTCATATTGAAAGCAGGTCTTGTCATTGATGGCCAACGGCGCGACCACTGATAGACCGTGGTCCTTGAGCTCGATTGTGAAATCGTGTTCTTCTTTTATCTGCTCAAGAGACCAGCGGTCCGGTCGATAAAATTTGGCGATTACTGGTTCACTGTCTTCAATTCCAATCTGGTAGACCCTATTCTCATAGCTGTTGAGCTCCAGGTTTCTGGCATCGCACCGGTAACCGGCTGATTCAATCGCATCCATGATGAAGTCAGGATTCAGGCGTGAAAAAGGATGTTCGCTATGAGTCATGCTGTGTCATCAATGCTACACCTTTGATTTGCGCGAAGATGGGCTCACCTATCTCGAAATGCAGTTCCTGGAGTGACTTTCGGGTAATTAGCGCTAATAGAAATTGGTTTCCGCATTTCAATTTAACAACTGCAGAGGCGCCGGTTCCAGGATCGTGGATGTGCTCTATTGTAGTCGCGATAACGTTAATGATACTCGATTCATTTCGCTTTCTTGAGAGACTGACATCGCGGGCCGGAATTTTCACGCGAACTGATTCCCCGTTAATCAGCTGGCCTGCAGAAACAAGGAGCTGCGTGTCTTCGAACTGCAGTTCTGTCAGGGAATGCTGTTCATTTTCCGACCTGACGCGACAGGATACGATTGCTGCAGCCTCCGGTTGATTTATGTGGGTGCCAGAGACTGAGAAATCAATAACAGAGTTCTCTCCTGTGATCTTCCCAGCAGATATTTCGAACACTGTGTCTGCAAGATATAAGATTTCGTCCACGACATGACTGACATAAATAATCGGTATTTCCAGGGACCTGTGTAATCGTTGCAGGTAAGGAAGGATTCGATTCTTCGCCGCCTGGTCCAGAGACCCCAGCGGTTCGTCCATGACTATCAGGTCAGGGTTTGATAGCAGGGCGCGAGCAATTGCGACCCGTTGCTGTTCTCCGCCCGACAACTGTCCGGGTAGTTTTTCTAGAAGATTCGAGAGGTTCAGGATATCCAGAAGGTCTTGCCTGCTCAATCCACCGCCGCTTTGGCGACGAGCTTCAGCATAATCCAGGTTCCCGGACACGCTCAGGTGCGGAAAAAGATTAAGGTGCTGGAAAACGTAGCCAATATGACGTTGATTAGGTGGTACAAAAGTCTTTGTGTCTTGCCATACAGTATCCCCAAAACTTACTCGAATACCGGGGATATGGTCCAGTCCGGCTAGCAACCTCAGGATAGTGGACTTTCCCGATCCCGACGCACCAAAGAGTGCAGAGACTTGCCTGTCAGGAAAGGTAACGTTGACGTCGAGCTCGAAACCGCCTTCCCGTTCTACTCTGGCCTGAATTGACAATGACATAGGGCGCCCTAGGTTGTCCGTGTGCCGTGTTGCCAACGCCTGTCGACGGCGTAAAGAAGGAACAGCGTGACAAAAGAAAAACCGAGTAACCCGCCCGCCAGGATGTGTGCTTTTCCATAGTCGAGCGCTTCAACATGATCAAAAAGGGCGATCGATAGCACCCGGGTTTCGTCCGGCAGATTGCCGCCGATCATTAGTACAATGCCAAATTCACCCACGGTATGGGCAAAGGAAAGACATATGGCGATGATGAAACCTCGACGGCAAAGAGGAACGATCAAGCTGAAGAACCTATCCAGCGGTGATGCGCCCAGTGTTGCCGCCGCTTCAATCAACTCCCGTTGCAGTGCACTGAAAGACACCTGTAGAGGTTGTACATAAAAGGGGAGTGAGTAGATCGCTGAGCCCACGACCAGCCCATAAAAAGAAAATGCCAGAGTGGTTCCAGTTGCGGATTGCCAGAGCTCTCCGGGCAGGTTGTCGGGAGAGAATGCCAGTAGAAGGTAAAATCCTACGACCGTAGGCGGTAGTACAATCGGCAGGGCCACGAGTGGTTCGACGATGTTTTTTAGCGTGTTACTTAGCCAACTTCTTTCGCTGGCGCGGGAACGCTGGGATAACCACCATGCCAGTGGCGTGCCCAAAACAATAAGAACGAGTGTTGTTACGCCGGCGAGCTTGAGCGTGAGCCATAAAGAAACCAGGTCCGAGTCCATCATCGCTCAGCACCAGTTCCAGTTTGATTGCTCGTATCTGATACCAGGTATCCTGATTTTTCGATGAGTCGGGTGGTATCAGGGTCGAACGTGTAAGCCACGAATAGCTCGGCTTTCACGGAAGCGTCCTTCAGCACAACTAATTGTTGCTCAATGGGAGCGTAGGATTGGGGTGGCACAACCCAGAATTCGACTGCCGGCACGTCCAGATGCTTGATTTGCGAAAGGGCGACCAATCCTGCGGGTGCATTGCCTGTCCTGACAAAATTGAAAGCCTGGGCAATGTTGGTGCCGTAAACAACCCGATCTGATTTGACCTGCATGATTTTCAGAGTATCTGCCGCTGCTTTGCCGTAAGGGGCGTGCCTGGGGTTCGCGATTGCCATAGTTCTTTTGTACTGTTTCAAGCTTGTCTCATTGGCCGGCTTGCCGGGAGTCCAGAATACCAGTTGGCCATATGCGTAGGTTCGTCTCAAGCGGGTATGCCCATCTGATTCAAGAAGCGCCGGGCGGACGCTATCTGCAGCAAACAGGATATCAAAAGGCGCACCACTTTTGACCTGAGCGAAAAGCGCGCCTGTTGATGCGGCGCTGACCTCTACCGTTGTATTGTGCGTGAGTTCAAAGCCGGTTGCGATTTTTTCGAGCGTTGACCTGAAATTGGATGCTACCCCTATCCTGAGATGGTCCGCATAACAGGATGAATGAACAAACAGGGGTATTAGAACGCCTGCGACTAAAACCTTGCGCCTAACCCATCCGTTTGATGAAGTCATCTATTAGCCATCCAGAGATGGACATCATCGCCGGTTTGTGCGGAAGGTCGTTGTAGTGGAACCACTGTGCATCCGCGATTTCTTCTTCCTGGAGTACCAGCTCACCACTATCGTATTCAGCATGGAAACCAAGCATCAGTGAATTAGGAAAAGGCCACGATTGGCTGTTGTAATACCGGAGGTTCTTGACCTTAAGCCCGACCTCCTCAAACACCTCGCGGTGGACTGTTTCTTCAATGGATTCTCCCGGTTCTACAAAACCCGCGAGGGTACTGTAGAAGTTGCCGCGGGCGTGTGCATTTTTAGCAAGAAGAATTTCGTCGCCTTTGTGGACTAGGACAATGATGGATGGAGACAACCTGGGATAGAAGGAGATGTTGCAGGATTCACATTTCCTTGAGCGATCCAGAGGTGTAGTTGAAGTTACCTGTCCGCATGCGCCGCAAAAATTATGGTGCTGATGCCACTCAATGACCTGCTTGGCTCTGCCGATCAGGTAGAACACAGGTTGTTCAACGCTCGTCAGGAACGACCATAAGGATTGGAAACCATAACCTGGGGGCTCTTCTGCGTCAGGGTCGACTTCGACCGCATAGATCGGGGTGCTGCCGAGGTCACCGAGATAGTGCGATGAGACGGCATCCAGCCCGCACCATTGAAGTTCGTCTCGGGTAAGGGGCCGCCAGGGATACTGGCCGTCAATGCAGAGCACTTCGCCGTCCGAAATTACGATGTGATAACTTTGATCAGGCGCTTCAGGTTCAGTTAAACCCGGATTGAAGTCGTCACTGATGTTGGCATGTTCCCAGTCCATGGCACTCAATACTAAAAAAAGAAGGACTTTAACATACCGCCTGTATCACTGCAGGAGGCCTGGCATGATCGGTTTCGGGGGCGGTGTTCTTGCGACGGCGAAAACAACGACATCGGAAGCGCCCGATTGCAAGAGACGAAGTGATATCTCCGTGATAGTTGCTCCTGTCGTAACGACGTCGTCGACCAGTAAAATGCGGTCGCCTTTTAGATCTCGTTTAACTTCGAAGCTATTCTTCAGGTTATGTTTCCTCGACGCCAGAGGCAAGCTCTTCTGATCGGGTGTATCAATCACTCTGTACAGTAGTGTCTGGTCCAGCTTCGCGGGTATCAGGTTTGCCAGTTGCTCTGCGATCAGGTGTGATTGATTGAAACCTCGCGCACGAGATTTTCGGGGATGCAGTGGTACCGGCACAACCAGAAGGTCCTCGCCCGAGATATTGCTTAACGTTTGTCGGTGGTGATTGTAAGCCAGATGAGTGAGTACATAGCCAGAGGCAAGGTGCCGGCTGTCCTTGAAAGCATGTACTAGTGCATTTATCGGGAATCGATATTCGAACCCGATGAGTGTTGCGCTAAAGTTTGGTGGCTTTTGTAGGCACTCTGCGCAAGGCAGTAGGTCTGCGGAAGGTTCAGCACAATAGGGACAGCAGTTTCTTAACCAGGGTAAGTCTAATTCGCAGGCAAGACAAAGGTCCAACTGGCGGTAGGTCAGATTTTTGCACAGGATGCACTGACCAGGGAAAAGGTAGTAGGTAAAGTGATGGAGTTGCGCGCGCAGATTCACGAAATCAGTGTTGCACAGTAGGCCAGGCGGGCAACCCGGCAAATGCCGTGAAAAGTTAGCGTTATTGGCTCGAATTGCCCTGAGATTCTGCCTCGGCTCCAGGCTGTGGGCATGGATGACCCGAAGATCCGTCGCAGAGAGAGATTTTACGCAGGTAAGTAGACCAGAGCGCAACTTCTTGTTTGGAGATTTCTTCTTCGTTCACGTCAAAAGGTGGCGTTCGCCTAACGATTCTTACGGAGTATAGGTAGTCGTTTCCCCTGATAACTTTGATGAGCTTAATCTCACCACGGCTGGTAGTAGTATTCTCGCCACAAAGAAATAGTCGTACTGATGTCTGATAGTTATTTTCCAGACCAGAAAAGATATTGTGGTGACGAACACGGTTGCACCGTGACCGATCTGTCTCTGCTTCAGAGAATAGAAGCTCAATTGGGTCGAGTGATAGCGCTTCAGTAGTGTGCGCCTCGAATGACAGTTTTGTTGACCAGTCACCTTTACTTTGGCCCGGGGGGATGAAATCGGTAAGCCGAGTATTGCGATGATTGAGCTGAAAAACATTTACCCAGTCTTTTGGCGGAGTGGCCAATAGCCTTTCATCCGTTTCGTTTTTGGTGCCTGGTGTTTCAGGCGAGATATCGGATTGGCCAACGCAACTGCCCAACAGAACTATCAGGGTTAGCAGCGCGACTGACGGTGGGGATATGTTCACATAAAAGTCCGAGCTTCTTTTTCGAGCGCGATCAGGCGGCGAACCCAATTCTCTATGATCGTGAAGTCTGATTCGGTGACCTCGAAAGTTGAACAGATTTCTCGGAGCAGAAATTGTTCCTCGATTTCAAATGCACCATCTGCATAACCGAGTCTGATCAAAGCGATAATAGTGGCAACCCGTGAGCTTTTTGTATTGAAAATTTCTCCAATGCCATCGATTGGCATGTAGTGGGGTTCAAACTCGGAAGAGAGACCAATCTCTCTTTTCAGTTCGCCCATCATCAGGTGCTCACCGGGACTTAACTCTCCATCCGAAACAACCACGACATGAGCCAGACATATGAAGGCCTCTTTTTGGTTTTGGTCGAGCTCGTAGAGGAACATTTAGTCGGCGGGTGCTATCAGTTGTACATTGTAGTTATGTATTTTTTCATCTTTGAGGGTGGTGATCTTGACGGTATCACCGGGGGAAAAGTGTTCAAGCTGGTTGAGCAAGGAATCTTCATTAATGACGTTTTGGCCGTTGATCGCAATAATTACATCGCCAAGGTGAATTTTGCCACGCCGGTCTTCCCTGACACCTACCATACCGGCGTTCGCTGCCGGAAGGCCTTCTCTAACTGACAGGATAGCAACGCCCTTTACTCTCAGGCGCCTCGTCCAGTAGTCGGTTAAGGGCTCTATTCCGAGTACAGGGCGAATTAACTTACCGTGTTCGATCAGCTGCGGAATGATGACCTTGACTGCATTGACGGGAATAGCGAATCCGATACCTGCGCTTGCGCCAGTTGGAGAATAGATAGCGGTATTTACACCGACCAGTTGACCGTTTGAATTCAGTAACGGCCCCCCTGAGTTGCCAGGATTAATAGCAGCATCAGTCTGAATAACATTTTTGATTGTTCGGTTGGTGATAGATTTTATTTCCCGGTTCAGTGCGCTGACCACGCCAACAGTTAGGGTCGTATCTAATGCGAACGGGTTGCCTATGGCGAGCACTTTCCTGCCTACCGCGAGGGATGCTGAGTCACCGAGTGGCAAAGGTTGCAGGTCTTCATTTGGCGCGTCGATCTTCAAGAGAGCGATATCTTTTTCTGGCGCGCTACCAACAACCGTTGCTTGATAGCTCTTGTTGGATTGAAGTTCGATGGTGATTTTGTTCGCGCCCTGTACGACATGGAAATTCGTAACAATTAGCCCCGATTCGTCCCAGATAAACCCAGTGCCGCTGCCGCGTGGTATCTCCATGACGTTGAGTGAAAAACGTTGTCTTCTCAGTTGTGTGTTGGTGACGAAAACAACGCTTGGGCTGGCGCTTTTGAAAACTGATATGTTGTTCTGTTCATCGTTTGTCAAAAATGCCGGGGTGGTTTCTGCGGTCGCGCTGGCAGTGGGGTTTTCCTTGTTGGTAGCAGACACAAATATCCCAACGGTGACCGCTATTACGACTAAACTGGCTCCAAAAATGCGCATAGTTGATGGATCTATCTATCGAGTGGTTGGTGTGTTTCGAGAAATGGTGTCCTTGTCATCGAGAAAGCGACTTAGTGCGTAAAGGTCCTCGGGATTCAGGGTACCAACAGACTGTTTCAGGAGCAGGGTATCGATGACATAAGTGTATCTAGCCTTTGCGTACTGAAACTGGGACAAGTACAGGCTCTGCTGGGCGTTCAAAACGTCGACAATATTACGTGTACCGACTTCGTAACCTGTCTGGGTTGCATCCAAAGCGCTTTGGCTTGATTCGATACCGCGCAGTCTGGCGCGGACCCTTGCTACGTCAGTGTTGATTGCGGTGTAGAGAATACGAGTAGCTTCGGCGACTTGCTTTTCTACCAGATCGAGGTTTTGTCGGGCCGCGTCGAGGTTGTAACCGGCCTGTTTAACAGCTGATCTAACGCCCCCACCCTGATAGATGGGTACGTTAAGGTTTAGGGAGAGGCTCCTTTGGTCAATTTTGTTTCCCAGGAAGTTGCTAGACCCTGATACGTTGTGAGCCCATGAAACCTGCCCATCGATGGTGGGGTAATGGCCTGTCTTTGCGATCTGTAGTCCTCGCTCGGCGCTGCGGAGTTTTGCTCGTGCCGCGAGCAGTGAATAGTTATTTTGAAACGCTGTTTCAACCCAGGCATCTTCATTTTGCGGGTCCGGAGATTTGATCGGAAAATCCTCCGCCAGAGCGCTGACTGCTGTCAGGTTGCGGCCTGTGAGTCTAAGCAGGGGTTCGAAGGCAGTTGACTGTGCTCCCTCTGATTCAATGACATTAACCGTGGATGAGTCATAGGCTGCCTGTGATTCCAGGACGTCGGTAATTGCGACGAGCCCAACGTCGAACCTTTGTTGAACTTGTTCTAGTTGTCTCTGGACTGCATTTCGTTCCGCATTAGTTGCTGATAATGCAGCGTGTGCATCAAGTATGGAGAAGTAACTTTGTGAAACCCGAACTAAGAGAGCCTGTTGTTCGGCAGAAAAATTAGCAACGGCTTCAGCCTGAATGCTTTTTGACTGTTGGAATCTGTACCAGCTATCCAAACGAAAAATAGGCTGGTTCAACACGGCAGCCCAATTGTGGTCGTTGAAATTGCTGGCCGGTGGGGAGGGGTTTGTAGGGATGCGGCGCATGTTGTCAGATGTCTGGCCGACCAGGGAAACGTTTGGGAGAATCCTTGCCCGCGTTTGGGCAACCACCTCGTTCTGGGACAGGAACACAGCCTGGGCCGCGCCCAATTGTGGGTCGTTCATCACCGCCAGATTGTAAATTTCTTCCAGTGTTTCGGCGTGAACTGACGCCGACGTGAGAATGATGGCGCCCAGGGTGCGCGCAATAGTTTGTCTTATCTTCATCTTTAATCCTGTAGGTTTTAGTGCTGGTGCTGCGACAAAACTGTTCTACGGCTCAGCAGAGCGCGAGCGCCAAGTGTCAGCTTGAAGCCGGGGTAACTTGAGCTCGGTGCCATAAGTGATCAGTAGATTATACATTTATTCCTCTATGTTGCGCATTGGTGTTGACTACCGATTCATTGACGAGGAAATGGCCCCAGCTGGGCTTCCAGCCAGGATGCTACCGCAAGGCATTGATCTTCCCGAAAAGGGCGTGCCAGAATTTGTACGCCAATCGGTAATCCAGCGGCATCCGTACCTGCCCGGATGACTACTGATGGCCATCCTGTGAGGTTATAGGCTGTTGTATATGAATAGGCGGAAAAGTCTTCCGGCTGATCGTGGGCAATGGCGGTATGGGCGTTAACGGGAGAGATCAGGATATCGAACTGATCGAAATAGCTAAGCATGGAGCTTTGAAAATTGTGCCAGAGGTTGATCGCCTGGGAGTATTCGGCGCCGCTTATTGGATCACCGTAACCCTCAAGTAGGCCGGCGATGACGGGTGAAGGGGAAACCGTCTGGTTGTCTTCGAGCAGCATGTTGATCATATCGCCGTTGTCAGCAGCCATTAGATGACTAAATATAAGACCAGCCATCTCTATACCGCTTGGTCGCACCTCCGATGCCGCCATTTTGTGAGCACTGAGCAGATCAGCAACTGATCGGATGGTCGATATAATAGAATCGTCCGGCGTTTTTATGCCGTTGTCGGTGTGGTAGCCAATTTTCAGTTCAGCAACGTTTACCGCATAGGGGTCCAGTAGTGGGCAGGGGATAGCGTGAGGGTCGATATTATCCGGTCCGGCCATGACCTCCAGTAGATAAATCAGGTCGTCGACGGATTTTGCCATTGGACCTGGTTGGGTGAGGGGCGCGATGACACCACTGGTTGGCAGAGCGTTGCCGGTACAGGGTACGCGGCCGGTGGTAGGCTTGATTCCGTTGATCCCGCAAAAATGACTTGGTAGTCGGATACTGCCACCGGTATCGGTTCCTACGTCGAAAGGCGAACCTCCGGCACTAATAATAGCGGCCGCACCACCGCTGCTCCCGCCTGGTGTTCTAGAGGTGTCGAATGGATTGTTTGTTTGTCCAAAGATCAGGTTATCGGTCTTGAAGGAAAGGGTAAATTCGGGGGTGTTTGTTTTGCCCATCAAAATCGCGCCTTCATTGCGCAGGCGTTCGACACAGGTGGCATCTTTGCCCGGCCGAAATTCCCGGCGGCCTTCGGTTCCCCAGGTGGTTATCATGTCGAAGGTGTCCAGGGAGTCCTTGATCGTCATGGGGACACCAAAGAGTTTTCCAGGCGTCTCGCCGCCCTGCAGGGCCATATCCGCGCGCTCTGCATACTTCATCGCGATTTCAGGCTCAAGCCGGATGACGGCATTCAGGCCCGGATTCACAGCCTCGATTCGGTCCAGGAACAGTTTAGTCAGGTGTTTGCTTGTCGTCTGCTTACTGCGGATTGCGTTCGCAAGGTCTCGGACCGATAGTGTCAGTAGCTCGTCCATACGTCTCCAGGATCAGTTGCTTGAATCATAATATGGCATGTTACCCGATACAGCAGTAAGGCCTGTACGGCTTTAAACGCATTATTGTGCGCAGCAACTGTTGCTAAACGACGCGCCGGTCATTCTGATTACCGGATACCGTCAGGAGCGCCGACTATTCGCTGACAACCATACTAAGAGACACAGCTTCACCATCGATATCAAAAACCATTTCTCCCGGTTCGTCGACGTACTGTAGATCCAGGGTCAGCGTTTCCCGTTTGATATAGTCCTCGTGTGCCTTGATGGCCTTCACTAACCGGTCACCGCTATTGATAGATAGTCTGATCCTATCGCTTACGTTGAAGCCCGAATCCTTGCGTGACTTCTGGATACGGTTGATTACCTCGCGGGCAAGTCCCTCCCTGACAAGATCCTCGTTCAGCGTGCAGTCCATATCGATCGAGATGAACCGGTCAGAGACAGCGTTCGTCCCTTCTCGTGCTTCCCTGAAAACCAGAATGTCATTCTGCTGAAAGGACTCGCCATCTAAATCAAGACTTCCAGAATTTTGAAACTGTTCGATGGTGATACTGTCCAGGCCTTCAATCAATTGCTTGAAGTTCTTGAAGTTCTTGCCCAGTCGTTTACCTAACACCGGAGAGTTTGGTTTTGCATAGAGGTGTATATATTGGCTTTCTTCGGTCGAGTACTCGATGGTTTTGGTGTTTAGTTCATCACTAAGGTAGCCCTCCAGTCGGCCGATCTCTTCAAGCAACTCAGGGTCACGATGAACAACCGTGAGCTTACCGACCGGGTATTTGGTTTTCACTTTTTCCTGGTTTCGCTTTTGTCTGCCCAGCAGAATGATGTGCTGCATCCGGGTCACAGCCTGTTCCAGTAAAGGCTTGATTCGGTTGTTGTTTGATTCAGGATATAAGCACAGGTGTACAGAAGGTGGCAGATCTGAATTCGCCAGCTTTCTGAGAGACTGATAGATCGTCTCCGAGAGAAATGGCGCAAATGGCGCCATAGACAGACTCAGCTCATACAATGTGTCATAAAGGGTTTGGTAGGCGGAGAATTTGTCCGGTACTTCACCCTCAGCCCAGAATCGTGATCGGTTGAGGCGTATGTACCAGTTGGTTAAATCCTCGATAAAATCGAACAATGCCGGCACTACGTTGTAGAGCCTGTAATTTTCCATTTCTGTCGCGATGTTGTCCTTCAGGGATTCAAGTCTGGAAAGGATCCACTGGTCCATGATGTTAGTGGAATCGGGCCTGCTGGCATCTGGTTGCCAGTTATCAATTTGGGCATAGGTGTTCAGGAATTTATAGGCGTTTAACCAGGGAAGCAGTGCGCGCCTAACCATGTCTTTGACGCCACTGTCTGCAAACCGCTGCTCCTCTGCTTTGACGAGACCTGAGTTGATCAGGTAAAGGCGAAGGGCATCTGCACCGTAGGTTTCCATCAAATCATCAGGAGGTGAATAGTTTCTAAGGCTCTTCGACATTTTTTTACCGTCTTCAGCCATGACGATTCCATTGACGATCACATTCTTGAAGGGATGTGTGCCGAAGAGTGCGGTGCCCAGTACTATCAATGTGTAGAACCAGCCGCGGGTCTGGTCAAGGCCCTCGGCGATGAACTCTGCAGGGAAACCCTGTTCGAACAGGGCTTCATTTTCGAAGGGGTAATGCAGCTGTGCGTAGGGCATGGATCCTGATTCGAACCAGCAGTCGAGCACTTCCTCGATACGCCGGTAAACACCTGGTTCACCGTCGATAGTGAAGGTGAGTGGGTCAACGTGCTCCCTGTGAAGGTCGTCTGGATGGGTACCAGTCAGATTCTCAAGTTCTTCCCGTGAACCGATGCAAACCTGGTTACCGGTTTCATCATTAATCCAGATGGGTAGAGGTGTACCCCAATACCGATTGCGGGATATGGCCCAGTCGATCGCGCCTTCAAGCCAGTTTCCCATTCGGCCATTTTTCAGGTGGCCAGGAACCCAGTTGATCTGGGCATTGGACGCCTGAAGTTGGTCCCGCATCTGCTCAACCCTGACGTACCAGGAATCAATTGTCCGGTAGATGATTGGCGTGTTGCTGCGAGGACAAAATGGGTAACTGTGATCAATGACTTCCTGAATATAGAGGTTACCCTTGTCTTTCAAGTGACGGATAATGTGTTTATCTGCCTCTTTTACGTGCATTCCCTTGAAGTCGGCTACCTTATTTGTGAATTGTCCTTCCATATCAACAGGACAGGGTGCCACCTGTATACCGGCGGCTCGAAGGACGCGAAAGTCATCTTCGCCGAAGGCAGGAGCCTGGTGAACGATGCCTGTACCGGCATCGGTGGTAACGTAGTTGTCTTCCAGGACGACGAACGCACCGTCCTTCTCATGCTCGGAGAAATAAGGAAATAGAGGTTCGTAACGTGTCCCCACCAATTCCGAGCCTTTAAATTCTGCGATGACTTCCAGTTGTTTTGTTTTGCCTACTGCTTCCAATCTCTCTTTTGCAAGGATGACGATCTTTCCAGATTCCTGGTCGCGGGCTTCTACGTAATCGATGTCATTACTGACACACAGGGCAAGGTTCGAGGGGAGAGTCCATGGTGTGGTGGTCCAGGCTGCGATGTATTTGTTGACATCCTTAAGCTTGAACAAAATAGTGACGGCGGGGTCCTGCACGTCCTGGTAGTTCGATCCTGCTTCGAAATTTGAAAGGATAGTTCCAAGTGCGGTCGAAAACGGAACGACTTTCTCGCCTCTATAGATTAGGTCCTTTTCCCAGAGTTGCTTGACGACCCACCAGACAGACTCCATGTACCAGGGGTCCATAGTCTTGTAGTCATTGTCGAAATCAACCCAGCGACCGATTCGATTAATCGTCTTTTGCCACTCACTGGTGTAGCGCTGCACGATTCCCCGGCACTGGTCGTTGTATCCCTTGACCCCGAGTTTTTCGACGGCTTCGATTGAAGACATACCCAGAGATTTGTCGATCTCGTGTTCAATCGGAAGGCCGTGACAATCCCATCCAAAGCGTCGCTGTACGTACCGCCCTTTCATGGTGAAATATCGAGGAACGGCATCTTTCAGGATGGAACCGACCAGGTGTCCGTGATGCGGTAACCCTGTGGCAAACGGAGGGCCGTCGTAGAAGATGTACGGCGCGCCGCTTTGCGTCTGCGCAAGCGATTGCTTGAACACATCGGATGACTCCCAGAATTTGAGTACAGAGTGTTCTGCATCAACAAAGCTGAAGCTGTCACTGGTTGGATTGGTTGAATCTGTCATAGTCCTGTCCTGAAGCGGCCAAAAAAAAACCCGCCGTTGGCGGGTTTTTCAATGCTGCTCGCGCATCAACCCACCATTCGGTGCCGAATAATGGTAATTATGCTGATTACCGTGATGCTGAGTAAGTTCATGTTGCACAGGATAGTTCATCGGCGGCACTTGTCAAGGAGCCTCATTATGTACTCCTGTCACACTACCCCTTGAGTTGATCTTCTCCAGTACCTGGGCAATCAGTGGCTCAATGTGAAACGTATGGTACCAGTGGGGGGTGTTTTCATGGCGAATAACACTGGTACCGACCATATTGAATTCCCAATTCTCGCTTTCAGCACGGGTTCGTATGTCTGTCAGTCTTTGCCACGCCGAGCCATTAAAAAGTGGGTGCACGCAGGCAACATTGATGTTTCTGGCCCCCTGCTTTTTTAACTCATCAATAGCTGAAACAACGGATCCGGCGGTATCGATAATATCGTCAACCAGGAGGACGTCGCGATCTTTGACTTCTCCTATTAACGTAGAACGAAATACATGGTTTGGCTTGGAGTAATCCCTTTCTTTTGACAGGGCGGCCAGATCCGCAGACAGTTCTTCGGCATAGGCGCGTGCTCTTTCGAGATAACCGACATCGGGCGAAACGACCACATCGCCGGTTAACTTCTGGCGGCGCAACCAGGACACGAGTTGCCTGGTCAGGAAGACATTCTCCAAGTGGGACATCGATGGATTGAACATGCCGGCGATGGAATCATTGTGAATCTCAACGGTCATCACACGATCCGTTCCGGCGCTTTGCATCATTCTGGCGATGAGCCCCGCGCTGATGCCTTCCCTTGTTCTACCCTTCCGTTTGTCTTGTCTGGCGCCAGGGTAATAAGGGACGACGGCGGTGATGTATTGGGCATCTGAAAGTGCTGCCGCTTCTATGGCGTGGAGCAGCATCATGAATCTGTCATAGATGCTTCGGTCATCCTGGGGGCCTGCGGTCGACTGAAAGATATAGACATCGTGACCGCGAACATTAGCGCCGATTTCGAATTTCCCTTCGCCGCAGGCGAACCAGGTTTCGTTGCTTGGCAGCAACGATGTTCCCATTTTTGATGCCACGGATTCCGCGAAGGCACGTCCGGATTCGCAGGTCATCAGGGCGATAGGTGCTCTTGGGTTTTTTTGTCGAGGTTTCTTTTGCTTCGTTTTCGTGTTCATTCTTTTCCCGCGGCAAATTGTTGAATAACTTCGATTAGTAACTTATGTTCAATAGGATGCAGACGCTCTGCCAGGCTGTCAGGGGTATCATCGACGTTTACGGTTATCTTTTCCTGCAAGAGGGCTTTGCCCTTGTCGTAATCGCCATTGACTAGATGAACAGTCGCGCCCGTTTCGCTGTCGCCAGACTCAATGACCGCTTTGTGAACTCGCGTGCCATAGAAGCCTGGGCCACCGTGACGGGGAAGCAAAGAAGGATGTACATTGATGATTCGGTCCTTGAAAGTTTCTAATACACGGGGGCCTAGTTTTTTCATATAACCGGCAAGTACGACCAGGTCGATATTTGCGTCAGCAAGGCGGTTATTCATTGATTCATCCAGAGCGCTAGATGATGGATGAGTTAGTGATGAAAGATGTACGGTCGGAACGCCTGATCTTCGAGCCCTGGCCATGACAGGCGCATTAGAGTTGTTGCTGATAAGAAGGGCGACGTTTGCTTGGACCCTGCCTTGCTGGCAAGCGTTTACAACGGCCTGAAAGTTGGTCCCTTGATGAGATGCTAGTACACCAATTCGAAGCATTGTGGTGAAGTGATGTTCAGGACCGAGGATTGCGAAGTGTACCACGGTAGGCGGTGAAAAGGTTCGTCGCTCGGCATCGTTACAACTTTTCGGTTGGGATATACTGAAAGCTTTGCAGGAAGGCTTTTTGAAATGCGTATTTGTGCCATGCTACTGCTGGTCGCGCTGCCAATGTTGGCGAAATCGGATGTGGCGGTGCAGGCCTGGTCTCGGGCGACACCCCCGGGGGCATCAAGCGCGGCAATCTATGGTTTGTTCGAAAACAATAGCTCTCGTGAAATGAGGGTTGTAGAAGTCAGGTTCGCCGGTGCAAGGCACGCCATGATTCATCGGACAGTAGAAGACGAAGGCATGGCCAGGATGATTCATGGGGAGATTCTGGTACCGGCCGGAAAGCGTTATGAGTTAAAGCCAGGTGGGCTTCATATCATGTTGATGGGAGTCTCTGCCCCCCTGTTGCAAGGCTGCCGATATGAGTTTCAGATCCTATGGCAGAGTGGCGATGCTACGAAGCATGAGTTTGTGACAGGAGGCTATGGCCAGATGGTTTATCCAGCAGATACCGAACCTGTAGGCGGCCATGCCATGGAAAGGCTATGTCCCTGAGGGGAAAGTGCATAAATCAAAGGGTTGAGTTCGCCGGTATCATCGGCGTGAGGATTGGCTCGCCAGCTTTGCCGGTAGCGGCCAGAAGTCGATTTTGACCTGATCGGCAATACGGATTAACCCTGTTGATTAACCATGCTAAAGTGTTGGGTTGTTGTCAGAAGAGAATATCATGCAAGCAGCACACTGGGCCGTTCTTGAACGAGAAGATGTCGCGTTAGCCGCGTTCGGGCAGGAGCGACTGGACGGTAAAGTTGCGTACCTTGCAACGCTTCGCAAGGATGGGAGGCCACGCGCGCACCCGGTCACTCCGGTTATTGGCGAGGGGCATGTATTTATCTTTCTGGAGCCCACCTCACCCCGTACCCGCGACCTGGAAGAAAACCCTGATTTTTGCCTGCACTGTGCAATGAACGACAGCTCCGGCAGTAGTGGGGAGTTTCAAGCGACAGGGGTAGCCGTAAAAGTGCAGGATAAAGAAACAAGGGCCCTGGCTGAATCTATCTCTAACTTCAGGCCGTCGGTAAGGTCTTTGCTGTTTGAATTGTATATTACAGATGCGCTTTCAACCGCTTATCGAAGCGGTCAGCCCAAACGCCGCCGCTGGCAACTATCCTCTACGATGGCTGAAAACAGTTAGTGACTATTCGGTGATTCGCGACAGCAACAACCGACCCAGTGAGGTCCTGCCCTTAAGCACTATCGTCAATTACAACATCCCGACGGTTGGCGTCGGATTCATGTTTTTCATGGTCTCGCTTTACCTCATGAAATTTTCCACGGATGTTTTGTTGATTTCTCCTGCAGTGATGGGGCTGATCTTCGGGGTGTCAAGAATATGGGATGCAGTGACAGACCCGGTCGCCGGCTACCTGAGTGACCGAACGAATCTGAAGGTGGGTCGACGCAGGCCATGGATGCTGATGTCAGTGCCCTTTGTTTGCGGCACTTTTTACATGATGTGGAATCCTTCTGAGTTGTTGAGCGAGTCAATGCTCGTTGTCTGGATGGCGGCAGCGGTGATTCTTTTCTACACTTCGATGACAGCATTTAGTGTTCCGCACACATCACTTGGCGCAGAGCTTTCAACGAACTATCACGAGCGGACACGCATATTTGGGCTGCGGCATATGATCTGGAATTCAGGGTCATTATTGGCGCTGGTTGCAATGCATCAGCTGATCATTGGTGAGAACCCCAGGCAAATTGCTTTTGTAGTTTCGGTGATGGCGGGTGTTGTCACGGCCGCGCTGATTATCTGGATGTTCTTTAACACAAAAGAACGTCCCGAATATCAGGGCAGGGGTGAATCAAACCCTTTCATTGCATTTGGCGATGTCTTGAAAAATAAATATGCGAGTCTCCTGCTGGTAGTGTTTTTCATTGAGAACCTTGGCGGTGCGACGATCGGCATCCTGACGCCTTACATCGCTGAATATATTGTGATGCGACCTGAGAAGACGGTGATTTATATTCTGTTGTACCTGATTCCCTCGGTGTTTTCCGTGCCGCTGTGGGTGCCGCTGTCGAGACGTGTCGGTAAGAAGGCAATGTGGATCTTTTCGATGCTCGTCACCGGTTTTGGATTTGGTGGCATGTTCTTCCTGGAGGCGGGTTCCGACCTCCTGATTTCTGTTCTCGCTGTGATCTGTGGGCTTGGTGCTGGTAGCGGGGCGGTTGTAGCGCCTTCGATACAATCTGATGTGATTGATTATGATGAGTACAAATCGGGAAAGCGAAAAGAGGGAACCTACTTCGCCACCTGGAATTTTGTTTTTAAAAGCGCAACAGGCATTACCCTGATGCTTACGGGTTTTGTGCTGAGCAGTTCGGGCTTCGTGCCGAATCAGGAGCAGACAGAGGTCACAAAACTGGCGTTGCTTGTCTTGTATGCCATTTTCCCGCTAGTTTGCTACTTGATTGGCGCGTTGATCTTTACCAGATTTAAACTGAACGAAGCAGAGTACAAGAAAATCAGGGACACCCTGGACCGCCGGGACAATTCTCCATCCAGCGATGAAATTCAGCCGGGCGATCCGTCATGAAAGGGGTGCACGATCTAGGCGGCAAACCGGGTTATGGTCAGGTCGACCAGTCACGTGGCGAAACGGTGTTTCATGATCGCTGGGAGGCTAAAGTATTTGCGATGGTGGTTGCTGGGGCCGCGACGGGGGCCTGGCCTAACACCGACCGGTTCAGGCATGCGGTTGAACGAATAGATCCTGAAGCATATCTCACCCACGGATACTATGGCCGTTGGTTGGGCGGGGTTGAAACGCTTCTGGCAGAGTCTGGAATAGTCAGCCAGGAAGAAATTACGCTTCGCGCCATTGCCCGTGGTGCATCAAGAAATGATCTGATAGCGGCACAACCTTCACCTTCGCCTGACCCCCTCGGTGAACCACCAAGTTCTGGTAGCAGTGATCGGCCCATAAGCGGCGCGCCAAAATTCAACGTGGGTGATCAGGTGAGATCCCTCGTTAATTCGGTAAGTCACCATTGCCGATTGCCCGAATACGCTATGGGCAAGCGGGGTGAAATCGTTATGTATCACAGTGGATGGGTGTTTCCCGACACCAATGCTCATGGTAGAGGAGAGAACCCAAAGCACCTGTACACCGTCAGGTTCAGCAGCGAGGTGCTCTGGAATAAGCCGGGATTTTCTGTCTGTATTGACCTTTTTGAACCTTATCTGGAGTCTGTCGATGTCTGAAGAAAGCCCCCAGGCAATTCGAGCTGAAGCGCTGGAATCTATCCTGATTGAGAAAGGATTGTTAACGGCTAAAGCTGTGGACGATGTTATCGCTCTCTACAGCGAACGGGTTGGTCCCCTAAATGGAGCGAGGTTAGTGGCCAGAGCATGGGTCGACCCTCAGTTCAAAAAGCAGCTGCTAACAGATGCGACCTCGATCGTCGAAAGCCTTGGCTTTGAAGGCGGGCAGGTTGAAAAACTGGTTGTGGTTGAAAATACGGACAAAGTGCATAACGCGGTAGTTTGTACACTCTGCTCCTGCTACCCATGGGCCGTTCTCGGGTTGCCGCCTAAGTGGTACAAAGATCCCGCCTATCGATCGCGCATCGTAATGGAACCAAGGCAGGTGCTGGCAGAAATGGGTGTCGGCCTTGGGAGTAACGTGGAAATCCAGGTCTGGGATTCCAGTGCCGAGATCCGGTACATGGTACTTCCGATGCGGCCGCCCGGGACCCAGAATCTCAATGAGGAACAGCTTGTTGAACTTGTCACCAGGGATTCGATGATCGGGGTTGAAGTACTGGTCGGGGTTGAAGTACCAGGGGAAGCATCTTGAGCGAGATGGAGCTCAAGGGGTTGATTGCCCCCCCTATGGCAAACGGAGACGTTGTGTTTGATGAGCCATGGCAAAGTCGAGTGTTTGGGATGGCCCGGGCACTATGCGAGCAGGGGATGTTCACATGGGACGAGTTCCGCGAACAATTAATACTGCAAATTGGAAGCTTTACGGATGACGGCGATTATCAGTACTTCATTCACTTCTTCGATGCCCTGACCTTACTGTTGGAGAAAAAGCAATTGTTTTCAAAAGATGAACTGGTTGTTCTTTCTGAACAATTAGCTGCGCGCCCGCACGGTCACGATCACTCGCACTAGCCGCGGCTAGAAAATCATGCTTTCCAGTATCTCGAAGGGTATTGGTCCCTGATTGATGACTTGTTGGTTGAAGTCAGCCTGGCAGCTCTTGCCTTCTGCCTCGCAGCGACCTTTTAATTCAGAAAACTTGAGTTTTCCACCGATTGCAGCGGCGTAGTAACCGGGGTTTTGCTGAATCTGCCTGATCATCAGTCTGATTCTGTGTGAGGCGTACGGGGTGTTTTCGGTGATGTACTTCACGGCTTCATCACTTGTCCATTTGTTCCTGTGCAATTTTAGATCGGTAAGCGCCATTGATGACTGCAGACGTGCAAAGTACAAGTAGTCCAGGCTGTTGCCCAGATCCCTGGTGCCGATCTCATCCAGGATATAACCTGCCCAACCGAGGGTGTAGGCAGGGAGGTTCAGAAAGCTACGCAGCGAGTCCTCTGGACGGGGTACAAAACTTTGCAATCCGGGGAACCCGTAAAAAGCCGCAAGACATTTCAGTTCGAAGGCTGGTAAATCTTTCACCTGGTCCAGATTGATAACCAGACCGTCAGCGCTGTAATGAAACGAACGAGTAGAGCCTTCCTCACCGAGTATCGAGAGTTCGGAGGGGCTGTAGGTGTTGTACGTGTCATACCAGTTCGCCTGTGCGCTAACCATTTCCTGTGATAAGCGGTCCAGATAATTCTGTCTTCCATTGAACGTATCTTCAGGATACAGCGAAGTCTTGCGGACCCGGGACATGTGATCATGATGGTTGAATTCATCATTGCTTGTGTTGCTGGCAAGCATAGCGATCGTTTGGTCAATCCGGCTTAACTCTTCAAGTATTTTTTGTTCGTAAGTTTCAGGTTTCCAGCCAAGAGAGCTGAGTGCGACCAGGGTAGAAGCGTAGCTGTCCGAGTTAAACAAGATGTCTTCGCTGATGAGCAGGTAGTCCAGAATGTCTTTTTCCAGCAACATCTTGCTGGACAGGAGATTGTTGTTCACGCCACGGTTAAATTGTTCTGATTTCTGCCGGAGATACTGCACTCTTGCGATACCTTGCAGTCCTGGGAGTGATTCCTGGACTTCACTCAGGATGAATACTGCGATCTGGTTCTCGAACCGCTTTTTCGTTGTTGTAGGAATTGGGGCGGTAGTTGTTGTTTTCGGAATTGTGGTAGCGGTAATGTCTTCAGAATTGGTTGCAGCAGGGGGCTGTGAGCTACAGCTACCGAGCAGGATCAATCCGGTGATCATCAGTAGCCTCACGAGAGGCCTGTTCTAATCGTGCTCGCAATGAACTGAAGCCGGCTTGTCGCGCCGGGTACGTTATTAATCGCCGACTCCAGATCTGCCGGGATAGTATCGAAACTTTTCATGTTGATCAGGATATTGAGCTCGCTGGATTTCAGCGCTGAATCGAACAGTAGTGAGGCAATAGCCGTGTCGGTGATTAAATTTGGGTTACCCTGTGCAGAAAGGTGTTCGAGATCCGCGATGTGTGTCAGGCAAATACCGATCACCTGCGCTGGAATGTCTGCAGCTTGTAGAGAAGCGTTTGATATGTCGCCTTCACCCTTGAAAGCTTTCATCACGGTTTCAAATGCCAGAGCGTCCTGGTCCCCAAGATCCAGAAGGTTTGCGATGGAAGCATGAGCGCGGCCCGCGATATCTTTTGCGACATCGCCCTTGCTGAAGTTAGCCACCATGGCGACCAGGGAACAGGCCTCGGCTGCAACTACCGCCGCTACTGCGCCGCCTCCAGGGGTCGAAGTCTTTGCAGCCAGCGCGTCAAGATAGGCCGCAAGGTTTTGTTCTCTTAGTTTATTCTGGCTACTCATGGTGAAAATGTTCAAACAATCGAATGGTGTTGCGCATACACATGGCGACGGTCATTGGACCCACACGAGGGATAAAGGTTCGGACATGCGATCTGATCTCCTCGGTAAAGTTCTGTTCTGACGAAAAGTTAAGGCAAACGGCATCATCAGAAACTTCTTCCGGTTTCACAAGCTCGAAACGTGAATCGGGAACGCCGGTAATAATGATGTCTGACTGAGCCAGGGCGCTGCTGCGGTCCAGACTAGTTTCCCTGGGAGCACCAGCTGTAAACTCGAGAGGACCGTGTTCATCGAAAGACAGAACCTTAGCGCCATCGTTTGACATCATGATCGCCAGCGGTCTCCCAATAACCTGGCTTCGGTTGAATATGGTTATCTTTTTGCCTGTGAGGGGAAGATCACCGTCGCCGTACTCACCGATATCATCCAGTACTTTTACAATAGCGAGGGGGGTACAGGGAATGAGCGCTTTCTTGTTGGCATCTATATCAGTCGCCGAGCGATCATTGGTATCGAGTTTCCTTGTCCAGTAAAGGCTGCCTGCTTCAATATCTTTGGTGTAGTGAACAAGGTTTCGCAGGTAGTCGTCTTCCTGGTTACCGAACACGGGGAAATAGATAAAGATGCCATGCACATCTTTATCTGCATTGGCTTTGATGATTTCGGCTTCGAGTTCCAGCCTCTTTACGTGGCGGAGGTCGTAGTTGAAGCCAGCATCGGTAAACACTCTGCGAGTAGCGTTGGCATAGGAAATCGATGGAGGATCATCGGAGGCAATGAAGCCGACGACCTGCATATTCGTCTCGAGTCGGGTAACCGATTCTTTGAGCCGTTGCAGGTATTTTTTAGCGATTTTTGCAGGGTCGACTATCTGCATTGGTTCAGGACTCGTCGTAACTCGTTGCAGGGCGTGTGACAGACCCCAGGTATCCCTTGTGATGACGCGCGTGATAGTCGGACGTAGTGAATTCTTTTAACTCCATTAATGTTAGTGCGAGGGCATCCGAG